>Ga0247830_10001255_pt1 | contig 10417 bp, 6 predicted proteins | sample 12C_Control_Day5_FD_207766 | JGI IMG/M metagenome (GOLD analysis project Ga0247830, IMG submission 207766) | Soil microbial communities from agricultural site in Penn Yan, New York, United States - 12C_Control_Day5 | ecosystem: Environmental > Terrestrial > Soil > Agricultural land | place: USA...
CCGATCTGGGCACCGGCACGGGCCGCATGCTCGAGCTGTTCCGCGAGCGCTATCGGCGGGGTCTCGGCATCGACCTGAGCCCTGCCATGCTGGCCTATGCCCGCGCCAAGCTCGAAGGCGCGGGACTGCGGCACGCCCAGGTGCGGCAGGGCGACATCTACGATCTCCCGCTGGCGGACCAGTCGGCGGACGCGGCCGTCATGCACCAGGTGCTGCACTTCCTTAGCGACCCTCAGCGCGCCGTGCGCGAGGCCGCCCGCGTGCTGGTGCCGGGAGGACGCCTGCTCATCGTCGACTTCGCCCCGCACGAGCTCGAGTTCCTGCGCGATGAGTTCGCGCACGAGCGGCTCGGGTTTGCGGGCACGCTGGTGGAGCAGTGGCTGGCCGACAGCGGCCTAGAGGTGATGGGCCGGCGCGACCTGGCGCCGGGCGTTGAGAACGGCACGGCAAAGCTCACCGTGTCGGTGTGGGTAGCGGAGCGTCCGCACGCCGCGCCCCGCGCAGAAAAGGTAGAAGCGAGCCAGCTCGAACGGATTGCTTGAGATGGATGGCACCAAAGAGCGACGCAGCCGCCTCCTCGGCGACGGCGACATCAACGTCTCCTTCGAGTTCTTCCCGCCCAAGACGGAGAAGATGGAGGAGGCGCTGTGGGCGGCGATCCGGCGGCTCGAGCCGCTGAAGCCCCGGTTCGTGTCGGTGACGTATGGCGCCGGCGGCTCGACGCGCGAGCGCACGCACGCGACCGTGGCGCGGCTCGCCCGCGAGACGACGCTGGTGCCGGCTGCGCACCTGACCTGCGTGCAGGCGACGAAAGCGGAGGTCGACGAGGTCGCGAGCAGCTACAAGGCGGCAGGCGTGCGCCATATCGTGGCGCTGCGTGGCGATCCCGCGGGCGGCGTCGGGACCAAGTATACGCCGCATCCGGGAGGCTATGCCAATGCCGCCGATCTGGTGGCGGGCCTGAAGCAGCTCGGGGGCATGGAGGTGTCGGTCGCCGGATACCCCGAGAGGCATCCCGACAGCCCGTCGCTCAAGGTCGATCTCGACAACCTGAAGGCGAAAGTGGATGCGGGCGCGAGCCGGATCATCACTCAGTTCTTCTTTGACAACGCGCACTACCTGCGGTTCCTCGAGGCTGCGCGCGCGCACGGCATCTGGGCGCCGATCGTGCCGGGCATCGTGCCGATCCACAACTTCAAGCAGGTGGCGGGCTTCTCCGGCCGCTGCGGGGCGACGATGCCGTCGTGGCTGGCGCGGCGCTTTGACGGGCTCGATGCCGATCCGCAGACGACGCATCTGGTCGCCGCGGCAGTGGCGGCCGAGCAGGTGATGGACCTCGTCGATCAGGGTATCCGGCAGTTCCACTTCTATACGCTCAACCGCGCCGATCTCGTCTACGCCATCTGCCATCTGCTGGGGTTGAGGCCGGTCTCGGCGGGCGGGCCCGCCGTCGCCAAGGAGGCGGTCAACGCATGACGCGAGACGAGCGCATCGCCGCCATCAAGGCGGCCGCAAAAGAGCGCATTCTGATCATCGACGGCGCCATGGGCACGATGATCCAGCGCCACAAGTTCGACGAGGCGGCCTTCCGCGGCGCGCGCTTTGGCGCGCATGACAAGCTCGTGCAGGGCAACAACGACCTGCTCGTGTTGACGCAGCCCAAGGCCATCGCCGAGATCCACAAGGGCTATCTGGAAGCCGGGTCGGACATCATCTCGTCCAACACCTTCAATGCCCAGGGCATCTCGCTCGCCGACTACGGTATGGAGAGCCTGGCCTACGAGATGAATGTCGCCGCGGCCAGGCTTGCGCGCGCGGCCGCGGATGCGCAGACGAAGGCGACGCCGGACCGGCCGCGGCTCGTCGCCGGCGCTCTCGGGCCGACCAACCGCACGGCCTCGATCTCGCCCGACGTCAACAACCCGGGTTTCCGCAACGTCAGCTTCGACGAGTTGGCAGAGGCCTATGCCGAGCAGACGCGCGGGCTGATCGAGGGCGGCGTCGACCTGCTGCTGATCGAGACGGTGTTCGACACGCTCAACGCCAAGGCGGCAGGCTACGCGGTGCACCAAGTATTCGATGAGATGGGGCTCGAGCTGCCGCTGATTGTGTCGGGCACCATCACGGACCGCTCGGGGCGAACGCTGTCGGGGCAGACGCCGGAGGCGTTCTACTTCTCGGTGCGGCATTTGCGGCCCTTCGCCGTGGGCTTGAACTGCGCGCTGGGCGCCGAGCTGATGCGGCCCTATCTGGCCGAGATCGCGGCGGTGGCCGACACGCTCGTGATCGCCTATCCCAATGCAGGGCTGCCCAACGCCATGGGGGAGTACGACGAGGGCCCGCACGACATGGCCTGCCAGATCGGTCCGTGGGCGAAGGAGGGGTTCTTGAACATCGTGGGCGGGTGCTGCGGCTCCACGCCCGAGCATATCGCGGAGATCAGGGAGCACGTCGGCAAATACCCGCCGCGCAAGCCGGCCAAGCTCGAGCGCAAGATGCGCCTCTCGGGCCTCGAACCTTTCGTGCACGGGTGAGCGGGATGGTGGTTGGAGCGCTCTGCGCGAGCCAAGCGCTCCGCCTCCCCCTCGAGGGGGGAGGATGGAACGCCACGGGCTTAGCGTGCCGATCGCGTCGCGCAGTCTCGGCGAGAACCGGCTCGCTAAGTCCGATGGCGTTCCCGGTGGGGGTGACGGCGATACACGTGCGACAGACACCCCCACCTGACGCGCCGTATGAGTTAGCTCCGCAGGGCTCGCACGCGGATCAGTCGGCGCAAGTCAGCGGAGCTAACTCATGGCGCGCCTTCCTCCCCCCTCAAGGGGGAGGGGTCGCCGTCGTGCGCTCGGAGTGCATGCAATGACGACAAACGCAAGCGCGGCGACGGCGTTCATCAATATTGGCGAGCGGACCAACGTCACGGGGTCGGCGAAGTTTCGCAAGCTGATCGAGGCGGACGACTACGGGGCGGCGCTGGCGGTGGCGCGCAGCCAGGTCGAGAACGGCGCGCAGGTGCTCGACGTCAACATGGACGAGGGACTGCTCGACTCCGAGAAGGCGATGGTGACCTTCCTGAACCTGATCGCCGGCGAACCCGACATCGCCCGCGTGCCGCTCATGATCGACAGCTCGAAGTGGAGCGTGATCGAGGCGGGCCTCAAGTGCGTGCAGGGCAAAGCCATCGTCAACTCGATCAGCATGAAGGAGGGCGAGGCGGCCTTCCTGGAGCACGCCCGCAAGGTGCTGCGCTACGGCGCGGCCGTCGTCGTGATGGCGTTCGACGAGCAGGGCCAGGCCGACACCATCGAGCGCAAGGTCTCGATCTGCGAGCGGGCCTACAAGCTCTTGACCGAAAAGGTGGGCTTCCCGCCCGAGGACATCATCTTCGATCCCAACATCTTCGCTGTCGCCACCGGCATCGAGGAGCACAACGGCTATGGCATCGCCTTCATCGAGGCGACGCGCCAGATCAAGGCCAAGCTGCCCTACGTGCATGTCTCGGGCGGCGTCTCGAACCTGTCGTTCTCCTTCCGGGGCAACGAGGGCGTGCGTCAGGCCATGCACTCGGTGTTCCTCTACCACGCGATCGCTGCCGGCCTCGACATGGCGATCGTCAATGCCGGGCAGATCACCATCTACGACGACATCGAGCCGGAGCTGCGCGAGCTGTGCGAGGACGTGATCCTCAACCGGCGGCCAGACGCCACCGATCGGCTGCTCGAGGTCGCCGGGCGCTACAAGGGCGAGACGGCCAAGACCAAGGAGAAGGACCTGGCCTGGCGCGATGCGCCGGTCGAGGAGCGGCTCAAGCATTCGCTGGTGCACGGCATCAATGAGTACATCGAGGCCGACACGGAAGCCGCGCGCAAGCTCGCCAACAAGCCGATCGAGGTGATCGAGGGCGCGCTGATGGCCGGCATGAACGTCGTCGGCGACCTGTTCGGCGCGGGCAAGATGTTCCTGCCGCAGGTGGTGAAGTCGGCGCGCGTCATGAAGCAGGCGGTCGCCTACCTGCAGCCTTACCTGGAGGCGGAGAAGAAGGCCTCGGGGCTCGACCAGAAGCCGGCCGCCGGCAAGGTCGTGATGGCCACCGTCAAGGGCGACGTGCACGACATCGGCAAAAACATCGTCGGCGTCGTGCTCCAGTGCAACAACTACCAGGTGATCGACCTCGGCGTGATGGTGCCGGCGGCCAAGATCCTGGAGACGGCCAAGCGCGAGCAGGCCGACATCATCGGCCTGTCCGGCCTGATCACGCCCTCGCTCGACGAGATGTGCCACGTGGCAGCGGAGATGGAGCGCGAGGGATTCGACATGCCGCTGCTGATCGGCGGGGCCACCACCAGCCGGGTGCACACGGCGGTGAAGATCACGCCCAACTACGAGCGCGGGCAGACCATCTACGTCACGGATGCGAGCCGTGCGGTGGGCGTGGTGTCGAACCTGATGTCCCAGAGCGAGCGCGGTCCCTACATGGAGGGCGTGCGCGCCGAGTACGTGAAGATCCGCGAGGCCTATCTCAGGGGCGAGACCAAGAAGACCCGGCTGCCGCTCGAATCCGCCCGCGCCAACCGTTTCAAGATCGACTGGTCGGGCTATGTGCCGCCGAAGCCGAAGCTCGCCGGCACGCGCGCGTTCACGAGCTACAAGCTCAACGAGCTCGTGCCCTATATCGACTGGACCCCGTTCTTTCAGACCTGGGAGCTTTCCGGCAAATACCCCCGCATCTTCGAGGACAACGTGGTGGGGGCCGAGGCCAAGAAGCTGTTCGCCGATGCGCAGGCGCTGCTGAGGCGCATCGTAGCGGAGAAGTGGCTGACCGCGAACGCCGTGGTCGGCTTCTGGCCGGCCAACGCAGTGGGCGATGATATCGAGCTCTTCGCCGACGGCGAGCGGCGCACGCGGCTTGCGGTGCTGCACACCCTGCGCCAGCAGATGGCGCGCGAGAACAGGCGCGACCGGGCCAACACGGCGCTCGCCGATTTCGTGGCGCCCAAGGAGACCGGGCTTGCCGACTACGTCGGCGCGTTCGCCGTCACCACCGGCATCGGCGAGGCCGAGGCGCTCGCGGCTCATATCGACAAGACCGACGACTACGGGCGCATCATGCTCAAGGCGCTGGCCGACCGTCTCGCCGAGGCATTCGCGGAGCGCATGCACGAGCGGGTGCGGCGCGAACTGTGGGGCTATGCGCCCAAGGAGAAGCTCTCGCGTGAGGAGCTGATCGAGGAGAAGTATCGCGGCATCCGGCCGGCGCCGGGCTATCCGGCCCAGCCCGATCACACCGAGAAGGCCACCATCTTCCGCCTGCTCGATGCCGAGGCGAAGGCCGGCATCACGCTCACCGAGAGCTACGCCATGTGGCCGGGCGCCGCCGTCTCCGGCCTCTACTTCTCGCACCCCGAGAGCCACTACTTCGGCGTCGGCAAGGTCGAGCGCGACCAGGTCGAGGACTACGCACAGCGCAAGGGCTGGAGCATCGCGGAGTGCGAGCGCTGGCTTGCCCCGGTGCTCAACTACGATTCCCGGTTGGCGCGCGACGCGGCGTAATTGCGAAGTGGCGTCGCGGTCGCTGCAGGCCGAATGCGATACCTCGCGCCCGGCGCAGAGCAGACGCTCGCGGGTCCCCGTGTGTGGCCCTCGCGTGCTCGCGCGCTGCCATTCCCGCTGATAGGCTTCCGGTAGGGCCGCGTTGCCGGTTGGGGGAAGCTATGTTGTCACGTCTCGTTCTACTTGCGGTGCAGCTGATCGTTGCCTGGATCGCTGCGCCCTATGTGGTGCGTTACATCCCGGGCATGGGGCGGCTGGAGATATTCGTTTACGCCGCCGTGTTCGCTGTCCTCGTGTGGATCGTGGGGCTGGTGCTGTCGCAGGTGCTGCGCGACACCGGCATGCCTTCGAGCGGCACGCTGGTCTCAGCCCTCGTCGTAGCGCTGATCGCGGCGGCAATCTATACGTGGCTGCCGATGTTCGTGCCCGATGCCAAACGCTTCATGCTGAACCTGCCGGAGAAGGCCTATCCGCTCATCGGCGCGCTGATTGGCTACCATATCCGGCGCTAGCGGGCGGCAGACGGCGACTGTCCGCAGACGACCGGCGAATTGCCGCCGTCGGCATGAGAAAGGCGCGGGAACCGGAGTTCCCGCGCCCGTTGCCTCGAGTGGCTGTGGCTCTGCCGATCCCTGCTTCGCTGCGATCGGCTCCGTGCTGCATCCGAACTCAGAACATGCCGAAGACGACGGCGGTAAGGAAGGCGAAGGATATGATGGCAGCAAGCACGTTGAGCCTCGTCCGCAGTTCCATCGCTGCCTCCTTTGCCGGACAAACCCGGCGCTGACGCAAGTCACCCTGCGCCAAGCCCAGAATCTAAGTCGTTTGTGCCCGCCCGACCAACAAATTTCGATGCTGCATCGCAACAATTCCATGATAAAATTTGGAGTTTCCTTGGGGCCGCACCAGCTGGTGCACAATAACAACGGCGCGATAAGTCTTGTACAAGAGATTATACTGCATACCGTCCGTGTATTCACCGTAAATTAATCAGATATTCTTGGAACGGCTGCAATCCTGCCCCAAGTTCCGCCTGGATGTGAGCGAGAAGAGGCATGCAAGAGCCGATTGGGCCCCCGTGCCGAAATTGTTGCGGGCTTGACACATTGCGTGAGCAGGTCCGCCGGTGACGTTGGTGGAGCAACTTTGGCGGCAGGCCGCGTATGCTCGACAGTGCGGACGGCATGGCCTAACCAGGAACAGTCGCAACGATCGCCTCGGGGTCGGATCATGCAGCGTTTCAGGGCCTTGCTGGTTGCCAAGGGCGAGTCCGCACCCAGCCCCGCATGGACCGAGCTCAGCCTCACCGACCTGATGGAGGGCGACGTGGTCGTGCGCGTCAGCCACTCCACCATCAACTACAAGGACGGGTTCGCGATCACCGGCAAGGCGCCGGTGATCCGGCGCTGGCCGATGATCCCGGGCATCGATTTCGCCGGGGTGGTGGAAACCTCGAGCCACGGCGATTTCAGGCGGGGCGACGAGGTGATCCTGAACGGCTGGGGCGTGGGGGAGGGGCACTACGGCGGCTATGCGCAGATGGCCCGCGTCAAGGGCGACTGGCTGGTCGGGAAGCCGGCCGGGTTCACGGCGGCACAGACCATGGCGATCGGCACCGCGGGCTATACGGCCATGCTGTGCGTGCTGGCGCTGGAGCGGCACGGGGTGACGCCCAAGAGCGGTCCGGTGCTGGTGACAGGCGCGGCCGGCGGGGTCGGGAGCGTGGCGATCGCGCTGCTGGCCAATCTCGGCTACCAGGTGACGGCCTCCACGGGGCGCATGGCCGAGACAGACTATCTCAAGGGGCTCGGCGCCGCAGAGGTGATCGATCGGGCGGAGCTGGCGGGCAAGCCGCGGCCGCTCAACCGCGAGCGCTGGGCAGGGGCGGTCGACTCCGTGGGCTCGACCACGCTCGCCAACGTGCTCGGCATGATCAAGTACGGTGGGGCGGTCGCGGCCTGTGGGCTTGCCGGCGGCATGGACCTGCCGGCGTCGGTGGCGCCCTTCATCCTGCGCGGCGTGACGCTGGCCGGGGTCGACTCGGTGATGGCGCCGAAGGCGGCGCGCGTGGAGGCCTGGGCGAGGCTCGAGCGCGACCTCGATAGGACCAAGCTCGCGGACATGACGGTGACGCGGCCGGCAGCCCACGTGGTGGCGCTGGCGCCCGAAATTCTCGCTGGCAAGGTGCGCGGGCGCATCGTGCTGGAGCTGGGCTGAATTGGCGGCCCGTGGAGCAGTTTGCGCTTGCGTTGGACCAAAAGTTGAGGTTTTAGTGGCGGCGCTTGCGGTCCCATCGGCCGCCCGAGTGAGCACGCACGTGATCGGCAAAGGCACCCTCACCGCGAACTTGACGGCCGGACTGATGTCCGCCGCCGCGGCGCTGTGCATTGCGCTCCTCCTTACAAGCCCCTGAGCCCCGCTCGTGGCCGGTTCGCCGGCGCAGCCGCTCAGGGGACATGAAAATCTCGAAACCCGATCTGTAGACTTCGGCCGGCGCACCGAGCCCGCCCGCAACAGGACCACATCTCATGCCCCATTCCCGCAAGGCTGCCGCCGCACCCCAGACACAAGGCTCCGGCCAAGGCGCCGGTTCCAATAGGGAAGGCTCCAACAAGGACCGCGTCTTCATCTTCGATACGACGTTGCGCGACGGCGAGCAGTGCCCCGGCGCCACCATGACTTTCGAGGAGAAGCTCGAGGTCGCCGATTTCCTCGATGCGATGGGCGTCGACATCATCGAGGCGGGCTTCCCGATCGCCTCGGAGGGCGACTTCCAGGCGGTGTCGGAGATCGCCAAGAGGCTCAAGAACTCGGTGGTGTGCGGGCTGTCGCGGGCGGGCGAACTCGACATCGACCGCGCCGGCGAGGCCGTCCGCCATGCCAAGCGCCCGCGCGTGCACACCTTCATTTCCACCTCGCCAGTGCACCGTAAGTTCAAGCTGATGAAGTCGGCCGAGGAGGTCCTGGAGATGGTGCACTTCCAGGTGACGCGCGCGCGCAACTGGGTCGAGGACGTCGAGTGGTCGGCCGAGGATGCGACGCGCACCGAGATCGATTATCTCTGCCGCTGCGTGGAGACGGCGATCAAGGCGGGCGCCTCGACCATCAACTTGCCCGACACCGTGGGCTACGCCACGCCCGAGGAATACTACCAGATGTTCCGCACCGTGATGGAGAAGGTGCCGGGCTCCGAGAAGGTGATCTTCTCGGTGCATTGCCACAATGACCTCGGCATGGCGGTGGCCAACTCGCTGGCCGGCATCCGCGCGGGATGCCGGCAGGTCGAGTGCACCATCAACGGCATCGGCGAGCGCGCGGGCAACGCGGCGCTGGAGGAGATCGTGATGGCGATCAAGACACGGGGCGACGTGCTGCCCTACGAGGTCGGCATCGACGGCACCATGCTCAACCGCGCCTCCAAGCTGGTGTCGGCGGCGACGTCGTTCCCGGTCCAGTACAACAAGGCGATCGTGGGCCGGAATGCGTTCGCGCACGAGAGCGGCATCCACCAGGACGGCATGCTCAAGCATACGCAGACCTACGAGATCATGCTGCCGGAGTCGGTGGGCGTGTCCAAGACCTCGCTCGTCATGGGCAAGCACTCGGGCCGCAACGCCTTCCGCACCAAGCTCAAGGAGATGGGCTACGATCTGGGCGAGAACGCGCTCGAGGACGCTTTCAACCGCTTCAAGGCGCTGGCCGACCGCAAGAAGCATGTCTACGACGAGGATCTGGAGGCGCTGGTCGACGAGGAGATCGCTACCGCCCAGGACCGCATGAAGGTGGTGGCCTTGCAGGTGATCGCCGGCACCATGGGGCCGCAATCGGCGACCCTGACGCTCGACATGGGCGCGGGCCGGCAGGAGACGGTGCACGCGACCGGCAACGGCCCGGTCGACGCCACCTTCAACGCCATCATCAAGCTGGTCCCGCACAAGGCGAAGCTGGCGCTCTACCAGGTGCACGCGGTGACCGAGGGCACGGACGCGCAGGCCGAGGTGTCGGTGCGGCTCGAGGACGACGCGGTGGAGGGCGGCCGGGCCGTGACGGCGCGGGCCGCCGACCCAGATACCCTGGTGGCAAGCGCGAAGGCCTATCTCTCCGCGCTCAACAAGCTGCTCGCCAAGCGCGGCCGGCTGCACGCGCAGCAGAGTGCGTGAAGGACCGGGCACGCCACCAACCCTCGCCTTGACGGGGAGGCAGGGTGAACTCTGAAGACCTCCTGGACATCGAGGGAGGCGAGGGCATGGCACAGGGCAGGCTCAGCGACGCCACGTTCCGCGAGGACCACCGCGATGACGAACTCACGGGTCGAGGCTGAGTACCGCGCGCGCACGCGCCGTTCGGCCGACCTCTATGCCGAGGCCTGCAAGGTGCTGCCCGCAGGCCTCACCCACGACAGCCGCGCGTTGCTGCCCTATCCCATCTATGCCGACCGCGCCGCCGGCCCCCGGAAGCGGGACGTCGACGGCAACGAGTACGTCGACTACTTCGGCGGCCACGGCGCTTTGCTGCTGGGCCATGGTCACCCCGCCGTGCTCGATGCGGTCGCCACGCAGCTCCCGCGCGGCACCCACTGGGGCGCAAGCCACGAGCTCGAGGTGCGCTGGGCCCAGCTCATCAACCGCCTGCTGCCGTGCGCGGAGATGGTACGCTTCACCGGCTCCGGCACCGAGGCCTCGCACCTGGCGCTCCGTCTCGCCCGCGCCTTCACCGGCCGCTCCAAGGTGATCCGTTTCGTCGGCCACTTCCACGGCTGGCACGACGGCGTGGCAGCCGGAGCCATGTCGCATTTCGAGGGCGGGGTGCCCGCCGGCATCCCCGCCGGCCTGGTCGATCAGACGATCCTGCTGCCGGCCGACGATCCCGC
>Ga0247830_10001256_pt1 | contig 10414 bp, 9 predicted proteins | sample 12C_Control_Day5_FD_207766 | JGI IMG/M metagenome (GOLD analysis project Ga0247830, IMG submission 207766) | Soil microbial communities from agricultural site in Penn Yan, New York, United States - 12C_Control_Day5 | ecosystem: Environmental > Terrestrial > Soil > Agricultural land | place: USA...
GGCAAGGGCGCGGCGATACGCGCGCGCGAGCACCGCACCAGGCAGCAGCCGCGTGTCGGGCACTCCGGCCGACAGCTGGTAACGCGCGCCCGCGGGCGCGAACAGCCCGCGCGGCTCGAGCAGGGCAGGGGCGTCGAACCCCGCGCGCGCCGGCATCCCACGCGGCGCGGCGGATCCTCGCACCGGCCGCTCGGGCATCTCGTCGGCGACGAACGTGCCGCGCGGCCCACGCGCGACGACCCAGCCCTGCGCGACCAGCTCGTCGTACGCGGCGACGATCGTGTTGCGATTGACGTCGAACCGCGTCGCGAGCGCGCGCGTGCTCGGCAGGCGGTCGCCCGCGCGCAGCGCGCCGCGCCGGATGTCGTCGGCGACCGCGCTCGCCACACGTGCGAACAGCGCGGCGCTACCCGCACCACGGCGCGCCCTTGCCGGCCTCGCAATGGACCACATGATGTGTAAATCATGGACCTGTTTCCTGGTCCATACGAGTGCCATGGTTGGCCCATGTCCGAGCTCCCCGTCACCGACCGCACGCGCTTCGGGCGCAAGGCGCAGCGCGGGTCCTATGACCGAGCGGTCGTCCACGCGATCCTGGATGAAGCTCTCGTCTGCCATGTCGGCTTCGTGACGCCGCGCGGTCCGTGTGTGATCCCTACGCTGCACGCGCGCGTCGACGACCAGCTCGTCATCCACGGCGCGGTGAAGAACCACATGCTCGGCGCGCTCGTCGAGGGTGCCGAGCTGAGCATCGCCGTCACGCTCGTCGACGGCCTCGTGCTCGCGCGCACCGCGTTTCATCACTCGATGAACTACCGGTCCGTCGTGCTGTTCGGCCGCGCGACGGAGGTCACCGAGCCGTACGCCAAGCTCGCCGCGCTCGACGCGCTCGTCGATCGCGCGGCGCCTTGCCGCTCGGCGGCCTGCCGGCCGGCGAACGCGAGGGAGCTCGCCGCGACCCGCGTGCTCGCGATTCCGATCGTCGAGGCGTCGGCGAAGGTGCGCTCCGGCCCACCGCTCCCCGATGAAGGCGAGGACGCGCAGTTACCGTACTGGGCCGGCGTGATCCCAGTTCACACCACGCGCGGCGTCCCGATCAACGCACCTGATTGCGCGGTGTCGTGGCCTCCGCCCGCGAGCTAAGCCGCCGATCTCGCTCCGGAACCGGAGCTTCTTCGCATTTACACGCCGCTCGCGCTCGACTAATGGCCTGCGGCAGGGCACAGGGTGGGGCGACGCTGCGGTGTCTGCTGCAGCCTCATTTACCCGTCTGTGGAGAGTGCAAAAGTGGCTGAAGGTACGATCAAGCGTCTGACTGACAAAGGTTTCGGTTTCATCTCTAACGCGAGCGGAACTGACATGTTCTTTCACATGTCTGCCGTCGAGGGCGTGAGGTTCGAGGACCTCCGCGAAGGCCAGAAGGTCTCGTACGACGAAGGTCGCGGCCCCAAGGGTCCGCGCGCCGAGCGCGTGCGCGTGATCAGTTAGGCCGGCGCTCACGGTAGAACACCGAGATCGCGACGCAGTGGAACGAAGCATCGCTCGACTGCGTGACGACGATCTCGACGAGCTCGTGGTGTGGGTTGTTCGCGATCCACTCGGTGGTCTTCTCGCCGAGCATCGCGCGATCCTGAAACATCGTCGCGGAGAACACCTTCACGGCGTCGAACGCCACGTTGCGGAGCACGAGGCGTCCTTGGGCTTGTTGCTGAACCATCGCACCAGGGTGACCCGAACCGACCACGGGCGCGATGTAGGCATCGCGCTATTCAGTGCGCCGCCGCGACGTGCTCGATCGTGCGGAGCAGCGTCGGAGTCGACCGGCTTGCTGAGGTGCGTGTGGAAGCCCCCCGGCGGCGTCGTTGGCGACGACCACTGATAGCCGCGGCGGTGCAGGACTTGCTCGCGCGCGGCGTGTTGCGCAGACTCGCCCGGTGAACCGAGGCACCGACGTCAGCGAAGCCGCGGCCGTGCTGGCCGCCGGCGGCCTGGTAGCGTTCCCGACGGAGACCGTGTACGGGCTCGGCGCGGACGCCTCGAGGGCGGACGCGGTCGCGAAGATCTTCGCCGCGAAGGGCCGGCCGAGCGGGCACCCATTGATCGTCCACCTGCCGCCGGAGGCGTCGCTCGACGGCTGGGCCGCGAGCGTGCCCGACGTGGCGCGCCGGCTCGCCGCCGCCGCGTGGCCGGGGCCGTTGACGATCATCCTGCCGCGCGGTCCACGCGTCTCGCTCGCTACGACCGGCGGCGCCGAGACCGTCGGCCTGCGCATGCCCGCGCACGCGATGGCGCAGGCCCTGCTGCGTGCGTTCGGCGGTGGGGTCGCGGCACCGAGCGCGAACCGATTCGGTGCGGTGAGCCCGACGACGGCGGATCACGTCGTCAGCGATCTCGGCGAGCGCGTCGACTACGTGCTCGACGGTGGCGCGTGTGACGTCGGCGTCGAGTCGACGATCGTCGATCTGTCGCGCGGCCGCGCGGTGCTGCTGCGCCCGGGCGGGCTCCCGCGCGAGATGATCGAGGAGATCACCGGCCCGCTGGCCACGCCGGATGCGCAGGCACCAGCGGCCCCCGGGACGCTCGCGAGCCACTACGCGCCGCGCGCACGCGTCGTCGCCGTCGCTCCCGATGACGTTCCGGCCGCGGTCGCGCGCTCGGTCGGCAAGGTCGCGGTGCTCGCGCCCGCCGCGGCGTTCGCGCGCTGGCCGGCCCTCCCGGCGACCGCGCATCCCCTCCCCGACGACGTGGCTGCGATGGCGCGCGGGCTCTACGCAGCACTCCGAGATCTCGACGCAGCCGGCATCGATGTCGTGATCGCCGCGTTGCCTCCCGCCGCGGGGCTGGGCGAAGCTGTTGGTGATCGGCTGCTGCGCGCAGCGGGACCACGGAGGAGCGAGTCATGACCACCGCACGCGTCGGCATCATCATGGGCTCGCACTCCGACTGGGACACGATGCGGCACGCCGCCGACGTGCTCGGCGAGCTCGGCGTTCCGCACGAGACGCGCATCGTGTCGGCGCATCGTACGCCGGACCTGCTGTTCGAGTACGCCGAGGAAGCCGAGGGCCGCGGCATCTGGGTGATCATCGCGGGCGCGGGCGGCGCGGCGCACCTGCCCGGCATGACGGCGGCGAAGACGCGGCTGCCCGTGCTCGGCGTCCCGGTGCAGAGCAAGGCGCTCTCGGGGCTCGACTCGCTGCTCTCCATCGTGCAGATGCCGCGTGGCATCCCCGTCGGCACGCTCGCGATCGGCGAGGCCGGCGCCGTCAACGCGGGCCTGCTCGCCGCTTCGATCGTCGCCCTCCACGATCCGGCGGTCGCGGACAAGCTCGACGCATATCGCAAGGCGCAGACCGAGCGCGTCCTCGCGGAGACCTTGCCGTGACCCCTCTCGCCCCGGGCGCGACGATCGGCGTGCTCGGCGGCGGGCAGCTCGGCCGCATGATGGCCGTCGCAGCGCGGCAGATGGGCTATCGGATCATCGTGCTCGATCCGAGCCCGCGCTGTCCCACGGCGCAGGTCGCGGATGGCGTCGTCGTTGGTGCGCTCGACGATCTCGACGCCGCGACCCACCTCGCGCGGCAGGTCGACGTGATCACGCTCGACACCGAGCACGTGCCGGCGACGCTGCTCGCCGAGCTCGCGAAGATCGTCCCGCTGCGCCCCGGGCCCGAGGTGCTGCGCACGATCCAGGACCGCCTGGTCCAGAAGCAGTTCCTCGATCGGCTCGGACTGCCGCAGGCCGCGTGGGCGCCGGCCGACGATCTCGAGGCCGCGCTCGCCAAGGTCGGTCGCCCGGCGATCCTCAAGGTCCGGCGCGCGGGGTACGACGGCAAGGGCCAGTTCCGCATCGATCCCGACACCGACGCGGCGGCGCAGCTCGCGCGGCTGCGTGGCGAGCTCGCCGTGGTCGAGGAGGTCGTGAGGTTCACGCGCGAGGTCTCGGTGATCCTGGCGCGCGGCGTCAGCGGAGAGGTGAGGATCTATCCGCTCGCCGAGAACGTCCATCGCCGCCACATCCTCCACACCACGCGTGCACCGGCCCCGATGCCGGACGAGCAGCGGGCGCGCGCCGAGGCGATCGGCATCCAGGTCATCGAGGCGCTCGAGCACGTCGGTGTGATGGCGGTCGAGATGTTCGAGCTCCCCGACGGGCGCTTGCTCGTCAACGAGATCGCACCACGGACCCACAACAGCGGTCACTACACGTACGGGGCGTGCGCGACCTCCCAGTTCGAGCAGCACGTGCGCGCGGTCTGCGGCCAGCCGCTCGGCGATCCGCGCGCGATGAGCGGCGCGGTGATGGTCAACCTCATCGGAGATCTCTGGAGCGCTGGCCCGCCGGCCTGGCACCACGTGCTGGCGCGCCCCGAGGCTCGACTCCATCTCTACGGGAAGGACGCCCCGGCGCCCGGCCGCAAGATGGGGCATGTCGTCCTGCTCGACGACGACACCGACCGCGCCCTGAAGACGGCCGACTTGCTGGTCGAGCAGCTCGCGCCGCGGACGTGATAGCGTGCGGCCAGGGATGGCGACCCTGGTCTACTCCGATGTCGACGGCGTCGATCGTTCGCTGGCCGTCGGCAACGAGCCGGTGGTCGTCGGGCGCGGGCAGGAGTGCCAGATCCGATCGGCCGATCCGCGCGTGTCACGCGTGCACGCGCGGTTCTTCATCGAGCAGGGCGCGCTGTGGATCGAGGACCTGAACAGCCAGAACGGCATCTTCGTCGGGCCGAACAAGGTCAAGCGCGCGCCCGTGCCGACCGGCGAGATCATCCTCGTCGGTAGCTTGATGATCCGTCTGTTGCCGGCGAGCGGGACGCTGCCGCCGCCCAATGGCCTGCACGGGACGCTCGCGACCTGGCTCGAGATGGAGCGCAAGCACCGCGTCGCCGTCGAGGAGGAGCGCGACGCCTTCGCGCAGCGCGTCGGCGAGCTGCACCAGCAGCTGGCGCACGCGCGAACGACCCCCTCGCCGGACGAGACCGCTCGCGGCATGGACGGCGAGCTGATCCGCCTGCGTGACGAAGCCGAGGCGCGGATCGCCGTGCTCGAGCAGTCACTCGCCGCGATGCACGGCGAGCTCGAGACGTTCCGCGCCGGTGGCCTCGACGAGCTGACGCTCGTCCGCCGCGAGCTCGAGGCGTCCCAGGCCGATGCGGCCCGCGCGCGCAGTGAGTACGAACAGCTCGCCCGCAAGAGCGCCGCCGAGCTCGAGGCCGCGCGCCTCGAGGCGTCCAAGGCGCGCGAGAGCAAGTTGGTGGCGGAGATGTCCGCCGGCGTCGCGGCCGCGCAGAAGCTCGCCGAGGCAGACCTCATCGTCGAGCAGCTCGAGCGCGAGCTCAAGATCCTGCGCGCCGCACAGGTCGCGCCGGACGCGAAGGCGCAGCAGCTCGCCGAGCAGCTGGCGGCTGTGACGGCGCGCGCCGAGAAGGCGGAGAAGGAGCTCGCGTCCGCGCAGATCCGCGCGCAGGGCGCCGAGCGCAACCTCGCCGGCGCCAATGCCCAGGCGGCGAAGGCGGAGACCCGCGTCGCGCAGCTCGAGCAGAAGGTCGCGGACGCCGAGAAGCAGGTGAAGGAGACGCGTGATGCGCTCGCGAGGGAGCAGGCGCGCGGCGCGGAGCTCGCGCAGCAGCTCGGTGCGGGCGATTCGCCGCGGCTGGCCGCAGAAGCACGCGCGACCAAGCTCGCGGCGGAGCTCGCCGAGCTGACCAGTCAGTTCGAGACCCGGCGCGATCGCATCGTCGAGCTCGAGGTGGCGCTGCAGAGCGTCGAGGCGGCCGCGAGGACCGTGAAGGCCGAGCTCGCGGCTGCGAACACCGCCGTGGAGCAAGCGCAGGCCAAGCGGGCCGAGGCCGAGGCGGGCGCGAAGGCGCTGCAGGCGCGCCTCGACGAGCTCGCCTCCGCCGGCGACGCGATCGCCGAGGCGAGCAAGGCGCGCGCCGCGGCCACGGAGCAGTCCGCCGCGGCGGTCAAGCAGCTCGCCGAGGCGGAGCGGCGTGCGACCGACGCCGAGGCACGCGCGCGCGCGGCCGACACGATGGCGAAGGCGATGGCCAAGGACGTCGCCGAGGCGCTGCGCCGCGCCGCGGATGCCGACGCGCGCGCGAAGGGGGTGCACCGCGAGCTCGCGGAGGCCATCAAGCGCGCCGACGACGCCGACGCCAAGCTCGCCGCGGGCGCGACCGCCGCCGGTGCGGTGGAGGCCCAGGTCGCGGAGGCCGAAGCGCGCGCGGCGCAGCTGCAGCAGGAGCTCGCGGCGAAGCTCGAGGCCGTCCAGCGCGAGCTCGCTGCCGAGCGCACCGGCATGCTCTCGCTCGCCGATCGCAAGACCCAGCTCGAGCGCGAGCTCGAAGCAGCGCGGCACAAGCTCGCCGAGGTCGAGCAGAAGCTGCTCGAGACCGACGTCCACAACGAGACGCTGCAGGAGCGGATCACGGATCTCGAGAGCGGCATGGCGGTCAGCGAGACCGCATCGCAGGCCACGCTCGACGAGCTGCGCGCGAAGGTGAACGAGCTCGAGGGGAAGCTCGCACGCGCCGAGGCGCAGCTCGCCGATGCGAACGCTGCGCGCGAGCAGGCGGAGCTTTCGATCGGGCGGGCGTCGGCGCTGCAGCGCCAGCTCGACGAGGCGCTCGGCAAGCTCACCTGGCTCGAGCGCGAGGCAGGGGACAAGGCGCGTGGGGCGAGGGCCGCGGAGGAACAGACGTCCGCGCTGGCGCAGCGGCTCACCGACGCGGAGTCCCGCGTGCAGTCGCTGACGGCGGAGCTCGAGCGCACGCGCGAGCAGGCCGCCGAAGCGGAGATCCGCGGGCAGGAGATCGAGCGCCGGCTGGCCGATGCGGAGACCCGTGCCGCCGAGACTGCGCGCTCGCTCGCAGACGCAGGGGCAGGTGCCGAGGAGACCGCGCGCGCACTCGCCGATCTCCAGGCCCGCGCGGACTACGCCGCGCGCTCTCTCGCCGACGCCGAGGCCCGCGCCGACGAAGCCGCGCGTGGTGCGGCTGGAGCCGAGCACCGCGGCGAGGCGGCCTCGCGTGCGCTCGCCGAGGCCGAGGCCCGCGCCGAGGAGATCTCGCGTGCGCTCGCCGAGGCGGAAGCCCGCGCCGAGGAGACCGCGCGCCGAGCAGCCGAGGCCGAGCACCGCGCCGAGGCCGCGTCGCGTGCAGCCAGTGATGCGGAGGCCCGCGCCCACGCGACCGCACGCGCGCTCGGCGACGCGGAGGCCCGGGCGGACGAAGCCGCGCGGGGGCTCGCCGATGCGGAGGCTCGCCTCGCCGAAGCCGCGCGCACCGACGGCGGGATCGGCGCGGACCTCGTGCAGCAGCTCGCGGACGCCCAGGGGCAGATCGCGGCGCTTCAGCGAGAGGTCGACGCCGCCGAGAACGTCCGCTCGTTCGCGGCCGAGACCGAGCGCGAGATCGCGCAGCTCCAACGCGAGCTGCGCGACGCGAAGACCAAGCTCGCGCAGGCGATGCTCGAGCGCGATCGCCTCGAGGCCGCGCTCGCCGAGGCGCGCGACGGTGACGAGACGCGATCGCGGTTCGCCGACCCCGAGGTCACCGCGCAGGCCGATCTGAAGCAGTACCAGGCGATGCTCGCGAAGGCGGCGGAGACGCAGGAGAAGCTGACGCAGATCGAGGCCGAAGCCGCCGCGCTGCGCCAGCGCCTCGCCGAGGCCGAGCAGCGCCTGCGCGCCGCCGAGTCAGCGGCCGAGTCCGCAGCCGCCGACGGCGAATCGACGAAGACCGGCGCCGCGCCGCCGGTCGAGATCATCGAGCACGTCGGCATCCTCGAAGAGGCCATCGACTCGCTGCGCGCGAACATGCGCGCCGCCAGTGACGAGACCGCGCTGATGGATCAGTCGCCGTCGGTGGCCGCGGTCGCCGATGCGGTCAGCGCCGCCGCCGAGCACATCGAGCGTGCGCGCGCCGCGATCCGCGCGCTGCAGGCAACGCTCGGAATGTAGCTCACTCGGGTCGCGCGACGTGCTGGGACAGGAACGCGAGGCTGTGCGAGAGCCGCTGCGACCAGAACGCGAAGTCGTGGTGGCCGGGACCGAGGTACCACGCATGCTCGATGCCGCGCGCGGTCAGGACGTCGTGGAGGTACTGGGCGCCGTTATGGAGGGCGAACTCGCCCCGCGCGATCGGCGACCTCCGCGAGGTGGCCGCCGTCGAGCCAGTCGCGCTCGTCGCCGCCGAGCCCGTGCAGGTAGTACAGCACCGGCCAGCGCTTGCCGGGCGCGTCGGCGTAGCCCGCGGGCAAGTAGACGACGACATCCTTGTCGACGCCGAGCGCCGCGCTCGCGAACCGTCGGGTCTCGACGCGGCCCTTCGCCGTGACAGTCGCCGGAGGTTGTGGGGCGGGGGGCGCGGGCGGTGCGCTGTTGCTACACGCGATCAGCGCGGCGAGCAGCGCCGCACGGATCAACGCAGCACCGGCAGCACCGCGACCGCCTGGATCGTCGTCGCACGGAACGACAGCGCGAGCCCGATGAGGCGCGCGGCCTCGCCGGCGATCACCGGATCCACGGCGTGGAGCGACGCGAGCGTCTCTTCCACCTTCGCGCCGAACCCGCTGCCGCTCTCGAAGCTCTTCAACAGATCGCGCAGCGTCGGGGCAGGTGGATACATCTCGAGCCCGGCGCTCTCGTCGAGCTTCGCGAGCTTGCGCGCCTCGGCGATCGCGGCGTCGAGGCCACCGATCTCGTCGACGAGCCCGAGCTCCTTCGCCTTGGTGCCGGTCCACACGCGGCCCTGTGCGATCGGCAGCACCTCCTCGAGCTTCTTGTTACGGCCCTGCGCGACCCGGCCGACGAACGTGTTGTACACGTCCTCCATCGAGGACTGGATCGCGGCCTTCTCGTCGGCGTTCCACGGCGACAGCGAGGCCATGATCGTCGCGCGCTTGCCCCGGCCCATCGGGAACGTGTTGACGCCGAGCTTCTGCAGCGCTCCGCCCGGCGCGATCTTGCCGCCGACGACGCCGATCGAACCGGTGAGCGTGTCGGCGAGCGCGAAGATCTTGTTCGCCGGGCTCGCGATGTAATAACCGCCGCTCGCCGCCACGTCGCTCATCGACACGACCACCGGCTTCTTCGCCTTGAGGGCGGTCACCGCCTCCCAGATCAGCTCGGAGGCCTGCGCGCTCCCGCCGCCCGAGTCGATGCGCAACACGACCGCCTTCACGCTGTCGTCGTTGGTGACGGCGCGCAGCGCGGAGACCAGCGTGTGCGACGCGATCTCGCTGCGCGCGCCGAGGATGCCGCTGCCCTCGCCGTCGACGATGTCGCCGAGCGCGTACACGACGGCGACGTGATCACCCATCGGCTTCTCGGGCGGCATCGCGCCGATGAAGCGCGCGAGCTTGAGCATCGTCTTCAGCTGATCGTTACCATCGGGTTCGACGTCGAGCTTGGTCCACCCCCCGGCGGCGAGGCCGTCGCGGAACGCCTCGAACGAGCTCACCTGATCGACGAGCTTGGCCGCCTTTGCCTTCTCCGATGGGAACAGCGCTGTATCGATCAACCCCTTGACCGTCGCGGGGTCGAGCTTGCGATCCGCGGCGATCACGTCGACGAGCGTCTGGTAGCGGCGATCGAGGATCGCTCCCAGCGTCTCCTGCGTCTCCGGCGATGGCGCGTCGCGCGTCAGCGGCTCCGCGGCGCCCTTGTACGCGCCGACGTGGAGGAAGTCGGCGGTCACGCCCAGCTTGTCGAGGAGCGGCTTGACGTGGATCGGCATCGCCGCCGGTCCGGTGATCGCGACCTGGCCGAGCGGCGCGATCGCGATCTGATCACACGCCGCGAGCATCAGGTACGTCGCGTTCGACGCCTGCTCGGTGTGACACGCGAGCCGCTTGCCTGCGGCGCGGAAGTCGGCGAGCGCGGCGCGCAGCTCGACGAGATCCGGGAAGCTGACCTCGACGCCGCCGACGCGCAGCACCAGGCCCGTCAGCTTCTCTTCCTTGGCGAGCGCGCGCAGCCGATCGATCAACGTGCGCAGCTCGGTGCCGCCGCCACCTCTCCACGAGAACGCCTCGCGCTCGACGATGCCGCCCGACATGCTCATGACGCCCCAGTGCGGCTTCGTGTCGTCGAGCTCGGCCGACTTCGCGGGCGCCTCGTACGGGCCCGGCTTCTCGAGCCCCTCGCCGAGCTTCTCGAGCATGCCCTTGAGGTCCATGCCGCCGAGCCCGCCACCGCTCTCGCTGTCGTCGCCGTCGCCGTCGCGGTCGTCGCCGTCGCTCCGCGACGCGGACCACGGATCGTTCGCGGCGGGCGGCGCGTTGCCCTTCACGACCGAATCGAGCTTCGATGGCTCGCTGGAGCTACACGCGACGAGCAGCAGAGCCGACAGAGTGAGACCACGACAGGCACGCATGGCGCCTGTCATAGCATGCGGCCTAGGAG
>Ga0247830_10001257_pt1 | contig 10413 bp, 10 predicted proteins | sample 12C_Control_Day5_FD_207766 | JGI IMG/M metagenome (GOLD analysis project Ga0247830, IMG submission 207766) | Soil microbial communities from agricultural site in Penn Yan, New York, United States - 12C_Control_Day5 | ecosystem: Environmental > Terrestrial > Soil > Agricultural land | place...
GTGGAAGTTTGGCTGTGGAACCGGTGATTGTAACATCTCCCGGATTAGCCTCGCGGCAAGAGTTCTCAATATGTGCTTCTCGGATCACTTTATCTCCTCTACGTCCGATGAGCTGTGGCGTACGTTCAGTACGTTGAAGCGAGTCCGGCGAGCGCAACGAAGTATATGGGTCTTTTTCAGCAGGCTGCCTATTTTTCCGCTTTGATCTCTCTTACCAAGCTCCAATCCACCAACTGGCTCAACGGGATTTCTTTCGTTATCTTCAGCCGTTCCCTGGCGAGTTGCACGTCCACGTTCACCGCTTTATCGGATATCAGCCCGTCATCGCTGAAAGAATCCATCGACGCATCATAAGCTTTTGCCGATTGTGATGGGGTGATGTTCAGATAATCCGCGAGCATCTCAATCGTCTCGGCGCGGTTCTGTTTCATAACGCGCGTGCCCCGGATCGTGGCGCGCACGAACCGTTTGACCTGATCACGCTGATTTTGCAGTTTGCTCTCCATTACGGCAATCCCTGAAAGCGGCAGCTCGATAATATCACCCAGGTACAAAAACCGCCTGAATCCCTCGTCCTCTGCTTTCACTGCGAAGGCGATGTCGATCGCGGTGGCGTCGATAGAGCCCGCGCGCAGCGCCGCCAACCGAGTAGGGCTTTCGCCTGTAACGATGATTTTCACATCTTTATCCGGCTCCATGCCGTAGTGTCTGAGCGCAACCCGCGAGAGATAGTCCACGGTGCCGGCCACCGAATCAACACCAATAACTTTACCTTTCAAATCCTGCGGCGCCTTGATACCCGGCCGGGCAATCAGAATATGCAGCGGGCGCGAAGCGATGCCCGCCACCGCTTTGATCGGCACTCCGGTGATGGCGGCGCGCACAGCCGATCCCCACGCGAGGAGATAATCCACATCGCCAGACATGAGCGCTTTGACCGCGACCAAAGGCTGCATCTGCACCCTGTCCACTGTGAAGCCTTCCTCTTGATAAAATCCTTTGCGGATTGCGACCACAGTGGGAAATTCGAAGAGGCCGCGGCTGGGCGTCCCGATCACAACTTTTTCCGCAGCCAGCACCGGCGCAGCAATCCATAGCGCAGCAAGCGCGCACAGCGCCCGAACTAGGTAAATCAGTTGGGTTCTTTGTGCTAACGGCTTCATGATCAATTCTTGGCTTCATTCCATTCGGACGTTCTTGCTAAAATCGTACTGCTTTGAAAAGTCGCTTTCAAAAGTCCACGAAATTCGGTCTGGATCCCAACCGTTCGCGAAGCATTTTTTCAAGAATGACATCATCAGATTCCAAGCGTCTTTGGCCGGCTCTTTGCGGTAACGCCCGGGCATCGTATCGTTTAACCAACCGTGCGGAGCGTCTCGGTAAATCCGAATATGATAATGCTTCTTCGCTTTCTCCAGAACATTGCGAAATCTAGTCACATCCTCGACCGAAATGATGTGATCGGCCTCGCCGAAGATACCCAACACCGGACAATTGACCTGCGTCAGCAGATCGTCCACCGCTGTCGGTCTCTGTTCATTGGAGAGCCACTCCTTACCGCCGATCGCGCCATAAAGAACCACCGCAGCGGCGATGTCACTGCGTTTTGCCGCAACAAGGAGCGGCTGTCGGCCGGTCTGGCATACGCCGATGATGCCGATGCGCGCTGCATCGACATTGGGCGAGCGCTTGAGATATTCCACCGCCCCGTTCAAGTCATCCAGAGCGCCATCGTCCGTGAGGTCGACTCTTTGCTCGCCGCGAAGAACAGCCTTTCGGTCGCCGTCAAAGCGATGAAAGAGATCGGGGGCCAAGCCGACGAAACCGGCTTGAGCCAGTTTCACGGTTAAGTCTTTGGTGTGTTGATCGATGCCGTAGCGTTCATGGAGAATGATCACTCCAGGACGTTTATTCTTGGCCTTCGGCAGCGCCCGCACAGCGCCGACACTCTTGCCGAAGCGGATCGTCATTGGTGAAATTCCCGTTGCTTGTTGCCGTGCCATGAAACCTCCCATTGTGTTGGATTTAACTGGAACTGAATAAATGCCGAAAGCTTAGCCTCGCAGCAATGACAGCGTCAAGATGCCACACGCCTTGCTCTATCACTGACAGTTGCTTATATGCTTGACCATGGATTTCAAGAATGGATCGACTTTGATAGCGGATCTGACAACGATTGGGCGAAAAACCGGCCAGCCAAGGACCGTAGAATTACGCTTGGTTTATCATAACGGCAGCTATTATGCGTCCTCGAGCAAAGTAACGGGCAAGCACTGGTGCCAGAACATGCTCAAAACCCCGGTGGTAGAAATAAACGTCAAGGGCAAAAGATTTGCCTGCATCGCCAGGCAAGTCACCAACGACAAACTGCGCCGGGAGATTCTTTCGCTGCGAGATTCGCCGCCACTCATGGAGCGAGTGGTTTTTGAGATAACGCCCCAAAGCTGATTCTGGTTCAAGCCGTTCAAATAGTTCAAGCCGTTCAAGTCGTTTGACCCTCGGAGAAACAAGACCGAGATCCGGTATGCTTTAGCTCGCCTTTAGCGTCTTCAACGATTTGATCGTTTTGAACTGCTTCAACGACTTGAACTCTCCTAGTGCTATCCGCGAGTAAGTACAAACACTCCACCAACAATGAGCCCTGCCGCCAGGCCGTCGCGTACTGTCACCACTTCAATGCCTCTTAAGGTAAAGCGCACCAGCGCGAACGTGACTAGGGGCGAAATGCGCCACATCGGCGAAACCAGTATTGCCGGCGCGTGAATCAAAGCGAAGAACGTGAACAATGATCCGAGAGCTTCAGTCAGGCTAGAAATGGTCACCAACCCCAGTGCCTTTAGCGGCATGGGCTCCCAGGTTGCCTTGACCGAGAAGAACCGGCCGAGGGTGAGCATCACCAGCAATGCCGTGGCTTGGGTAATGAAAGCGCCGAGTATCGGCAGGCTCACCGCGTTGATGCCGATCTTCTTGAATATTGGGTTGATGCCGAAACAAATCGCCGCGAGAAGCGGAAACAAAAAATATTCAAGACGATTGGGGCTTCCCGTCGAGGTTTTCTCGGTGCGAGTCAGAGCGGCGATGCCGGCGACGATCAATAGGACTCCAGCCAGGATCAACCAGGACATCTCTTCGCCAAGGAAAATAACTGCAAGAAAGGTCGTCAGAATCGGTGAACTGTTCTTCACCGATGTTGCTTTTGACGCGCCGACTCGATCGATTCCCTTATAATAGAAAATCTTGCCGAAGCTGGCGCCGATGGCGCCGGCAAGAAAAAACGCCCAGAAAGCGCGGCTGGTAAAATCCAGATAAGCGAGTTCGCCGTGATACGCCGCCAGAACTCCAAGAAGCAAGACCGACAGGTATTGCTCGGTCAAAGTCGCCGTTCCTACACTGGTGTGCTTCAAGGCGCGCTTGAGCGCGAGCGGACCCATGCCCCAGAGTGTACCGGCCAACAAGGCATAGGCCATGCCGGTTTGCAGCTCCGTGGTCATCATCGAATTATCAGCAAGCCTAGTTATTGAGTCTTCTCTTGCTTTTGCGGTAACGACTGCTTTTCCAGATTTTCGACGCCTTTCTGCATTCCTTCATACATCTGCTTCTCTCGTTGCGATCCTTCCTGAAGCGTCTTTTGAATTTCTGCGTCCCGCGCTGCGCTGTCCTTATCATCTTTGCCGCAAGCGGATAGTGCGATTCCAAGAGCGAGCACCATCCCGGTGATTAACGCCGTTCGCATATTGTTGGTCCTTCTTTCGTTGCTAGGATAGTCGAGTTACTTAGCAGAAAAATTTGTCGAGCCGCAACTCGATATTCTTCGCTTTCCTCACCGTATTGGTTCTGCTACACTCAGCGGAACGTGATGCTTCGCTCGTTTTCCTTGCTGATGCTCTCGTCGCTCACGCTGGCTGCAACTTTCACTTCCGCACAAGCACCCGCGCCGGCAACCAAACCGAAGGTGAGCTCCACCCTGGCGGTGCGCAAGCCCGGCGATTGGAAACTTCTCGACTCCGGCATTGAACACCGCAAACTGACCCTCGAGCGTTCTGACCCGAGCTATTCGTTTGATCTCAACCTTGTGCGCTTTGGCCGTCAGCGGGTTTTACCCCGCATCATCAGCAGTGGCCAATTTCAGCTAAAGAGCGCCGATGCGAAAACGCTGGCCCAGCGAAGTGGGGCGATGGCCACTATCAACGCCAACTACTTCGACGAGAAAGGCAAGCCTCTGGCCTTTTTGAAGACGGCGAACCAGGAGATCAATCGCAGCGTTTCTAAACACGCTCTCTACACCGGCGTCTTTGGCGTGCAGGATTCGATGCCGTTCATTGTGCATCGTGACGAGTTTCAACTCACCGATGCGCAGGAAGCGATTCAGAGCGGACCGCTGCTACTGAAGCAGGGGGCGGCGGTGCCAAGTATTCCGGGCGCGGGCCGATACAGCCGGCGCGCGGTAATCGGCATGGACAAGCAGCAGCGTCTTATCGTCGGCGTTACCGATACCGTTCTTGGCGGTTTGAGTTTTGCCGAATTGCAAGAACTGTTTTCCCGGCCGGAATGGCAACTGGAGACGACAGAATTGTTGAATCTAGACGGCGGCGGATCAGCCCAGCTTTACATCAAGACCAGGAGCCATGAGGAGTTTATCAGCGGCACCTCAGAGGTACCGGTAGTGATCGGCTTCTTCAAAACCGGCAATTAGAACAGCGTGGAATATGCGATTCGGCTCCATTCCACAGCCCGCGTCGGTAGAATCCCTAGATAGATCGTTGCTACTGTAGCCAGCGCGACCGCGACATAGAGGGAAGGAGACTCGGCAAGGGATTTTCCCTGCACCCCGCCCTCGCTCATGTACATCATCACTATAACCCGCAAATAATAGATCAGCGACAGCAAACTGTTGAGCACACCGATAATCGCAAGATCGGTGTAGCCGGCAGCGATGGCTGAACGAAAGATGTGAAACTTGCCGGTGAATCCCGCGAGCGGCGGAAACCCCGCCAGCGAGAGCATGAAGAAGGTCATCGCCATCGCTAAGAACGGCCGCTTAAAACCTAAACCAGCAAAGTGTCCGTATTCTTCCTTCGGACGGTCCCTTTCAGTCAATGCCGTGATCACGGCAAAGGCGCCAAAAGTCACCGGCACATACGTGGCGAGATAAAATAATACGGATGTGCTGCCCCACTCCTCACCGGCGACAATGCCGATGAGTATATACCCCGCGTGGGCGATGCTGGAATAAGCCAGCATGCGCTTGACGCTTGATTGCGAGATCGCCAGTAAATTGCCGAGAGTCATCGTCGCAATGGCAAGGACGCGCACGGCATAAGCCCAGTCGCTGTCCAAGGGTGATAGCTGGTGCATCAGAATGCGCGCCCAGGCGGCAAACGCCGCCGCTTTCACGGCCACCGACATAAAGCCGGTTACCGGGGTGGGCGCTCCCTCGTAGACATCGGGTATCCAGAAATGAAACGGCACCGCGCCCACTTTGAACGCGAAACCGACCAGAAGCAGCAAACCGCCCACCGAAAGATATCGCGGCCATTGTTCTTGCGGCTCCAGCAGATAGGCGGCAATCTCGGTCAGATTGGTCGTCCCGGTGGCGCCGTAGATCAAGGCGATGCCGTAAAGCAAAAAGCCGGTAGCGAAGGAGCCCATTAGAAAATACTTCATGGCTGCTTCGCTTGACCGAGCGCTGCTGCGCCAGATGCCGGTCAGCACGTACACCGCAACCGACATGGTTTCCAAGCCAAGAAAGAAAACGATCAGATCATTGGCCGCCGCCATGACGATCATACCGGCGGTGGCAAACAGAATCAGCGAGTAATATTCGCCTTCGTGAATGCCCGCCTCCCTGACGTATCGGACCGAGGACAGAACCGTCAAAATCGCGGCAGCGACAAATAGTTGGGTAAAAAACAAACTGAAGTTGTCCAACAGAAATGTGTCTGCGAATGTTCCTTCGCGGCTGCCCCAGAGCAGCACGGCGTCTACCGCGCACAGCGCCAATCCGAAAATACTGATCCAGGCTAGAAGTGGTTTTTCGTGTTCGGCAAAAAATAGATCAAGCAGCATGACCACCAAAGCTGCCAGCAAGACTTGCGCTGCCGGCAAAAGCGGTACGAGATTAACGTCCATCGCTGTTTATCTCTGGGCTGGTTGCATGATTGGTAGCGACAGGCGCAGTTTGCGAGCCAAGGATTCTTTGCAACGTAACATCCACAGAAGGCTTCATCCGGCTCAGAAAAGGTTGTGGATAAATTCCCATGATGATGATCAGCGCGATAACCGGAGCGAGAATAAGCAACTCGCGGCGATTCAGATCGGTAAGCTTCCCATTTTCAGGATGGATCATCGGTCCGAAAAATACCCGCCGAAACATCCAGAGCATATAGATGGCGCCGAGAATGACGCCGGTAGCCGCAGCGGCGGTCCATCCCGGTTTGGCGCTGAAAGCTCCCAGTAGGATTAAAAATTCTCCGATGAAGCCGTTCAACCCGGGCAAGCCGATGGATGCGAATGTGACAATCAGAAATAACACGGAGAATACCGGCAGTTGGTGCCACAACCCGCCGAAGTCGGCGATCATGCGCGTATGACGCCGATCGTAGAGCATGCCGACCAAAAGAAACAACGCTCCTGTGGAGAGGCCGTGACTGACCATCTGATAGATCCCGCCCTGAATGCCTTGGATATTGAGAGCGAAAAGCCCCAACATGACAAAACCCAGGTGGCTGACCGAAGAGTAAGCCACTAGTTTCTTCAAATCCGGTTGCATCATCGCCACGCTGGCGCCGTAGATGATGCCGATTACCGCCAGCGCGACAATCACCGGGGTCAGCACCAACGCCGCGGCCGGGAATAACGGCATCGCAAAGCGCAAAAACCCGTAGGTGCCCATCTTCAGCAAGACCCCCGCGAGTATCACCGACCCGGCCGTGGGCGCCTCGACGTGAGCATCAGGCAACCAGGTGTGAAACGGAAACAGCGGCACTTTGATGGCGAAGGACAAACCAAAGGCCAGGAAGAGCCAGATTTGCTCGTTGACAGGCAAGCGCAAATTGTAGAGCTGCAACAAGTCGAAAGTCATGACCTGATTCACATGAGCATAACGGCTGGCCAGATAAATAATCGCCACCAGCATGGGCAAGCTGCCGGCCATGGTGTAAATGACAAACTTCAGCGCGGCGTAAATCCGCCGGGTGCCGCCCCATACGCCGATGAGAAAGTACATCGGCACCAGCATCACTTCCCAAAATACATAAAAAAGAAAAAGATCGAGCGCTACGAATGCGCCGAGCATGCCGGTTTCCAAGACCAGCATGAAGAAAAGATACTCCTTGATTTTGTCCTGCACCGTCCAGGAGGCGACAATCGCCAAGGGCATGAGAAACGTCGTCAGTAAAACTAGAAACAGACTGATGCCGTCGATGCCGACGATATAGCCGATGCCGAAGGCCGGCATCCAAGGGATTCTTTCGACGAACTGCATTTCACCCGCGGCAGGGTCAAAAGCCTGAAATAGGCGCAACGACCAGATAAAGGCGGCGATACTCGAAAGCAGAGCTAGAGTTAACAGGGTTTGCCGTTGCTGCCGCGGAATCAGCAGTAGCACGAAGGCGCCAATCAGAGGCAGCAGCAGGAGTAGACTAATGTCGCCCGGCAATCGAAACATAACTATTGCTGTCGTAGATAATAAAAAAGCAGCGCCAAAGTTCCAGCGAGAAAGCCGATTAGATAGTGCTGGATATTGCCGGTCTGAGATTCACGCCAGATAAGGCTAAAGCCCCTTATCAATTTCGCCACGCCGTTGATCAAGCCGTCGATCACGCCAGGATCAAAAACTCGAGCCAACCAATCCGAAGCGACTGTAAACGGCCGCACAACCAGCCGATCATAAGCGTCATCGATGTGGTAACTGTCGAGCAGCAGCCGGTAGATGCCACCCGCAGTAGCGGGTACGGCTGCTTCGGCGCGGCCGTACCTGGCGTACGCCAGGTAGATGCCGAGCGCAACCACTGCCAAAGTTATGGCAGTGACCAAGAGTTCCGTGGTAACCGGGGCATGCTCCGCCGCATGGCCGCCGCCAAAAACCGGTTGCAACCATTGATCCCAGACGCTACCCCACAAATATTCCGGCGCGCCCAACCAGCCGCTAAAGATCGAGCCCACGGCGAGGATCACCAGAGATACGGTCATAAGCGGCGGCGATTCATGAATATGCGCTTTGGTATGATCGTCGGCTCTTAAATTGCCATGGAAAACCATGAACAGTTGCCGGAACATATAGAAAGCGGTCAACCCGGCAGTGATGATGCCGATGGACCATAAACCGTATGATTTATCTTCGAATGCCTTCCACAGAATTAGGTCCTTGGAAAAAAAACCAGCCGTAAACGGTATCCCCGCAATCGCCAGGGTGGCGATCAGATAGGTCCAGTAAGTTTGAGGCATGGCGCTTTTCAAACCGCCCATCTTGCGCATGTCTTGTTCTCCCTGCAGCGCATGAATCACACTGCCGGAACCTAAAAACAGACAGGCTTTGAAGAAGGCATGGGTGAACAAATGGAAAATCGCCGCGCTAAATGCGCCTATGCCCACCGCCAAAAACATGTAACCGAGTTGACTGACGGTGGAATAGGCGAGAACTTTTTTGATGTCATTTTGAGCAAGCGCCACGGTTGCGGCAAAGAAGGCGGTGGCTGCGCCAACCACCGCAATGATCGGCAGGGTATATGGCGCCAAGATAAACAAGAAGTGCAGGCGAGCGACCATATAGACCCCGGCGGTTACCATGGTCGCCGCATGGATCAGCGCGCTAACCGGCGTCGGACCGGCCATGGCATCAGGTAACCAAACAAATAGCGGGATCTGCGCCGATTTGCCGGCTGCGCCGACCGAGAGAAGCAGAGTGATCAGAGTGATCTTCGCCGGCGTAATCAACTGAACATGCTTTTGCAGCTCGGTAAACTCGAGAGTCCAAATGCCCTGCCTGCCTAATTCCGTGACCAGGAGAAAAATGCCCAATATGAAACCGAAATCGCCGATGCGATTAACGATGAAGGCTTTATTGCCGGCTATAACGTTTTTCGGATCTTGATACCAAAAACCAATCAGCAGATAGGAGCACAGACCTACGCCTTCCCAACCGACAAACAGCAACAGCAGATTGTCGGCCATCACCAACAACAACATGAAAAAAATGAACAGGTTTAAGTAAATGAAAAAGCGCGCCACGCCGTCGTCATGGGCCATGTACCCCATGGAATAAATATGGATAAGGAAGCCGATGCCGGTGACGATTAGAAGCATTACTGAGGACAGGGCGTCGACTTGAAAGGCGATATTGACCTGGAAGGAACCTGATTCGATCCAGGTATACCAAAGATCGCGGAAAACACCTGTGGCCGGGAGCCGCCAAAAGACATAAAGCGCCACGCCGAAAGAAACGCCGACCGCAGCTGTAGCGATGCTGCCGGCTGTCTTGCTGCCCAGCCTTCGCCCGAAAAAGACATTGAACAGGCCGGCGCTCAGCGGGATCAACGGAATCCAGCGCAGCACATCCACAGCGGCAACAGTGGCGGTCGAGGCTACCATTTAAGAAGCTGCATCTCCTGGGGATCGAGCGATTGGCGATGGCGAAACACCGAAATAATGATGGCCAGTCCCACCACTGCTTCGGCGGCAGCCACGGCCATGACAAAGAACACAATCACCTGCCCGTCCATGGAACCTAGCGAGTTGGAGAAAGCGATAAAGGTAAGATTTACCGCGTTCAGCATAAGTTCGATCGACATCAAGACAACAATCAGGTTGCGGCGGATGAGAACGCCGATGACGCCGATGGCAAATATGATCGCGCTCAGAAACAGATAATATTCCAGCGGCACCATTGGCGCTTACGGCTCCTTTTTTGCCAAAACCACGGCGCCAATGATTGCCACCAGAAGCAACACCGAGGCGATCTCAAAAGGAAGAACAAAGTCGGTAAAAAGGCTCCTGGCCAGCTCTGCCGGGCTGCCAAAAAGCTCCGTGGCGACCATTGGATCCTGAGCGGACTCGAGATTGAACAGAACCGGAGCCAACATCGCAATAAGAAGCAAGCCTGAAACGCTGCTGGCAACCCACCAAAGGTTGCGGCGCTGTTCCAGCCCGACAGGATTCAAAAGCATTATTACGAAGAGAAAGAGCACCATAATGGCGCCGGCGTAGACTAGGATCTGCAACACGCCGACCATGGGCGCGTGCAGGCTCAGGAAGAGAACAGCAATCAGGAACAACGCTGCCACCAGCGCCACAGCGCTGTGCACCACATTGCGCTGAAACACCACCAATACGGAGGACACGATCAGCAAACCCGCAACGATGAAAAAAATGATCTCTGGACCACTCATAGTTTTACGGGATGGAGTCGATAGATAG
>Ga0247830_10001260_pt1 | contig 10409 bp, 7 predicted proteins | sample 12C_Control_Day5_FD_207766 | JGI IMG/M metagenome (GOLD analysis project Ga0247830, IMG submission 207766) | Soil microbial communities from agricultural site in Penn Yan, New York, United States - 12C_Control_Day5 | ecosystem: Environmental > Terrestrial > Soil > Agricultural land | place: USA...
GTCACTTAACCGGTCATCCCGCGCATGACTAGGAAAACCCTGCTGTCCGAGCTTTTCGCGCTGCGGCAACTAAACTAAGATAGGAATACATGGAAGGCTGGGGAGTTGCCGTAATTCTAGGCGTGGTGGAGGGACTAACCGAATTCATTCCGGTATCATCGACCGGGCACCTCATTATCGCCAGTCATCTTCTGGGCTTCGTCGGAGAAAAAGCCGCAAGCTTCCAAGTCGCCATTCAGTTTGGTGCTATTCTAGCTGTGCTGCTGCTCTATTGGCGTCGGTTCGCCGATTTGCTTCCATTTGGGAAAAACGCCGTCCAATGTAACAATTCAAACCTCGCCGGTTGGGCGGGGATTTGGCGGATAGCGGCGGCAACGTTGCCCGCCCTGGTGGTCGGCTACTTAACGAAAGACTTGATCAAAACCTATCTTTTTACACCAGGGGCGGTAACGGTCGCGTTGGCGGGCGGCGGGGTAGCGATTTTGGTCGTGGAACGTTTCCTAAGGGGAAGGAAGTCGAGGCCGCTCGAAACTGTGACGATGGTCCAGGCCATCGGAGTGGGGCTATTTCAGGTTCTTGCCCTGTGGCCCGGCACTTCGCGGTCGGCTGCCACGATCGTCGGCGGCATGCTTCTGGGCCTTGACCGGAAGGGAGCCGCGGAATTTTCGTTTTTGATCGCAGTGCCGGTTATGCTTGCCGTTGAATGTTATGAGTTGATGAAAATGGGAACTTTGTTTAGCGCCCAAGATGCGACAAATTTTATGATTGGCTTCCTTGTTTCCTTTATCGTTGCGGTGATGGCTGTGAAGACATTCATCCTGTTGCTGAGTAAATGGACACTCGCACCGTTCGCCTGGTACCGGATTATCGTTGCTCCGATTTTTTTTCTTCTCACCCGTGAAACGAGGCTATAGCTCATCTGCAGTGCGGAAGTGGCTAGGGAGGGAGTGTGCGGCAGCTGCCGGTTCGCAGGCTTTAGATTTCGTGGCGGTGCTTCATCCAGCTGAAAATGCGACCGCGATAAAGATATGCGATCAGCAAGATGACCGCGGAAACCACGGCGAAAATGATCGCCGTATAGTACTCCTGATTTCGAATGCTGGCGCCTTGCATGGTGAGAAAGTAAGTCCCGGGGATTCTTCCAACGATCGTCACAAACAAAAAAGTGGCCAGCTTCATTCGGCTGAGGCCAAGCACATAGCAAAGATAGTCCTTGGGAAAACCCGGAAACAAAAATAATAGGAAGCAGATCGCCGCCCCGGTATTGGTTGTCAAGAAGTCGAACCGGTGCAAAACATCTTGTTTGACAAAGCGTTCGACAAACGGTCTCCCTAAAATGCTTGCCAACTCAAAAGCGACCCATGAACCGAGTGTAAGGCCTATAGTCGATAAGATGAAACCCAGAGTCTCGCCATAAACGTAACCGCCTGCCACTCCCGTCAGCTCGCCTGGAAACGGTGCAGCAATGACTTGCGAGACTTGGAAGAGAACAAATACCGCCGGGGAATACGGACCGAGTGAACGAAGAAAGTTACCTAACTTGTCGCTGCTGGAATAGATCCCTTCGAAGTCATCAATTTCTTCACCAGGCGGAACCAAAGCGGAAAACGGTTGCGGTATATAGCGGCTAAAGAGAAACAACAGGCCGATCAGAACAATAAAAATCAAACCCCTTATCGCGAGCTGTCGGTGTTGCCCCGTCATCGCGGCTTTATAACAACAAAATTCAAAAGAAACGAGGTCGAGGTCGCCGGCATCCAAAGGCAAAGGACGGGTGAGTTGTGGCAGCAATATTTCGCGAGTATTTCGATGCAGCAAGTCTAAATGGAGTGATGTCTGATAGAGCCATATCTAGGATGACAATGCGCTGGGGAGGGTTCCACTCTGCCACTCCTTTCTCAAAATTGCTAAATACGGTGTTCGCCTTTACCGGCGTTGCTGCATCTCACGTAACAGAGCTTCAAGCCTCTTTTGCTCCTCACCATATCCGGCCCAATTTCCCTGCCGTAAAAATTCTTGGGAACGGGAAAAATGCTCCAGGGCCCGTTGGGCCAGAGTACTCTCGATTAGGGCTTCTTTAATGCTCGCCGGCATCGGCGACGGCTCGGCGCTTGCCTTTCCGCCGAACACGCGTTGCAGCGATTGATCGAGGGTCTCTTCCATCGCGATTTGGTTGCCAAAGGCTACAATAACTCGCTTTAACTCCGGTAAAGAGCCCTTTTCTGCGGCCAGGAATAGAGGTTGGACATAGAGCAGGGACTTTTCTATAGGGATCGCCAGTAAGCTTCCCCGGATCACCTGTCCCCTCTGTCCCCACAGACTCAATTGTTGCGAGATAAAAGCGTCTTGTTCGATACGAGCGTCGATCTGTTTCGGGCCATAAACCAGTTTCGCCTTGGGAAAATCTAGGGCTATGAGTTTCCCATAATGCGGTGGATCGCTGCGCGCCGCCAGCCATGCCCGCATATTGTCCCGGTTGTTCGGCGTGAAGGGCAGAAGCAGAACGAACTCCTCTTTGGTCTCGCCCGGTAGGCGCATGATGGTATAGTACGGCGCCATTTCCCGCTCGGTGCCACTTACGGTCTGCCGCGGGATGCTTAACAAATCCTCTTTGTTGTAAAAAACCTGCGGATCCCGCATGTGATAGGTTGCGTACATTTGAGATTGAATCGTGAAAAGATCCTCGGGGTATCGTATGTGCGCGCGCAGATCCTCAGGCATGTTTTCGAGCGGCTTGAAAAGCTGCGGGAAAATCTTCTGATAGGATTGAACGATCGGGTCTTCGGGATCACTCATGTAAAAGTCAACCGTACCATTGTAGGCATCAACCACTGCCTTAACGGAATTGCGGATATAGTTCGTGCCTCGACGGCGTATGGGCGCCGAATAGGGGAATCGATCCGAGGTGGTGTAGCCGTCGATCATCCAGAAAAGCCTGCCACCTTGGGCAATGACCATGTAAGCGTCACGATCAAACGTGACGAACGGCAAAACCTTTTTTACTCGCTCTTGAATCTGCCGTTGATAAAGGATTCGGCTCTCTTGAACAATATCCTCTGACAGCACGATTCTTAACGTCGCAAAATGCGCCGAAAAGATAAGCTTGCGCCATAAGGAGCCGATCGATACACCACCGCTGCCGCTGTACTGAGTGTAGATATTCTGGTCGCCTGCCGGATAATCCAGCTCTCGCGCGCCACTCTTGACAAACACATAATCATTGGCGAGCTCGCCGTAATAAATCTCCGGTCGCGTTACCTTGAGGCTGCCATCTGAGACCGGCGGTATATCCTTGATAAAAAACTCCGGCAGCCCTTCCGGCGTGACCTGATTTACCGGCCCGAAGACGACCCCATAACCATGCGTGTAGGTTAAATGTTCGTTGATCCAGATGCGGCTTGGCAGGTGTTGATGAGAAAGTTCACGGGCAGAAAGCATGATCTGACGATAGGTGCCGTCGATGTTGTATCGATCGTTGTCGACATCGACAAACTTGTAGTATGTCCGTATTTCCTGCAATTGCGCGTAGGTCGCCAGTAACGGCTGATGTTCCCAAAGGCGTATGTTTTTGATGGTCGCATCATTCCGTTGAAGGTCGGCGGCATTCAGGGTTTCGTCAGCTGGAAAATCCTCGTTCTCAATTTTATCGAGGCCATAGGCGGTTCGGGTAAATTTGATGTTGTGTTCGATGAATGGACGTTCCGAATCCACCTCGTTCGGAACCACACGAAAGCGCTGAACCATCGCTGGCGCGGCGCTGAGTCCGATCACATGGATCACTACCAATCCAGCTATGCCAACAAGCAGGTAGGCAAATCCGGGGCGAGTGATCTGCGCGGCGGAGAGCGCAGCCGCGATCAAAGCAGCAACCGTCAAGATCCTCAAGGCCGGCAGGCTTACATAAACATCGGTATAGCCAGCCCCAAAAGCCGCACCTCCGGAAGCGTACAGCAGATCGTACGAATCCAAGACATAGCCCGCTGCTTTTACAGCTAATAAAGCTGCGATCAGAATCAACAGGTGGAGTCTGGCCCGCGGCGCGAGAAAAATGCCGCGCGGACTGTACTGCAGGCCTCGATAAAGTACATAAACGACCGCGGTCAATGCCAAAGAAACCGCCAATGCCGTCATCAGCCAATTGTAGAGCGTGCGCAGCGCCGGCAACTGAAACACGAAAAAGCCAAGATCTCGATTATATAAAGGGTCCTCGAGGCCAAAGGACGTCGGATTCAGCAAGAGCAGGAATGATTCCCAATGGCTGGCAGCTTGGGGCGCGGCAAAAAGTCCAAGAACTAATGCCGCAGGTAGGAGCAATCGTTGGACTAAGGGATCGATTAGCTCGGGTCGCGGCAGATCAAGAAAATTCTCTTGGTCTAGGAACCGAGTTCCTCTGACCAACCGAGCCGCTATCCTGACATTAGCGTAGATCAGGAGCGCAAAAATACTTCCGCCAAGGACAGCCAGAACAGTCTTGAAAAAGAGACTAATGGTAAAAACCTGCGTATAGCCCACTTCTTCAAACCAGAGCCAATCGACATAAAGCGAAATGAGTTGGCGAAGCGAAATCAGCACTAAAAAGATTACAAATAGAAATATCCCACCCAGTCCCTTCATGAGATTGCCTTTGTTCAGCTAGGATTTGGGAGATGCAGGTTAGAAAAGAAGTTCCGCAGGAATAACATCAAAACACAATGCTGAGATCTGACGATTGATTTGCGGAACGAAATGCCGGATGGAAAAGGTGGCTCCCGAATGTCGAGAGCCACCTTTGAGGGTACGCGATGAACTGCTTTAAGCGACAGCTCCAACCTTGGGACGCCACTTGTCAAACCGGGATTCGAGTCGGGTCAGAAGCTCCATTGCAATCATTCCCGAGATAGCGAAGATGAGTACGCCTACGAATACCTTATCGGTTTGAAACGTGGCACCCGCCACTGTGATCATAAAGCCAATGCCTGCCGTGGCGGCATAAAGCTCGCCAACCATGACGCCGATTAGCGCCCGGCCCACCCCAAGTCTCAAGCCCGTGAGAATAAAGGGTAGAGTGGAGGGCAGCACGACACTTTTGAAAATCTGCCATTCCGAAGCACCGAAGCTCCTTGCGGCGGTCAAGAGATTGTATGGGGTGGTTTTTACGCCGTCGCGCGCATTGATCAAGATTGGAAAGACGGCCCCAAGAAAGATAATTCCGACTTTGGACAAGATGCCGATCCCAAGCCAAATGATGACTAACGGCAACAGCGCAACTCTAGGCGTTGCATTCATGGCATTGATAAAGGGATCGAATATGTAGGCAAACTTCTTATACCAACCGCACGCGATGCCAAACGGGACTCCAACGGCGACCGACAACAAATAGCCCCAGCCGAACTCAAGCCCGCTGACATATAAATCGTTATAGATCTCGCCCGATGAGAACATTTGAATCGCTGCTTTGAAGATCAGCGACGGCGCGCTCATAAACATCGGGTTGATTATCCCGAGCACGTTCCCTACCAGCTCCCAGGCGGTTAGAAATATGATGACCGCTGAGGTGCCTAGTATCTTCTTTTCGTTGTTGAGATAGAACTTATAGGCGGCAGACGCCTCCGCGACGCTGACGTCATAAAGTTGCTCCTCTGCGGCTTGATCAGCCATATCTTTCCTCCTAGTGGTTTATGAAAGTCACTCTGGGCCAGCAAGGCGAACGTGTAACAAAAGGGTTAGTTCTTGTCAATACTAAGCTGTTGAGCAGGTCAACGCTCTTTTTAGTGCGCCGATTTGAGGTCATGCGAGTTCAAATCTTGCTAAACTTGACAATCGTTTAAGTCTTGAATATTTTGGCTTGAATCATTTATTGTTCTTTTGCTATCAGGGAGATACATGAAAATTCTTTTTGTTACGCCACCTATGGGAAATTGGGCCCCCTGGGGTGATCGCCATGTGGCTGTCAATTCACTGCACGCGCAGCTTGCGGCCTTCGTCAGAGAACAGAATGCCGCTGAGGTGGGGGTGCTCGATTGCCGCGCGCTCGCGCTCGACGATGACGGTATGCTCGAGGAAATTAAACAAAGCCGCCCCGATGTGGTGTTTTTTGGCAACATGATTGCTGCCGCGGGAGGCGCCGCCCAGCTTAATCGCTTTCATGCAGCCATGAAGCGAATCAAGGACGTGTTGCCGAGCACCATTACGGTCGGCGGCGGTTTGATGTACACCGCTGTTCCGCAGAAAATCATGGCCGAGAATCCCCAACTGGACTTTGCGCTTGTCGGCGTGTTTGGTGATAACGAGTATGCCCTTTGCGAATTGTTGCAGACGTTGAAAATGCCGTCTGCAAAATTCGCAGCGATCAAGGGGCTGGCTTACCGTGAAGAAGGAGAAATCGCACTCAATCCGCCGCGTCCGCTCATTTCCAACCTCGACGATTTGCCGCTACCGGCATACGACCTCTTCCCCATGGATCGATACTGTGGCTATTCGGTGATTCCAAATTACAACGAAACGGTAACCTCGAGAGGTTGCGAAGGCGCTTGCCATTTTTGTTATGAGTGGTGGCTCGTCGATCAACGCAATCCTCGGGATTTCAGCTCGCACCGGACCAAAAGCGGCAAGAAGGTTGCCGAAGAAATGGAAATCCTCAACCACAAGTACGGCGTTAAAGCGCTTACCTTCATGGATGATGATTTCAATTCCGATCGACAGAAAATGGTCGACGTGCTCGAAGAGCTGGAAAAGAAAAAGTTGGACATGAGCTGGTTTATGCTTAGCAGAGCGCAGAACCTGATTCGTGATGCCGACCTGATTCCGCGTCTGAGAAAAGTCGGTCTGTATCAGGTGCTGATCGGGATCGATGGCGGAACCGACGAGGAAATCGCCGAAGCTCGCAAGGGACCGATGAAGGTTGGGGTCCAGGAACTGAAAGAGCTTATTCAGTTCCTGCGTAAGAACGACATCTCGACGATTTCGACTTATCTGAATGGGTTTTGGGAGGACGATGAGGCGAAGATTCGCCAACGCGCCAACGCTGTGGACGAAATTGATCCGGATATCGTCATGATCCAATTGCTCAACCCGATTCCCGGATCACCGATCTACAAGAAAGCTGTCAAAGAAAATCAGATCGAGATCGATAATCTGAGCTTGTACGATTTAGAGCATTGCGTGATGCCGACCAAATATCTATCGCGCCAACAACTCGGCGAACTGACCGGCTGGGCCTTTCAGTCGTTCTACAGTAAACCGGGCCGAATCGAGCGAATTTTGAACGGCTATACTTCTCCCTATGTCAGGATGAAGTTCCTTTCGTTCAAGAGTAACGCGGCGAAGTATGAAAAGGGCGCGGCCGAAGATGCCGTCGCCATATAGCTCCTGATTGCAGCTCCATGCCAGGGCAAGAAAATGATCCGCAGCTTCGGGAAAAAGTCATTCTCGTCACCGGCGCGAGCCGTGGAATAGGCGCAGCGACGGCGAAGCGCCTGGGCAAATCCGGCGCATGGGTGATCATCAACTATCATCAGAATCGGGAAGCCGCGGAAAAAGTTCTCGATGAAATTCACAGCGCGGGCGGCGAAGGCATGCTTTTTCAAGCTGACGTTACCCGCAAAGAACAAGTTGATCTTATGATCCAGGCCGCTCGGGAGAAGTATCGCGCCATCGATGTCCTAGTGAACAACGCTTACTTTCCTTTTCAGGTCGCCCAGCTGCACGAGTTGTCATGGGAAGATTTTCACCGCGCCATCGAACATGAGCTTCTGGCCTTCTACAACTGCGTTCAGGCTTGCTTGCCGGATATGACTCAGAAGAAATCCGGTAAGATCATCGTAGTCAGCACGCGCCTGGCGCAACAGCCGCTGCCCAGAATGGGCGCCTACGCGGCTGCGAAATCGGCGCTCGAATCGATGGCCAACACCATGGCGATAGAGTTGGGACCCCTTGGAATCACCGTAAATGTCGTCACGCCGGCTTTTACGCTGACCGATGCGTCCTTGATCATGCCCGAAGCGTTTAGAGAAAGAGTTCGCCAAACAAGGCCGTTGAAAAAACATATCTATCCGGAAGATGTGGCGGGGGCGATTGCTTTCCTAGCCGGCGACGAGGCGAATATGCTCACCGGCAGCCATATTCTGATTACCGGAGGCAGCCATCTTCAGCTCTGAGCGCCCAATTTAGAAGTTTGCATTTGGAACAGGTACTTGCTTAGTCACACTCCTGCCGCCGAATTTCCCTCAACCTTGCGGTACCCTGATCACTAGTGAACTAAACAAAAATGCTCACTGTCGATGAGATGGTTGTCAGGCTTGGAGAGATTGTCGGCCCGAGGTTGGTTTCGACAAACCCGATCGACAAGATCAACTATCAGCACACCCTCGCTTATGGCGCCTACCGGGCATTGCCGGACGTGATTGTACGAATCGAGTCCGACGCCCAAGGCAATCACGCGTTGGCGAGAATCCTCAGCTTTGCCAATGAGCATAAAATTCCCATCGTCGCCAAAGGCGGCGTGGGAATGGGGATTAGTTCCCCCCTTCAGGGCGGCATTCTCCTCGACATGCTTGGCATGGACAAGATCCTCGAAGTGAACCCGACGATGCAGTACATCATCGCTGAAGGCGGTGCCAGCGTGTATGCCATTCACCATGCATTGCGGCAGCACGGCCTGATGCTTGCCAACTTTGGCACTTACGGCCCCGCAGTCGTAATCGGCGCGATGATCAATAAAGGCGGTATCGGCTACGGCATGACGCGTTATGGTTGGATCGCGGATATGGTTCTCGGTTTGGAAGTTATCCTGCCCAACGGCGAAACCATCCGGCTCGGAGCACTGGCGAATCAGGGAACCAGTTTTGGTCCATTTCAGAAATGGATCCATTTGCCGGATTTGCTCGGCCTCTTTACTCTGGCCGCGGGTTCTATGGGAATGATTAGCAAAGTATGTCTCCGCGCCATTGAGGGGAAGCGCGAGTGGCTGCATGACTACTGCTACACGTTTCGCCGTGACCAGCTGCTGAACATTCAAGAAGCGCTCATGGCGCTAGTCAAGGGTGAAGTCGTTTACGACATCCATTTCACTGACCGTTGGCAGTATCACTGGCCAATGGAAGAGGGGCTCTATCAGAAGGGCCGAATTCCGGATGATGCCTGGTTTTTTCTGAAAACGATTCTCTTAGCGCGCGATGAAGAGGAGTTAGCGTTCAAAGAAAAGAGAATGCGGCGTATCTATGAGAGCGCGGGCGGCATCGACGTCCCGGAGATCGCTGAAAAAGCCATGGGCGCCAAGGCGCAAGAGCATGGACTGCACGGCTGGCCGGACTACCATGTCATGGGACCGGACGGTTGGTGCGGCGCGGTCGTGCGCCACAGCGGTATGTTTGCGGTGACATCCAAAATGTATCCGCTGACGTTCTTAAAAGAGATGTACGATCTCGACGAGGCGGCAAAAAGGGAGTGCGGTATATGGGACGGCGAACATTCGCCGCAGCACGATAGCTATGTTACGCGCGATTTGGGAATCAAAGAAGAATACTTTGTTTTCTATAATCCATACGACGACGAAGATCTCGCCAAACTGCGAAAGTGGATGGCTTTGGTGCAAGAGTTCAGCAATCAGCGCGGGGTGGTTTGGACCGCCCCCACGCTGAGTACCAAAGGGCCGTGGCCTTATGAAAGATTGACTAACTTATACGACCTCGTGAAACAGATAAAACAAGTGGTAGATCCTAATAATATTTTGAACCCGGGCGCGCTTTATTGATTTTAAGGGAGAACGAGATGTCGGAGCTGCGCAGTAAAGACTATTCGGGAAGCCGATTGTCGCCGCAAGAAGCCGATGCCGTCATTGCGGATCTAAAAAAATACTTGATGGAGCTGGCGGACCAGTGGCTGTTCAAGGGCCGGTTTCATACAGACATGGGCGCCGGCACCTTGCCGATGGAGGCGATTAAAGTGTTTTGGCAAAACTGGTACGGCTTTGTCGCAGAGATCAATAATTTTCATGGTGTGGCGTACCAACGCCAGCTGCCTTTTTTCAAACGCCACCCGGAGCTGCAAAAACATTTCGCCAATCACGTCGCCGATGAAATGATTCGTCCTACGCCGCCAGGTCATATTCAGATCGTTCTTGAACAGGGAAGAAACTTCGGTCTGACCAATGATCAGATGATCGAATACGAGATGCTCGCCGAATGCCGCGCCTTTCTTGAATACTATCGAGGTGTGCTTTACGAGGGTACCATCGCCGAATGGTGGGCTTCTTTCTGCGTCGAAGAAGCGGTCGGACACTGGGCCAGGTTTTTCGGCGGAGCGTTGCGCAAGAACTACAACCTACCCGAAGAAAAAATCGTCTACTTTCGCGTCCACGCTCAAGCCGATCTGGAGGAACACCAGGGCGTCATGGCGCATGCCGAGCTCGATTGGACCGTCTTAAGAAAGCT
>Ga0247830_10001261_pt1 | contig 10406 bp, 7 predicted proteins | sample 12C_Control_Day5_FD_207766 | JGI IMG/M metagenome (GOLD analysis project Ga0247830, IMG submission 207766) | Soil microbial communities from agricultural site in Penn Yan, New York, United States - 12C_Control_Day5 | ecosystem: Environmental > Terrestrial > Soil > Agricultural land | place: USA...
CCCGCACATAGCCCATCAATTCCGAAGCCTGATCACGGGCGTCTCGGCATGGAATGCCCGCTTCGATGCGAAATAATGGGTGGGTCTGGTTTTCACCCTGAAAGAAAGTGGTCTTGCCGACGGTGAACTGGGTGTCTTCTGTAGTCATTTTTCTAGCAATTCCTTGAAGGTTAAAGGAGTTGCCACCGCCGTTTCCACACGAAGGGCGGCAACTGTATGCAGGGTGGAAAACCGGCCTTCAAGGAACCCGGTAGGCCAAAAGGCCTCCCGCACACAGCTGCCATTACGACAGGAACTTGAAGGTTGACCGGGTTTCCACACCCGCATCGCTGGATTTCAGCGACCTGAAAAGACTAAGTGGCAGTGTTTCCAGGAACAATCAGACGCCTGTCGACAGAACATGTAGGGTATTTCCTCAGGCCAGGTATCACCAGATCCGACTCGTAGGGGATATCTGAAATGCCTGTCAGAGGGCTTGCCTTTAGCGACGGTCAGGGCTGCCATGTGCCTGCCTTGAGAGTGATGTCGCCTAGGAGATCGAGCGCCGCCCGCGCGGCGCTCGATCTCACTGGCGCCATCACTCTCACGCCAAACACCCCGCACCCCACCCGAAATCCCATGGAACCTCCCCCCCAACCATTCTGGTCTAGTCTGAAGTTATGACCGGACCTGGGCCAGGGACGTGCAATTGAGTGCCCGGGCCGGATCACCATTGGAGTCCTTGGGAGGTGCCCTCATGAGCCTGCTGCTCGAGCCTTACACCCTGCGTCAGCTGACCCTGCCCAACCGCATCGCCGTTTCGCCGATGTGCCAGTATTCCGCCGTCGATGGCCTGGCCAACGATTGGCACCTTGTCCATTTAGGCAGCCGCGCCGTGGGTGGCGCTGGCCTGGTGATCACTGAAGCCGTGGCGGTGACCGCCGATGGCCGCATCACCGCTGAAGACCTCGGCCTGTGGGACGACGCTCAGATCGCCCCGCTGCAACGCATCACCCGCTTCATCACCGCCCAGGGGGGCATGCCCGGTATTCAGCTGGCCCACGCCGGGCGCAAGGCCAGCACCTATCGCCCGTGGCTGGGCAAGCAAGGCAGCGTCAAGCTCGAAGAGGGCGGCTGGCAGCCGGTAGGGCCGTCGAAGATTGCCTTCGACCCCCAGCACACCCCGCCGCGTGAATTGAACAAGGATGAAATCGAGCAGGTGATCGCCGCCTTCGTCGCCTCGACCGAGCGTGCCCTGAAGGCCGGCTTCAAGGTGGTCGAGATCCACGCCGCCCACGGCTACCTGTTGCACCAGTTCCTGTCACCACTTAGCAACCAGCGCCGCGACGAGTACGGTAGCTGCTTCGAAAACCGCATCCGCCTGACCCTGCAGGTGGTCGAGGCCGTGCGCAAGGTCTGGCCTGCCGAGTTACCGCTGTTCGTGCGGGTATCGGCGACCGACTGGGTCGAGGACGGCTGGAACCCGGATGAAACCGTCGAACTGGCCCGCCGTCTGCGTGGCCTGGGCGTCGACCTGATCGACGTGTCCTCCGGTGGCACCTCGGTCAACGCCGAAATCCCCACCGGCCCGGGCTACCAGACGCGCTTCGCCGAGCGTGTGCGCAAGGAATCGGAAATCGCCACCGGCACCGTGGGCATGATCACCGAACCGGCCCAGGCCGAGCACATTCTGCGCACTGGCCAGGCCGACATCATCTTCCTCGCCCGCGAACTGCTGCGCGACCCATACTGGCCGTTGCATGCCGACGACGACCTGGGCGGCAACAAAGCTACCTGGCCGGCGCAATACCAGCGCGCCACCAGCCGGGCCAACCCGATTCACGAGTCGGACCTGCGGGATTGACCTGACCCAAGCATTACGCGGTCGTTGTAGGAGCGGCCTTGTGTCGCGAAAGGGCTGCGAAGCGGCCCCAGGTTTCCAGCTCCGCCGCTGATATTACCGGGGCCGCTTTGCGGCCCTTTCGCGACACAGGGCCGCTCCCACACGGTATTGCACCGCCTTTGAATGCGATGCGGTATCTGTGGGAGCGGGCATGCCCGCGAAGAAGGCGACTCGGTGTATGGCACCGGCTTTGCCGGTGTTCGCGGCGGTTCGACGCCTCGATGAACCCGCTCCCACAGAGGTCGCGCAAAATCAGGCGTTGATACTTACTCCTGTTCTATTGGCTACTTCCAAATAGTCAACCACTGCCTCTTTGAACGCGGCAGGCAATAGCCTGCGCGACCGAGCGTGAAACCCGACGATATCGCAAGTTGTGCATAGGTGCCCGACCCATGAATGGTCTTCCTTGCTGTATTTCACCTTTGCTCGTTGTCCTCGATATTTCATGTCATCCAGCCTCGTGATAATCCAGTTTCGATGACTACAAGCTAAAGGATGTGGCACTAGGAATGGGCCGAACCGATTGCAGGAAAGCTCCTGGACTGAGGTGCCGGTCTCAGCCCAGGCATTACCCTCAATGCTTGATCATCACATGCCGCACACAGGTGTAGTCCTCCAGCCCATACATCGACATGTCCTTGCCATACCCCGAATGCTTTTGCCCACCATGGGGCATTTCGCTGACCAGCATGAAGTGGGTATTCACCCAGGTGCAGCCATACTGCAAACGTGCTGCCAGGCGATGGGCACGGCCGGTGTCGCGGGTCCATACCGAGGAAGCCAGGCCGTATTCGGAGTCGTTGGCCCATTCCAGGGCCTGCGCTTCGTCGTTGAAGCGCGTCACCGACACAACCGGGCCGAACACTTCGTTACGCACGATTTCGTCATCCTGCAGGGCGTCGGCCAGCACGGTCGGCTCGAAGAAGAAACCGTCGCCCTCGATCGCCTTGCCACCGGTCACCAGGCGGATGTGCGGCTGGGCGATGGCCCGTTGTACCAGCCCTGCAACCTTGTCGCGGTGCTGGGCACTGATCAGTGGCCCCAGTTCGGTGTCCTCGGCTTCCTGCAGACCTGGCTTGAGGCTGGCCACTGCGGCCCCCAGGCGTTCGACGAAACGCTCGTAGATGCCATCCTGCACGTACAGCCGACAGGCTGCGGTGCAGTCCTGGCCGGCGTTGTAGAAGCCGAAGGTACGGATACCGTCGATGGCGGCATCGATGTCGGCATCGTCGAACACCAGCACCGGGGCCTTGCCGCCCAGTTCCATGTGCATGCGTTTCACGCTGTCGGCAGTGGCGCTGATGATGTGCGCGCCGGTGGGGATCGAGCCGGTCAGCGAGACCATGCGCACCTTGGGGTGGCTGACCAGCGGGTTGCCCACCGTCTGGCCACGGCCGAAGAGGATGTTCAGCACCCCAGGTGGCAGCAGGTCCCGGGCGAGTTCGCCGAGGCGCAGGGCGGTCAGCGGGGTCAGCTCGGAGGGCTTGATCACCACGGTGTTGCCGGCAGCCAGGGCCGGGGCGATCTTCCACGCCAGCATCATCAACGGGTAGTTCCATGGCGCGATCGAGGCCACCACGCCCAGCGGGTCACGGCGGATCATCGAAGTATGGCCTGGCAGGTATTCGCCGGCTGCCGAGCCGCCCAGGCAGCGGGCGGCCCCGGCAAAGTAGCGGAACACGTCGGCAATTGCCGGGATCTCGTCATTCAGCGCGGCGCTTAGCGGCTTGCCGCAGTTCTGCGATTCCAGGCGGGCCAGTTCATCGCCATGGGCTTCGATGGCGTCGGCCAGCGCCAGCAAGGCTTGCGAGCGTTCCTTTGGGCTGGTTTGCGACCAGCTGTCGAAGGCCTGGTCGGCGGCGCGCACGGCGCTGTCCACCTGGGCCTCGCTGGCTTCGTTGATCTGCGCCAGGGCAGTGCCCAGCGCCGGGTTGAGCACGGTCCAGGCCGGGCCTTGGCCAGCGACCAGCTGGCCATTGATCAGCATCTGCGTTTGCATCGGGGACTCCTCCAGGGTCATTTGCCGCTGCCCGCGACGCTTTCGCCGCCACGGGTCAGGTAATAGGCACCAAGTATCGGCAGCATGGTCACCAGCATCACCAGCATGGCGACCACGTTGGTCACCGGCACATCGCGCGGGCGGCTGAGCTGGTTGAGCAGCCAGATCGGCAGGGTGCGTTCGTGGCCGGCGGTGAAGGTGGTGACGATGATTTCGTCGAACGACAGGGCAAAGGCCAGCATGCCGCCGGCCAGTAGCGCCGAGCCCAGGTTGGGCAGGATGATGTAGCGAAAGGTCTGCCAGCCGTCGGCGCCCAGGTCCATCGAGGCTTCGATCAGGCTCTGCGAAGTCCGCCGCAGGCGGGCGATCACGTTGTTGTAGACGATCACCACGCAGAAGGTGGCGTGGCCGACCACGATGGTGAACACCCCGGGCTCGATCCCCAAGGCCTTGAACGCCGAGAGCAGGGCGATGCCGGTGATGATGCCGGGCAGGGCGATGGGCAGGATCAGCATCAGCGAAATGCTTTCCTTGCCGAAAAAGCTGCGCCGGTACAACGCCGCCGAGGCCAGCGTGCCGAGCACCAGGGCGATCAGCGTGGCCAGGCAGGCCACTTGCAGCGACAGCTTGATCGCTTCCAGCACATCGGGCCGGGCGAAGGCCACGGCGAACCACTTCAGGGTAAAGCCCTTGGGCGGAAAGCTGAATGCCGCGTCTTCGGTGTTGAAGGCATACAGAAAGATGATCAGGATCGGGAAATGCAGGAACAGCAACCCGCCCCAGGCCGCCAGGCGCAGCCCGGTCGAGGCATTTTCAGAGTGCATCGAAGGCCCCCAGTCGCTTGACGATGGACAGGTACACCGCGATCAGCACGATCGGCACCAGGGTGAATGCGGCGGCCATCGGCATGTTGCCGATCGCCCCTTGCTGGGCATAGACCATGCTGCCGATGAAGTAACCGGGCGGGCCGATCAGCTGCGGCACGATGAAGTCGCCCAGGGTCAGCGAGAAAGTGAATATCGAGCCGGCGGCAATGCCCGGGATCGACAGCGGCAGTATCACCTGCACGAAGGTTTGTCCGGGCCGGGCGCCGAGGTCTGCCGAGGCTTGCAGCAGCGATGGCGGCAAGCGTTCCAGCGAGGCCTGGATCGGCAGGATCATGAACGGCAGCCAGATGTACACGAACACCATGAAGCGCCCCAGATGCGAAGTAGACAGCGTGCTGCCACCCACGCCCGGCACCGCCAGCACCGTTTGCAACAGGGCATCCAGGTGCAGTTGCTGGACGAACCACTGGGCCACGCCGCCCTTGGCCAGCAGCAGGGTCCACGCGTAGGTCTTGACGATGTAGCTGGCCCACATCGGCATCATCACGGCGATGTAGAAAAACGCCTTGGTCTTGCCGCTGGTGTAGCGCGCCATGTAGTAGGCGATGGGGAAGGCCAGCACGGCGCTGGCCAGCGACACCGCCACCGCCATGCACAAGGTGCGCAGAATGATGTCGAAGTTCGACGGGTTGAACAGCGCGGCGAAATTGCCCAGGGTCAGGTCCGGGGTCACCGCCATGGTGAAGTCGTCGAAGGTATAGAAGCCCTGCCACAGCAGGTTCAGCAGCGAACCCAGGTAAATTGCGCCGAACCAGGTCAGTGGCGGGATCAGCAGCAGGGCCAGGTACAGGTTGGGGCGCCGGTACAGCAGGTTGGACAGGCCGCGCAGAGTGTTCATGTCAGCGGCCCTCGGTTTCCTGCAGCACCGTCATGGCTTCGCGGGGCCAGTGTGCCTGTACCGGTTGCCCGGGTTGCCAGGCCTGTACCTGCGCCTGCCAGCGGTCGTTGGCCTGGCTCACCGCCAGTAGTTGGCCGCTGTCCAGTTGCAGCTCGTAGCGGGTGGCACTGCCCTGGTACTGGATGTCGCGCAGCAGGCCGCTGACCTGGACGTGCTGGCCGGCTGTGGCCGGGGCGCCGAGGCGGATGTGTTCAGGGCGGATGGAGAAGGGCGCCGGGCTGCCATTGAGCGCCATGGCCAATTCACCACGCAGCACATTGGAGGTGCCGACGAATTCGGCGACGAAGGTGGTCGCCGGCTGCATGTACAGGTTGCGCGGGGTGTCGACCTGCTCGATACGGCCGCGGTTGAACACTGCGACACGGTCGGACATCGACAGCGCTTCGGTCTGGTCGTGGGTGACGAATATGAAGGTGATGCCCAGCTGGCGCTGCAGCTTTTTCAGCTCGCCCTGCATCTGTTCGCGCAACTTCAGGTCCAGCGCGCCAAGCGGCTCGTCCAGCAGCAGTACCCGTGGCCGGTTGACCAGCGCGCGGGCCAGGGCCACGCGCTGGCGCTGGCCGCCGGACAACTGCGCCGGCTTGCGTGCGCCGTAGCCGGCCAGGGCCACCATCGCCAGGGCTTCTTCGGCCCGGCTGTGGCGTTCGGCCTTGGCCACGCCCTTTACCTTCAGGCCGTAGGCAATGTTGTCCAGCACGTTCATGTGCGGGAACAGGGCGTAGTCCTGGAATACGGTGTTGACGTCGCGCTGGTAGGGCGGTACGCCGGCAGCCTCGACGCCGTGGATGCGGATCGAACCGCTGGTGGGTTGCTCGAAGCCTGCAATCAGACGCAGGCAGGTGGTCTTGCCCGAACCAGAGGGGCCGAGCATGGAGAAGAATTCGCCATCGATGATGTCGATGCTGACCTGGTCGACGGCCTTGATCTCGCCGAAGGTGCGGGAAACCTGGGTGAACTGGACGGCTAGGGGCATGCATAGGCTCCGGACAACACGGTTTCTCCTGTACCGGCCTCTTCGCGGGTAAACCCGCTCCCACAGGTTCATCACCGCCTGCAAGGGTGGCGCTTTACCTGTGGGAGCGGGTTTACCCGCGAAGAGGCCGGCACAGGCATTCAGGCAACCTCAGCGCCCACCCATGATCGCAATGTAATCCTGGGTCCAGCGGCTATATGGCACGAACTTGCCGCCCTGGGCCTGCGGGGTTTTCCAGAAGGCGATCTTGTCGAAGTTGTCGAAACCGTTGGTCTTGCAGCCCTCGGCCCCCAGCAGCTCGCTGCCGGTGCAGGCCGCCGGCACCGCCGGCAACGAACCGAACCAGGCCGCCACATCACCCTGTACCTTCGGCTGCAGCGACCAGTCCATCCATTTGTAGGCACAGTTGGGGTGCTTGGCTTCGCTGTGCAGCATGGTGGTGTCGGCCCAGCCGGTCGCGCCTTCCTTGGGGATGGTCGAGGCCACGGGCTGCTTCTCTGCCTTCAGGCCATTGACCATGTAGCCCCAGGAGCTGGAGGCGACCACGCCTTCGTTCTTCACATCGCTCATCTGCACCGTGGCGTCATGCCAGTAGCGGTGAATCAGCGGTTGCTGCTGGCGCAGCAGTTCCAGCACGGCCTTGTACTGCGCTTCGTTAAGCTCGTACGGGTCCTGGATGCCCAGCTCCGGCTTGGCCGTCTTAAGGTACAACGCCGCATCGGCGATGTAGATCGGCCCATCGTAGGCCTGCACGCGGCCCTTGTTCGGCTTGCCGTCGGGAAGGTTCTGCGGCTCGAACAGTACGCCCCAGCTGGTGGGCGCCTGCTTGAATACGTCGGTGTTGTACAGCAGTACGTTCGGCCCCCACTGGTACGGGGTGCCGTATACCTGCTTGTCGACTACGTACCAGCCACCGTTCTGCAGCCGTGGGTCGATGTTTTTCCAGTTGGGGATCAAGGTAGTGTTGATCGGCTGTACCCGCTTGCCCGCGATCAGTCGCAGCGACGCATCGCCCGAGGCGGTGACCAGGTCGTAGCCGCCCTTGGTCATCAGGCTGACCATCTCGTCCGAGGTGGCAGCGGTCTTTACGCTGACCTTGCAGCCGGTTTCCTTCTCGAAGCCGGTTACCCAGTCGTAGGCCTTGTCGCTTTCACCGCGCTCGATGTAGCCGGGCCAGGCGACGATGTCCAGGCGGCCCTCGCCGGGCCCCAGGGCCTTGGGCGGCTCGGCAGCCTGCAGGCTGGCGCTGGCCAGCACGGCGCAGGCGGTTGCGCCGAGCAATGCGGTCTTGTGCACTGACATGGTGTTCCCTCTTCTTGGAGATTTTGGTCGGGGCAGTCATCAAGCAAGCCGTGAAGCGATCGTTATAAACGTAGTGCGGTTACGCGCGGTATTGGCGATATCGAGTCTAGTTGGCTTTTTGCCAGCCAATGCAACATCCGGAAGCAAATCCCCCCATGGTGATAGCGCGGGCAGGGCTTAACCTGATGGTTCCCTTGGCCAATGTGGAGACCGTTTGATGAATACCCGGGGATTGCTCGACCAGTTGCTCAAGTCCGGCCAGGACCTGCTCGCCAGCCAGGCCGGCAAGGCCAGCTCTGGCAAGCCAGGTGCCAGTGCCGGCGGCCTTGGCAGCCTGCTTTCCGGTGCCGGTGGCGGCGCCCTGGCGGCGGGCGCCATGGGCTTGCTGCTGGGCAACAAGAAAGCCCGCAAATATGGTGGCAAGGCCCTGACCTATGGCGGCCTGGCCGCGCTCGGTGTGCTGGCTTACAAGGCCTACGGCAACTGGCAGGCGCGCCAGCAAGTGGCCGCCACCGAGCCACAGACGGTCGACCGCCTGCCGCCGGCCCAGGCCGAGCTGCACAGCCAGGCGGTACTGCGGGCGCTGGTGGCGGCGGCCAAGTCCGATGGCCATATCGACGAACGCGAGCGTGCGCTGATCGAGGGCGAATTCACCCGCCTGGATGACGACCGCGAGTTGCAGCACTGGCTGCATGCCGAGCTCAACAAGCCGCTGGACCCGGCCGAAGTGGCCCGAGCCGCGCAAACGCCGGAAATGGCCGCCGAGATGTACCTGGCCAGCGTGATGATGGTTGATCAGGAAAACTTCATGGAGCGCGCCTACCTGGACGAACTGGCCCGCCAGTTGCGCCTGGACCCTGCCTTGCGTCAGGAACTGGAAAGTCAGGCAAGGCTTGCCGCCGCCCAATAGACGGGGCCTTTGTGGGAGCGGCCTTGTGTCGCGAATGGGCCGCAGAGCGGCCCCCGTATATCAGCAGCAGGGAAACGATTGCCGGGGCCGCTTTGCGGCCCTTTCGCGACACAAGGCCGCTCCCACAAGAAAAGCGCCTTTCCAGAGAGAGAAAATGACCTGCCCATCAGGCAGGTTACCTGGTCACCCCACATTTCAGCCGCATGAGCGCTGGGCGCCTGGGCTATACTTCGGCGATTTTCCCGCTCGTTGTGAATTCCTGAGGGCTGAATGTGAAGAACTGGACCTTGCGCCAACGGATCCTGGCAAGTTTTGCCGTGATCATCGCCATCATGCTGCTGATGATCGTGGCAGCCTACTCGCGGTTGGTGACCATCGCCTCCGCCGAGCAGGCAGTGGGGACCGACAGCATTCCCGGCCTCTACTACAGCTCGATGATCCGCAGCGCCTGGGTCGACAGCTACGTCACCAGCCAGCAGCTGGTGGGGCTGTCCAACCACCGCGAATTCACCTCGGCCGACGCGGAGCTGTTCAAGAGCTTCGAGGACCGCCTGAAGGAGCACATGACCAGCTACCAGGGGACCATTCAGGATGATGACGACCAGGCGCGCTTCGACGCCTTCACCCAGATGGAAGCCGCCTACCTCAAGATCGTCGACCAGGTGCTGGAAGCCTATCGACAACGCAACTACGCCGAAGCCCAGCGGTTGATCACCGATGTGCTGACCCCGGCCTGGCTCGAGGGCCGCAAGCACCTCAACGAAGTGATCGAGCACAACCGCGCCGCCGCCGATACCGACACCAACGAGATTGTCGGTGCAGTGAGCACGGCCAAGGGCAGCATGATCATTTCGCTCCTGCTGGCGATCATCGCCGCAGGCGTGTGCGGCCTGTTGCTGATGCGCGCTATCACCGCGCCCATGCAGCGTATTGTCCACGCCCTCGACAAACTGCGCTCGGGCGACCTGAGCATGCGCCTGAGCCTGGACCGCAAGGACGAGTTCGGTGCCATCGAAAGCGGCTTCAACGAAATGGCCGAGGCCCTGGCCAACCTGGTGGCCCAGGCCCAGCGTTCGTCGGTGCAGGTGACCACCTCGGTGACCGAAATCGCCGCCACCTCCAAGCAACAGCAGGCCACCGCTACCGAAACGGCCGCCACCACCACCGAAATCGGCGCCACCTCGCGGGAAATCGCCGCCACCTCGCGTGACCTGGTGCGTACCATGACCGAAGTCACCTCGGCCGCCGATCAGGCCTCCAGCCTGGCCGGCTCCGGCCAGCAGGGCCTGGCGCGCATGGAGGAAACCATGCACCAGGTGATGGGCGCCGCCGACCTGGTCAATGCCAAGCTCGGCATCCTTAATGAAAAAGCCAGCAACATCACCCAGATGGTGGTGACCATCGTCAAGGTCGCCGACCAGACCAACCTGCTGTCGCTAAACGCAGCCATCGAAGCGGAAAAGGCCGGCGAGTACGGCCGCGGCTTTGCCGTGGTGGCCACCGAAGTGCGCCGCCTGGCCGACCAGACCGCCGTGGCCACCTACGATATCGAGCA
>Ga0247830_10001262_pt1 | contig 10404 bp, 7 predicted proteins | sample 12C_Control_Day5_FD_207766 | JGI IMG/M metagenome (GOLD analysis project Ga0247830, IMG submission 207766) | Soil microbial communities from agricultural site in Penn Yan, New York, United States - 12C_Control_Day5 | ecosystem: Environmental > Terrestrial > Soil > Agricultural land | place: USA...
GCGATCGCGACTGGCGCGAGTACCTCGTGCGTCGAGCCGCCAGGTTCAACCCGAACGACCCCAACGTGCTCATAGAGATGGCGGCGATGCTGCAGGCGACGAACCGATCTACCGAGGCACTCGAGGTCCTGCGCCAGCACGAACGTCTGGTGCCAGGCGATCACCATACCCTCGTCGAGCAGGGCCGCTGCCTCGCGGATCTCGGCCGACTCGAGGAAGCCGAGGCCGTGTTGCGGCGCGCCGTTCGCGTCCGCGACGCCGCGGCCGAGTACAACCTTGGCACCGTGCTGGACCGGCAGGGCCGCTCGGAGGAAGCACGCGAGCGCTACGAGCGCGCGCTCGCGATCGACCCCTTTCACTCCAGGGCGCTGAACAACTTCGGGATCTGGCTGGATCGACGCGGCCAGAGCAACGCGGCCATCGCGATGCTGCAGCGCTCGGTGCAGGCCGATCCCGACAACGCCGAGATGTATTCGAACCTCGGGAGCGCGTTGATCGGCGCACGCCGCATTCCCGAGGCATTGCGGGCGCTCGATACCGCGGTCGCCCTGGCGCCGGAAGCGCCGGACGCGCACAACAATCGGGGGATCGCGCTCGTGCTGTCTGGCCGCCGTGCCGAGGCGGCCGGGGAGTTCGAGACCGCGCTGCGGCTCAACCCGGGTCACCCGAACGCGAAACGCAATCTCGAGGGCCTTGGTGCATCTCGAGGTCAGCCACGATGACGTAACGGGGACTGGCACCGTTACACGAGAATTCGCTGCTGTTTCTGAACTCTGAGAATTAGCAGTGCAGATTCTGCGTCAAGTTCCCATGTCACCGTGCCAGTCCCCGAGACACCCAGAGACACGCCGAGACACTACCGCAGTGCCACGTCACAGATGTCGTTGAGGATGCCCGCAGCCGTGACCGACGGTCCGGCGCCCGGTCCGCTGATCACCAGCGGCTCCTGCCTGTAGCGGTCGGAACTGAAGCTGATGATGTTTCGCGTGCCAGCGGCAGAGCCCATCGGACTGCTGGCTGGCACCGCGACCAGCCGTGCCGAGACCGTTCGCGGCGTGGCGCTCACGACATAGCGCCACACTCGTCCGCGCCGGGCCTCCGCCTTGGTTCGGGTTCGCCATTCTTCGTCGAGCTCGTCCAGCCGTTCCAGGAATTGCGCCAGCGGCAACGACTTCATCCGTGCCGGTACGAGATCGTCGGGCTGAACGCCGGGACCGCGATAGCCCATCATGCGGGCGAGGATCAGCCCCTTGCGCGCCACATCCATCCCCGAGAGATCGTCACGTGGATCGGGCTCGGCATAGCCGCGTGCCACGGCTTCGCGCACGGCGGCCGAGAACGGCCGTCCCGCGGACACCTCGGATAGCACGAACATCAGGGTGCCGCTGACGCATCCCTCGATCCGGCGGACGCGATCGCCGGTCTCGTCGAGTTTGTTGAACGTATCGATGATCGGCAGGCCGGCGCCCACCGTGGCCTCGAATCGGACGTGTCGCCCCGACCCCTGGGCCGAGTGGAACAGTCGCGCGTACGCCTCCCACGACGTGGCCAGCGGCTTTTTGTTGGCGAGGACCAGGTGAAACCCCGACCGAACCGCCGTCAACAGCAGGTCACTCGTCTCTTCGCTCGTGACGTCGACGACGACCGGCCGCGACACGGCGTGACTGGCCATCAGATGCAGGGCCGTCGCGGCATTCGCCCGCGTGCCGCCCAGGTCGGCCAACAGGCCGCCGCCGTCCTTCTCTCGCGCGAGGTGGAGCAGTCGCCTGCGCGACAGGCCGCGCGCGTCGAACACGTACCCGGAGCGGTCCAGCAGACCGACGATGCGCACCTGACGGTCGTCCTCGAGGGCCGCAATCTGGTCAGCCAGGGCGCGGCCGACACGTCCGAACCCGAGGAGCACGACGTCGGTACGTCGGAGTGCGCGAGCGCGTCCACCGCCAATCTTGGACAGCTGAAAGGCGGCGTGCACGCGCCGCGCCGCCTCCGGCGCATCGTCGGCGACGACCACGAACGAGATGTTCCGCTCGGAAGAGCCCTGCGCGATCGCCACGACGTTGAGGCCCCCGGCCTCGAGCGCCGAAAAGACGCGCGCGGCAATTCCGGGCGTGCCCGCCATGCCCTCGCCCACGACGGCGATCACCGCCATCCCCTTCCGCGCCGTGACGCCGTCGATCAGCCCGGTCTCGATCTCCTGTCGGAAGACACGGCTGACACTCGCCACGGCTCGATCGGCCTCGGATTCCGGCACCGTGAAGCCGATGGAGCTCTCCGACGAGCCCTGGAAGATGGTGGAGACCGACAGCCGCTCCGCGTCGACCGCCGTGAACGTCCGGGCCGCAATGCCGTGCACGCCGACCATGCCCTTGCCGGCGACCGTCACGACCGCCTGGGCGGGCAGGAGGGCCAGCGCCTTGACCGGGAAGCCGGGCAGCACGTGCCTGGCAGTCACCTCCGTTCCGGGCACGTCCGGATGGATGAACGACCGCACGTGTAACGCGATGCGCGTGCCCGCGATGGGAATCAGCGCGCGCGGGTGCAGGACCTTGGCGCCATAGTGCGCTACCTCGGCTGCCTCCTGATGGTGCAATTCTGGAATCAACCGTGCATCCGGGACGAGGCGGGGGTCGGCCGTGAGGATGCCGGACACGTCCTTCCACAGGACGACGCGCTTGGCGCCGAGGGCGCGGCCGAGCAGGGTGGCCGTGAGATCGGACCCTCCGCGGCCAAGTGTGGCCACGCTGCCATCGGGCGCCTGTCCGATGAAGCCTGGAACGACGGGCACGGTGCCGCGCGCCACCGTTGGCTTCAACAGACGCCTCGCCAGCGACGTCGTGTCGGGAATGAGCGGCGTCGCTCCGCCGTGGACGTGGTCGGTGCGTACGACGTCCCATGCGTCGACGAACTTCGCTCGACGACGTGCCGTCGTGATGGCAGCGGCCAGCACCGCGGCCGACAGTTTCTCGCCGCGGCACACCATCGCGTCGCGGGTCCGCGGCTCGAGGTGGCGCAGCACGCCGACGGCCCGGCACAGTTCCTGGAACTCAGTCGAGGAGCGGTCGATCTCGGCGAGCAACGCCCGAAGTGCCCGCCGATCCCTGGCGGCCGCCTTCGCGGCGGCCTGATGCCGGCTGCGGAACGCTTGGGCGGCCTGTTCCGCGGCTACGAGCCGGCCCGCCGCCGCGTTTGTAGCAGCGTCGAGCAGGAGATCGGTAATGCCGCCGAGCGCCGAGGCCACGACGACGAGCGGGCCTTTGTGCGCGGCAATGCGCACCGCGGCCCGCTTGATCGCCTCGCCGTCGGCGAGCGACGCGCCGCCGAACTTCCACACTTCCAGTGCGTGCTTACCAGCCTTCACGATTCGACTCCCGGTTCAAAAAGGGCGCAACACGAAGATCACGAAGACGCCACGACGGTCACGAAGGGCGACGAAAAGGGTCACGGTGCAGAGCCGGAGAGGTTCAGGGCAGGAAACGCCACTGAGGTTTCGTGCTCTTCGTGTGCTTCGTGTCCCGCGTTCTAGAGTTCACTGCTATCGCACACCAAGGCTCTCCCTGCGCCGCTCCTGCCACACCGCCACTTCACCCGGCGAGATCGTATCGGCGTGATGCAGCGTCCAGTTGAGCGCAGCGATCAGATCGTCCGGCTCTTCCAGCCCGATGCCCAGGCGAATCAAGCGGTCGAACCCGTTGCGCCCCAGCTGCGCCGGCGCCGTGAAGTACTCCGAGACCGTCTGATGGTGATTGACCTTGGTCGCCAGGCCGTCGAACGACAGGGCGTAGCGCACCACGATGGTGGTGGCCAGGACGTCGGCGATGTGACGGGCGGCCGCTTCGTCGGCGCCGCTCACGCGGAAGGAGAGCAGCGAACCGGGCCGCTCGTACTGCGCGCGGATGACCACGGCATCGGGGTGGGTCGCGAGCGAGGGATGGAACACCTCGGCGACGCGTGGATGCACGGCGAGGAACGCCGCGACCCGGGTGGCGGTGACCGACCGGCGCGCGTGCGCCGGCTCGGCGGCAGCCCAGCCGCCAAGGATGGCCTCGGCTCGTCGCCAGTCGAGGATGCCTCCGCGCATGGCCATCAGATCCATGGCGCTGTTGGCGAGGCCGACGTCATTGGTCGCCAGGTAGCCCCACAGGTCACGATCGGATCCCCCAAGCGCCTTGGTGCCGCTGCCCAGCACGACGTCCACGCCCTGATCGAGCAGCGGAGCCCGAAACGCCCAGGGCGTGGCAATGGTCGAGTCGATGACGAGACGCAGGCCCGGCGCCCGCTCGCGTGCCGCGGCCACACCCGCGACGAGGCGAGCGATGTCCTGGGCGCGGACCAATGGGTTCGTGAACGTTTCCGCGAACACGAACGCCGTCTGAGGGCCGATGGCCCCCTCCAGCCCGTCCCAATCGCCGTCGTCCACGATCGTGAGCGCGCCACCAACCCTGGCGGCCAGCCATTCCAGGTAGCTGCGGGTCTTGTTGTAAACCTGCCGCATGAGCACGGCATGGCGGCCCTGCGCCATCAACACGTCGAACACCAGGGCAGTGGCCTGCATGCCCGAGTCGCAGGCCAGCGCCGCGCGCGCGTGTTCCACATCGCGCAGGCGGGCGATGAGCGCCCCGGTCGCTGTGGTGCCATACCGCGCGTAGAGCGGCGGCAGGGCCGACCAGCACGCCTCGCCGAGAAACATGCTGGCGGATTTCCCCTCCTGCCATTCGATCACGCGTTGGGACCCGAACAGGTCGAGTTGCACGGTGGGCTCGTCGGGGTGCAGGTAGGGGAGGCCTGACCGGCGCGCGTGGCCATCGAGGGCCGCATGGAGCTCCCGCGTCGCGGGGCTCATCGAGTCGAGTGGCGGACGCCCGACGGGGCAGGCACCCGGATCCAGCCACGGGCCGACACCGCTCATTCGAAGACCCCCAGGCACAGGCATTCGTCGACCCGGGCCAGGCGCAAGACGGCCTCACGCACGTGCTCGATGGCGGTCTCGGTGCTCGCGGAGATCATGAACGCCAGGTGCGCGCGCGCCTGCCCGGCGCGTGCGGCCCGGTTCTGCACGCTCAGGTCGGCCCGCCGCACGAGGGTCTCGATACGGCGCTCGAGGCCCGGATGGGGCTGGGCGCTGATGCGCAAGTAGTGCCGGCGCGCCACGGCGGCCGACGCGGTGTCGGCTAGGGGCAGGTGTTGCGGCACGGGCCAGCGCACCGAATTGTGCTGCGCGAGGTCGATCAAATCGCCCAGCACCGCGCTCGCCGTTGGCAGCGCACCCGCGCCCTTCCCGAAGAGGCTGAGGTCGCCTGACGCGGCGCATTTCAGGTAGACCGCGTTGTATTCCTCTTCGATCGACGCGAGCAGGTGCCATGTGGGAAGCAGCAGCGGCTCGACGGCGATGTCCAGCGCCGCATCCACACGCGCGGCCCTCGCGATCAGGCGGATGCGGCAGCCGAACGCCTCGGCCAGGTCGCAGTCGTGCGGCCCGAGCTCGGCGATGCCGCGTACCGGGAACTCGCCCGGCCTGACCCAGGTACCGAACGCTCGATAGGCGAGGATCGACAACTTCGCGGCGGCATCATGCCCGTCGAGATCCGCTCGAGGATCGACCTCGGCGAAGCCCAGTGCCTGCGCCTCCGCCACCGCCGCCTCGATTGGCAGTTCCTCCTGCTCCATCCGGGTGAGCACGAAGTTGCAGGTGCCGTTCAGGATGCCGGCGAGACTGTTGACTTCGTCCGCACGATGGCTCAAGTGGCGGAGGATGGGCAGGGCCGCCGCGGCCGCGGCTTCGCAGTAGAGCGGCGTGGCCGTGCGCTGCGCCAGCACCCCCAGCTCGTCGAGCTTGGCGGCCAGCAACGCCGTGTTCGCCGTCACGACAGGTTTGCCGGCGGCGAGCGCCGCGCGCACGACCGGCTCGATGGCGGTGCCCCCGGCCACCTCCACGACGACATCGACGTCGGGATCCGAGACGAGCGCCAGGGGGTCGGCGCTGATCGGAATGCCAGCTGCCAGGGGACCACGATCCTTGGTCAGGTCGCGCACCGCAATGCGCGAGACTCGGAAGCGCACCCCGTAGCGCTCGCGCACCGGCGCGTGCTCGCGCGCAATCATGTCGAGCAGCCCCCGCCCGACCGTGCCACATCCAACGAGGCCGATGCGGATCTCCCGGACCGGCTCCTCGCCGACGCCATCGAATCGCGGTCGCACGACCGTGGCCTCGTCTGCCCCGAATGCCCCGGCGCCTCGCAGCAGGTCGGCGAGCCGCTCCTGATCGGCGAGGAAGGCATCGTGGCCGTACTCCGATTCGAGCTTCCACAACGAGGACTGCGCGCCAGCCGCCTGCAGCTCCCGGTGCAGCTCCTCCTGCAGCGCCCAGGGGAACAGCATGTCCCCGGGCACACCGACAATCACCGTCTCCGCGGTGACCTGCTCGAGGGCGGCGCGGAGCTCGCCGTGAGACGCGGCAATTGACCCGCGGTCGATGGCCTCGCTCAACAGCAGGAACGTGCGCATGGGAAACTGCTCGGCGAAGCGGCGGCCATGATGATCGAGATACTCGGCTACCGGCGGACGCTCGAGCCCGGGCACCAGTCGTCCGAAGCGGACGTCCAGCTCCACCCGACCGCGATAAGTGAGCATGCCCAACTGCCGGGCGCGGCTCATGCCGGTGGCCACATCGCCATTGCGCCAGCCGTCACGGACCAGCTCGCGCTGCAAATGGCGGGTCGCGGTGCCCCATCCGTCTGGTCGCAGGCCCGCCGAGACGCAGATCAGCCGCCGGCAGCGAGCCGGGTGACGGACGGCAAACGCCACGCCGACCATTCCGCCGAGGCTGGCCCCGACGAAGGTGACAGCCGTCTGACAACCACTGCCATCGATCCACGCCGCCACGAGGTCGGCAAGGCCCAAGACCGAAATCGCCGGCGGTGGGTCGGGCCCATCGAAGCCGCGCCAGGTCGAGCCGTTCCCGGGCCAGCACGGGCAGAGGATCGTCGTCGTTGCCGGGTCGACCAGACCGTTGCCAATGAGCGAGGGCCACCAGGCCTCGACGCCGCCCTGGTCCGGGCCGCGACCGTCGCCAAACGGGAACGGCGAGGCCGTGATGCCGCCGACGATGACGACTGCGGGCGCAGTGCCGGGCTCGGGCCCATACGACCAGCCGCCAAGGACCACGTCCTCCAGCCGGTGGCCTTCCACGTAAATCGATTCCCGCTCCACGCGAAGCGGGCGGGGAGCAAGGGCGGTGGCTGCAGGTGCAGGCATGGGCGCGATTCCAGGAGACCAAGCCTATACCATAAAGCAACGCATCTACCTACATGGATATGGTGCAACGGGCTGCTGTGCCTGGCCGGACGACGTCTACGCCGCGGTCATCGTGGCGCGAACGCCCGAGAGGATCGCGAACGAGCGCTTGCGCGCCTCATGATCGAAGACGTGCGCGGTGACCATCAACTCGTCCACCGCCGTGAGCTGGAGGAAGCGCCCGAGTCCGGTGCGCACGGTGGAGGGGGATCCGACGACGGCGTAGTGCAGCACGTGGCTGACGGCGGCGCGATCCTCGGGCGTCCACACGGAGGTGTCGATCTCCGCCGGATCCTGGAGCCGGCCGGGCACCCCGCGTCTCACGTTGATGAATTGCTGCTGGACCGAGGTGAACAGCCGCCGCGCCTCTTCGTCGGACTCGGCGGCCACGACGTTGATCGCGGCCATGGCGTGCGGCGCCTGCAGCCGATCGGACGGCTCGAAGTCACGGCGGTAGGCGTCGAGCGCAGCCAGCAGGTGGTCCGGCGCGAAGTGCGACGCGAACGCGAACGGCAGTCCCATTCGCGCCGCGAGCTCCGCGCTGTACAAGCTGGAGCCGAGCAGCCAGATGGGCACATCGAGGCCCGCGCCGGGGACCGCACGCACCTTCTGCCCGGGCGCCACCGGCTGGAAGTACGCCATCAATTCCCGCACATCGTCCGGAAAGTGTTCGGCACCGGCAAACGGATCGCGACGGAGCGCTCGCGTCGTGACCGCGTCGGTGCCAGGCGCTCGGCCGAGGCCGAGATCGATGCGGCCGGGGTGGAGAGATTCGAGCGTCCCGAACTGCTCGGCGATGACGAGGGGCGGATGGTTCGGCAGCATGATGCCGCCAGCTCCGACCCTGATGTGCGTGGTGCCGGCCGCGACGTGGGCGATGACGACCGCCGTGGCCGAGCTCGCGATGCCCGGCATATTGTGGTGCTCGGCGAGCCAGTAGCGCCTGAAGCCGAGCTGCTCGACATGTCGCGCCAGATCGAGGGTGTTCTGGAACGCCTGCGCTGGTGTGCTTCCCTTCACCACCGGCGCGAGGTCGAGCACCGAGAAGGGAATCATCTGTCCAGGCGTGGATCGAAGCGGGCGAGCACGGTGCCGTCCGCATCGAGCAGCGTCAGCTTGCCGTCCGAGATGCGCCAGGACCGTGCGATGACCAGCGCCTCGCGGAACCGGCGATCCAGCCGGTCGGGCACCGGGCAGGCCATCAGCGTGCCCATCAGGACCCCAATCTTCAGCGACTCGCCGTCCAGCGTATAGGTCGCTCGAATCGAGTTGCAGCCGTCGGAACCCGTGACGGCGCCGCCGGCCGTGTGGAAGACCACGTGGGGCTCGCGGCTGCCCGGCTGCTCCGTGGGCTTCAGATCGGCGAGCGCCACCAGCTTCCAGTAGGTGTCGAGGAGAGGAACCTGCTCGGTGCGGGACGGCGGCGCAGCTTGCGTGGGCGTGCCCTGCTGCTCAGGCCCGGACCCCTCGCCGACCATCACCGCGCCGAGCAGCGCCAAGGCGAGAATGTTCATCACGGATCTGACGTCGGGTCAGTGGTAGTGGCCGTGTTCCGCTGACCAGACCTTCCCCGGCCCCGGCGTGGACGAGGACGGGTCCGAGGTGAGGGCGTTGAAGCCCGCATAGGCGGCGCCGAGCAGCATCACCACGACAACCCCCATCATGACCCGGCTCGCCAGCGAATTGCCGGGCGTCTCGGTGCCACAGCAGTGCTTGTGTTTCTTGCCGCTGCCGCAGGAGCACTTGTCGTTGCGTCCGACTCTGGCCATAGCGGGTCCCTCCTCCGCGATTCTATGGCAGTTACCGCGGTCGGGGGTATCGTCGGGCGAGGGTGGCGCGCCCCGAGATTTTCCGGCAGGTGCGGGCGGATCCGAGTTGGCTTGTCTCGGCCGGAGGTGAACTGGCTCCACGGCGCAGCCGATCCACCGGCACCAGTACGACATGGCGGGCGTCTACCTCCGCTACGGTGTGATCACGGTGACCAATCCCGACGGCACCGCCACGAGCGGGAAGAGGTTCGAAGTGCCGCGCCGGTACTTCCAGCCTAAGGGGATCACGCATCGAGAAGAGGCGAAGGGGACGCCCGGCGTGGTGAGCGGTGGCACCTTCACCGTGCGCGGCGCCGACGGGCGAGACACGACGCGCGTGGTGGCGCCGAAGGACGCGCGATTCATCGCGCGCGGATCGCTTGAATCGGTGCGCGCGACCGCGGGCACGCCCCGCACCATCACCGTCGAAATCAAGTAGCATCGCGGCCCGCCCGCGCCCACGAGTCCGCCTCAGATCTGTGCCGGAGCTGCACAATTTCGAGATCGGTTTAGACGGCTTTCCATCTCGATCACGGCGCGCAGTCGCGCGCAAATTCATGTGTCTAGCAGACACGAGCGGCCACTAAAACTGGCACGTCATCCATGGCGTGCTTCTGGCAGCGCGCCTCATCGCCATGGGGCAGAAGCATCGTGTCAATCCGCGCAAACTGGTTACGGCATCGCCTGCTTTCGTCCCGGCTCGCCTCCCTCATGGCGTAACTGACTACGGCTCGTGCTTCGCGGCTCGCGCCGCGCAGGGCCCTGGGGTGACAACAGTGAAGACTAAGACTCTTCGATCGAAGCTGCCCGCGGCGATGCTGGCAGGACTGATGCTGGTTCTTGCAGGCGCCTCTTCCGCATTCGCGCAGACCACAGTCACGGCGACGTGGGATCGCAACACCGATTCGTATACCGCCGGCTATCGCGTGTACTACGGGACGTCGCCAGGCGATTACCAGTGGAGTGTGGACGCTGGCAACCAGGTCAGCAAGCAGATCGATCTCTCACCGGGCAGCATCTACTACTTCATCGTTCGTGCCTACAACCAGACGTTCGAGTACGGCCCGCCATCGGGTGAAGTGACTTTCAATGTCACGCCGTCGCCTGCGCCGACCGCGCAGATTACGGCCACGCTGCAGAACAACACCACGGCGTTGGTGACCTGGCAAACGGCGAATGCGACCTCGGCGACGATCAACGGGACCGCGGTCGGGCTGAGCGGGTCGACGAGCATCGCGGTCTCGGGACAGACCACGTTCACGCTGGTGGCGCGGGCGGCCGACGGCCGCACCGCCACGGCGAACGC
>Ga0247830_10001265_pt1 | contig 10392 bp, 9 predicted proteins | sample 12C_Control_Day5_FD_207766 | JGI IMG/M metagenome (GOLD analysis project Ga0247830, IMG submission 207766) | Soil microbial communities from agricultural site in Penn Yan, New York, United States - 12C_Control_Day5 | ecosystem: Environmental > Terrestrial > Soil > Agricultural land | place: USA...
GGACGTACTCCTCGATCTTCGTGGCCAGCCCGCTCCTGGTGGACTGGCATCTGTGGGAGGACCGACGGCACGGTCGGATGGCGGCATCGAGAGGGCCGCGCGTCCGCCGGGCGACGTCCTGATGTCGCCGGCGTGCCGCGCCGGTAAAGCGGCAGTGCAGCGTTCCGTGGCATCCTGACGGCCGTGGTCGAACCCCGCTTCCGCTGGACGTTTCCGGCGGCCGTCTCCCTGGGTCCGGACCTGCTCGAGGCTGCCCAGCGGCATGCCCTGTCGGTCCGTGTCGCGGGCATCCTGGCAGCCCGCGGCGTCGCCGCCGGGGCCGATCTGGACGCCTGGTTTGCGACACCACACGCCGGCTTGCATGATCCGTCGCTGCTGCCCGACGCGGCCGTCGCGCGGGCACGGCTCGAGCGGGCAAAGGCCGACGGCGAACGCGTGCTGGTCTTCGGTGACTTCGATGCCGACGGGCTGACGGGCCTCGCCATCCTCGTTCTCGCGCTCCGACGGTTCGGCGTGGAGGCGCTTCCCTACGTACCCAGCCGGCTGGAGGAGGGCCACGGCCTGTCGCTGGCCGCCCTCGACGCGGCCGCCGAGGCTGGAGCGCGTCTGATCATCACGGTCGACTGCGGCTCGACGAGCGTCGCCGAGATCACGGCGGCGCGCCGGCGCGGGATCGACGTGATCGTCACCGATCACCACCGCGTCCCGACCGTGCTCCCCGACGCGCTCGCGCTGGTCAACCCGCATCGTGCGGACAGCGTCTACCCGGATCGGCGTCTGGCCGGGAGCGGCGTCGCATTCAAGCTGGCCTGCCTGCTGCTTGCCGACGAGCCCGGGGGTCGTGACGCGGCGCTCGGCCTGGCGGACCTCGCGACGATCGGGACGGTGGCGGATGTCGCTCCGATCGTCGGTGAGAACCGGGCCATCGCTCGCCTGGGTCTGGAGTTGTTGCGCCGGGGTCCACGGCCCGGCCTCGCCGCGCTGTTCGAGCGGGGCGGGATCAACGTGGAGGGGGTGGATCTCGAGGACGTCGCCTTTGCGATCGCGCCGCGGCTCAACGCCGCGGGCCGGGTGGGGGAGGCGGCTGAAGCCGCCCGCCTGCTGCTTGCCACCGACCCGGCCGAGGCCGCCCAGCGTGCTGACGCGCTCGAGGCGGCGAACACGACCCGCCGCGACCTGATGAAGACGGCCGTCACCGAAGCGCGAGCCGCCCTCGAGGGCGCACCCGATGCACCGGCCACGCTCGTCCACGGGCCGTGGAGGGTGGGCATCGTCGGGCTCGTCGCTTCACGGCTGGCCGAGGACCGCGGTCGCCCGGCGGTGGTCGGGGCCGAGCTCGGGGACATCATCCGGGCGTCATGCCGGAGTGACGGCACGCTCGACCTCGCGGCGGCCCTCGAGCAGTGCTCCGACTTGTTCAGCCGCTTTGGGGGACATGCCGGCGCCGCCGGGTTCGAGCTCGCCGCCGCGCGCTGGGACGAGTTCGCCGAGCGCTTCACCGCACTCGCCGCGACGGCCGCTCCGCGCGATCCGCGGCTGGCGCTGGCGGTCGACATCGCGATGCCGGCGCTCGACGTGGACTACGCCCTGCATCGCGACCTCGCTCGGCTCGAGCCGTGCGGACCGGGCAATCCCGAGCCGCTCATCGCGATCGTGGGCCTTACTGCGACGCGGGTTCGGGCCGCGACCGGAGGCCACACCCAGCTGACGCTCAAGCGCCGGCTCGACGTGCTCGACGGGATCGCCTTCGGCCGCCCGGACATCGCCGAGGTCGTCCACGAGGGCGACCGGCTCGACGTGGTGGCACGCGTGACCAGCCGCCGCTTCGGCGGGTTCGAGTCGCTTCAGCTCGACATTCGCGACGTGGCGACCTCGGGCAGCCACCCGGAGACCTCGGCCCTGCTCGGCGCGCTGCCGGCGACCGCCCTTGCGGGAGTACCGGCGTGACGCCCCCCGTCCGCCAGTCGCCGCCCCGCGCGGGCGATCCGTACGGGCTCGGGATCGTGGGGTCGTTCCTCGCGCCGGTGCTGGCGATCGTCGGTCTGCTGATCGTCGCGATCATCACGATCAACCTGCTCAACGGCGAGCTGCCGCTCGGGCTTGGCCGTGGCACGGGGACCAACGGCGGCACGACCGGTGACGGAGGACCCGCACGGACGCCGGCGCCCTCCAACGTGGTCGTCGTCCCCGAGCCGTCGACGCCGACGGACGAGCCCCTGTTCCTGGGGGCGATGACCTACGCGAAGGCGGGCAACATCTGGGTCCAGACCGATGACGGTCCAACGCAGCTCACCGACAGCGGCACCGCCTCCATGCCGTCCTGGTCGCCGGACGGGAAGTACGTCTACTACATCGAGACGAAGCGGTCGCGCGGCTTCTGGCCGGTCAACGGGCGACCCGGCACGTATGACATGGAGGTTCCGCACCTGATGCGCGTGCCGGTTGACCGGAGCGGTCCGCCGGAGGACCTCCATTCGGGCCGGTTCCGCGAAGGGAACCTGATCTGGTTCTCGTGGATGCGCCAGCCGGTCGTGTCGCCGAGCGGCCGCACGGTCGCGATGGTCACCGACCAGCCGCGACCCGACGAGCGCGACGTCGTCGTGCAGCTCTTCAGCCTCGAGAACGGCAAGTTCACCCGCCCGGATCTTCCCGTCACCTCGCCGCTCGGGCACCAGGACCCCGCATGGCGACCCGACGGCCGGTTCCTCGCCTACGTGCGCAACGGTCGCGACGGTGCCACGGGTGCTCCGGTGATCTACCGCTACGACGTCAAGGAGAAGGCGGCGAGGCCGCTGACATCGGCGGGCTACCTCGAGCCGTCGTACTCGCCCGACGGGAAGTACCTCGCGGCGACCCGCCAGAGCACGATTGGCACCGACATCGTGATCCTTGATGGACGCACGGGCACCGAGCTGCTGAAGGTCACCAACGATGGCCGCTCATGGGGTCCGAAGTGGTCGCCGGCCGGGGACGGGATCGCGTTCCTCAACATCAACGGGCAGAGCGCCGACCTGCGCCTGGCCCGCCTCGGCGGCACGCCGGGCGCGTGGACCGTCGACGACGTGGTGCCGCTGACCGATGTCTCGGGTCTCGACGCCGCGTCGAAGCCCGATTGGTACATACCGGCCGATCAGCTGCCGGCACCATCGACGTCGCCTGCGCCGTGACGGCCGGCTACCTGGACCGCCTCGCCGCCCGCAGTGCGGTGACCGGTTCGGTGCTATGCCTCGGCCTCGACCCGGATCCCGAGGCGCTTCCGTCGGGCTTCTCCAAAGACCTCGCGGGGCTCGAGCGCTTCGCGGCCCTCGTGCTCGAGGCCGCCGTGCCGTGCGCCGCCGCGGTCAAGCCGAACCTCGCCTTCTACGAGGCGTACGGGTCCGCCGGCATTGCCGCCCTGGAGCGCCTGCGAGCGTCGATCCCGCCGGACATCCCGGTGATCGTCGACGCCAAGCGGGGTGACATCGGGTCGACCTCTGCCCGCCAATCGGTCGCGCTGTTCGATGCGCTTTGCGCGGACGCCGTGACGGTCAACCCGTATCTCGGCGAGGAGGCGATCGCGCCGCTGCTCGACCGGACGGACCGCTTCGCCTACGTCCTGTGCCGCACCTCGAACCCGGGTGCCGGCGAGGTGCAGGGGTTGCGTGTCGCCGCCGACGAGGCGACCGGCGCCCCGGACGAACCGCTGTATGCGCGGATCGCCCGCCGCGCGACAGCCTGGGGCCCGGGCGGCACCGTGGGTCTGGTGGTCGGCGCCACCGCGCCCGACGAGCTGCGGCAGATCCGCGCGATCGCTCCCGGCCTCGCGTTCCTCGTGCCCGGCGTGGGTGCCCAGGGAGGCGACGTGGAGGCCGTGCTCACGGCGGGTCCGGCCACCGCGCCGCCCGCAGGCGGGCGGTCCGGCGGCGGGCTGATCGTCAACGTATCGCGAGGCATTTCGGGTACGGCACGGGGCGATGGAGACGGGTCAACCGGGGACCCGCTGGAGCGTGTCGCAGCAGCCGCGCGCGAGTGGGCTGCCCGACTCCCTGTGCTACCCTAGCCGCCGCAGGGGAGGCGGCGCGAGGCAGCGATTGCCGCATGGCCCGCGCTCGTTCCCGGACGCAGGAGAACGAACACACCATGCCGATTGGAGCACCTGAGCTGATCATCATCCTGGTGATCGCCCTGCTCATCCTCGGCCCGGGCAAGCTCCCCGAAGTCGGGGCGTCGCTCGGCAAGACGATCCGCGAGTTCCGCAAGGCCTCAACCGACATCCAGGAGTCGGTGAAGATCGACACGTCGCCATTGCCGGCAAGTCAGCAGGCACCCCAGGCCCCGAGCCAGGCACCTGTTGCCCCTGCCGTCGCGCCGGTCGGGCCGGTCACCGCGCCAGAGCCGCCTCCGGCGGCGCCGGCGCCGGCCGGTGAGGCTGCGAACCCGCCGTCGACCGAGACCGTGGCGTCGGGTACGGCGTCGAACGCTGATCCCGCTCCGCGCGCCGACTAGGAAGCGGTTCCCGGCAGCCCATGGCTGACGCGGACGCACTGCGCGACGTTGGTCCGTCCGGGCTTCCGTCGAGCGAGTCCCCGCCGCCTCAGATGAGCACGACCGACGACGCGTCGGTTATGACCTTGGTCGACCACCTCAGCGAGCTGCGCTGGCGGCTGTTCAAGTCGCTGCTGGCGATCGCCATCGGGATGACCCTCGGCTTCGTGCTGAGTGCGGACGTCGTCGCGATGCTCTCGGCGCCCATCCCGGGTGACGAGCCGCTCTTCTTCACGGGTCTGGGTGACGCGTTCGCGATCCGACTCAAGATCGCCTTCGTCATCGGCGTCATCATGGCAATGCCGGTCTTGCTCTACCAGGGCTGGCAGTTCATCGCCCCGGGGCTCACCGCGAACGAGCGGCGCATGGCCCGCCCGTGGATCCCGCTGGCACTGTTCTTCTTCGCGCTCGGCGTGACGATCGCCTACATCGTCCTGCCCTTTGCGGCGACGTTCCTGCTTGGCTTCACGACGCCCGACCTGCAGCCCCTGATCACCGCCGGGTCCTACTTCGACTTCGTGACGACGATGTTCCTCGCGTTCGGGCTCGTGATGGAGTTCCCGATCGTGCTCTACGGCCTGTCGCGCGTGGGGATCGCGACGTCGGCACGGCTGTCCGCAGCGCGCCGCTACGTCATCCTGATCATTGCGGTCTTTGCCGCGGTGGTCACGCCGGGCGGCGATATCGTCAGCCCGCTGGTCCTGGGCGGCACGATGTATCTCCTGTTCGAGTTGACGCTGTTCGTGATCAAGCGCACCGGAAAGTGACGAGCGAGCCGCAGGTCGGTCCGGAACCGGCCGCCCGCCCACCGATCCACGAGCAGGATGTCGTGATCCTCAGCGGGCTGTCGGGTGGTGGCAAGACCGCGGCATCGAAGCTGTTCGAGGACCTCGGCTACACCGTCGTCGACAACCTGCCCGCCGAGTTGCTTCCTGAGCTGGCCGACCTGGTCGCCTCGGATCGACAGCGGTTCGCCCGGGTCGCGATCGTCGTCGATGTCCGGTCGGGCGACGCCCCGATCGCGCTGGCGTCGATGCGCGGCGCGCTCGAGGGGCGCGGGGTGCGGCCGCGCGTCGTGTTCCTTGAGGCACGCGACGACGTCCTGATCCGGCGCTTCTCCGAGACCCGCCATCGCCATCCGCTCGCCGACGACCGTGGCATCGCGAGCTCGATCCTGGAGGAGCGCCGCCGGCTCAACCCGATCCGTGCCGATGCCGACGTTGTCCTCGACACCTCCGACCTCGCCCTGCGCGAGCTGCGCGAGCGCCTGTTCTCGCAGCTCGGGACGGTCAGTAGGCCGGACCAGCTGGCGATCCAGCTGATCAGCTTCGGCTACAAGTACGGCCTCCCGCTCGAAGCCGACCTCGTGTTCGACGTCCGCTTCATGCAGAACCCGTTCTATGTGCCCGACCTGCGTCGCCAGTCCGGCCTGACCGAGCCTGTCCGCGAGTACGTCCTCGGCCAGGCGGTCGCCGGCAAGTTCCTCGAGATCATGCAGCAGTTCCTGGAGTTCGCGGTCCCGGCCTACATCGCCGAGGGCAAGTCGCGACTGACGATCGCGATCGGCTGCACGGGCGGCTTCCACCGCTCGATCGTGATGGCCGAGGAGCTCGCGGCGTGGCTGCGCGAAAAGGACTTCGGCCCGGTCGCCGTGTTCCACCGGGAGCTCGAGCGGACATGAACCTGCGTCGCTGGCTGACGCCAGGGATCGGCATCAAGCGCTGGCTGCTGCTCGTGTTCGTCGGCCTGCTGTTCCTCGCGCTCGCGTTCGCCTACGCTCTGCGCCAGGCAACCCGCGACCTCGAGCCCGGCAGCCTCAGCGAGCAACTGTTCGACGTCCTGACGTTGAGCTTCCTGCCACCCCTGGTCCGCGTGTTGGTCGTGGCCGCGATCGGAGTCGGCTGCGTGGCGCTCGGCTCGGTCATGGTGATCCGCGCGTTCATGAACCCCTTCCGTTCCGAAGACAGCGGGCACCCGCTCGTCGAGGTCATCTACCAGAAGCGCTTCCTGTCGCGCGGCCCTCGGATCGTGGCGATCGGCGGCGGGACTGGGCTGTCGATGCTGCTGCGCGGCCTCAAGGAACACACGAGCAACCTGACCGCGGTCGTGACTGTCGCCGATGACGGCGGGTCGTCCGGCGTGCTGCGCAACGAGCTCGGGATCCCGCCGGTGGGGGACATCCGCAACTGCATCGCGGCCCTCGCCGACTCCGAGACGATGATGGATCAGGTCCTGCAGTACCGCTTCCCCGACGACGGCGCGGGCGCTGACGGCCCCGGCCTCGGCGGGCACGCCGTCGGCAATCTCCTGATCGCCGCGATGACCGCGGTCGAGGACGGCGACTTCGAGGAGGGCGTCCGCCGGATCAACCGGATCCTGGCTGTGCGCGGCCAGGTCGTGCCGGCCTCCGCCACGCCCTTGACGCTCCACGCGCAGTTGACCGACGGGCGAGTCGTCGACGGCCAGTCGACGATCATGCGGACGCCAGGCATCGAGCGCGTCTGGCTGACGCCGGATGACGTGGCCGCCTCAGACGACGCACTCGAAGCGATCGCGGACGCGGAGCTGATCGTGCTCGGGCCGGGCAGCCTGTTTACCAGCCTGTTGCCGAGCCTCCTGATCCCCGCCATCCGTGACGCGGTTGCCGCCGCGACGGCACCGCGCGTGTACGTCTGCAACGTGGCGACGCAGGCCGGTGAGACGAGCGGGTTCGACCTCGCGGCGCACCTCGAGGCGCTGGCTGCCCACGCCGGTCAGGGGATCGTCGATGTCGTGCTCGCCAACACGTTCTTCGACGCCCGGATCCCGGACGACTGGAGCGCTGAGCCGGTCGGGCTGCGCTGGCCGCCGCGCGCGGAGCCGGTGCCACGGCTGGTACTCGAGCATGTCGTCGACCCCGAGAATGCCCATCACCACGACCCCGAACGGCTGGCCATCGCGCTCATGGCCATCCTCGAGCGGGAGGCGCGCCTGCGCCGCCGGACGGTGAGCCGGACCGCCTGACGTGACGCGCTCCGAACGGGACCTGGTCGTGGCGCTCCGCTCGGAGCTCGCCGCGATCGATTCTGCCCGGACGTGCGACCGTCTGGCCGAGGCGGCGGGTCTCGGCGACGATGCCTGGAATCGCGAGCCGGCGGTCACCCGGCTGGCCGTCCGCCTCGAGCGGCGCAGCGGCGAGCGTGCCACCGCGGGCGGGGCGCCGCCGTTCGACTGGGACACGGCCGCCGACCACTGCCGCTGGGCCTGGCTTCGAGGGCGCTTCCTGGCCCGCGGCTCACTCAGCCTGGCCAACGGCCGAACGCATCTCGAGTTCATCGTGTCGCCGGAGGAGGCGCCAGTCCTCGCTGAACACCTGGCCGAGGTCGAGCTGCCGGCTGCATGGCGCCTGCGGCGCGAACGCGGCGTGGTCACGTGGAAGAGCGGCGAAGCCGTCGGGACGTTCCTGCGCCGGATCGGCGCCGGGGCAGCGCTCCTCGAGCTGGAGGCACGCCAGGTCTCGCGCGCCCTTCGAGGTGAGCTCAACCGCGTCCTCAACGCCGAGTCGGCCAACCTGCAGCGCGCCGTCGCTGCAGCGGGTCGCCAGCTCGAGGCGATCGACCGGCTGGAGGCCAATGGTCGCCTGGCCGCGCAGCCGCGTGTGGTCCGTGCCGTGGCAGCCGCCCGGCGCGAGACGCCCGAGGCCACGCTCGCCGACCTCGCCGGCCGGCTCGACCTCCATCGCTCGGCCGTCCAGCGCGCCCTCGAGCGACTGGAGCGGCTCGCGCTCCACGAGGACGACACGACGGCGACGGCCGAAGCGGACCGCGTGGCCGTCGCGGCCGGGCCGATCGGCACGGGTCGGGGAGGAACGGCTCTGGCATGATCGGCGGCATGCGTGACGTGATCGTGGCCGCCAACTGGAAGATGCACACCACACCCGCCGACGCGGGCGAGCTGGCCCGGACCATCGCCTCGCGGACGAGGGAGGCGGGCGTGATCCGTGTGATCTGCCCGCCGTTCGTGTGTCTCGCGGCCGTCGCGGACGCGGTGGCCGACGACGATCCGCCGGTGGCCGTCGGTGCGCAGAACATCCATCACGAGCTTGCCGGCGCGTACACCGGCGAGATCGCCGCGCCGATGCTGGCCGGGCTGGCGACGTGGGTGATCCTGGGTCACTCGGAACGCCGCCGCGACGCCGGTGAGACCGACGAGCTGATCGGTCGCAAGCTGGGCCGTGCCGTCGACGCCGGCCTCCGCGCGATCCTGTGCGTGGGCGAGCAGCTCGCAGAACGCGAAGCCGGCCGCGAAACCGACGTCGTCGACGAGCAGTTGGCTGGGGCCCTCGAGCCGCACGAACCGGGAGTGCTAGCTGCAGCCGGCCTCGTGATCGCCTACGAGCCCGTCTGGGCGATCGGCACCGGCCGTAATGCGCGCGGCGCCGATGCCTCGGCGATGGCCGACGCGATTCGCGGTTCGCTCGAGCGTCGCGGGTGGGGGAGTCGCGCGGCCGACGTGCCGATCCTCTACGGCGGGAGCGTCACTTCGGCGAACATCGACGAGTTCTTCGCCGAGCCCACGATCGACGGCGCCCTGGTCGGCGGGGCGTCGCTCAAGCCGGACGAGATGGCGGGCATCGTGGCCCGTGCCGGCATGACGGCCCGTGCCCGTGGCGGCGCGACGTGACCCGGCCGCGGCCCATCGTCCTCGTCGTCCTCGATGGGTTCGGGATCGGGACCGATCCGGCCGCTGACGCCGTGCGCGCCGCCGACATGCCGGTCTGGCGCGGACTGCTCGACCGCTGGCCGCATGCCATGCTGCGCGCGTCGGAGGACGCCGTCGGCCTGCCGCCCGGGCAGATGGGCAACTCGGAGGTGGGGCACCTCAACCTCGGTGCCGGCAAGCCCGTGCTCCAGGACCTGCCGCGGATCGACGCGGCAATCGCCGACGGCAGCTTCAACGAGCGCCCGGCGTTGCTCGAGGCGACCCGCCGCGCGTCCGGTGAGGACGGCCGGCTCCACATCGTCAGCCTGATCGGGCCGGGCGGCGTCCATGCCAACGACCGGCATCTCATCGCCCTCGTTGCCCTGGCGGCACGGGAAGGGGTGCGCCACGTGCGGGTCCACGCGCTGCTGGACGGGCGCGACACCCCGCCGAGCTCGGCGCTCGGGTTCATGGCCGACCTCGAGCGACGCCTCGCCATGACCCACCCCGACGCCCGGATCGCGTCGGTCGGCGGGCGCTACTGGGCGATGGACCGCGACAAGCGCTGGGAGCGTACGGAGCGCGGCTACGATGCGATCGTCCACGGCGAGGGCCTCCACGCTCCGTCGGCGCAGGCCGCGATCGAAGAGGCCTACGCGCGCGGCGAGACCGACGAGTTCATGGCGCCGACCGTCATCGACGGCGTCGACGGACTGGTGCGCGACGGCGACCCGATCGTCCACGCCAACTTCCGCGCGGACCGGGCGCGGCAGCTGACCCATGCGCTCGCGTTGCCGGACTTCGACGACTTCGACCGGACGTCGCCCGGCGGCCGACCGGCCCCGCGCGGTCTCTTTGTCGTCACCATGACGGCGTACGAGGATGGCCTGCCGGTGGCCGTCGCCTTCCCGCCCGAGGCCGCCCGCTCGCTGGCCCAGACCCTTGCCGAGGCGGGCTGGACCCAGTTCCACGTCGCCGAGACCGAGAAGTACGCGCATGTGACGTACTTCTTCAACGGCGGCGTCGAAGCGGCCTATCCGGGCGAGGAGCGGCTGCTCGTACCCAGCCCGAGGGTCGCAACGTACGACCTCCAGCCGGAGATGAGCGCGCTCGGCGTCACCGACGCCCTCATCGCCGCGATCGACTTCGGTCGCTACGACTTCATCGTTGCGAACTTCGCCAACCCGG
>Ga0247830_10001266_pt1 | contig 10391 bp, 8 predicted proteins | sample 12C_Control_Day5_FD_207766 | JGI IMG/M metagenome (GOLD analysis project Ga0247830, IMG submission 207766) | Soil microbial communities from agricultural site in Penn Yan, New York, United States - 12C_Control_Day5 | ecosystem: Environmental > Terrestrial > Soil > Agricultural land | place: USA...
GCGCTCAACGAGGCCCTGCACGCCGAGATGACACGCGACGAGCGGGTGTTCATCATGGGCGAGGACGTCTCCCTCATCGGCGGCATCTTCGGCGTCACCCGCGGGCTACGCGACAAGTTCGGGGAGGATCGCGTGCGGGACACGCCGATCTCGGAGGCGGGCTTCCTCGGCGCCGGCGTGGGCGCCGCCATCTCCGGACTCCGCCCCATCGTCGAGATCCAGATCTGGGACTTCATCGCCGTCACCATGGACCAGGTCGTGAACCAGGCGGCAAAGTTTCGCTACATGCTGGGCGGCGGTCCGACGGTGCCGCTCGTGATCCGTGGCCCGCAGGGCGGCGGCATCCGCCTGGCCGCGCAGCACTCGCAGAGTCTCGAGGCCTGGTTCGCGCACGTGCCGGGGCTGGTGGTGGTGGCGCCGTCGACGCCGTACGACGCCAAAGGCCTGCTCGCGGCGGCCATCCGCGACGACAATCCGGTCATCTTCCTCGAGCACAAGGCGCTCTACGCGACCAAGGGTCCGGTGCCCGTCGAGGCGTACGCGATCCCGCTCGGCAAGGCGGACATCAAGCGCGAGGGCTCGCATGTGACGGTGATCGCCATCCAGGCGATGGTGGCGCGGGCACTGGCGGCGGCCGCCGAGCTGGAGAGAGAAGGAATCAGCGTCGAGGTGATCGATCCACGCACCCTCGTGCCGCTCGACGAGGCGACGATCATCGCCTCGGTACGCAAGACGCACCGGCTGGTCGTCGCGCACGAAGCGGTGAAGCGCGGCGGCTTCGGGGCCGAGCTGGCAGCGCTGGTGGCGGAGAAGGCCCTCGACGATCTCGACGCGCCGGTGGTCCGGGTCGGCGCGCGAGCGGTACCGATGCCCTACAACGACGCCCTCGAGCGCGCGACGATCCCGAGCCAGGCCGACATCACCGCGGCCATTCGCAGCCTGTTCTGATCAGCGCGAGGCCCGCGCCCCAGACAGCCTGAGCGTCGGCGCCGGCGTCCGGCCCTGACGCGCCGGGCCCGGCTCCTGGGCGACGAGCACGATCTCGGAGGCCGGCCCCAGCTCCGCCTGTGCGATCTCGACCATGAGTCCCGTCTGCGGGTGACCGGGCGGCACCGCGAGAATCGCGATCCAGGCGCCGTGGCGGCCGCGACGCACGAACGGCGCGACCACCGGCCCGATGGCCCCGTGAATCGCGTCGGTGACGGCGATCTGACGCGACACGACCTCCACGCGGCGGCGCTCCAGCGCGTCGACCAGCTTCAGGAGGCCAACGACGGCCGCCACCGGGATCACGAGCACCACGACGATGTCGAGGGCGACCATCACGCCACCTCGCTGAGCAGCAGCACGGGCACGTGCGCGCGGGCGCGGACGCGCGTGGGCACCCGCCCCAGTGTGCGGCGCCACCAGCGCCACGGCGACGCGCGCATCACGATCGCATCGGCCTCGAACGCCTGCGCTTCGCGCAGGATCTCCTCCCCCGGGTCGCCGATGCGCACCCGGTGCTCGACCGCCACGCCGTCGAGCCGCGGCTCGAGATCGCGCAGCCACACGCCGGCCAGAGCGGCGGCGCGCTCTTCGTGCTGATGGGCGTAGACCAGCACGCGGTTGTCCTCGGAGAAGCGCGTTCGGGAGTACGGGGTGACGTGCAGCAGCCGGACGGTAGCGCCGGTGGCGCGGGCGAGATCGGCGATCAGTGGCAGCACGGATTCGGCCTGTTCACTCGCCTCCAGCGGGACCAGGATTCGCTTGGCCATCTTCCACCTCCGCCCGGTATGACACCGCGCGGAGGTCGACGTGAAGTCTCAGCCGGCGAGCGGGTGCAGATCGGGACGACAGTCGCTGCAGGGCTCGAGTCCCAGCGCCTCGACGCTCTCGCGCGAGGCGATCAGCGTCAGGTTCGCCAGGCTGTGCGACGGCAGGTCACCACAGGTCGGCAGGCAGTAGGCCCGATCGTCGCCGGCGCGCACGTACATCGCCTCGCGCGCCACGCGGAAGTCGCGCGAGGCCGGCCGCGTGCGCACGCCCTCCACGTCGAGCAGCTGGCGCTTGAGCCCGAGCCGGTCGCCGGCATAGCCCGTGAGCATCCCGGAGGAGCCGACCACACGATGGCACGGCACGACGATCGGCAGCGGGTTGCGCCGCAGCGCCTGCGCCACCGCGCGCACGGCGTCCGGCCGGCCCACACGCCGAGCGATCGCCGCGTACGACGTCACCGCGCCGAACGGGATCCCGGACGCCTCGCTCAGCACCGCGCGGCTGAAATCGCTGCCGGCCAGACGCAGATCCAGGCGCCAGCCGAGCGCGCGCCGCCGCCCTGCGAGGAAGTCGAGCAGGTCGTCTCGCAGCCGCGCGATCTCGGCGGAGCTCTCGACCGTCTCCACGTCGGCGAGCTCCCGCAGGCGCGAGGCCGCCAGCGACGTGGCCTCGCCGAGGTACTCCACGAGCGAGACGCCCTGCTCGGAGCGCGCGACCAGGATGTTGCCGAGCGGTGAGGGCACGATCCCGTACGTCAGCACGCGGCTCTTGAGATCCGCCAGCCGCGCCTGGAGGCCCGAGTGCGAGGCGGCGACGTCCGCCACCGGCGGCGCGTCGTGGCGAAGACCGCGGGCGACGGCGTCGATGGCGCGGTAGCGGCCCAGCTCGTGCCGGCACGATGCGCACGAGCGCGCATGATCGTCCACGCGACGCGCGGCGTCCGTGGCGGCCTCACCGGTGGCGGTGGCGACGAGATCGGCTTCGAGCGCGCGGCAGGACGGGTGCTTGGGCGTCATCGCGTCGGCTCCATGGAGAGAAGTTCGTGGCCGTTCAGGCTCACGCGGATCTTCTTCAGCGCCTGGAAGACGTGGGCGCGCGCGCTCTCGGGCGAGCACTCGAGGCTCTCGCCGATCGCCTCGTAGTCGAGGTCGTGGACCTTGCGCAGCGTGAAGGCCAGCCGCTGCTTCATCGGCAGCCCCGCCACCACGCGGTCGAGCAGCGCGCGTGTCTCCCGAAACACCTGCTCCTCCTCCGGCCCCGCCGGGTCTGCCTCCGCCCGCCGCTCTCCGACGGCGCCGTACGCGCGCCGTCGCCGGGACTCGGCACGGAAGTGGTTGCGCGCGAGATTGGTCGCGATCGCGAACAGCCACGCGCGAACATTCGCCTCGGGTCCGAGGCCCTGCCAGGCCCGGTAGGCGCGCAGGAACGTCTCCTGGGCGAGGTCGTCCGCCTCACTGGCGCGTGACGTCAGCCGCCGCAGGTACCGGTAGATTTCGGGATGGTGGGCGGCCACGACATCGTCGAAGAGCCCCAGCCCCATACGCTCCATAGGACACCGAACCGGCCCCCGTGTGAAAGGGGGGCCGAGCGGTCACTCCCGCCGCAGCACCGGCAGCGGCTTGGCGCCCAGCAGGCGGAAAGTCGCCAGAAAGCCGATGGCGACGGAGAGCGCCACCGTGAGGGCCACGCCGAGCAGCATCGCGAGCGGCTCGAACCGCCAGGGCGTGTCGAGCACGAACCGCAGCACCACCCACGCCAGCACCGCCGCCAGCGCGGTGCCGCCCAGGCCGGCGGCGGCGCCGAGGCACCCGTACTCGACGGCGAAGGCGCGGGCAACGGCCCCCCGCGTGGCGCCGAGCGTGCGCAGCACGACCGACTCGTAGAGGCGCTGGTAGCGCGTGGCCGTGAGGGCGCCGGCCATGACGACCAGACCGGTACCGACGGTGAACAGCGCGATCACGCGGATGGCGATGGCGATGTCGCCGAGCACGACGCCGATCCGCTCGAGCACGTCGCGCACGGGGATGGCGGTGACGTTCGGAAACGCGCCCACCACCGCGCTCTGAAGGGCGGCCTCGGTGGCCGCCGGCGTGCGGGCGGTGGCCACGAACGTCGTGGGGGCGCCGTCGAGCGCGCCCGGCGAGAAGACGACGAAGAAGTTCGTGGTAAGACTCTGCCAGTCCACCTTGCGCAGGCTCGTCACCTCCGCCTCGATCGGCACCCCCTGCACGTCGAACGTCATCCGCGAGCCCACGTCGATCCCGAGCTGGCGCGCCATCACGTCCTCCACCGACACGCGCGGCGGGCCCGCCTCCGCGCCCCACCAGCGGCCGCGCGTCAGCACGTTGCCGGGAGGCGGCGCCGACGCCCACGTGAGCACGTATTCGCGCGTGTAGTAGAACGCCGTCTCGCGCGTTTCGCCGCCGCGGGCGCGCACCATCGTCCGGGTGACCGGCTCACCGTCGATGGCGGCCAGGCGCGAGCGCACGACCGGCGTCAGCGTCGGCTCGATGCCGCCGGTGGCCTCGCGCACGAGCCGCGCGAAGGCGGCGCGCTGATCGGGCTGGACGTCGATGAAGAAGAACGACGGCGCCTCGCGGCGCTGCTCGTGGTCGATCTGCGCGTCGAGATTCTGCTCGAGCAGCGCCACCGCCACCAGGAGCATCACGCCGGCGCCGAGGGCGACCACCACCCGGGCGGACTGGCCGCCCGGCCGCCGCAGCGCGCCGAGCCCGTGGCGCCAGGCCGGCCACGGCACGCCGGGCAGCCGGCGCGCGAGGAGCACGAGGCCGCGCGACACCGCCCACAGCGCGACCACCGCCCCCACCGAGGCGCCGAGAAAAATCCCGCCGATCTTGAGCGAGCCCGCCTGCCAGAGCGACAGCGCGGCCAGCCCCGCGACCACGGGCACGGCGGCCGTCCACGGCCGCGTGCGCGCGAGCGGCGGGGTGTCCTCGACCTCGCGACGCAGCACGAGCGAGGCGCGGACGTTGCGCACGTCGAGAAGCGGCCACAGCGCGCAGAGCAGCGTGGTCAGCACGCCCATCACCACGCCCCGCACGAGCGTGAGCGGATCGACGCGCGCCTCGAGTGTGAACGGCACGAACCCGGCGAGGGCGGCGATGAGGATGGGCTGCAGGGCCACCCCGAGGCCGGCGCCCGCGAGGCTGCCGGCGATCCCGATCGCCTGCGTCTGGATGAGAAAGGTCGTCAAGATGGTGCGCGAGTCCGCGCCGAGCGATTTCAGGATGGCGATGGTCGACTGCTGTCGGCGTACGAACGTCGCCACCGAGGACGCCACGCCGATGCCGCCCACGAGGAGGCTGGCCAGCCCCACCAGTCCGAGATACATCGTCAGCTGGGAGAAGAACTTCCGGAGTCCCGGCTGCGCCTCGTCGTAGGACGAGACGCGCACGCCGGGATCGCTGATACGTCGCGCGAGGTCCTCGCGCAGCTCGCGCGCGGCCAGCGCGGGCGGCAGCTTCACCACCGTGCGGTGGCGCACGCGGCTGCCGAATTGCAGCAGCCCGCTTCGCTCCAGCGTCTCGGCGCCGACGAACACGCGCGGTCCCAGCGTCACCAGGCTGGCCGAGCGGTCCGGCTCGGCCTCCACCACGCCGCGCACGGTGAGCGTCACCGCTCCGAGCGCCACGCGGTCGCCGACGCCGACGCCCAGCCGCTCCAGCGTTTCGCGCTGCACGACGGCGCCGTCGCCGGCGAGGAGCGCCGCGAGCGGCGACGCCGGCGTGGTGACCAGCCGGCCGTACAGGGGATAGCCGGTTCCCGGGGCTTTCAGCTCGACGAGGACGCTGCGCCCGTTCTCCGGGCGGCGCGCCATGCCCACCAGCTCGCGGATGTGGGTGACCTCGCCGCCGCGGGCGGCGAGGTCGCGGAGCTCGGCCGCCACCTCGTCGGGGAGTGCGCGAGCGGAGCGCAGCTCGACGTCGCCGCCCATCAGCGCCTTCGCCTCGCGGGCCAGGGTGGCGTCGAGCGTCGCGCCGAACGAGCCTACCGACACCAGCGCGGCGACCCCGAGCAGGACACAGACGAAGAAGACGACGAAGTGCCGGCGGGCGCCGCGCGCCTGTCGCCAGGCGAGACGAAGCGCGATCACGGCGCGAGCGCGGGCTCGCGCCGGCGGTCACCGACCACGCAGCCGTCGCGCAGCGAGACGACCCGGTCGGCGCGCTCGGCCAGCGCTGCGTCATGCGTGACCAGCAGGAGCGTCGACCCGCGCTCGCGGTTGAGCGCGAACAGGAGCTCGATGATGGCGCCGCCGGTCGCCGAGTCGAGATTGCCCGTCGGCTCGTCGGCGAGCAGCAGCGGCGGGTCGAGCGCGACCGCGCGCGCGAGGGCGACGCGCTGCTGCTCGCCGCCCGAGAGCTGCACGGGATAGTGGTGCGCGCGATCCGCCAGCGCGACCTGGTCGAGCAGGGCGCGCGCGCGCGCCGTCGCGCGGCGCTCGCCGGCCAGCTCCAGCGGCACCGCCACGTTCTCGACCGCGGTCAGGGTCGGGATCAGGTGGTACGACTGGAAGACGTAGCCGATCGTCTCCCGGCGAAAGCGCGCGAGGGCGGATTCCCCGAGACGGGTGACGTCGACGCCGCCGACGACGATGCTGCCACTGGTCGGCGCATCGAGCCCGGCGATGAGGCCGAGCAGGGTCGACTTGCCGCTCCCCGAGGGACCGATGACGGCCACCGCGTCTCCACGCGCCACGTCGAGCGTGATGCCGTCGAGGATCGTGAGGACCCGGCCGCCGCTGGCGAGGGACATGGTGAGGTCGCGTACCGAGACCATCATCGAAGCCATACTACAGTATGAGGATGCGGTTGCCGGTCGCCGTCGCGGTCGCTGTGGTCGTCGCACTGCTGGGCGCCGCGCCCGCGCCGGGCGCCGAGCGGGTCGTGGTCGTGCTCGGCGACAGCCTCACCGCGGGCCAGGGCGTCGCCCGCGACGAGGCGTACCCGGCGCTGCTCGAGGCGCGGCTGCGGGGCGAGGGCTTTCCGTACCGCGTCGTCAACGCCGGGGTGTCCGGTGACACCAGCGCGGGCGGACTGCGGCGCGTCGACTGGGTGCTGCGGACCAAGCCGGCCGTCGTCATCGTCGCCCTCGGCGCCAACGATGGGCTGCGCGGGTTACCCGTCGACGCCCTCGGCGAGAACCTGACAGCGATCGTGCGCCGCCTGCGTGCCGCCGGCGCACGGGTGCTGCTGGCGGGCATGCGCGTCCCGCCCAACTACGGCGACGACTACGCGCGCGCCTTCGCCGCCGTCTTTCCGGCCGTCGCCAGGCGGACGGGCGTGCCGCTGGCGCCGTTCCTGCTCGATGGCGTCGCCGGCGACGCCCGCCTGAACCAGCCCGACGGCATCCACCCCACGCCGGAGGGGCAGCGCGTGATGGCCGACCGTCTCTGGCCGCATCTGCGGCCGCTGCTCACCCGGTAGCGCCGCGGATTTTCGGAAGGTCCGGCGGCCCGGGCCTCGTAGCGAGCCGGATTGGGACTCCTGGATCTCGTCGCGAATCCCTTGATCGTGCAGGCTGGCCGGGGCGCTGCGCGAGGCGGCCCGGGTCAACGAGGCGCCGGCGCGCGGGCCGCTCGCGGCCGAGCCCGAGCTGCGCGCTCGGCTGGCCGCGCTAGAGCCGCTCGAGCCCATCGCGCTCAGCCGCGGAGGTCCCTCACTCCTCGGCGTAGATCCGCCGGTACTCCTCCCACGACAGGGTGACGCGCTTCACGTAGTGGCGCGTCTCGTCGTACGGAATCTGCTCCACCCACGCTTCCATGTCGTTCGTGCGCCGCGTCTTCCACCACTCCCGCGCGCGCCTCGGCCCCGCGTTGTAGGCGGCGAGCGCCACCCGGGGATCGCCGAACTCCTTCAGGAGGCCGGCCAGGAACGAGGCGCCGATCTCCAGGTTGGCGCGCGGGTCGTCGAGCAGCAAGCCCCCCTCGAAGGCGAGTCCGCGCAGGTCCGCCATCGGACGCGCGGTGGCCGGCATCAGCTGCATGAGGCCGCGGGCGCCCGCACGCGACACGGCGCGCGGATAGTAGCTCGACTCCTCGCGCACGACGGCCGCGACGAGGTAGGGATCGAGTCCCGAGCGCCGGGCCGCTTCCGCGACCTCGTTGCGCCAGCCGAGCGGGTAGATGATCTCCCAGAACGCGCGCGGCAGCGTCGGATCGCCGGACACGGCCAGCGTTCCGAAGTGCCGGCGCACGATCCGCAGCGCCATGTGGTACCGCTCGTCACGGACGTAGGCGGCGGAGGCGCCGTAGAGCCGTACCTGATCGCCGACCGACGCCTGCACGACGTCCTCCAGCTCCTCCCACGCGTACTCGACGAGCCCGATGCGGCGCAGCAGGTCGACGCGGGCGAAGCCGGGATCGGTGGCGACCGCGTCCTCGGGCTTGGCCGGCAGCGTGGCCGCCGGCGTCTTGCGTGTCCCGTTCGCGGTACGGCCAATGCGCCGTGAGGCGAGCATGCCGTAGTAGCTGCGCGGCGCTTCCGTGACCACCTTGACGTAGATCGGCTCCGCCGTCGCGCGATCGCGCGTGTGTTCCACGGCCCGCGCGCGCCAGTACAGGGCCGGCACACGGAACGCGCGCCCGCCGGGCGCCTCTGCCAGCTTCGACCACTGCGCGCCTGCGGTGGCCACGTCACCGCGCAGCCACGCGAGCCACCCCAGCCGCCACATGGCCGCGCCCGCCGCCTCGCGATTCGGAAAGCGCGTGGCGATCTGGCGGTAGAGCGCGGCGGCGTCGGCGTCGCGGCCGGCCTCGTCGGAGGCGCGCGCCATCAGTGCCAGCGCGTCGACCACCTCCGACTCGGTGCCCGTGGTGGAGACGTGGGCGAGGATCGGCAGCGCGCGCTTGTCCTGCCCCGCGCGGAGGAGCATGCGCGCCTGATCGAGGCGCACCCGGGCGCGCTGCTCGGCGGGCGCCCGGCTCCAGGCCAGCTCCAGCGCGCGCGCGGCCGCGTCGTAGCGATTGAGCCGCGCGGCGCCGTCGGCCACCACGCGCAGTGCGCGCAGCACGATGCCGGCGTCGCGGGATTCGCTCGCGATCGCCTCGGCCTCGTCGGCCGCCGTCTTCGGCACGCCGCCCTTCAGCAGCCGCTCGGCGCGGTCGATGCGCTCGCTCATCGAGATCGGCGGCAGCGGGGTGCCGGCCTGCATGAGCACGGCCAGGCGGTCGCCGGCCGCTTCGGCGTACGCCGTCGTCGGCGCCAGCACGCGGAGCTGACGGTAGGCAACGGCCGCCACGTCGGGTTGCTGGCGGGCCTCCGCCGTCTGGCCGACCAGGTAGAGCGCTTCCGGGACCTCGGGCGCGTCGGGATAGCGCTCGAGCAGCCGCTTCAGCGCGCCGTGCGCGGCCGCCTCGTCGCCCGCGCTCGACGCGAGCGTGGCCGCGCGGAGGAGCGCGCGCGGCGCCAGCCGGCTGTCGGGATCGCGATCGGCCACCGCCAGCGCGGCGGCGCGGGCGCCGGCGAGATCGCCGCGCCGGGCGAGCGCGTCGGCCCAGATGTAGCGCGCGTAGTCGCGAATGGAGCTCGTGAGCGCGGCCTCGGCGCCGAACTCCTTCGCGAGGGGCTCGGGATCCCCCGCCTGGTAGGCGGCCACCGCGCGCCCCCACGCCTGCTCGGTGTCCGGGGAGGGCGTGCTGGCCGCCGCCGGGGCGGCCGCGGCCAGCAGCAGCATCGCCCCCACCCCGATGCGCAGCGCCGTCGGGCGGCGCCCCGACGCGCTCCGCTCGAGGAGCAGCCGCCGGGTGAAGAGGATGCGCTGGAGCGCGGTGACATTGGCCAGGATGGCGAGCACCCACAATGCCGGCTCCATCAGCCCCAGCAGCGCGCCGGCGATGAGACAGATCAAGCGCTCGGGCCGCTCCATCACCCCCACGTTACACTCGATGCCGATCGATTCGGCACGCGCTTTCGTGTAGCTCACCATCACCGAGCCGGCCAGACCGGCCATCGCGAGCAGGGCGCCGCGCGCGTGCGGCATGCGCGCGTAGAGGACGACGATGCCGAGCATCACGACGATGTCCGAGTAGCGATCGATCACCGAGTCCAGGAAGGCGCCGAAGGCGGTCGCCTGTCCCGAGGCGCGCGCCAGCGAGCCGTCGAAGAGGTCGAAGAGCCCGGCCAGGATCAACAGCAGGCCGGCGACGGGCACGTGGCCGAAGACGAAGGCCGCGCCCGCACAGGCGCTGACGAGGAGCCCGCACATGGTGAGGTGATTCGGACGCAGGTGGAGGCGGACGAGGGCGCGCCCCACGGGATCGCTCCAGGCGCGCACGCTGTCGCGATATCGGCCGAGCATCAGATGGGCTGGAGCAGCGCCTGCTCGAGCGCCGCCCGCACGCGCTCGATGGCGGCCGGCTCTTCCAGCCGGTGTCCCTTGCGGTCGAGCACGTAGAAGGTGTCGAGCGCCTGGTCGATCTCGGTGGCGATGCGCGCGCTCGCGATGTCGAGGTCGAGCGCAGACAGCGTGCGCGTGATCAGGTAGAGGAGCCCGAGACGGTCGGGCGACTTCACCTCGACCACGGTGTATTCGTCGGACAGCCGGTTGTCGAGGGCGATCTTCGGCGGCGCCTGCCCGATCGTCGGCTGCCGGCCGGTCGCGCGTCGCCGCTC
>Ga0247830_10001267_pt1 | contig 10390 bp, 7 predicted proteins | sample 12C_Control_Day5_FD_207766 | JGI IMG/M metagenome (GOLD analysis project Ga0247830, IMG submission 207766) | Soil microbial communities from agricultural site in Penn Yan, New York, United States - 12C_Control_Day5 | ecosystem: Environmental > Terrestrial > Soil > Agricultural land | place: USA...
CCGTTTACCTGCCCTCCAAGATGCTGACCGCAGTGGCAGCGGGCGCTTGCCTGGGTGTTCTCGCGATCTACGATCGCAGGCGCTTCGACAAGATGCGGACGGCCTGCGGCTAGCCCGGCCGCCGCTGTTCCTCCATCTTTCCACCATCCCAATCCAAAGCCCCCCATGCCCGACCCGGTGACCCGCCTCCAGGCCGCCCTCGCCGAGCGCTACCGCATCGAGCGGGAGCTCGGCCAGGGCGGCATGGCCACCGTCTACCTCGCCGAGGACCTGAAGCACCATCGCCAGGTCGCCCTCAAGGTCCTCCGCCCCGAGCTCGCCGCCACCCTCGGCCCCGAGCGCTTCGCCCGCGAGATCGCGGTCGCCGCGCGGCTCCAGCACCCCCACATCCTGGGGCTCATCGACTCCGGCGAAGCCGGCGGCTTCTTCTACTACGTGATGCCCTACGTCCAGGGCGAGACCCTCCGCGACCGGCTCGCCCGCGGCGGCGAGCTGCCGGTGCCGGAGGCCGTGCGACTCCTGGGCGAGATCGCCGAGGCGCTGGCGACCGCCCACGGGAGCGGCGTGGTGCACCGCGACATCAAGCCCGAGAACGTCATGCTCTCCGGCCGCCACGCGATGGTGATGGACTTCGGCGTCGCCAAGGCGGTGACCGAAGCCTCGGGCGAACACCAGCTCACCTCCGCCGGCGTGGCCCTCGGCACCCCCGCGTACATGGCGCCCGAGCAGGCCTCCGCCGACCCCCACATGGATACCCGGGTGGACATCTACGCCGTCGGGGTGATGGCCTACGAGATGCTCACCGGCGCCACGCCGTTCCCGGGACTCAATCCGCAGCAGACCCTCGCCGCTCACGTCACCCGCACCCCGGTGCCGATCGGCCAGCAGCGCGAGGGACTCTCCCCCGCGCTCGAGGCCGTCGTGATGCGCTGCCTCGCCAAGCGGCCCGCAGACCGGTTCCAGACCGCCGACGAGCTCGTGGCCGCGCTCGAGCCGCTCGCCGGCCCGAGCGGCGGGATCACACCGACGCAGACCCGGCCCATTGCCGCGGTTGCGGCGCCGCGTCGCGGGCTCCCGCGCTGGGCCTGGGCCGCGGGTGCCGCGGCGGTCCTCGCCGCCAGCGCTTTCCTTATATGGAGGCCCTGGGCCCGGGCCGCCGCCCGCCCGCTCGACGCCAACCTCGTCGCCGTGCTCCCGTTCCGCACCGCGGGCGCCGACCCGAGCGTGCAGTACCTCCGTCAGGGGATGGTGGACCTGATGCAGGCCAAGCTCACCGGCGAGGGCGGCCCCCGCGCCGCCGACGCGCGCTCGGTGCTCGCCGCGGTGCGCGACGCGGGCGGCGACGCGGACGACCTGGACGAGCGCGCGGTCGCCCAGGTGGCCCGGAAGGTCGGCGCCGGCCGGGTGCTCCAGGGCAGCATCGTCGGCCCGGCGGACCACCTGGTGGTGAACGCGTCGCTGGTGAGCGCGGCGGACGGCCGCACCCTCACCCAGACGAGCGTCACCGGGCCCCGCGACAGCCTCTTCGTCCTCATCGACCGGCTCACCGCCCAGCTCCTCGCCCTCGGCACCGGCGCCAGCGCCGATCAGCTCAGCGCGCTCACGACAACCAGCCTCGACGCGCTGCGCGCCTACCTCGACGGCGCCGCCGCCTTCCGACGCGGCGTGTTCCAGCGCAGCACGCCGGCCTTCGCCCGTGCGGTGGAGCTCGACTCGACCTTCGCGCTGGCCTTGTCGGCGCTGGTCGAGTCCGACGGCTGGCATCCGGCGACGACCGACATGAACCGGGTCCGCCACCTGGCCTGGCAGTACCGGGAGCGTCTCAACCCCCGCGACCAGCTCTTCCTCTCGCTCCGGCTCGGTTCGCGCTATCCCCGGAACACGCCATGGCAGGTGCAGATCGCCGACGCCGAGCGCGCGGTGCAGCGCATTCCCGAGAGCGCCGACGCCTGGTTCTATCTCGGGGACGGCCTCTTCCACTTCGGCCGCCTGTCCGACATCGCCGACCCCGAGGTGCGCGCCCGGCAGGCGTTCGAGCAGGCGTTCCAGCGGGATTCGCTCTACGGCGGGCCGATCCAGCACCTGGCGGCGCTCACCTGGGTGGCCGGCGACACCGCGGCGCAGCGGCTCTGGACCGAGCGGCTGATCGCGCTCGACTCGACGGCCGAAGGCGTGCCCGCCGCCCGCTGGAACCTCCTCCTGGCCAGGCGCGACACGGCGGGCATCCGCGCGTTCCTGTCGAGGCTCGATGCGGGGCCGATGTCGGTGCCCCAGGGCATCCTGTTCTTCGGGCCGCTCGACAGTCTCACCACCGTGTTCCAGAATCGGCTCTTCGACACCGCGTACCGCCTCGCCGCCACCAAGAACGATCGGATCCAGATCGCCGCCGATCGGGTACGGGCGCTGTACAATACCGGCCGCCCGTCGCAATCGGCGCCGTGGGTCGACACGGTCGCGACCATGAGCCTGCGGCAGGCGGGCCTGCTGGGCGTCCTCGGGATGTACTGGTTCGGCGGCGGGCCGGCCGACACCCTGAAGATGGAGCAGGAGCAGCGCGACACCTGGGCGGCCTACGGCGGCGATGCCCGTCGCGGGGCTCGGCTCCTCGCCCTCTGGAAGGAGCGCGCCGCCGCGGATTCCACGGATGGGTTCTACGGACGTGGGGCGGTCCTGCTCGAGGCACGGCTCGCGGCGATGCGCGGCGACCCTGCGGCGGCACGCCTCACGGACATCGCCGATTCGCTCTGGCAGGGGCAGACGAATGCCGCCAGCTGGGCCGGGCCCGAGCTGGCGCGCCTGTACGAGAGCCAGGGCCGGGTGGACCGGGCGCTCCGCGCGGTGCGCCGGCGCTGGATCCCGCTGGGCGAGCCCGAGCCCGCGGGCCTGGCGGAATCGTATCGCCTCGAGGGACGGCTGGCCGCGCTGGCCGACGACAAGGTCGGCGCGCTCCGCGCGTACCAGAACTACCTTCGGCTGCGGGTCGATCCCGAGCCCTCCCGGGTGCCGCAGCTCGATAGCGTGCGGTCCGAGATACGGGCGCTCGGCGGGCTCGAGGGAGAGCGCTAGACTCGCCGATCGGCCAGTTCCACCGGCGCGCTCCCCGCTTGCCGCGCCTTCGACCCAGGCAAGCGCCGCAGAGGATAGAAAACGAGATGGAGAGTCGACACTCATGCCACAGACTACAGCATCCCCCCTGACCCCGGAGCAGTGGCAGGCCCGCGACTACCGCCAGGCCGCCCGGGACCTCGACACCTGGGCCAAAGCCCGCGCGAGCCAGGCCGAGACCGATGATTCGACCGAGTACGTGGCCAAGCTCGGCCTGGACCAGTCGGAATCGGTCGTCGCGATGAACCGCGCACACGACCGCGTGCTGATTCCGCCGCCCGCCCGTGCGGTCCTCGCGGCCTTTGCGCTCTTTGACCAGCCATTCGGCTTCAGTGCCGCAGACGTGGAGGCGTTGGATCGGGCTGCCGCCGGCACCCCGGACGAGCGCCTGGCGGCCGGACTCCGCGACCTCGGTGGGCGATTGCGGGCCTTGTTGCCCCCTGCGGGCGCCTGACCCGGTAGTGCCGGACGCCGCCAACCTTGGGCTCGTGCGCCCGCCGTTCGTCTACTTGGTTTCCATCGCACTCGGGCTGGTGATTCACTACGTCTGGCCGGTGCGGCTCGTCCCTCCTTCCGTAGGCCCGCCGGTCGGCGCCGCGCTGATGCTGCTGGCCGTCGGGCTGTTCGTCGCCGCGGTCCGCACCTTGAGAGCCGCCGGTACCCCCGTCCCGGGCAACCAGCCCACGACAGTCGTCGTGCGCGGGGGTCCCTACGGTTTCAGCCGGAACCCCATCTATCTCGCCTTCTCCCTGTTCCATCTCGGGCTCGCTCTCTGGACCAACAGTCTCGGACTGCTGATGACGCTCATTCCGGCCTTTGCTCTCATGGCGCTGGTCGTCGTCCCCAGGGAAGAGCGGTATCTCGAGGCCCGGTTCCCGACCGAGTACTCGTCCTACAGGGCTGGGGTCCGTCGGTGGCTCTAGCCCGGGGACGGACCACGACGAGGAGAGCGCCGGCTTCGTCTGCCGGCGCGCCTCGCGCGGTCAGCTGGTTGAGTCCGCGCACCAACATCTCGAACCAACCCTGACCGGCTTGCCGACTACCAGCTCGTGAGCCACCCGGCGAAGGCCAGCCACGCCGGCGTGCCCGAGATCATGAGGCGCAGCGGCTGCGAGGCCACGATGACCAGCCCGCCCCAGATCGTGGCGGGATGAACCTTCCTTCTGGTCGCGAAATCGTAGACCAGCATCGCCACGATGAACAGGTCGGTGAGTCCGAAGAATGCCGGAGGCCCCACCTGGCGCACAGCCGCGATGCGCGCGATCGGCGCGCTCGTGAGCGCGATGGTCGCGAGCGTCATCAGCCGCTTGTGCGTGTCCGGCCGGTTCCGAAGCGCGAGGCCCGCGCCGATCAGGATCGCGAACACCACCATATCGAAGAGCGGCACCGCGAGGAACGAGAGCGGTGGGACGCCCGGAATCGGGGACGGGCGGCCGCCCTTGACCCGCATTATGGCCGTGATGGTTCCCACGATCAGCAGCAACGCGGCCAGCACCGCGCCGCCCGCCCCGAGCCTGCGGTGCAGATCGGTGCGACCGGTCGCGACCAGGGTCGTCTGGGCCAGGAAGAGCAGCACCCAGGAGGTGAACACCAGGCCATGGAGGTGCAGGAGCAGGCTCAGCTCCGGCGTGCCGTAGTAGGCCTTGAGAAAGTAGGTTCGCGAGAACCCGAGGAACACCGTGATGAGGACAGCGATGGCCATGCCCACGTAGAAGCGGCGGGTGCCCTGCCTGGTGCCGGTGACTGAGAGGTTCGCGGTCATCCCGATCTCCCGAGTTCTGTCAGTGGGACCCGGCAACAGCCGGGCCCGTCGATCAGCCTGGTCTACCGCTCGTAGCTCCCCATATCGCAGTGCGCTCCCCGCGGCCGGGCCACCCCGCGCTGATCGGTGGTGAGACAGTCCGCGTCGCTTCCGGCGTTGATCGCAGGGCTGCCGGTGAGCAGGGCGTGCGTCTTGGTCGGTCCGCCGTTGTTGGCCAGCTTGCCGATCTTCGGGTCGACCGGGCCCGTGCCGGTGCCGACCTTGTTCCCGTCCACCGCGTCGGCGATCCCGCTGCCCGTCCCGTCACCGACCAGGGTGAACCGGGCGGAGAGGGCCGTGGACGCCGCCTTGGAGACGTCGGGCTCGATGTTGGACGCGGTGTTCCGCGCCACCAGCGAGTTGATCAGGTTGAGTGCGCCCCCGCTCAGCGTCCCGATGCCGCCGCCGGTTTCGGCGCCGTTCGTCGCCACCGTGCTGTTGATCAGGGACAGGGTGGCATCCTGGGTGGCCCAGGCGCCCCCGCCGAACACCGCGCGGTTGCCGGACACCGTGGAGTTGTACGCCACGACCGCGGAATTGTTGGTGTAGATCCCGCCGCCGTACACCGCCGCGCTATTCCCCGAGATCGTGCTGGTCGCGATGATCGGGAACTGGGGCAGGGTATTGATGGTGAACAGGCCGGCGCCGCTGGCCTCGGGCGCCCGGTTCCCGGCGATGGTCGTGCCGGCCACGACCACCGTCCCGGGACCGACGTTGTAGACGCCCCCGCCGCCCTCGAACCCGTCGTCGAGCCCCGCGGCCTCGTTCCCCTGGATCGTGCTCTGCACCAGCGTGAGGTCGGACGAGATGTTGTAGATGCCGCCTCCGCTCGAGACCGCGGTGTTGTCGCGCACCGTGCTGGTCGTCAGGGTGACCTGGCCATCGTTGTAGATGCCGCCGCCGTGGACCCCGGACGAGTTGCCGCTCACCGTGCTCTTGGTCAGGAATACCTGGCTATCGTCCACGTAGATCCCGCCGCCCGTCGCACCGGCGCTGTTGCCGGCCACCGTGACGTTCACCAGGGACAGCTCGCTGCCGGCGACCTCGATCCCCCCGCCGCGGATCGCCGCGCCGCCCCTGAGGGTCAGGTTCGCCAGCCGCAGGTGCGCGCCGTTCCGGACCGCGAGAATGCCGAACTCCGGATCGCCCGCGCGCCGCTGGATCACGAGCCCCCGGGTCGGACCGCTGATCGAGAGGAACCGGCCGTCGATCACCAGCGTGCCCACCGTCGGGTCGAGGGTGATCGTCCCGCCGAAGCCCTTGGCGAAGCCGATCTCGCTCCGGGTCGGGTCGAAGAGGGCCTCGCGCAGCGTGCACTCGGCCGGGGTGCAGAGCCCGTCGCCCGGGTCGGCCAGGCTGTTCACCAGTGGCAACGAGGACGTGGCCAGGGTGGGAGCCTGCGGGGCGGTCGGGGGCTCCCCCCCGCTGCAGGCGAAGAGCCCGAGGACGGCAAGCAGGGCGGGCGCGCCACGGCGCCCAAGGCGAGGGGGTTCCATACGGCCTCCGGTTGGCGGACGGGTCCGAGCGCCGCGATGACGCCGGCGCGGACCAGCCTGACCGGCGTACGCCTGAGCGGCGGCACGAGTGGGGTACTCGCTGCTACCGGGTAACGCCCGATCGGCCCGGAGACTCCCTCGCAAGCTCCCCGCCTGGCCGCACGAGCCCGCAGTAGCGGTCCCCCCATCGCCAGTTAGCTTAGTACCCGTTCCCTGCACAACCTTCTCCAGCCCCGAGCTGGACCATGGACCTCCCCTGACGATTGCCCCGTTGGACCTCCTCCGCACTTCCCTCGCCGACCGCTACCGCCTCGAGCGCGAGCTGGGCCAGGGCGGCATGGCCACGGTCTACCTCGCCGAGGACCTCAAGCACCGGCGCAAGGTGGCCATCAAGGTCCTCCGCCCTGAGCTGGCCGCCGTCATCGGCGCCGAGCGCTTCCTGCGTGAGATCCAGACCATCGCGACGCTGCAGCACCCCCACATCCTCGGCCTGATCGACAGCGGCGAGGTGAACGGCACCGCCTACTACGTCATGCCGTTCGTGGACGGCGAGAGCCTGCGCGACCGGCTCCGCCGCGAGAAGCAGCTCCCGGTGAGCGACGCGGTGCGCCTCGCCACCGAGGTGGCCGCCGCCCTCGACTACGCCCACCGGCACGGGGTAGTCCACCGCGACATCAAGCCCGAGAACATCCTGCTGCACGACGGGCAGGCGCTGGTGGCCGACTTCGGCATCGCGCTGGCCGTCTCCAGCGCCGGCGGCGGCAGCCGGATGACCGAGACCGGCATGTCGCTCGGCACGCCCCACTACATGTCGCCCGAGCAGGCCATGGGCGAGCGCACCATCACCGGCCGCTGCGACGTGTACGCCCTCGGCGCCGTCACCTACGAGATGCTGGTCGGCGAGCCGCCGTTCACCGGGCCCACCGCCCAGGCCATCGTGGCCAAGGTGATGACCGCCGACCCCGCCGGCCTCTCGGCCCAGCGCCGGAGCGTGCCGCCGGCCGTCGAGGACGCGGTCCTGATGGCGCTCTCCAAGCTGCCCGCCGACCGCTTCGCCACCGCCGCCGAGTTCGCCGCCGCGCTGAACGGCCACGCGGTCGGTTCGTCCGTACGTCCCTCCTCGCGCCCGCGCGCCATCGCGACTGTGCGCCGTCCTTGGCTCGTGCCGCTGCTCGGCGCCGTCGCCGCGCTCGCCACCGCGGTGGCGGTGGTGCTGGGGCTCCGGCTCGCGCGGCGTCCCGCCGCGCCGGTCGACCGCTTCTCGCTCGACATCCCCGATCTCCGGGTCAACTTCACCGGCTTCTACGGCATCTCGCTCGCGATCGCGCGCGACGGGTCCCGCATGGCGTTCGTCACCCGGGCCGGGGAGACCGTCACCCGGCTCGCGGTGCGGGACCGCGGCGACCTGGAGGCCCGTCTGCTGCCGGGCACCGAGGGCGGCGACGCCCCGTTCTTCTCGCCCGACGGCCGGTGGCTCGGCTTCTTCGCCGGGGCCAAGCTGTACAAGGTCGCGGTCGCCGGCGGCACGCCGGTCCTGCTGGCCGACAAGGCCCAGGTCGCGCTGCCGAGCGCCGTCTGGCTCGCCGACGGCCGGATCGTCTACGCCGGGCCGGACTTCAAGATGATGGTCGTGGACGCGGACGGCGGGAATCCCGTGGTGCTGGTGCCGACGCCCAAGTCGGGCGGCTTTGGCTATCCCGCGGCTCTGCTGGAGGACGGCACGCTGGTGCTGACCCGGTGCGGCAACACCTGCGCCGGCCCCGCGATCGTCGCGATCGACGTGAAGACCCAGGCCGAGGATACCATCCTCCCCGCGGCGACCAAGGCCGCGCTCCTGCCGGACGGCACCCTCATCGCGGTGCGTACCGACGGCACGATGGTGGCCGCCCCGTTCGACGCCCGCCGGCACCGGCTCACCCGCCCGCCGACGCCGGTCCTGTCCGGGATCCAGGTCGAGATCGGGGTCATCCCCGAGTTCGCCGTCGCCGACGACGGGACGCTGGTGTATCTCCCCTCCAACGCCTTCGCCGGCGTGTCCACCGTGGCCGAGGTGGACCGCGCCGGTCGCGCCCGGGTGCTCGACCCCGGGTGGAAGGGGCGGTTCATCAGCGCCAACCCGTCGCCCGACGGACAACGGATCGCCGTGAGCACGCTGGAGGGAGCCGGCTCGACGCTGTGGGTCAAGCAGCTCGATACCGGCCCGCTCACCCGGCTCACGTTCACCACCGGCGTCACCAACTACCGGGGCGCCTGGTTCCCCGATGGGCGCACCCTGAGCTACAGCTCCGACGTGAAGGGCAGCACCCACCTGTACCGCATCCGGGCCGACGGCAGCGACAAGCCCGAGCGCCTCTTTCCCGCCGACTCCGCCCAGATCGACGAGGCGAGCTGGTCGAGCGACGGCCGGTGGCTGGCCTACCGCACCGGGACGGTGCCGGGGCTCCGCGACATCTATCTCCGCCGTGCCTCGGGCGACGGCCCGCCGATCGCGGTCGCCGCCGGCCAGGCGGACGAATACATGCCGGCCATGTCTCCCGACGGCCGCTGGGTGGCGTACGTGTCGATCGAGTCGGGGCGGGAGGAGGTGTACGTGCGGCCGGTCCCCGACGTGGACCGCGCCCGCTGGCAGGTGTCGGCGGCCGGGGGTACCAGCCCCGTCTGGGGCTCGTCGAGCCGGGAGCTCTACTACGTCGCCCGGGGCGACACCATGGTGGCGGCCACCGTGGGCGGCACGACCGAGTTCCAGGTCACCGGACGCGAGCCGCTGTTCGGGACCGCGTCGTTCACCTTCACGCCCTGGCATCAGGGCTTCGGCGTGCGTCCCGACGGCCGGTCGTTCGTCATGCTGCGGCGCACCGACGAATCGGCCGGACCCGAGGCGCGGCGGTTGGCGGTGGTGCTCAACTGGTTCACCGATGTGCGGGCCCGACTCGCGAAGTCGGAATGACCGCCGCGCGAGCCGCCGCCTCGTGTGGTCTACTCCCGCGTGCCTTCGCTACGAAGATTCCGGACCGAGTCCGCACCCTTGGTGGTGTAGCGCGCCACCGTCGTGCCGACCAGCTTGCCGTCCTGCAGCCGGAACACACTGTGAGTGGTGACTTTGACCCCTTTCCGCAGCACGCTTTCGTAGGGGCCGGCGTCGGCCACGATGCTGTCGCCGTCGGCGGTCGGCTTGGTCGGGACCGGCGGGCGCTTGGGGAAGTGGAGTGTCCACCCGGCATCGCCGGCGTCGAGCGTATACTCGACCATCGTGCTGTCGCTCCCTTCGGCCATGGTTTTCATCTTCCATTTCCCTTTGACGTCCGCCAGCGAGATCGCGGCCGGCGCGGCCGGCGTCGGCGCGACGGTGGCGGAGTCCATGGCCGGCTGCGCTGCCTGGTCCATGGCCGGGTTGTCCTTGGTCTTGCCACAGGCGAGCAGGACGACCGCACAACAGCTGATGCCGATGCGACGCATAGGTGCCTCCATTCGCTGGGGGACCGCGGGTGGATCTGGGATCGGATGTGGGGGAGAACCTACCGGCTGATGGAGGAGCAGGCAATCATCGGCGTCGGGGCGCTCGCCAAGTCGGAATGACCGCCCTCGGCCTCGCTGCTCTTATCGTCTTCACGCGGGCCTGAAATCTGAGTCGGCCGCCGCCAGCCCGACCAGCTCTAAGGATACGACCGGGGAATCGGTGAGCGTCGAGATTCGCATGCTTCGGCACGACGAGTGGCGGGCCGCAGCCAGGGCCCGTGAGCCAGCCTCCGGCTGGCCAGTCTAAGGAAGCGTTGGTTCGTAAGTGGTCGTTTGCAGCTGATGCGCATATCGTTAGGCGGCGAGCGAGGAGATTCACCCGCCACCAAACACCGAGGCGATGAGCGAGTTCACCCTCGTTGCGTTCCTCCCACGCCGCTTCGCGTCCTCTGGTCAATTCTCTTCGTGCTCGTGGTTCATCAGGTCATCAGCGGCCTGGGGGCCCGCCTCGGCATGCGGAGTTCGGCCAGGT
>Ga0247830_10001268_pt1 | contig 10389 bp, 11 predicted proteins | sample 12C_Control_Day5_FD_207766 | JGI IMG/M metagenome (GOLD analysis project Ga0247830, IMG submission 207766) | Soil microbial communities from agricultural site in Penn Yan, New York, United States - 12C_Control_Day5 | ecosystem: Environmental > Terrestrial > Soil > Agricultural land | place...
ACGTTCGCGTAGAAGGCCTTCACAGCTGGACGTAACGGCCCAAAATCCTGCGCGGGGCGGCGAGCTGCCGCTCTTGAGTTGCAACATGGATTGCGGTGTCTCGCTGCCCCGCAGCCCCTCACTGCTTTGAGCTGACACGCGCAGGACGTGCGCGTCAGGGAGAAACTGCGCGTGCGCCAACGGATCAACGAGACCTGCATGGGTGCCGGCCTGTTCCCGCGATAGCGCGCTCGCGGGAACAGGCCGGCACCCAGGACACAGGCGACGGTGAACGCGCGATGGGCAGGAGTGCCCAGGCAATGGGCACCCGTGCGGCCCGATGCGGCGGATATTGGGCACGTGCCGGTGCAAGAGCTTGCTGGCACATGGCTTGCTTAATTGGTCTGCCACATGGGGGCAGGCTGATGGCTTCCGCGAGCATCGATGCACTTCCGGCGCCCATTGTCGTCGACACGGGGCGGACGGCACTCGTCATCATCGACATGCAGCGAGACTTCCTCGAGCCCGGCGGCTTCGGCGAGGCGCTCGGCAACGATGTGTCGAAGCTTGCCAAGATTGTCGCGCCCCTGCGCGAGCTGCTGAGCGCCGCCCGCCGCAACGGGTTGGCGATCATCCACACGCGTGAAGGTCATCGCCCCGATCTGTCGGACGCACCGCGCGCCAAGGTCGAGCGCGGCGCGCCGTCCATGCGCATCGGCGACAAGGGCCCCATGGGCCGAATTCTCATTCGCGGCGAGGCCGGCCACGACATCATCCCCGAGCTCTACCCCGTCAACGGCGAGCCCGTGATCGACAAACCCGGCAAGGGCGCGTTCTACCAGACCGACCTCGACCTGATGCTGCGCAATCGCGGCATCGAGACCCTGCTGGTCACCGGCGTGACGACCGAGGTGTGCGTGCACACGACCGTGCGCGAGGCCAACGACCGCGGCTACCGCGCCATCGTCGTCGGAGACTGCTGCGGCTCCTACTTCCCCGAGTTTCACGAGGTGGGCTTGAGGATGATCGCCGCCCAGGGCGGCATCTTCGGTTGGGTCGCCCAGTCGGCGAGCGTGATCGGCGCAATCAAATAGGCGAGACGAGGAAGGAACGGGGGTTCGGCGATGGCGACGCAATCGGCAAAGGGACCGGCGCTCTGGGTGCCGGGCGACTGGAACGCCTTCTTCGGCTTCGGCACCAACATCCTCGTCAACATGCTGGTGCTGACGGGCCTGTTGCGGTTCGTGCTCAAGCTCCCCGACAGCCTGGTGTTCGGCCGCATCCTCCCCGCGCTCGGCCTGATGATGTTCCTCTCCACCGTCTACTACGCATGGCTCGCCTATCGCCTTGCCAAGCGCACGGGCCGCAGCGACGTGTGCGCTCTGCCCTCGGGCGTGAGCGTGCCACACATGTTCGTGGTCACGTTCGTGATCATGCTGCCGATCCTGGCCAAGACCAACGACCCCATCAAAGCCTGGGAGGCGGGGCTGGTCTGGGTGTTCTTCCAAAGCTTCATCCTGATGATCGGCGGCTTCATCGCGCCCTTCATCCGCAAGATCACGCCGCGCGCCGCGCTGCTGGGCACGCTTGCGGGCGTGTCGGTCGCCTTCATCTCCATGCGCCCGGCGATGGAGATCTACATGACGCCGGCCATCGGCCTCGTCTCGCTCGCCATCATCCTGGCGGCCTGGTTCGGCGGCGTGCGCTATCCGCGCGGCATCCCCGCGGGCCTCGTCGCCATCGCGGCGGGCATGCTGATCGCCTGGGGCTCGACCGCGATCGGTTTCAGCGTCGGCGGCATGAGCCTCTCCAAGCTGATGGGCTCGTTCGCCAACTTCGGGTTCTCGGTGCCGCTGCCGGCAATTGACCACGTGTTCTCCGGGTTCGAGTTCCTGGCCGTCATCCTCGTCACCGCAATTCCGTTCGGCGTCTACGACCTGGTCGAGGCCATGGACAACGTCGAGAGCGCGGAGGCGGCCGGCGACACCTATCCGACGACCCAGGTGCTCACCGCCGACGGCGTGGTGAGCCTGATCGGCTGCCTGATGGGCAACCCATTCATCAACGCCGTCTACATCGGCCATCCCGGCTGGAAGGCCATGGGCGGGCGCATCGGCTACTCGGCCGCGACGGGGCTGATGGTGATCGCGCTCTCCTGGTTCGGCATCATCGCCGTGCTGCTGGCGCTGATCCCGGTGGTGGCGATCTCGCCGATCCTGCTCTACATCGGCATGCTGATCGGCGCGCAGGCGTTCCAGACCACGCCCAAGGAGCATGCGCCCGCGATCGTGCTGGCGCTGACGCCGCACCTTGCCGCCTGGGCCAAGGTCCTGATCGATGGCGCGCTGGCCGCCGCCGGCACCAATGCGGCCGCCGTGGGCCTCGACAAGCTCGGCAATTTCGGCGTGCTCTACCACGGCCTCGAGCTGATGGGCGGCGGTGCGATCCTCACCGGCCTGGTGCTTGGCGCCATCGGCGTGTTCATCATCGAGCGCCAGTTCGTCAAGGCGGCGGCATTCGCGCTCGCCGGGGCGGTGCTCACCTTCTTCGGCTTCATGCACGGCGAGGCGGTCGGCATCGGCAATGGGCTCGGCGTCACGCCGTCGATCACGCTGGGCTACCTGATGGTCGCCGGCGTGCTGTTCGCCTGCGGGCGAATGATGGAGGCGCCCGAGGCGCAGGCGCGCCCGGCGGCTCCGCCGGCCGCCCATCCCGCGCCGGCGGAGTAAGGGGTGCATTCCCGGATGCCGACGCTTTAGCGGAGGCAATCCGGGACCCTGCCCAGCTCCATCACGCGGTAGGCCCCGGCTCTGCGCGCCCCAACGGGCGCTCCGGCCGGGGATGCAGGCCGAGAGGACTTGCGACCCAAATTTCTCCGCATCGTTGCTGCAACAATGCAGCGGACGCCCGCGGGCGATGCCGTCCGCGCCCGACGGGCGGGCGCTGGTGAGACCGCGCGAAGCCTGATATGAGCGGATAGTCTCTGCCGGCCTAGCCAAGAAGGCCATGAACGACCGAGCGACGATGATTGTGGCGCCGCTGGCGCGCTGGTCGAGCCGGATCGCGCTGTTCTCGGCGTGCGTCCTGCTGGTCGATGTGGTGCTGCATCGGCTCACCCCGTTCCCCACCCCCGTTGCCGTCAATCTGTTTGCGGTCGGCGTGGCCGGAGGCGGCCTGGCGGTGCTGGTCGGGCTCATCGCCATGATCCAGATCTGGCGCAAGGGCTATGGCGGGGCCGGCAGCGCGGCGTTCGGCGTGCTGCTGCCCTTCATCGCGCTGGCCTGGCCGCTCACCTACGTGCCGGCCTACCTCAATCTGCCCCCGATCAACGACGTGTCGACGGATTTCGCGAGCCCGCCGCAGTTCCTGGCGCTGGCCAAGCAGCGCAAGGGGGAATCAGCCTCGGTGGCCTATCCCGGGGCGCGGTTCGCCGCGGCGCAGCAGAAAGCCTATCCCGAATTGCGCTCGTTCGTCGTCGACCGACCCGCGGCGGAGGCGTTCGAGCTCGTCGAGGAGGCGGTGCGCAAACTCAAGTGGCGGGTGGCGACCTCCGAGCCGCCGGTGACCGGGCGCGGGGCCAAGCCCGGCATCCTGGAGGCGACCGACACGACGCTGGTTGCCGGCTTCACCGACGACGTCGTCGTTCGTGTGGAGGGCAGCGTCAACCGCTCTCGCATCGACGTACGCTCCGCCTCGCGCTACGGCGTCCACGATCTCGGCGCCAACGCCACGCGCGTGCGCCGCTTCTTCGCCGAGCTGCAGACCCGCATCGATTCGACCTCCCCCGGCGCCGGCGGACGCCGCGGCCTGCGCACGACCAGGGCCGGCGCGATGGTCAAGAAAGCGAAAGGACGCGATCAGGAGAAAGCGGAGGCTCGCAACGGACGAGCCCGCGTTCAATCAAGTGCTCAACGTGTGCGAGGACAGAAAGAGACGCAGCGTTGAGGAGCTTGGGGTCGAGGCCCTTGTAGACCACCGGCACGATGGCGCGGGCCGTGTCGGTGCCGTTGCGGATGCACTCGAGGATCGCCTGCTCGCGCATGCGCCGGTGCAGCATGTAGGCCTTGACCAGGCGCTGCGGCTCCTCGATCCGCCCGCCATGGCCTGGAAAGTAGACGCCGTCGCTGCGCTCCATGACCCGCTGCAGGGAGCGCATGTAAGCGCCCATGTTGCCTTCGGGCGGGGCCACCACGCTCGTGTTCCAGCCCATGACGTGATCGCCCGAGAACAGGATATTGGTCCCCTCGAGCGCGAAGCAGAGGTGGTCGGGCGCATGCCCCGGCGTGTGCACGGCCGTGAAGGCCCAGCCGTCGCCTTCCAGACGCCCGCTGTCGGCGAGCGGGATGTCGGGTACGAAGTCCCTGTCGACGAACTCGCCGCCCGAGGGGCTGGTTTGCTTGGTGCCGCGGTTGGGAGCGCGGCGCCCGAAGCCGACGGTCTTGGCGCCGGTCGCGGCCAGCAGCGCCGGCATGCCGTCGGTGTGGTCGCGGTGCGTATGCGTGATCAGCACGTGGCTGATCTGCCGTCCACCCACGGCCTTCAGGATGGCGGCGAGATGGTCGGGGTCCTCGGGACCCGGGTCGATGAGGGCGAGCGTGCGCGTGCCGACCAGGTAGGTGTTGGTGCCCTTGAAGGTGAAGTGGTTGGGGTTGTTGGCGACGATCCGAGCAACGCCGGGACTGAGCTCGCGCGGCTCGCCATAGGCGAACGTCATGCTGGTCCGGAGGGGGAGCGGTTCGGCCATGGGGGTCCTTTGCGGGACTGGGTTGGGGACGGGCCGGCGCAGCAGGAACACCGGTCGTGGCGCCTGGGGACACTGGCCTCTATCGACGAAAGCCAAAAAAATCAATGACGAGAGTCCCCTCCTTGCGCATGTCAGCCCGTAGTCCGGCGGAAGAGCCCGGAAAGGGCGCCGGCGACTCGGGCGTTGCACGACGCCACGGATGCCGAGAGCATGGAATTGCGTTGCACGCAGGGATTGTGACTCTTCTGTGTCGTCCGGATTCGGATTTCCGAACTTTTTCGCTTGCGTTGTGAAACCATAATCGGGCCTGTCTCGTATCTGCATGCAGCTGGCGGCGGGAGTTCCGGCGCGGCTGAAGGATAGGGAGACTAATCATGAAGCGTCTCGCAACTGCCTTTGTTGCTCTTGCCGTGTTCGCCGTCCCCGGTGGGCTCGCGATTGCCCAGGGCAAGATGGACTGCGGCAAGGCCTACAAGGGCTTCTTTGAGAAGCTCGACCGTGAGAAGTATGCCAAGATCTCGCCGGAGCAGTTGGCTGGCGTGAGCCGCCTGGCCCTGCGCGCCTACGATGCGTGCCAGGCCGGCGACGAACTCGATGCCAAGGCCCTGTTCGACAGGCTCGACAAGATGAAGTTCTGAAAGAGCGCGGGCTCATCGAGCCTGCGGTCTTCATGCGTTTGCGTGGGCTTCTCGAGACAGGGGGAGCCCACGCCTTGTTTGCCGGCGGGCTCGCCCCGCAACCGTGCGTTCAGCATTTGATACCCATACTGGCTAGCCCTTATCGAGAGCGCCGCCGGAGCGAGCGCTGAGCCAGAGGCGCCTCATGCTAAGGTCGGCTCTCACCAGCACGATCGTATTGGGCCTGATGGCGGCAGCGGCGTCCGCGCAGAACAAGATCAGCTGCAACGAGGCGCACAAGAGCTACCTCGACAAGCTCAGCAGCGGCGCCTACGCCTCCATGCCGCCTGAGCGGCTGGCGGCCGAGCGACGCAAGGCGCAACGCATCTATCATGCGTGCCTGACGGGCGACGTCGATGACGCCCAGGCGCTGTTCCGCCGTCTCGAGGGCAGCAAGTATTAATTGAAGTGCAGGCCGCCGTTCACCGGGATGGTTTGGCCGGTCATGTAGGCGTTGCCGATCACCATCAGCACGGCCTGCGCCACTTCCGCCGGCAGGCCGAGGCGACCGAGCGGCACCCGGGCTGCGGTCTCGGCGGGCGCGGTGACCATCTCCGTCTCGATCAGCGACGGCGCCACGGCATTGACCGTGATGCCCTCTTTCACCAGGCGCGCCGCGTAGCCGCGGGTGAGCCCCTCCATGCCGGCCTTGGAGGCGTTGTAGTGCACGCCGACGATGCCGGCGCCGCGCGCCGCCCCCGACGAGATGTTGACGATGCGGCCCCAGCGGCGCGCGCGCATGCGCGGCAGCACCCCTTGCGTGCACAGGAACGCCGACTTGAGGTTGACGGCGACGGTGCGGTCGAAATCGGCCTCGGTGAGGTCGTCGAGGCCGCGGCGCAGCGCAACGCCGGCATTGTTGACGAGCACGTCGATGGGTCCGAGCCCGCTCTCGACGGCTTTCAGCATGGTCGCCACCTCGCCGCCGCTCGAGACGTCGGCGCGCGCGACGATGGACCGGCGGCCCAAGGCCCGTGCGGCATCGGCGACGCCCTGGGCGTCACTCGTGCGCTCTCGACAGTTGACGGCGACGTCGGCACCGGCGGCGGCGAGCGCCAGGGCGATCGCCTTGCCGATGCCCCGGGAGGCACCCGTCACCAGCGCCACGCGTCCGGAGAGATCAACCGGGCTGCCCATGCTTGCCTCCAGTGCCCGAATCGCCGCAACGGCATTTGCATCGGGCGAGGGGATCATTGGAATCGAGCCTCTATCTGCCGGTCAAGCGCTTCCTCGAAAAGCTGGGCTTCGAGGTGAAGGGCGAGGTGTGCGGCTGCGACCTGGTGGCGCTCGATGGCGGCTCGCCGCAGGCGGTGGTGATCGGCGAGCTCAAGCTCTCCTTCACGCTCGACCTGGTGCTGCAGGCCGTCGACCGCACGGCCGCCTGCGACGAGGTGTGGCTGGCGGTCCGCGCGTCGCGTCGTGGGCGCGGCCGGGAGGGCGATCCGCGCGTCAAGAAGCTGTGCCGCTACCTGGGGTTCGGGCTGCTCGCGGTGTTCGCGTCGGGCAAGGTCGAGGTGATTGTCGAACCGGTGCCGTGGCGGCCGCGGCGCGATGGCAAGCGCCGCTCGCGCATTGTCGAGGAGCACCGCCGCCGCCGCGGCGATCCCGCGGCCGGCGGCAGCACGCGCCAGCCCATCATGACGGCCTATCGCCAGCAGGCATTGGCGTGCGCGGCCGCGCTCGCCGCAGCGCCGGGGCGACCGCGCGACCTGAAGGCCGGCATCCCGGATGCGCCCAAGATCCTGCTCGGCAACGTCTATGGCTGGTTCGTGAGGGTCGAGCGCGGCGTGTATGCGCTGACCGACGCGGGCCGGGCGGCGCTTGTGCGCTGGAAGGCGCATCTTCCCGACACGGCCGCATCCGCCGTAGTCTAGCGCTTGCCATCCTGGCGACAGAGCGGAGCATCGAGCGGACCCATGCGCGTGCTGATCTGCGGCGGCGGTGTCATCGGCGCGTCGGTCGCCTACTTCCTCGCCCGCAGGGGCGCCGAGGTCGTGGTGATCGAGCGCACGGGCGTCGCCTGCGCGGCTTCAGGCAAGTCGGGCGGCTTCCTGGCGCTCGACTGGTGCGACGGCACGCCCATTGAGGCGCTGGCGCGCCGCAGCTTTGCGCTGCACGCGAGTCTCGCCGAGACCATCGATGCCGACTGGGGCTACCGCCGCATGGACACCTATGGTGGCTGGTCTACGAGCGATGCCGCCGGGCAGCGCGGGGCACGCAAGAACGATCTTGCCTGGCTGGCGGCCGATGTGAATGTCGCACGGCGCCTCGGCTCGCAGGCGACGACGGCGCAGGTCCACCCAGGTCTGTTCACGAGGGCGATGATGAGGAAGGCGGAGGCGAACGGCGCGCGGCTGCAGATGGGCGAGGTTACCGGCCTGATCCGCCGCGGTCCCGACGGGCCAGTCGCCGGCGTCGAGGTCGACGGAAAGACCATCGAGGGCGACGCGGTGGTGATCGCCATGGGGCCGTGGTCGATCCTGGCGACGCGGTGGCTGCCGATGCCGCCGGTGTTCGGCCTCAAGGGCCACAGCCTCGTCTTCGAGACGGGCGCGGAGGTGCCGGCCGAAGCCCTGTTCCTGGAGTACCAGGAGCAGGACGGTGAGGTGCATTCACCCGAGGTGTTCCCGCGCGCCGACGGCACGACCTATGTGTGCGCCATCTCGAGCGAGAGCCCGTTGCCGGTCGATCCGGCGAACGTGGCGCCCGATCCCGGCGCCATCGAGCGGCTTGCGGCCATGTGCAGGCGGCTGTCGCCGGCGCTCGGCTCGGCGAAGGTGCTCGCCGCGCAAGCCTGCCATCGTCCCGTGACGCGCGACGGCCTGCCGCTGATCGGTCCGGTCGCCGGCGTCGAGGGCGCCTACCTCGCCACCGGCCACAGCGTCTGGGGCATCCTCAACGCGCCGGCCACCGGCGAGGCGATGGCGGAGCTGATCCTCGATGGTGCGGCTCGCACGGTCGACCTTGCTCCATTCGACCCAGCGCGACTGCGACCCGGTAGGGCGCAATAGGCGAAGCCGTATTGCGCCGATGTGCGGGCTCGACCGAGAGGGTGCAACGGCGCAATGCGCTGCGCTTATTGCGCCCTACTTGCTGCAGCGCATCAATCAGATCGCGGCGTAGCCCGCTGATCCCATGAGGATTTTGCACTGCGGCGTGTCCCGTCCGGAACAGTCCGGATGCACGAGTTCGGGCATCATCTCACGCAACGAATCAATCTCCGGGTGGAGAACGCCGCCGTGATCGTATGCTCCTGCAACATTCTGACGGACCAGCAGGTCCTCCATGCCATCGCGTCGGCGACCACGAATCGCCCGCCGACCGTCAAGGAGGTCTACGCGGGCCTGCGCTGCCGCGCGCGCTGCGGGGGCTGCGCGGCCACGATCCGGAAGCTGCGCGAGGAGGCGAACGCGTCGGCCGCCCTCGAGAATGGTGCGGTCGGCGTTGCCGCCTGAGGCCTGCCCAACGGCCTCGCCGCTTACCTCAGCCCCAGACCGCGGGCGATGATGCCGCGCAGGACCTCGGTGGTGCCGCCCTGGATGGTGAGCTTGGGCGCGATCATGGTGGCGTAGGTCATCTGCTCCTCGAAGGTCGCCCGGTTGGCCGAGCCCTCCTCGACGAACGCCGCGAGATCGCGCGCCTTGTGCGGCAGCTTCTGCTCCCAGATGGTGCCGACGTCCTTGACGATGGCCGCCTCCACGACAGGCTCCTTGCCCGCATGCAGCATGCCGGCGACCGACACCGACATGCGCCGCAGCGCATGCACCTGCGCCACCAGCCGTCCGAGCCCCTCGGCGCCGCGGGTGTCGGGCTTCTCGCCCAGCGCGCGGGCGAGCTCGGTCAGCACGTAGAAGGTCTCGAGGAACCGCTCAGGCCCGCTGCGCTCATATGCAAGCTCGCTCGTTGCCTGCTTCCAGGCGCCGTCGATCTCGCCGACCACGCAGTCGTCGGGCATGAAGGCGTCCTGGAACACGACCTCGTTGAAGTCGTGCTGGCCGGTCATCTGGTAGACGGGGTTGACCTGGATGCCCGGCGTCCTCATGTCGACGACGAACTGGGTCAGCCCGTGGCGGCGGTTCTCCTTGGTCGGCTGCGAGGTGCGGAAGAGGCCGATCAGGTAGTTGGCGTGATGCGCGCTGCTGGTCCAGATCTTGGTGCCGTTGATGAGCCAGCCGCCGCTGGTCTTGGTGGCCTTGGTCTTGGCGGCGAACAGGTCGGAGCCCGAGTTGGGCTCGCTCATGCCGATGGCGAAGCACACCTCGCCCTTGCAGATGCGCGGCAGGATGTCGGCCTTCACGCGGTCGCTGCCGTACCTGAGGATGACGGGTCCGCTCTGGCGGTCGGCGACGAAGTGCAGCCGCACAGGTGCGTTGGCGACGCGGAATTCCTCGGTGACGACGTAGCGCTCCAGGAACGTGCGCTCGTGGCCGCCGTATTTCTTGGGCCAGGTCATGCCGATCCAGCCCTTGGCGCCGACCTTGCGGCTGAACTCGGCGCTGAAGGCGCCGTCGATGCCGCCGCCGATGTTGGCGTTGAGCGTGCCGGCGGCGGTCTCCTCGGCGAGGAAGGCGCGAACCTCCTTGCGCAGCGCGACGCACTCGGGGGGAAGGCGGACGGGGTCGAATGTCAGCTCGGTTGCCATGGGTCTCTCCTCACCGCTCCGCCAGCATGGGCCACAGTCCGTCGGCACCCTTGGCCGCGACCAGGTTGCCGAGCTTCACCGCCCAGACGCTTTCGCTGCCGAAGTCGTCGCGCCAGCCCCACAGGCGCCGCGTGAAACGGTGCAGAGTGTGCTCCTGGGTGAAGCCGATGGCGCCGAGCACCTGGTGGGCGATCGCCGCGCCCTCGGTGGCGGCCTCGCCGACGCGAATCTTGGCCGAGGCGGCCTCGAGGAACACGGCTTCGTCGTCCCCTCCCCCCTTGTGGGGGAGGGACAGGGAGGGGGGGATTGCAGAGCCGTGATCGGCGGGATGCCCCCCACCCCTAACC
>Ga0247830_10001270_pt1 | contig 10378 bp, 10 predicted proteins | sample 12C_Control_Day5_FD_207766 | JGI IMG/M metagenome (GOLD analysis project Ga0247830, IMG submission 207766) | Soil microbial communities from agricultural site in Penn Yan, New York, United States - 12C_Control_Day5 | ecosystem: Environmental > Terrestrial > Soil > Agricultural land | place...
GCTTGGTCTACTGGGCTTTCCGTCCACCGTGTATAGACCCCTTCAGCGGTCACCCGACTGTCACAATGCCCGGCCTAGTCAGGGATAGACGACAGAACAAGGAATGTTATCCGCCAAGCCCGTGAGGGCGTTATCACCCCACTTGGGGCCAATTTAGAGGTAGGCCCAAAGAGGAGTCCGCCATGACCGTAGTCGATCGCCTCAGGTATTTGCACGTCGTTCTGGTTTTAGCTGGCCTCGCGTGCCTTGCTCTCTACCCACTTATGTTGTTCTGGCCGTCCGGCTGGGCCTGGCACGTCGGTCACTCGGACTACCCGATGATGATCGTTGGCATCTACGCAACACTTGGCGTGTTCTTGATCCTGGCCGCACGTGATCCATTAGCCAATCTGAGCCTGATCTGGTTCGCCGTGTGGTCTAGCGCCGTGCACGGAGGAATCATGGCCATCCAGGCGGTCACCCAGCCGGGGCAAATGGGGCACTTGGCAGGTGACGTACCGGCGCTCTTCATCGTGGCGGTTGCCTTGGCCATCTTGACGCCCCGCTCGCAATTGTCCCCTCGGCCCCGGACACAAAATGGGGCCTAAAGCAGGTTTGACTGTCAGGATCGGGACGAAAATCGCGTTTCTACGCAGCTTTTTGGTCTGCGGATCAACCAAGTGCCGACAGAATTTACGTAGCAACGCAGTCTTCAAGACTGTGCCCGATTTTTTTTACAGCCTGGGGCGTTTTCTGCCTGTCACGACAGGCAGAAAACGCCCCAAAGCGGACGACCGTAACCACCTGCTCCAGCCCGAAAGCAGACAGTTACGCAAGGTTAGCCCCATCCATGAAGTTTTAAGGCATTTACGGCAGCAGGAGTGACTCAGGCTCAACGTTTTACAGCAGACGATCGATCTACATCCAAAGGCCGGCACTGCGAGCATTGCGCCTATCTGAGCACCTGTGACAGCATCGCCCGAGTAACCTCAAGAGGTTCCTGGTAGTGCCATTGGACAATCAATCTCGTATAGGCGCAGGCTTTAGTCAAGGAGGGGTTAAATAAATGACTTCCGGGGCGGGTTATCCTCTTCTAGTATACAGCCATCGTATGATGCCATTTGTTTAGGTGGGATAGAATGATTTTGTTGTATAGTTTGCGCCACGCATTGCTTTATGCATGTCGGAACTAGTGGAAATTGGAAAAATGGCAAAAAAAATAGATCACGCCTCAATCACTGAACATGCGCGCATCACCCAAGCAATCCTCAGTAACGCTTTTTTAAATGAGTTTGATAGAACTCATAGTCTTTTTCAGGAGTCGTTTGGCGATGAGGGAGGCTATAGAATATATAAAGCTCTGTGCATCGGTAGTTTTAGTTGGCAACCACATATGGTTAATGATTATGCCAAAATGGTGGCTTTCCCAATTTTTTTTGACCTTCTGGATCTGCACGTAGATAAGCGGTTTGGGTGTGCGAATTCGTATTTTGGTGCGAAAGCTGAAATTATAAAAAACAAAATAGACCTCTCGCTGATATCTGATGTTTTCCTGCTTGAGCTCTATGTTTTTTGTACGAAGTTGAGAAACAAAATGCTCCACCATAATATAGCTTACGAAGATGGAGGTTTAAGCTATGGAGCGGACAATATAAGAGTTGATAGGTTTAGAATAATTAATGAGCTTATTTATCAGTATGTTGCGTACGGTTTTGAGGGGCGTCCTTGGTATAATCAAAATGCTATGTTGTTTTTTCTTGATTTTTTAATAGGTGGAGGTGGTGCACTTTCCGATAAGATAAATTCTCTGGAGGACTTTACAAGGCTCTCAACTACCCTTGAGAGACGTAGGTGCTCTGTTCATAATAAGTACAGGTATGTGCCTGGTGATTATATATTGGATTTTATTTTTGTTCATGCGGGTGCTCTTTACGATCTAAGCAATTCAGAGTGTCAGTTCCGAGTCGCGCATCCAGATCCAGAAGAAAAGATAGTTATGGGTGGGTGCTACTACTTTATTGAGATGGAAGGGAAATATTATTTGTTTCCCTCTGAACTGGTGATCAAGGAAAGAGAAGTGAAGTTTTCCGATCTTTCTCCTTGGGTTTATGAGCTAAAAAAATAAAATCAAGACATTGTAGATCTATAAACTGAAGGGTTTGTATTGAGCTATCGATGACCGGCTAAGATCCAACGCAGCGTCCCTCTGCGGTTCGCGCGGGCGACTACGTTAAGCAAGTCAGAGATTTTCAATTTCCAAGGAAGAGATAGACCATAGCCCTTTTCATTCAGAAACCAATTTTTTGGAACACAAACCAGTACCTGACACCTTCACGAGTCAAAGGTACGAGCCTGCTATCACTCAGTGGTGGTCGGATCGTGACAATAATCGGAGGCACTGTGTGATAATGGCCTAATAGCGGCGCTTCGAGTGCCTGTGATGGGATCAGAATGGACTGAGCCTGCGGAGTTGGATGGCAGCAGCGGCTAGAAGCACGTAATCACTAGCCACAGTTTCAGTGTCGTTGCCAGCGCTGCGGTGAATAGCCGCTTCACATGTCATGGAGACTTCGGAAATGTATTGGTTGGGGCCTTTCGAATACGAATCAAAAAAAGCGCTTTTGGATGTATTGAAAAGCTATTTGCAGTCTGCTCCCGCAGGCGTGATTACCAACAGGCACGCTATCAAAAAATTGCATTTGCTCATCGCATTGCATCCTGATGCGGAGCGAAAAATTGGAGTCGGGGTCGATCATTTCAAGATCAAGAGAAATGCGCTAGGTGCCGGCAATGGGTTTTGGTTGGTCCGCAGCGATGGGAGCGAAGACAGCTTCTCTTATGAGCGATGCATCACTGGCGTTCCTCAATCGCCGCATGGCAAGGTCTGTGAAGCACTGAGGTTTGTGGTGCGTCCACAGATGCAGGCTTTTCGTGATGCTTTAGGTCTGCCAGTCAAATGCTCAGTGACTGGTGCGGACATCATCCACCGTAAGGATCTGCATATCGATCATAAGGAACCCTTCTGTAATTTGCTTGAGCGATTTTGCCAAGACCAAAAAGTCGATCTGCTTAACCTTGAGACCATAGGAAATGGGGAGACATTGGAGCTGGTTGATAAAGGGATTTCCAGCGCCTTTGAGGAGTTTCACCGGCATCATGCTGAGCTGCAGCCGCTGTTGAAAGACGTGAATCTTGCGAAGGGGGGGCGCTTGGTTTTTCGAAAGGCTTTGGTCACCTAAACAGATACCTACTCCCTGACCTAAGGAACAGCTGATAGACCGCTCGGTGTCTGGCGGCTTTCAGATGCGCAGCATCTCAATAGTATGACGTCCAGTCGGTAATGATAAGAAATGGAAGACAATCAAAGAGACGCCCAGTGGCTGGGTGAAGAGGATGCTTTACTGGGTCCTGCAATACGAGCGGCGCTCGGTATCCTGCTAGAGCGGGGTGACTGGACTTGGTGGCATGAGCCATCGCATACGTTGACGGCGCTCAGTCGAGCCGTGCCACGCCACATGCCTGCAAAATGGGGTGGAGATTCCAGTGTAATAGACGCTGATCAGTGGTTAGACCCTGGCCGAGCATTACGACTTGGTCTAGCTTTTAGTGAGCTTTTCGGGGAACGCCCACCGAAGATCAAGATAGTGAGATCGGTTTGGGGTTGGCCGGATAGTGAGCAGACAATGGGCTCAATCCTTCATGAACTATCAGTCTTGGTCGGGGCAGGCCGAGTGTTTCCAGAATGGGAAAGAGATCTCAGACCACGCTTTCCTTTTGTACCAAGGGTCGAGGAAGGCTTGGCCCTAGTAACTAGCCCACGTCTACAGCCAAATGGGATTATTCGTGATCTGCAGCGCTACGTCGAGTGGAGTAATGACTCCAGAGTCGCCGATATTGCGGTCTCGGATTCTGTTGATTCACTTCTGTATACCAGGGCACGCTTGGTCATTCTGTATGGACACAGTTTCGATACCGCATTGGCCCGAGTCAGTCGTCTGCGAAGTGATCTAAGCGCTCAATGCGCGATACACGTAGAGTCAAACGAAAACGGTGTCGCGGAATGGCTACGACTTCTTTTCTACTCGTCTACGGAACTCGGTATGGATTTCGCGGATGCAATCGAGCATGCAGAGTCCAAGTCGGGCTTACGCACAACAGTTCTTGCGTCCACACAGTCTTACTTCTTGAGTCGAGACTCTTTTTATCGCGAGCCGACTGTAAAAGGTCGAGACAGTGGCGATTACGAGTATCAAGGTATTCGAGACAGAAGCATTGCTTATCGGATCGCAAATATCGACCCTAGCGAAAAGTTGAGCGAAATTATCAATGCGCCACCTCCACCAATTGAAAGGGTATTGGACGCAACGACGCTGCAGGATGGAATTGAAATTAAGCAGTGGCCCAAGGTCGGGCTCGTTGATATAGATATAAATATTCGCGTAAAGACGCCATTGCGAAATGGATACAATCGCCCGTCATTCCCAGATGAACGAGTTGAGTGGGGTGGTGAGAGCAAGACCCTCCAAGTTCACATGTTTGAACTGGGGCGTCAGCCAGTCAGTCAATCGATGAGTCTGTCGAGAACGGGTGACTCGACCATTGCTTCTTTCAGACGAGAGGCTGGCCGTACGGCGGTCGATCTGCGCTTCCTAGTAAGCGATGGTGCACAGATTCTTCAAACGGCTCGCCTACAGACCGCTTCAGGTCAGCCAATCAACTTTTTCATCGAAAACATCGTCACACCGGTACACCGTGAGAAAAAGAACTTTGGCGTCGCTCTACTGGTGAATGAAAGCCTAGGAAACCGTCCAAGTGTGACTTTTATTACCGGTGATGGCGAGGCCATCTTCTCCCCCCTTTCGGACCACCAGATTGAGCTCTCACGTGGCAGCCTACTTCAGGCGCTAGAGCAAGCGGTCGCCAATCCCAAAGCGCCGTTAGAAAGTTTAATGATGAAACTGGCCAACCGAGGATCACTACTTCAGAAAGAATTGCAATCAGTTGTCCCTAATTGGCCTGGAAGCCAAGGACGCGTGCAGCTTGTGACACAAAGTGATGCCTTTTTTCCGATTGAATATCTGTACGACGGACAGTTACCAGAATCACCTCGGGCTAGTCTTTGTGCTGAGCGAGCAGGGTGTTTGCACAAGGGGCGTGAGATCGAAAATTGCAGCATCCGAGAAGCTGGGGAGCAGCTTTGTCCAATGGGTTTTTTAGGCGTTTCTGGAGTTATTGAACGGCATTCTTGGAAGCCTGGAAAGGGGGCGGCGCTGTGGGAGCTCGTAGAAGGAGATAGGCCTAAGCGTCACCGAATAGGTGACTTGTCGACGGTTGCGTTTGCTGCCAGCAACAGGGCTGACAAATTCGCGGATGCAGATGTTCTACCCCATCCCGTCGTACGCATCGCAAACATTGAAACGTCACTTGATGTGAAAAATATTCCCGATTGGAAGGATTGGAAACTCCGACTCCAACAGGATTCCCCATCGTTACTGTTGCTGTTGGTCCACCTAGATGGCGAAGTGGTCTACGTTGGCGACGATTGTGGTCTCAACCTAGGCTCTATTGGTACTCAGCATGTGGGGGGAGCATCTGTGGTTATCGCTATAGGTTGCACTTCAGGTCTTGCAGATATTCCTGGTGGAAGTCTGCCCGCCATTTTTCAGAGAAATGGTGCTCGGGTGGTCGTCGCGGCAATGACTAACGTGCTTGGTCGTCACGCCAATCGCGTTGGTAATGAACTGGCCGTGCGTTTGAAAAAGGCTGCGATAGCTCTGGAGTCGACCACAGTTGGGGAAATCATCAGCGCGATACGCCGTGAGTTACTGGCCGATGGTTTGGCTTTAGGCTTGGCTGTGGTTGCGTTCGGAGACGCTGACATTGTGCTTGGAAAAGACACCAAGGGAATCGGTTATGTTTCGTATTAGAGCTATTCAAGTTGAGCACGGTGATTCATTACTGATCAGTTATGGCGATGATAAGCGGCCACGCCATATGCTGGTGGACGGCGGTCCTTCTGAATCATCAGAAACCTTGCTATCCGTACTTAACGATATTCGTGGAAACGAGCGACTGAAGCTTGAAGTGCTGGTTGTTACTCATTACGACCTCGATCACATTCAAGGGGTGATTAAGCTGCTAAAAAAGCTGCCTGATTGGCTTGATATTCAGGAGATATGGTTTAACGGATATCACCATCTAAAACCTTCGGACATTCTGGGCTCGAGCGAGGGAGATGCATTGTCTAGGCTGATTCGTGCTCGCGGGCTTTCATGGAACGCTAGTTTTCGGAAGGATGAAAACGGCGAGGAGGGAGGGCGCATAATCCAGTCCAAGCAGCCGATCACTTTGCCGGGAGGGCTCGAGGTAAGAGTGTTGTCACCAGATGAGGAGGGGATGGCCGCTCTCGCGGAAGATTGGCGCGACCCTACATCACCACCGCCGGACTTAGAATCTGCCCCTGATGATCTCATGGGGCGCTCGGAGACCTGGCCACCGAAAAAGTATGCCGAATATGGGGGAAGTGCGTTCGTATCTGATAGGTCGGTGCCGAACAAAAGTAGTATTGCGTTGCTTCTCACATTCGACAATAAGCGAGTGCTTCTCGGCGCAGATGCATACAGTGATGTCGTCGAGGAAGGGTTCAAAATGCAATTTGAGCGCGGAGTGCCAATTGATTTACTGAAGGTCTCGCACCATGGCAGCAAAGGAAATACGAACAAGGCTCTCTTAGATTTACTCGAGTGTGGAAGATTTTTGATCAGTACCAGTGGAAAAAACCATAAGCACCCGGATCATGCTCTGATTGCTCGATTGGTTGCACGCTATGACACCCCGAAAATTATTTTCAATTATTCGGCAGACTGGCCGGGTAATTGGCAGAGAAGTCCCGCTAACTGGCCTCCTTACGATACGCAGTATCCGAATGATGGAGAAGCGTTCGTGGATGTTTTGCTCTAGGTGTTCAGTCCCAGAGAGTCATGGTGCATCCTTAACGTCTCATGAGGAGGATGCATTTTGGAAGGACGTATCCACGGCTCAGCCCGCACGACGCCGCGAATCCCACCCGACTAGACATGCAGAGCAGTGGTTTCTTGCGCGTCGCACGACCTAATCCAAGGGGTCATTCGCCTCAATCGAATGGAGCGGATACGAAAATTCGGCCTATAAGTTGCAGTTTTTAACTCATGAGCGATGCAGTTTTATTTTAGTTAGGAGCTTTAGATTGGCTTTCAAAAGAAAAAAATTTGGTTTGAGCTTCGCTGGGCTTGGTGTTCCTATGCTCACAGTAGCTGCGAGTTTAGGTGGCGTATACATGGGGCAGAGAATGATTGCTCTGGGTGAGAGCAATAAAGTTATAAGAGAGCAGCTGGCGCTGGCCTATAGCATTAGTTTAGATGTTCCAGAGTTGGCGCTATCGGTAAATATGTCTTCAACTGAAAAAGTGACGAGTGCTGACTCCGGGGTTAAGGCTGCCATTTATAATGATGCGTTGAAAGCATATCGCGGAAAGATCACCGAAATTAAAAAAATCAATTCTTTGTATGTTGATGAGATAACTGGAGCGGTCGAGACACTTTCTCGATGCTCGGATAAGTTTATAAGTTATGCGGCAAATCATATGCTGTTGGAAAGAAGGGATGCGGGAATGCAGATTTCTCATTCACTAATTTCATATCGAGACCCAAGCAGTGAGCTTGGTCGGAACGAGTCTTTGAATGTCACTGCTGATGCAAGAGTAAAGTGTGAAGTGGTAGGGGAGCAGTTAAACGAAACCATAGCGAAAGTAATGAAGGATTATATATGACTCTGACTTTGCCGTTTCTGGAGTTTCACTTGTTAAATTCAGTGGCGAGGGCACTGAATGAGCGTCCTCAAAAAACACTGAATTACGAAACGCCGGCGGACAGGTTCAACCAATGTGTTGCATCGACTGGTCGAGTCCAGTCGACAGCGGTAGTTCGCGAATCTCTGCTTTTAGCCCGAGGCAGCCGTAACAAACAGTGAGGTTAATCGCAGGTAGATAGCTGACGCAGCTAGTCCCAGTCCATTTTGATGTTTTCTTGTTTTCGGAACTCGTCCAGGACGCTCTGATAATGGAACCTTTCAAAGGTCAGGTTGGGTATCGCGTCGTACCAGTCAACAGCGGGGGACTCCAGCGTAATTAAATCCCTTAGCAAGCCAAATCGGCGCCACTCGACTTGATACTCATCAGCGCACTGCTCAGCGACAATAACGGTGCAGGTGAGGTCTAAGTCATCAGAGCAGACAAGCAAGGGAACCAGAGTCCTCCATCCCGGCGCAGTGGAATAAATCCGATCCCATATCAACCAGGTATCTTGATCGCTGTACAAGCCTGAATGGGCCGCCACGAGGTGAAGCTCAGCATCCGGGTTTTGCCTAGGCAGCCAAACCTCTAGAGGTACTCCGTCAACGGCAAAAGTCGGATAGAAGCCGATGCTGTACATCGATTTATGGCTTGCAATTGATAGCAGGTTGCTCATTCCATCCCTCGACTTCCTGAAAATCCGTAGAGCCTACTTTTTCCGAATGCAAATGTCTGCCTTTGGCCGGTGGTAGGCAGAGCATAGGGCCGGTGGGTTGGGGCTTGCCCCGCGATTGCGGGCTATCAGCGCATTGTATCGCGGGGCAAGCCCGCTCCCACCGGCCCTTTCCAAGCCACCATAAAAAACGCCCTGCAAATGCAGGGCGTTTTTCATAAAGCAACCTTCAATCCTCAGCGAATCCCCGCATTACGCAACGCCGCCGGCGTAAAGTCCGCAAGCTTGGTCCGTCCCCCATACTGCGGCGCCAGCTTCGACTCGTTGCTCATCGTTGCCACCACGTAACGACCGGCCAGAATGTCATAGAACCCCTGAGCCGCAGGCGCATTCAGACCCTTGTCATAGTTGTTGTAGGTGTAGTTCTCACCCACCCGCCACAGCTGCCCGCGACCATCATAGTGATCCACCTCGGCCAGCACCCAGGTGTCCTCATCAAAGTACATGTCGCGCTTGGCATAGATATGCCGTTGCCCGGACTTCAGCGTCGCCTGCACATGCCACACGCGGTGCAGCTCGTAGCGGGTCAGGTCCTGGTTGATGTGTCCGGGTTTGATGATGTCGGCGTACTTCAGGCTCGGCGACTGCAGCTTGTAGTTGTTGTAGGGAATGTACATTTCCTTCTTGCCCACCAGCTTCCAGTCGTAGCGGTCCGGCGAGCCGTTCATCATGTCGGCGTTGTCGGAGGTGCGCAGGCCGTCAGAGACCAGGCCCGGTGCATCGTAGGCCAGCTGTGGCGCACGGCGGACACGACGCTGACCGGCGTTGTAGGTCCAGGCTTTGCGTGGCTCGGTGACCTGGTCGATGGTTTCATGCGCCATCGATACGGTACCGGCCAGGCGCGCCGGCGCGTTTACCGCGAAAATGTAGTAGTAAAGGATGTTCTTCGCTTCTTCCGGGCTCACGCCATCCATGTACTGCGGGAAGCTGTTCTGGTCATGGGTTTCGACGATCGAGTAGGCGCCGTCGACCTGTGGTGAGGCCTGCACCGACCAGCGCTCGACGTTGTCGCCGCGGTAACGGGTGACAAAGTTCCAGTACACCTCGACACCGCTCTTGGGGATCGGGAAGGCGTAGTAGCGCGAGCCGGCGAAGTTGCTCAAGCCGGTGCCGTCATTGACCAGTTGCACATTGACCGCGCTCTTTTTCGCTGCGGCATAGATCTCCGGGGCGGCCTGAGCGGTACGGTGGCTCGGGTAGACGGGGATCTTGTAGGTGTCCGGGTAGCGTTTGAACATCGCCAGCTGGCCGGGTGTGAGTTTGTCTTTGTACTGCTCGGCGTTGGCGGCGGTGATGGTGAACAGCGGCTTTTCATTGGCGAACGGGTCAGCGAGAAAACCCCGGCTGTCCACGGCTGCCGCACCGGCTTTAAGGCCACCGTTCCAGGCCGGAATGCTGCCGTCGGCGTTGCCTTCTTTCTGTGCGCCCAGGGGCGTCAGGGTGGTGCCCAGCTGCGCCGCTTCCTGTTCGCTGACGGCGGCCAGGACGTTGCTGGCCAGCAGGGTGAGCGCCAGCGCGCCGACGGTGTTGATCATGCTTGCTTTCATGGATGTACCCTCTGTCGATTGCGACTCAGAAGTTGACGCCGAAGCTGAGCGAGACGTAGTCGCGGTCGGTGTTGGTGTTGTAGCGACCGCCGAAGAAGTCGGTGTAACTCAGGCTCGCGGTGTAGTTGTTCATGTAGTCGGCATCCAGTCCGACACTGATGGCTTTGGCGCCTTCCTCGAAGTTCGGGCCCCAGCCATCCACGTCATGGGACCAGGCAAGGTTCGGCGACAGGTTGATGCCGGCAATGACGTTGGGGTAGTCCAGCTTGGTGCGTACCCGGTAACCCCACG
>Ga0247830_10001271_pt1 | contig 10374 bp, 8 predicted proteins | sample 12C_Control_Day5_FD_207766 | JGI IMG/M metagenome (GOLD analysis project Ga0247830, IMG submission 207766) | Soil microbial communities from agricultural site in Penn Yan, New York, United States - 12C_Control_Day5 | ecosystem: Environmental > Terrestrial > Soil > Agricultural land | place: USA...
AAGAAGCTCATGGCGCGATCGGCCGCACGGCGTCGAGGACCCGGGACACGACCCCGCCCAGCGGCAGACACACCAGCCGGGCAACCGCCTCGGCGCGACACCGCGCGTAGTGCTCCGCCCGCTGCTCGAGGTCGTCCAGGACGGTGTTGAGCTGGGAGGGATGATCGCAGTAGGGCCGCGCGCCCGTCGCATCGAACGCCCGCATGTGGATGTAGCGCTGGAAGTCGTGCACCAGGGCGGTCTCCGCCGGCGCCCCGCGTGGCAGCGCGTCCATCCAGCGGAGCTGCAGGCTCGGCGTGTCGAAGATGCAGGCTTCCAGGAGTGCGGTGGTGCCCCAGCTGCTCGCCACGAATCGGGCGCTGCGGAGCAGGCTCGCCATGTGCCGGATGGCGCCCACGTCGAGCGCCTCGGGGCCGACCCGCGCGTCCGTCAGATCCGGCGACGGGTCCAGGAGCACGCCGCGCCCGCGCAGGGTCTCGTACGCCTCGCGCGACCCCTGGGGATGGGGACGCACCACGATCCGGAGGTCGCGATGGGCGCCCCGCGGCAGCTCACGCGACAACGCCTCGACGTCCTCCACGTCGTACCGTGCGGTGCGGGCGCCGCACACGTACGCCAGGAACGGCTCGTCCGGACCCAGGCCCACCCGGCAGCGCATCCGGGCGATCTCCTCGGGCGAGACCGGCTTGGCGTAGAAGTGGAACTGCGGCGGACCAACCACCTTAATGCGCTCATCGGGGAACTGGTGCACGTCCATGGCCTGCCGGCGCATCTCCTCACTCCATACCAGGAGATAGTCCGGACGCCGGCACATCGGGCCGCGGGAGTAGAGATTGTCCCAGCTCAGGACGATGCAGACGGTCGGGACGCCCCGCCGCCGGGCTTCATCCAGGACGAAGTGGTCCAGCCAGTAGTGTCCCGGCGACGCCACCAGCACGAACGACGGGGCTACCCGGTCGAATGCCGCGCTGATCTCTGCCCGGCGCGGCCGGTACAGCGCGTTGAGCTGCCGGAGCCATCGTCGCGCCGCCGACCGGCGAGGCGCCAGGGTGGTGAGGGTCCTGGCGACCACGTTCTGCGCCGAGCGGCGGCGGCTGAGCTCCAGGTTCTGGAGGCTCCCGTCCGGGTACTCCAGGGCGAAGCCGGTGAGGTGCACGCTCTTCAACGCCCGGTCCAGTGGGGTGATCCCAGCCAGGGCGGGGATACCGTTCGCGCCCGGCCCGGCGGAGACCGAGAGGTTCTCGTAGCGGGCACCGCTCGGGTCGGTGAAATGGGGCTGCACATAGGGCGACACGAATCGCACCTTGCACTCGTAGCGTCGCTCCAGCTCGCCGACCAACCCCGTCGGAAGGAAGTTGCGGAGGGTGAGCGGAAAGGGCGCGGCCGCGAGGATGCTGCGATCAGCCATGCACCGCCTCTCGGCCGTCGAGCAGCGAGAGAAACTCCCCGGGCGGCGGGAGCTGACGGTACACCCGCCACGCGCCCATCGCTTCCAGCGCGGGGATGTCGTAGACGCCGGTCGCTACCGCCAGTGCACGGGCGCCGATCGCGCCGGCGCAGCTCACGTCGTGGGGCGTGTCGCCCACGACGAGCACGCCGCCGGGAGCGACGCCGCAGCCGCGGGCGGCGGCACGTTCCAGCGCCGCGCGTGCAATCGTGTTTCGATCGGCGTCCGGTTCCGAGAACGCGCCGTCGCTGAGAAACTCGGAGAGGCTGTAGTGGTCCAGCTTCGCTCGCGCGCCGCGGCGAGTGTTGCCGGTGAGCAGCAGTGAGCAGACCTCCGGCAGGCGGGCGAGCAGGGTCAGGATCTCGCGCACGTTGGGCATCACGTGGCCGACCCGCCGATGGAGAGCCTGGGGCAGGCGGTCTTCATACCGTTCCACCAGGCGCCGCACCGTGGCAGGCCCCGGCTCGGTCTGGCCGCCGTACTCCGACAGCAGCCGTCTCGCGATGCCGAAGTCCGGGTGTCCGGCCGTGTCGAACGACCAGAGATCAACCTCCCGGCCGGTGACCTCGTGCAGCGCCTCCTGCCAGGCGAAGATGCCCGCGCGACCGGTGGTCAGCAGCGTCCCGTCGATGTCCCAGAACACCAGCGTCAATCGGGCGGCCCTCCCCTCATAGCCGCCGCCAGGTCCTCGGCTAGGGATTCGGCGTCCAGGCGGTGGGCACGGAGGACTTCGTCGTTCTGGCCGCAGGCGGGAATGTCGTGGAGGCCAAAGCGGCGGACCGTGCGGCCCCCGGCGAGCCCGAGCTCCGCGAGCGTGGCCGCCAGCATCTCGCCCTGCCCGCCGCTCACATAGTGATCGTCCAGGAAGAAGATCTGCGCCTTGTCCGCCACTTCGCTCGCCAGCCATTCCCGATCCACCAGGTTGAGCCACGGCAAGTTGACGACGCGAAGGCCGAGTCCATACCGCTCGCGCAGGAGCGCCGAGGCGCGATACGCCTCGCTCAGCAGCACGGGGCCGTAGCCGAACAACACGCCCTCGCCCCCGTCGGTCAGCGCCAAGCCCCGTCCCCGCTCCAGCCGGTAATCCCCGGGCAGGCGGTACGGCACCCGGCAGGGGATGGATACCAGTCGGAGATAGCAGCTCGTCCGGGCCTCCTCGAGGCAGTACGCCACCGCTTGAGCCACCTCGGATTCGCACGACGGCTCCAGCATCTCCAGTCCCGGCGTGCCCGCCAGCGCCGCGATGTCGCGCACCGACTGATGCGAGTGCCCGGGTCCGCCCGGAAGCAGGCCGGCGAGTGAGCCCACATACACCACTTTCCGCCGCTCGGTGGCGTTGTTGTAGATCTGCTCGTTGGCGCGGGTGGTCAGAAAACAGGCGAAGGAGTGCACCACCGGCAGCCGCCCGGCGAGGGCGAGCCCGCCCGCCTGGGAGACCATGTCCTGCTCCGCGATGCCGCACTCGATGAACCGGTCGGGAAACCGCTCGGAGAACGGGATGAGCCCGGTGTCGAGCACCAGATCCGCGTCCAGTGCCACGATTCGCGGGTCCCGCTCGGCGTGGGCCACGAGCGCACGCGAATAGGCCACCACCATGCGTTGTGTCTCCCGCAGGTCGGCCCGTGCCGGACGCGGGATTCGCTCCAGCTCGAGCGGCGGGGCTCCAAGCGCCTCGAGCTCGGTGTTGGCCGAGGCGATGAGTTCCGCCGCGCCGCGCTCGTAAGCGGAGTCGTCGGGCGCGCCGCTGTGGAAGCGGTAGAACTTCTCATCGGGGCGGAGCGCGGTGTGCTCCATGAACGACACGCCCCGCCCTTTCACCGTGTCGGCGACGATCAGCTTGGGGCGGTCGCGCACGCCGCGCAGGGACTTCAACGTCTTCGCGAGCGCGGCGAGATCGTGGCCGTCGCAGCGCACCGCATGCCACCCGAACGCGGTCACCTTGGCCACCAAGTCGCCAAGGTCGCTCACCGAGGAGACCCACGTGTCCGACTGGATCTTGTTGTGATCCACAATAGCCGTGATCTCGCCCATCTTCGCGTGCGCGGCGGTCGCGAGGGACTCCCAGAACTGACCCTCCTGGAGCTCGCCGTCGCCCGTGAGCACGAACACCCTTCCCTCCCGACCCGCAAGCCGCTGCGCCCGCACCATACCCTTGGCCTTCGAGATACCCATGCCGAGAGGACCGGTATTGCTCACGATCCCCGGCGTCTCGACGTCGGGGTGACCCGGCAGACCACCCAGGCGCCGGAGCGTGTGAAGGGTCTCGAATGGAAGGCGCCCGAGGCCGATGAGCACGGCGTAGAGGCCCGGGACGTCGTGTCCCTTGGAGGAGAAGAACAGGTCGCGTACGGCAGGCTCTGGACCCTCGAGGCCGCGGAGCTCATGGAGGTGCAGCCAGGTTACGATGTCGAGGCTGCTGAAGCTGCTGCCGATGTGGCCCGAGCCCGCCCGGGCGATCATGTAGAGCGTGTTGATACGGGAGAGGGTGGCGAACAGCGCGGCGGTGCGCACCGGATCGCCGCGGAGCGCGCGGGCACGCTCGAGCTCGCGAGCCGGCACGTAGAGAAGGTCGGTCACGTCAGCGGCTCACGGCAGGCGAGGTGACCGCGGGCAAGTGCGCCTCCCCGGTCCCCACCAGGTGCTCCGCGTACCACCAGTCCTTCGCATCGTTCACGTCGAGTCCTTCATATCCTTGGGTATAAAAGGGCACGACGGACTCGCCCGCGATCGTGCCGGTCTCAGTGACCGTCCGGCACCAGGCGATCTCCAGGCTCGCGTTCTGCGTCAGCACCTTCGGCAGGGCCTGATACGGCGTGCTGTGCCATGGTGGATCGAATGGGCCGTCCTTGAGCAGCGGCACGATCTGGTCCCCCTCGGCCACCCACATCTTGCCCGGATGCTGCCGGCACGGCTCGACCGCGCGCAGCGAGCTCGCGCCCGTCCCGTCGAGGAACGTGCGCCAGGCTCGGCGGATGGTCTCCGGCCTGCGGAACGGGCTGGTCGGCCGCAGCAGGCTGAACGCATCCCAGGTGCGCCCCGCCCGCGCCAGCGTCTCCAGCGTGTAGCGCACCCAGTCGATGTCGGGCGAGAGGTCCCCCGCCATCTCCGACGGCCGGAGGAAGGGCACCTCGGCGCCGTAGTACCTCGCGACCTCCGCGATGGACTCGGCGTCGGTGGAGACGATCACGTCGGCGAACACGCCGCTCTCGCGGGCAGCGCTCACCGTGTAAGCCAACAGTGGGTGACCGGCGAGCGGCCGGACGTTCTTCCCCACGACCCGCTTGGAGCCGGACCGTGCGGGGATCAGGGCGACGCAGGTGACCGTCACAACGTCAGACCGCCCCGGGGTCGTAGTTCAGGTACACGGTCTTCCACTCCGAGTACACATCCAGCGCCTCGGTCCCCGCCTCGCGCCAGCCGGTGCCCGACTCGCCTAACCCGCCGAACGGGAGGTGCGGCTCGCTCCCGTACGTGGCGCCGTTGACGACCGCCACGCCGGAGCGAATCCGGGACACGAAGGTCATCGCGCGGTGGACGTTCACCGTGTGGATGGAGGCCGTGAGCCCGTAGGGTGAGCCGTGGGCGAGGCCAAGCGCGGCCTCAAAGTCCGGTACCCGGTAGAGCACGGAGATCGGCCCGAACAGCTCCACCCGGGAAATCTCCGACTCCGGGTCCGCGTTCTCCAGCAACGTGGGCTCCAGGAAGTACCCGCCATCGTATGCAGGGCCGGAGAGTCGGCGGCCGCCGGTGAGCACGGTGACGCCTTCGCGCCGAGCCGCCTCGATCGCCGCGCACATCGCCGAGAGTTGGGCCTCGTTGATCACCGGTCCGAAGTCGTCCTCGTCCCCGCAGCCGACCCGCAGCTTCGCCACCCGGCGCAGCAGCCGCTCGCGGAACGCCTCGTACACCGAGTCGAACACGATGATCCGGCTTCCGGCGGCGCAGCGCTGGCCCGCGTTGCTGAACGCGGAGAGGACGGCGGCCTCCGCGGCGCGGTCGAGATCGGCGTCGTCGCAGACGATCAGCGGATTCTTCCCACCCAGCTCGAGGCACACCTTCGCCAGCCGCGCACCCGCGGCCTGCGCGATCCAGCGGCCCACCGCGGTGGAGCCGGTGAAGCTGATGAGATCCACCTCGGGGGATTCCACCAGTGCAGCGCCCGCCTCCTCGCCGAGCCCGTGCACCACGCTGAGCACGCCCGGCGGGAGACCGGCCTCCTGCGCCAGCCGGGCGAAGGCCCATGCGCTGAGCGGTGTGTCCTCCGCCGGCTTGAGCACCGCGGCATTCCCGCAGAGGAGCGCGGGAAAGACCTTCCACGCAACGTTGGCGATCGGAGTGTTCGCCGCGATGATGAGGCCGGTGACGCCGACCGGCTGGCGCACCGTCTGGGCGGTCTTGTTGGGGATCGCGCTGGTGGTGGTGCGACCGTAGAACCGGCGACCTTCGCCCGCGACGAACATCCCCATCTCGATCGCGGCGCCGGTCTCGCCCCGGGCATCCTTGAGCGACTTGCCGGTCTCCTTCGCGACCAGGCCGGCCAGCTCCTCCTGTCGGTCCCGCATCAGGAGCGCGATGGCCCGCAGGTGGTCCCCCCGGCTCACCACGGTGCTCGCCGCCCAGCCAGGCTGGGCGCAGCGCGCGGCGGCCACCGCCGCCCGCACGTCCTCGGCCCGCGAGCGCGCCACTTCGGCGATCACCCGGCCGTCCGCGGGCGCGCGCTTCTCGAAGCGGTCGCCGGCGAGCGTGCCGACTTCCTTGCCGTCGATGAAGTTCGGGATCAGAGCCGGCGGACGGAGATCGACCATGGCCTAGGGGAAGGCTGGGGACCTACCAGGACGTGAAGCCTCCGTCGACCACCAGGTCGACGCCGGTCACGTAGGACGAGGCATCGGACGCGAGAAATATAAGCGGCCCACGGAGATCGTCGGCCGCGGCCATGCGGCCCAGAGGCACCCGCCCGGTGAACTTGCGCTTGAACTCGGGGTCCTGCCCGCCCTCGACCCCGCCGGGCGAGAGGGCGTTCACACGGACACCTTGCGGTCCCCAGTGCGTAGCCAGGTAGCGGGTCAGGTTCACCAACGCCGCCTTGGAGGCGCCGTAGGCGGGCGGCTTGAGGAAGGGCGGATCGGCCGGCAGGTGGTCGTAGAAACGGACGTCGGGCGAGACCGAGGCGTAGAGCGAGCCGATGTTGATGATGGAGCCGCGCCGCTCACGCAGCATGGCGGACGCGAACACCTGGCTCGCCTGAAAGGCGCCGAGGAGATTCACGTCCAGCACCCGTCCGAACACTTCGAGCGGGATCTCCTCGAGGCGGTAGGTGACCGTGGGTCCCGGCGGCTGGTCGATGCCGGCGTTGTTGACCAGCACCGAGGGGATCTGCCCGTCCGCCTCACAGCGCTCCCTGACCGCCACCAGCGACGCGCGATCCAGTACGTCGGCCGTCGCGCTGCGGAGCCGGTCGCCGGCGCTCTGCTGGAGCGCGCGGAACGGAGCGGAGAGGCTGGCGGTCGCCAGGTCCAGGGCGATCACCGTCGCGCCGGCGTCGAGCAGGGCCCCACACCAGACCGGGCCGAGCCGGCCGTACGCCCCGGTGACGACGGCGACGCGGCCGTCCAGCGGGCGTGTCACTCGGCCTCGCCCTGGGCCAGGACCTCGAAGGTGATGTTGTCGTCCGGCTGGAGCGCGCGGGTGAGGGTGCGCCCCACCACCTGATCGAGGAGATACGGCGGGAGCCCGTCGCCCGGCGACTTCATGGCCACGTCGTCCTCGGTGAGCACATGCCCGACGGCGAGGGCCCGGCCGGCCACAAGCTTCTTCCCCATCTTGGTGAGCGGCCCCTGTTCCGAGGGTAGCGGGCACTTGATCCCCGTCCCGAACGCCTCCCGCGCTCGGCGGAGATCGCGCACCAGCTTCCGCATGCCGATGGGCTCCAGCGAGAAGGCGTGGTCGGTGCCCTTCCAGGTGTGATTGAGCGTCAAGTGCTTCTCGATCACGCGCGCGCCCAGCACGTAGGCCGCGACCGCCATGGCGATCCCGTTCTCGTGGTCGGAGAGTCCCACGACGAGTTCCGGGAATCGCTGCCGGTAGGTCTGGATGACGTTGAGGTTCAGCTCCTCGGCGGAGGCGGGGTACGCGGCGGTGCACTGGAGGAAGCAGAGCTGACGATTGATCGGCATCACCGTGTCGTACGCGCGAACCACGTCGTCCATCGTGGCCCCGCCGGTGCTGAGGATCATCGGCTTGCCGAACGACGCCACGTGCCGGAGCAGCGGCGTGGTCTTGAGGTCGCCGGACGCGATCTTGTACGCCGGCATGTCCAGGTCGGCCAGAAAGTCCGCGCTGGGGATGTCGAACACGGTGGCGAAGAAAGTGAGACCCAGCTCCCGGCAGTAGCGCTGCAGCTCGACGTACTCGTCGCGGCCGAACTCCAGAGCCTCACGGTGCTCGCCGTAGGTGGCGCCGAAGCTGTTCTCGTTGTCGTACGGCTTGTCGTACATCGCGCGGGTATAGAGGGCGCGGTTGTCACGCTTCTGGAGCTTGACCGCGTCCACCCCGCATTCCTTGGCGGCCCGGAAGAGCTCCTTGCACTTCTGGAGGTCGCCCTGGTGGTTGTGGCCCACTTCGGCAATGACGTAGCAGTCGGAGTCGTCGCTGAGCTGACAACCCTCGATGACAAAAGGCGGCCTGGCTGGCGCGGCGTCGGTTCTGGAACCCATTACGTCCTGGCCTTTCACGCGAGGAGCGGGAGACTACGCCGGACCGCGTATGCTGGGCTTGTACACCAGAGCGACTGCGACCCCCTCCACCGGTGCATCGGCGTAGTAGTTCTCGTACCGATGCCTGGCGATGAGCTCCGCGGAGCATTCCCGCCACACGCCCCGGCGACCGACCTTGCGGAAATACCGGATCGTGCCCGCGGCCGGCAGCAGGTCCTCGACAGCTTGTGGCGAGTAGATCCGATAACCCCGCTTCTCCGAGGCTTCGCCCGCGGGGACGGAGAAGAAGAGTCGACCTCCAGGACGCACCTTTTCCCATAGGTGAGCGACCGCCAGGGCATCGCCTCGCGTCTCACGGGGATCACCATATCCTCCCAGACCCACATGCTCGATCGTAGAGATCGAATACACCAGATCAAAATCGGCCGGAAGATCCTTCATGGGTTGAAGGATATCGTGCTGGAGGATCTGGACCCGCTCGTCTTGAAAGGGATACCGCCGCTGGTCCACCACCGTCACCCGAATGCCCAGAGCGGCGAGCGCCAGCGGGAGCGTGGACTCGAACCCACCGAAGTCGAGGACCTTCCGGACCGACGCATCCATCTCCCGAAGCAGCAAGGCGTTTTCCAGCAGTTGCTCGGAGAGCACAACAGACGGTCGGCTGCGACCCAGTGCGTCGTTGCGCCATCGCGAGAGATGATACCAAAGCCAACGGATCGCCCGCTCGCGCAGGGTCGGAGAGGCGAAGTCCGCCAGGATGATCTTGTTGCGCGTGTGCAGAACGGCGGCGTCAGCCTGGCTGGCGCTCGGACGCTCGGGAAGATACTGCTCGTTCGACATGTTCCCCACGAAAATCAGTGAATACGGCCGTCGGGCAAGGCGCGGCGGAAATTTAGCCGCGAGGCGGCATGCCCACCACGCTGACCGCCTTCTCGCCTCTGAAACGGAGCTTACCTAGCTCTCGCCCCGCGAGCCTCACGAATTCAGGGTTCAGTCTGGCGGCCACGGCGAAGTACAGCATGCCAAGCACCAGTGCTCCGATGACCACGGTCGGGCGGCTCCACGCAGCGGTGTACCGCGCCGCCAGGCTGAGAGCCAAGCCCAGCGCGGCGGCGCTTACCATGGGCCGCCACGCGATGCGGGCGAGCTCGGCCGCGCCGAGGCCGGTAAGACGCCATCCGATCACCAACGAGGTCGGCAGCGCGAGGGCGTGGACGACGACATAGGCGATGCTGGCGCCGCGCAGGCCTCCAGCTGCCCCGATGATCATCGCAAGCGCGACCGCCAGAGTCTGCCCGACCGACCATATGACGAGCCACCCGGGGCGCCCGAGGCCCTTCATGACCTGGCCGACCGGTGAAATGATCGCCTGAGCCAGCGCCGCGAGCGCCAGAATCTGGATGAGCGGGATCGCCTCGTTCCATTGCTTCCCCAGTATCGGGATGACCGAAGGGGCCACCGCGACGATGGACGCCATCAGGGGAAGGATGACGTTCAGCACCGCGATCAGCACGGCGCGGTAGATGGCCTTCACCCGCATCGCGTCCGCCTGCAGCCGCGCGATCCGGGGAAAGAGGTAGGCCCCCAGGGCACCCACGAACGTCGTGACCGGATAGATCACGGACCTGGACGCAAAGGAATAGACACCAAGCGCATGAACGCCGAGCAGCCGGCCGATGATCATGCGATCGACGTTCTGCGCGAACGCCTTGAACAGGTTGAAGCCCAGGATCCGGGAGCTGTAGGGCCAGAGCTCGGCCACCGCGCCCCGCGAGATCTCGGAGAGACGCGGTCGCCAACGCCCCAGCCGCCAGACCATGACGGTCGCGACCAGTCCGTTGACCAGAGTCATCCCCACGAGACTCCAGACGCCGTAGCCCGCGAGCGCCAACGCGAGCCCCGCGGACCCGCCCAGCACGTTCGCCGAAACGTCGCGCAACGCGAGCGCGCGGAACCGCAGCTCGCGCTGCGCCAGGGCCACCTGGGTGAGACCGAAGGCTCGCATCAGGAACGCGAGCGAGAGCACCGCCATGACCGGCTGGAGGTCCGGGGTGCTGAAGAAGCGGGCGGCGGGATAGGAAAGGGCGATGCCGAGCAGGGTGAGCGCCGCGCCCATCGCGAGGTTGACCGCGAAGGTCGAGCTGAGATGTTCGCCGCGCACCTGGTCGCGCTGGATGAGCGCGGCACCGAAGCCGGTCTCACAGAACGTGT
>Ga0247830_10001273_pt1 | contig 10371 bp, 9 predicted proteins | sample 12C_Control_Day5_FD_207766 | JGI IMG/M metagenome (GOLD analysis project Ga0247830, IMG submission 207766) | Soil microbial communities from agricultural site in Penn Yan, New York, United States - 12C_Control_Day5 | ecosystem: Environmental > Terrestrial > Soil > Agricultural land | place: USA...
CGCCGACATCATCCTCCACGAGTACGGCCACTCGATCCAGGACAACCAGGTGCCGGGCTGGGGCGCGCCCAACAGCGACGCCGACGCCATGGGCGAGGGCTTCGGCGACTACCTGGCGGCGTCGTTCGGCGCCGTGCTGCCGGCCGCGGCCGGCCACGCCCAGCCGGCCGATCCGGCCTGCGTCGGCGACTGGGACGCGGTGTCGTACGACAACGGCACGCCGCCGTGCCTGCGCCGGGTCGACGGCACCGGCCACTACCCCGAGCGGGCGGTCGGCCAGGTCCACTCCGACGGCGAGCTGTGGTCGGCCGGGCTGTGGCGGGCGCGGACCGCGGTCGGCGCCGACGTGATGGACACGCTGATCTTCGAGGGCCACTTCCTGATGTCGGTCGCCGAGAGCTTCGACGGCGCGTCGAACGCGGTGCTGATCGCCGATCAGATGATCAACGGCGGCGCCAACCGGCTGCCGGTGCGGCGGGCGCTGTACCACCAGGGCCTGCTGCGCACCGTGCTCACGCCGGCGTTCTACAGCGACGCGACGCCGGAGACCGTCGACGTCCGCAACCCGGTCGGCGCCGGCGGTCAGTACGCCAACCGCCTCGACGACACCCAGACCATCACCCGCCCGGGTGCGCAGGCGCTGCGGGTGCGCTTCGCCACCCTCGACACCCAGACCAGCTCGCAGTGCTTCGGCGGCGGCTGCGACAACGTCTACCTCTACGACGGCAACGGCGACCTGTACCAGATCCTGAACGGCTCGCAGAACGGCGTGGTGTCGGTGCAGGTCCCGGGTGACACCATCCGCGTCCGCCTGGTCACCGACGGCTCCACCACCCGCACCGGCTACGTGATCGACCGGGTCGACGTCATGGGCGGCGCGGTCGCGATCGACGCCGCGCAGCCGATCGATGCGCCGGCCCCGCCGGTCGACGCCACGGTGCCGGCGATCGACGCCGCGGTCCCGACCATCGACGCCGCCGTCCCGGTCGATCCGGTCGACGCCGCCGTGCCGGTCGATCCGGTCGACGCCGGCGAGGACGTCGACGCGTCGCCGCCCGCGGCCGACGGCGACGAGACCGGCGGCTGCGGCTGCCGCACCGGCGAGGGCGGCGTCGCCGCGCCGGCCCTGTCGCTCGGCGTGCTAGCGCTGCTGCTGCGCCGTCGCCGGCGCGCGTAGGGGACAGGCTCCTGGGTCCTATCCAAGCGAGATCAGCTGACTATTACGCCGTACCGCGAAAAAATCAGGAGGCCGCGCTCGGTCGGGTCGGAAGGCATGCCGGGCCGAGAAAAACGCAGTACGGCAAGAATACTAAACGATGACGCGTCTTTGCGACCCAGGAGCCTGTCCCCGGCGAAAGCGGGCGCCGATCGCCAGCGTCACGTACGCGAGCCCCGGGCCGTACACGAGGTCGCCGGCGAGCGGGACCAGCTCGATCCAGCGGTCGGCGCCGCGGCGGACGAGGTCGGCGACCAGCCACGGCTCGAGCGCGAGCTTGGCCAGGCTCGACGCGGCGATCGCGGCGATCACCCGCGCGACCATGCGCAGCTCGGCGGCGCCGCGACCGGCATGGGCGCGCTCGGCGGCCAGCAGGTCGGCGAACATCCACCGCGAGTAGCCGAGGTAGAGGATCGGCAGCGACACCGCCAGCCGGATCGCGGTCGGCGCGAGGCCGTCGGCGCCGGCGCGGCGGGCCAGCGCGAAGGCGGCCAGGCTGGCGATCATCGCCACGCCGCCGGTGATGGCGAACCTGGCCGGCCGGCTGGCCAAGGCGGTCATGGCCCGCTCAGGCCAGGACACGGTCGTCCTCCCCGAGGCCGAGCGAGGCCAGGGTCGCGCCGACCCGGCGGCCGCGCCGCTCGAGCTCTTCGGCGTCGAGGCGCAGCACCTCCTCGCCGGCGGCCTGGTAGCGGCCGCGGTTGGCGTCGTGCCAGCGCGCCCACAGCGTGCGCAGCCAGGCGATCACGTCGGCCTTCTCGCCGGCCGGCACCCGCGGCAGCGCGTGCTCGAGGTACAGCACGCCGAAGCCGGCGTGGCGCGACTCGTCGGCGGCGATGCGCTGGTTGATCTCCTTGAACAGCGGGCATGGCAGGGTCGCGATGCGCTTGTGCTGCTGGTGCAGCGCCTCGTGCTCCATCATCACGTTGAGCGCGACCACCAGCGCCCACGCCGGCCCGGTCCACGCCCGGGCGGCGTCGAACGAGGTGGCCAGGCCGGGATCGATCGGGCGCAGGTCGCCGACGCGCTCGAGGTAGGCGCGATAGACCTGCGCGTGGCGCTCCTCGTCGGCGATCTGGGTGGCGAGGAAGGCGCGCGCCTCGGGCTCGGTCAGCTCGGCGTGCATGCGGGCGAGCGCGTCGAGGGCGACCAGCTCCGCGTGGTAGAGCTGGCTGACCAGGTCGACGTACACGACCGGGCGGATGCCGTCGGGCAGGACGATCGGCTGCGACCAGGCGACGTCGCGAGCCGACCAGGCGCGGGCGGTGGCCTTGGTGGCGAGCGAGGAGATGCGGGCGAGCTGGGTGGACATGGCAGGACTCCGTTCAGGCGACCGCGCGCAGGACCGCGGCGAACGCGCGCACCTCGTCGGCGGCGCGGGGCAGGTGACGGACGAGCTCGGCGGCCCCGACCGGCCGGCTGTGGGCGAAGCCGCCCAGGCGGACGGCGCGCACGCGCGGCAGGGCGGCGACCAGCGCGTCGAGCTGGCCGATCGGGATCACGGTGTCGGTGAGGCCGTGGATGGCGGTGACCTCGGCGCGGACGCCGGCCAGGTGCGGGCGCGGATCGAGGTACGCGTACGGGCCGGCGGCGAGCGCGGCCCGGCACAGCGCGTGGCCGCCGGGGACGACGCCGCAGCCGACGAGGAACAGCTCGCGATCGCGCGCGTCGACCTCGCGGGTCAGCTCGCGCGCGCACGCGTGGTGCGCGGTCGAGCCGGGGCGCTTCCACGCCTCGCGCGGCCACGCCGTGCGCACGAACCACCGCCACGCGGCGACCAGGCGGGCGCGATCGTGGATCGCCACCGGCAGGTGATCGAGCAGGGTCACGAACGCGGCCGGCTGGTTGAGCGGATCGCGCGGCGCCGGGTCGGCGCCGCACAGCGAGGCCATCAGCGCCTCGGGATCGGCGTAGCCGCCGATGACGACCAGGCGATCGAGGCGCGCGGCGGTGGCGGGCTCGGCGGCGAGGCGCAGCGCGGCGAGCGAGCCGACCGAGACGCTGGCGACGCGCAGGGGCAGGTCGCGCGCGGCCGGCTCGGCGGTGAGCGCGTCGGCGGCGCCGGCGAGGCAGCGCACGACCTCGGGGCCGAGCCGCAGCTCGCACAGCGCCGGCGAGCGCGGCGACAGCACGACCGCACCCGCCGCGGCCAGCACGTGGGCGAACCGATCCATGCGCGCGTCGTCGGGGCCGTCGGGGTGGAGGCCAGGCGAGATCAGCCAGGCCGCGCGGGCCGGACGATCGGTCGGCTGGTACAGGAACGACGGCCCGCCGGCGCCGAGGGTGAGCGCGCGCCGGCGCACGCCGGCCGGACGCGCGCCGCGCGGCGACCACGGCCCCAGCCACCAGGCCAGGCGGGCGAGCGCGAGGGTGTCGTCGTCGAGGATGGTCATGGTGAGCTCCGAGCCGGGGCGGATCAGGCCGCCGCCGGCAGCTCGATCAGACCGAGCTGGGCGGCGGTGTTGGCGACGCGGGCGCGGTTGTCGGCGCGGTGGACCTGGTAGCGACCGACCAGGTGGTGCGACCGTGGCAGCGCCAGCGAGTCGGGGAACTCCATGCCGAAGTGGCGGTACACGTCGGCGAGCCGGTGATCGGACGAGTAGAAGTAGAGGACGTCGAGGTCGGCCTCGACCGCGCGGCGGGCGATGTTGACGAACACGGTGCGCAGCGCGCGCAGGCCGGCGTGATCGTCGCGGATCGCCACCGCGTGGCAGAGGCCGCGCCGCTCGCGACCGGGGCCGAGCACGGCGTCGAGCTCGCGGCCGACCGGATGCGACGCCAGCGGCCGCACCGCGTACATGCCGACCGGCTCGTAGCCGAGGTCGTGGGTGACGCCGATGGTGTGGACGTGCGGATCGTCGAGGTTGGCGAGCAGCGTCGCCGCCGAGGCCTCGAGCTCGGCCGCGGTCGAGCGGGCGGCGTCGTCGGCCGGCTGGCCCATCACGTCGCGCCAGTAGCGGACGAAGCAGCGCGCGAAGCGCTGATCGGGCGCGTAGAGCTGGGTGATCAGGCGGCGCGCGGTGGCGCGCGGCAGGCGGCACAGGGGCATCTCGTGGAAGCGCAGGGTGGGCATCGGGGCGGTCCTTCGAGGCCAGGACGGAGGCGGCCTCTTGCCCGGTTCAAAGAGCAAGGCCGGTGCCATCCCCGCCAATGGTCCGACCTGTCAGGTATCGCAAACAGCTGGAAGTATTGCGTTTACCGCGTTGTTCACGGTGAGGTTCCGCGCGGATGCGGGCGCGGCGGGACCGCGGCCACGGCCGGGTGAACCGGCGGCGGTGACGGGTGGCTGACACCCGCGCGTGCAGGTGGCTGACACCCGCACGTGCACGTTTCGACGCCGGCGCGGCCAGCCCGACCGGCGCCGGTCGGAGCCTCACGGTCGACGTGACGACGTCATGACTGCCGGAGGCCGGCACGCGAGCTGCAGCGCCCTCGCGCATGGGCTCTCCGTATCCATGGCACTACGACCTGCGCTGGGGCTGGTACCACCTCTTTCCGTCGGTGCGCGCCCACGTCGAGCTGCCACGGCGACCGCGCGCCCACACGTTCGCGCGCGCGGACGAGGTCGCGCGCATCGTCATGTTCGGCGACCTGATGGGGCTGCGCGGCGACCGGGTGCCGAGCTGCTCGCCGGCGCTGCAGGCGATCTTCGCCGGGGCCGACCTGGTGGTCGGCAACTGCGAGGCGCCGGTGGTGCGCGACCACAACGATCCCGACGCCCGCTACTTCGCCCGGCTGTCGCTCGGCGCCCAGTACCTGCGCGACTTCTTCGATCGCTTCGCGGTCGATCCGGCGCGCTGCGTGCTGTCGATCGCCAACAACCACGCCGGCGATCACGGCGGCCGCGGCCTGATCGAGACCGAGTCGCGACTGCGCGCGCTCGGCGTCGGCGTCGCCGGCGCCCGTGCCGGCCGCCCGGCACCGCTCGCGGTGCGCACCGCCCGCGGCCTGCGCATCGGCGTGCTGGCATGGACGACGTGGATGAACTGCGAGGCACCCGGGGCCGCCGTGGCCCGCGCCGCCGACATCGACGCCATCGACTGGCGCGCGCGCCGCGCCACGCTCGGCCTCGACACCCTCGTCGCGTCGCCACACTGGGAGTGGGAGTTCCAGCACGTCCCGCACCGCGACACCGTCGCCGCCGCCGAGCGCCTCGCCGCCGCCGGCATCGACGCCATCGCCGGCCATCACCCGCACGTCGTCCAGCCGCTGGCCTGGCTCGGCGCGCGCCCCACCCCGACCGTGTGCGCCTTCAGCCTCGGCAACCTCTTCGCCCGCACCCTGACCTGGCCCCATCGCCTCGGCGCCCTCCTCGAGCTCGAGGTCGGCCTCGCCGGCGCCTCGCGCGGCCAGATCGTCGCCTACACCTTGCACCCCACCGTCCAGCTCGGCGGCGCCCGCGACGCCCGCGTCGTCACCCTGGCCGAGGCCCCCGCCGACCTCCGCGCCCGCATAGGGGACAGGATCTAGGGTCCCAAGGGCCCAATTTGATTGGCTTCCGAAGCCGAAACGCAAAACAAGCTCGCGGGCCCCTTCGGCGAGGTCTGCGGGCATGTTTTGCGTTTCAGTCCAGAAGGTCAGCTTTCGCGCCGAGTTGCGACCCCGGATCCTGTCCCCGCAGACAGCCGCCGCCGTTCTCGGCGCCGACCGCGGCGCAGGTGTAGCCGCTCGCGCACGTCCCGGGGCCGCCGACGGTCGCGCAGCGATCGACGCACAGGTTGGTGTCGCCGACGGTGGCGCAGACCGAGCCCGACGAGCAGCCAGTGGTGGCGCCGGGGGCCGGGCAGGCGGCCGCGACGGTGCAGTGGCCGCCGGGGAACTCGGGGTCGGCGAGGCAGCGCCAGCCGTCGCCACCGCAGTCGTCCGCGGACTGGCACGGGTCGCCGACGTGCGGATGACGGCAGTAGGCGCCGGCGCCGCCGGGCCCGTCGGGGTCGTGGCAGACGTAGCCCTCGGCCTCGCGGCACTCGTCATCGGTGATGCAGGACTGGACGCACACGGTCCCGGTCGACGGGCCATCGGTGAACTCGATGCAGATGCCGCCGTGACAGCCGGCGTTGGTGCCGAGCTCGCACGCGAAGGACGTGCACAGGCCTCCGGGGTTCTCGACGTCGTTCCAGCACAGCGAGTCGGCGTTGCACTCGTAGAAGGCGGCGCAGCCGTCGCCGTCGGAGGCCTCGCGGTTGCCCGGCACACACGCCGCCCGGTCGAGCGGATTGCCGAGGAACGAGGTCAAGCAGGCCTGGTCCTCGCCGCACGCGCCGCCGTCGCCGCACGCGGGCAAGCACAGCTTGTAGCCGAGGCTGTCGGCGCACAGCGAGCCGGACGGACAGTCGCCGTCGACCTCGCACACGGTGCCGGTGCCGTCGTCGATCGTGCAGTACCCGGCGGCCGGGAACACGAACGTGCCGATCGCGCCGGCGTAGCAGAAGCCATCACCCGCGCCCTCGGCGCTGTCGCAGTCGGCGTGGTCGACGCACGCAGCACCGGGTGGATGGAAGGCCCACGTCGATCCGAGCGGCACACCGACCGACGGCGCCAGGACGCCGCGCTCGATCGGCCACGCGATGCCCGTGAGGATCTCGCCACCCGGCGGAGGTGCCGGCGGCGGCGCGTCGGCGGCGCAGCCTCCCCCGACCAGGAGCGCGAACAGCGAGCAGGACAAGACGATCCGTGATTCCGACGTGCGGGCCATGATGGCCCGGTCCAAGAGCAACCCGCGGACCGCGCCAGCCCTGCCCCCACGGGGTGAGCCCGGCGTCGCGATCTCGCATGCCTGCGCTCGATCTCATCACTCTCCACCGGTGAGACGACCTGGGTACGCGCCGACCCGGGGGCGTCCGCGACCCTGGGAGGGGACAGGCTCCTGGGTCCTACGCTGGCGACACCACTACCGATTTCGAGGGCTCTGCGTTTTTTGCCGGCGTCGACGGCGCGCCGAAAAACGCAGGACTACCAAAACCCTGAAGGAGCTCCGTTGGTTGCGCCCCCGGAGCCTGTCCCCTACTCGATGTACGGCTCGTGGCAGACGGTCTCGAGGTTGTTGCCGTCGAGGTCGAGCACGAAGGCGCCGAAGTAGTTCGGGTGGTACATGGCGCGCACGCCGGGCGGGCCGTTGTCCTTGGCGCCGGCGGCCAGCGCGGCCTCGTGGAAGGCGCGGACTTCCTTGCGGCCCTTGGCGCGGATCGCCACGTGCTGGCCGCCGGTGCGGGCGCCGCCGGCGATCAGCCACAGGTCGGGCTTGCCGGCGATGCCGAGGCCGACCGCGTGGGGGAACTCCATGACGACCTCGTAGCCGAGCGGCGCGAGGGCCGCCTTGTAGAAATCGCGGCTCTTGGTGGTGTCCGAGACGTAGACGCTGACGTGGTCGATCATGGCGGCGGACTCTACCGCAGAGCCTGCGCTGGAGCCGCCACCGGCTCGGCTCAGCCGGTGATCGCGGCGATCTCGTCGGGCGCGAAGCCGTACTCGGCCAGCACCTCGCGGGAGTGCTGGCCCTGGCGCGGCGGCGCGGTCGGCCGCGGCGGCAGGCCGACCGGGGTGCGGACCTGGGCGATCGGGCCGGCGGCGCCGCCGTCGATGGTGAAGAACACGTCGCGCGCGACGTGCAGCGGGTGGCCGGCGAGCTCGTCGAGCTCGAGCACCGGCTCGCAGCAGCAGTCGTGCGCCGACAGGATCGGCAGCCACTCGTCGCGGGTGCGGGTGGCGAGGATGGCCTGGATCTCGGCGCGGATCGCGTCCTGGCGCTCGGGCGGCGCGATCAGCTCGGACAGGTCGGCCTTGCGGCCGATGGCCGCGTTGAAGGCCATCCAGAACTGCGGCTCGAGCGCGCCGACCGACAGGTAGCGATCGTCGGCGGTGCGGTAGATCGAGTAGCAGGCGAGCCCGCCGTTGAGGGTCTCGGCGCCGCGGGTCGGGTGCGCGCCGGCGTCGAGGTTGCCGAGCTCGGCGGCGAGCAGGGCCAGCGCGCCCTCGGTCATCGACACGTCGAGGTGCGCGCCGCGGCCGGTGCGCTCGCGCCCGACCAGCGCGCCGAGCAGCGCGGTCGCGCCCCACAGCGCGCCGCCGGCGAGGTCGGCGATCTGCACGCCCGGCATCGCCGGCGCGGCGCCGCGGCGCTCGCCGCCCATGGCCAGCACGCCGGCGAGGCCGACGTAGTTGAGGTCGTGGCCGGCGCGGTGGACGTACGGGCCGGTCTGGCCGTAGCCGCTGATCGAGCACAGCACCAGCCGCGGGTTGCGGGCCGACAGCACGTCCCAGCCGAGGCCGAGCTTGGCCATGACGCCGGGGCGGAAGCTCTCGACGACGACGTCGGCGCGCTCGACCATGCGCAGGAACGCGTCCTTGCCGCTCGCCTGCTTGAGGTCGAGCACCAGCGAGCGCTTGCCGCGGTTGACGGCGAGGAAGCGCGCGCCGATGCCGCCCTTGCTGGGCGGGAACACGCGCATGTAGTCGCCCTTGCCGGGGTCCTCGATCTTGACCACGTCGGCGCCCTGGTCGGCGAGGATCATGGTGAGGAACGGCCCGGGCAGGAGCCGGGAGAGATCGAGGACGCGGATGCCGTCGAGCGGGCTGGCCATGGAGCTCCCTCCGGGAACGCCGAACAACGCCGAAAAAGCGCCGAAACGAAAAACGGCGGGCAAGCGCCCGCCGCCGTCACCGAGCTGGCTGGATCAGCCCGCCTGGCGCGCCAGGTCGAAGAACTGCTGCAGCTTCATCGCCAGCATCGGATCGCCGGAGACGCGCAGCTTGCCCTGGAAGTAGAGCTGCATGCCCGCGTTCGGGTCGGTCAGCATGGTCTTGAAGTCGTCGTGGGCGACCTCGATCGTGCACTGGGCCTTGCCCGTGTCCCCGCGGACGCAGGTCGGCGGGTTGGCCGTGAGATCGCAGGTCCACTCACCACCACCGTCGCCGGTGATCTTGAACGCGTAGATGGCGTTCACCTCGCGGGCCTTGTCGGGAAACTGGGCGAGACCGGCGGGAACGAGCTTGTCGAAGAGTTCCTGCGCGTTCTGGGGGAGCTCGGGCATCTGGGTCCTCCGTGTGCCAGCCGGTGTACCCCGCTCCGTCGAGGGGCGTCAAGGCGCGGGCGACCGTGGCGGCCGCGGGTGAAAGCCGAAAAAAGGTCAGGGCCCTCGCGGGCCCCGAGGCGCCGGCGCCCTCCCCGCCGGCCGGAGATCATCGGGCGGTCACTGCTCGGGCAGGTCCTGGTCGGCGAACGCGCAGTCGCCGACCGCGCCCTCGGTGGGCAGCCAGCTGGCCGAGTCGGCGTAGTAGACCCGACGGAACTGCGCGCTCCAGCACTCCGAGGCGGTCACCTCGGCCTGCAGGTCGCCGTTGCGCAGGCGGAGGTCGGCGCGGCCGGCGCCGGTCGGCAGCCAGCGCGAGCGCAGGGTCGCCTCCTCGGGCAGCGTGCCGGGGTCGGCGGTGTCGGCGAAGACGCTGAACACCATGTCGCCGGCGCCGTCGCTCGCCTCGCGGTAGGCGTAGTCGAACTGGACCGGGACCGGGCCGGCGCCCTGGTCGGCGACGGTGTCGATGGTCATCGCGAGGGTCCTGGCGGCGACGTCGTACTCGACGCCGATCACGCCCTGGCCGTCGTTGTCGATCGGGTTGACCCGCTCGGCGGCGTCGAAGTCGAGGGTGAAGTCGCCGGTGCCGTCGCCGTGGGCGTTGCCGCCGACGAGGGTCTCCCACGGATCGGTCGGCGTCGTCAGGCTGTGGCCGTCGAGCTTCCAGTCGTAGGTGCCGTCGGCCAGCTCGGTCACGGTGAGCCGCCACTCGGCGGGATCGAGCGCGTCGTGGTGCGGGCCCCACACGTAGGTGTCACCGTCGACGCTGGTCGGCGGGAACAGCACGATGGTGTGGACGAGGATGAGCACGTACGCGGTGCCGCCGTTCAGCCCGCGGGTCACGTCGCGGGTCGCGACGTACCAGTCGGCGATGTCGCCGACCGCATTGGCCTGCCCCGCCGCGCTCCGCTCGGGCAGGTTGATCTTCACGTGCTCGGCCCGCGGCAGCGCCTTGGCGATGCCCCTGGGGCCGTCGTCCTGGGGGACGCACGCGACGAGCGACAGACCGAGGGCGCCGGCGACGACGAGGGATCCGAGGGTGGTACGCATGAGCGGACCCCTGAGCAGGCGGCGTGCCGACCA
>Ga0247830_10001275_pt1 | contig 10368 bp, 10 predicted proteins | sample 12C_Control_Day5_FD_207766 | JGI IMG/M metagenome (GOLD analysis project Ga0247830, IMG submission 207766) | Soil microbial communities from agricultural site in Penn Yan, New York, United States - 12C_Control_Day5 | ecosystem: Environmental > Terrestrial > Soil > Agricultural land | place...
CCTCCAGCCCGATCCCGTCCACGAGCGCCGCGCGGCCCACGGCGACGAGCATCAGGTCGCACTCGACCGTCTCGCCCTCGCCGAAGTGCACGGTGAGCTGGTCGCCGCGGTCGTCGACCTGCGTGCACTGCTTCGAGAGGTGGAGCGCGATGCCGCGCTTCTTGAACGCCTTCTCGAGCTCCTTCGCCGCGTCGGCGTCCTCAGCCGGGATGAGGTTCGGCAGCATCTCGATGATCGTCACCTCGGTGCCGAAGCGGTTGAAGATCGAGGCGAACTCGCAGCCGATGATCCCGCCGCCGAGGATCACGAGCCTTCGTGGCACCTCGGTCTGCGCCAGGAGCCCCGTCGAGTCGACGCACCGGGGCGCGTCGATCCCCGGAATCGGCGGACGGACGGGGAACGAGCCGGTGGCGACGATAGCGCTCGTGAAGGTCACGTCCTCGCCGCCCTCGACGGCGATCGTGCTCGGGCCGGTGAACTGGCCCTTGCCCTTGACCCACTCGACGCCGTTCGCCTTGAAGAGGGACGCGATCCCGCCGGTCATCTGGCCGACGACGGCGTCCTTCCACGACGCGACGGTGCCGAAGTCGAGCGTCGGCTGTCCCACCTGGACGCCGAGCTTCGCGAACGTCTCCTCCGCGTCGTGGTACGCGTGGGCGCTCTGCACCCACGCCTTCGTCGGGATGCACCCGACGCGCAGGCATGTGCCGCCGAGCGCGGGCTCCTGCTCGATGCAGGCGATCTTGCCGCCGAGCTGTGCGGCGCGGATCGCCGCGGTGTACCCGGCGGGGCCGCCTCCGAGGACTGCGACGTCGACGTTCATTCGGTATCGGTCCCTTCGTTCGCTTGGGTGGAGTCGATGGAGGCCAGCATCGTGAGCGAGTCGGCGTCCTCTCCGACCCGGGAGAAGCCGTGGCGCTCGTAGAGCTCGATCGCGCCGGCGTTGTTGCGGTCGACGCTGAGGGAGATCGTCGGGTAGCCCGCCTCGCGCGCCCGGCCGAGCAGCGCCTCGAGCAGGGCAGTGCCGACGCCCTTGCCCCGCGCGCTCGGGACGACCGCAATGGCCAGCTCCGGCGTCCGCTCGTCGACGAACCCGTACCCGGGGCGCTCCGCGCCGAAGAGTCGGTACCAGGCGGCGCCGACCGGGAAGCCTGCGTCGATCGCGATCACGGCCGTGTCGCCGGGACGTCCCCACGCCTTGACGTACAGCGCGACAGGCCCCGGGCCGGCGTCGGGGGCGCGCTCCTTCCAGTAGTAGGCGTGGTGGAGCATGTCGCGGAGAAAGCGCACGTCCTGAGCGCCGCCGCGCCGGACGACGACCTGCGCGTCGCCGGCACTCACAGCGCGAGTGCGGGGCGCTCGACGAGCGACACGAGTGTCTGGAGGAACGTCGCCCCGTCCGCTCCGTCGATCGCCCGATGGTCACAGGTCAGCACCAGGTTCACGATCGGCCGGATGACGACCTCCCCGTCGCGCGCGACGGGCTCGTCCTTGACCGAGCCGACGGCCAGGATCGCGACCTGCGGCGGGTTCAGCACGGCGGTGAACTGCTCGACGCCGAACATGCCGAGGTTCGAGATCGTGAAGGTGCCGCCCTGCATGTCGTCGAGCTTCAGCTTGTTGTCCCGCGACCGCCCGACGAGGTCGGCCCGTGCGCGAGCGATCTCCTGGACCGTCCGCCGGTCGGCGTCGCGAACGACGGGGACGACTAGGCCCTGTGGGGCGGCGACGGCGATTCCCACGTGCGCGGCTGGATGGCGCTGGATCTCCTCGCCGCTGAACGTCGCGTTGACCGGCCGGTGACGCACGAGCGCGACCGCCGCGAGCTTCACGAAGACGTCGTTCACCGTCGGCTTCGTGTCACCCTCGGCCATCTGCTCGACAAGCGTCTCGCGGAGGGCGAGCACCTCGGTCATGTCGGCGGAGACGCCCAGCTGGAAGACGGGCGCCGTCCACGCCTCGGTGAGTCGCCGCGCGATCGTCTTCCGCACCGACGAGAGCTGGACGACCTCGACCTCCCCGGCCGATGCGGCGACGTGCGCGGCGGCTGCGGTGCCTGGCGCAGCAGCCGCCGCACCCGCCGGCGCGCGCTCGACGTCCTCGGCAAGGATGCGGCCCTCGGGACCGGTGCCCGTGATCGAGGCGAGGTCGACACCGCGCTCCCGCGCGATGCGACGTGCGAGCGGTGACGCCTTTAGCCGCCCGCCGCTGGCCTCGGCGTCCGACGTGTCGGCCGGTGTGTCGGTCGCTCCCTCACCGGGCGCCGGCGCGGCCTCAGCGGGCGCCTCCCTCTCCGGCGCGGGCGCCTCCTGCTCCGGCTTGGAAGCAGCCTCGGGCTCCGCCTGCTCGCCGTCCTTCGACTCGGGTGCGGGCTCGGCGCCGTTCGGCTCGATCACGGCGATCGTCGCGCCGACGTCGACCTCGCCCTCGGCGACGACGATCTTCTGCAGGACGCCGTCGACCTCGGCCTCGACCTCCTGCGTCACCTTGTCGGTGTCGAGCTCGTAGAGCGGCTCGCCCTTCGAGACGCTGTCGCCCTCCTGCTTGAGCCAGCGCACGATGACGCCGGACTCCATGCCCTGTCCGAGACGGGGGAGGGTGATCTCGGTCGCCATCAGCGCCCCGCGGGGTCGGCGGGACAGCGGGCGCCGGCCGCGACCTGCGGCTCTCCTCCGACCTCCGTCACGGGCGTCATTATGCTCACCGCCGTGAAGCTCGTGGATCAGTGGCAGGCGCTCGAGCGCCGACTCCCCGAGACATGGGACAGCGTTTCGCTCCGCCTGACGACCGAGCAGCCCGACGAGCTCTCGGAGGCGGCGCGGACCCTGGGACCGATGAACGTCGGGCACGTCGGGCCGGAGCTCGCGTTCACCGTTCGTCGTGCGGGCGGGCAAGCGGGGCCGGAGGCGGCCCGCCGCCTTTTCGCGCGCCTCGACGCGGCCCGCATCTGGTGCCGGCTCGAGCAGGTGGAGATTGCCTCCGCGGACACGCTTCCGCTCAGCGAGGAATCGGTCGGGACCTCGACCGTCCCGCTCGTCGAGGCATGGGAAGGCCTCCTCGACGAGCTGCCGATCGACTGGAGTGACCTTCTTTGCGCCCTCGACCTCGATTCGAGCGCGCTGCTGCCCCGCGCAGCGCTGCTCACCGCCCCGATCAACCCGACCCGTTCGCCCGACCGAGTCGGCTTCACGTTCCGCTGCGCGCAGCGGGCCGGGTACGGCGTCTCGCCGGGAATGGCGCGACGCTCGTTCGAGCGCCTCGACGCAGAGGGGATCCTCGGCAGCGTCGAGTTGCTGCGGGTCGCCTGCGACACCGACCACGTCGGCACGCAGGGTGCGGTGTGGTACGTCGGCGGAAAGGCTCTCTAGCCGCCGGACGAGGGCCGGAGGCTACGCCACCCTGACCGTCTGACGCATCGTCGCCTTGTGCGGGTCGCACTGGATGACGAGCGTCCCCTTACGCAGTACGACGCGCCAGGTTCGCGTCCCGACGAAGCCGACGCCCGTCGCGCGCGTCGCGGTGGCGCCGCGCACCCGTGCGTTGTGGTTCTTCGACCGGTCGCGCACCGTGAACGTGTAGGCGCCGGGGCGGAGCGCCGTCACCTTGCGGCCGGCTCGCGTCTTGAGCGAGATCGTGAACCCGGGCCCGACAGTCAGCGAGAGCTTGGCGCCGACCGGGGCGGTCGGCTTCACCGGCGGCGGCGTGGGCGTCGTGCCGCCACCCGACCCGCTGCCCTCACCGACCGTGAACGCACCGCGCATCTGCAGCGAGTGCGGGTCGCAGACGAACGAGTAGCGACCGTTCGCGAGCGTGACCTTGAACGTCTGCTTCCCGACGGCTGCGACGTCGGTGCTGACGTCGACCCCCGGGCCGCTCAGATGGAAGTTGTGCTCCTCCGACTTGTCGTCCACCTCGATCTCGAACTGACCGGGCTCGACGCGCGTCACGGCACCCCCCTGCGCGTCACGCAGCGTGATCGAGAACCCGGGCCCGACCGAGCCGAAGAGGGCCGTTGGCGCGGTGGCCGCGATCCCGATTCCCGCGACGGCGAGTGCGACGAGGCTCGAGCCCACGATGACGGAGATCCGTCTCATCGACCGTTCTCTACGCGGCCCGCGGGCGATCGGTTTTCGCCGGTCACGCGCGGAGCTCGGCGTCGAAATGTTCGTCGAGCGCCGAGACGATCCGGTCGCGAAGCACGGCGACCTCCTCGTCGGTCAGCGTCCGCGACGGCGACTGGAAGACGAGATGGAGCGCGACGGACTTGCGTTCGTCACCCACCTGCGCGCCATGGTAGACGTCGAACGGGAGCGCCTCGCGGAGATCCGGGCCAGCCGCCTGGTGTGCGGCGGCAACGAGCGCGCCGACCTCTACGTCCTCGGCGACCGCGACCGCGATGTCCTGCCGGTTGGCCGGATAGGTGATCACGTCGTCATAGAGGGTGCGCTCCGGGATCGGCGCCTTCAGCGCCTCGACGTCGAGCTCGAAGACGCCCCAGCTCCCGTCGAGGAGAGCCGGGTGGAGCTCCCCGAGCCATCCGGCGTCGGTCTTCGCGGCCTTGCCCGGATGCAGATGCTCGAACGACGCACGGTGGGCCTCGAGGGGCACGTGAAGCGCCCCATACAGCGCCTCGACCGCCGCCCGCGCTGCGTCCCAGCCACCGTCGGCGATGCCGCCGACGCGCCAGCGCTCGTCCGGGAGCTGTTCGCCGCTCGGCAGGTACACGCGGGCGAGCTCGAAGAGGCGCACGCCTTCCGTGCCCGCGTCGACGTTGACCTGCGCAGCGGCGATGAGGCCCTCGAGGAGCGTCGTCCGGAGCACGGCATGCTCGCCGCTCATCGGATCCGGCAGCCGCAGCGCGTCGTTGTGCGGGTCCCGCGCGGTCAGGCTCCACGTGTACGCCTCCGAGAAGCCGGTACCGACGAGGACGTCCTCGACGACCCGACGGAACCGCTGGAGAGGCGACAGGTGACCTGCGACCGCACGCCGGAGCGGCATCGAGTGCGGGACGCGGTCGAGCACCGCCCGAGCGACCTCCTCCACGAGGTCGACCTCACGGGTCACGTCGCGGGCGCGCCACGTCGGGACGGTCACCTCCAGGTCGTCGGCGACCTCGAAGCCGAAGCCGGTCAGGATCCCGCGCTGCTCGTCCTCGGGCACGTCTAGGCCGATCAGGCGGCTTGCGCGCGCCGGACGGAACGTGACCACGGGCCGCTCGGGGAGACCGGCATGGACGTCGACCGAGCCGGTCACCTCGGCGCCCGTGAGGTCGACGAGCAGCCTGCTCGCCAGCCTCGCAGCCGGCTCGGCGGCATGCGGGTCGACGCCCTTCTCCCACTTGTTCGAGCCCTCGGTGCGGAGCGCGAGCCGCTCCGAGGTCTTGAGCACTCCGATCGGCTCGAAGTTCGCCGCCTCGAGCAGCACCTCGGTGGTGTCGTCGGCAACCTCGGATTCGAGGCCGCCCATGATCGCCGCGAGCGCGACGGCCTTCTCGCCGTCCGTGATCAGCAGGTCGCCCGCCAGGAGCGGGCGCTCGGTGCCGTCGAGCGTCCGCAGCGTCTCTCCCTCGCCCGCGCGACGGACGACGATCCGTCCGCCGGCGAGCTTGGAGCGGTCGAACGCGTGGAGCGGGCTTCCCCACACGTGCATCACGTAGTTCGTCACGTCGACGACGTTCGAGATCGAGCGCATGCCCGCGAGGTGGAGCCGACTGCGCAGCCACTGCGGCGAGGGCCCGATGCGAACGCCGCGGAACACACGGCCGATGTAGCGCGGGCAGCCTTCGAAGTCCTCGACCCGGATCTCGACGGGCTCGGGGTTGGTGACGGGCGGATCGTCCGGCTCCGGCAGCCGCAGCTCGCCGCCGCAGAGCGCGGCGACCTCGCGCGCGATGCCGACCATCGACAGCAGGTCGGGCCGGTTCATCGTGGGCGTCGCGTCGAGCACCTGGTCGACGAGCGGGAGGATGTCGGCGAGCGGCGTCCCGGCCGTGACGCCGTCCGGGAGCAGCATGATCCCGTCATGGTCGGCGCCGAGGCCGATCTCGTCCTCGGCGAGGATCATCCCCTGCGACACCTGGCCGCGAAGCGGCCGCTCCTCGAGCGGCCCGGGGAAGCCGGGCAGGAGCGCGCCGGGCAGGCCGACCGCGACCGTCGCGCCGGCGCCGAAGTTCCAGGCACCGCAGACGATCTGCTGCGGGTCGGCGTTGCCGACGTCCACCTGGCAGAGCTGCAGGCGGTCGGCGTTCGGGTGCGGCTCCGCGGAGACGACGCGCCCGACCACGAAGTGGCCGAGGTTCCCTCCCTCGTCGACGACGCCGACATCGGTGACCCGCTCCACCTCGAGCGACGAGACGGTGAGGCGCTCCGTGATCTCCACCGTCGACGCCTGGGTCTCCGTGTACTCCCGCAGCCAGCTCATCGGGATGCGCATCAGAACTGCCTCGAGAAGCGGAGGTCGTTGCGCCAGAGCTCACGCAGGTCGGGGAACTCGTGGCGGAGCATCGCAATGCGCTCGAGGCCGATCCCGAAGGCGAAGCCCGTGTAGCGCTCGGCGTCGTATCCGACGAACTCGAACAGCTTCGGGTCGACCATGCCCGCGCCGCCGAGCTCGATCCAGCCGGAGTGCTTGCACACGGGGCAACCGACGCCATCGCAGACGTGGCAGGAGACGTCCGGCTCGATCGACGGCTCGGTGAACGGGAAGTAGTGCGTCCGGAGCCTCGTGCGCCGCTCCGGGCCGAACAGCGCCTTGAGCAGGAAGTCGAGCGTGCCCGCGAGGTCGGCCAGCGTGATGCCCTCGTCGACGGCGAGCCCCTCGACCTGGTGGAAGATCGGCGTATGCGTCGCATCCGGCGTGTCGCGCCGGTAGGTCCGGCCCAGCGACACGATGTAGACGGGCGGAGGCTGCGCCTCCATGGTGCGGATCTGCGAGGGCGAGGTCTCGGTCCGGAGCACCGTCTCGTCGTCGAGGAAGAGGGTCGCGAGCGGCGAGCGGGCAGGATGCCCCGCCGGGAAGTTCAGCGCTTCGAAGTTGTAGCGCGTCGTCTCGACCTCACGGCCGTCTACGACGCCGTAGCCGAGCCCGAGGAAGATGTCCTCGACCTCGCGCCGGATCTGCGTGATCAGGTGGAGCCGGCCGCGCTGGTGCCCGCCCACGGGCAGCGTCACGTCGACGCGCTCCTCGGCGAGTCGCCGGTCGAGCTCGGCCCGCGCGAGCGCGGAGGCGCGCTCGTCGACGGCGGCCTCGATCCGCTCGCGGGCAGCGTTGAGGGTCATCCCCGTCTCGCGGTCCCGCACCTCTCGCAGCGCGAGCTTGAGTGCGCTCTTCCGCCCGAGGTACTCGACCCGCACCGCCTCGATCTCGTCCGTTCTCGACGCCTCGGCGACAGCCGCCTGGGCCGACCGCTCCAATGCCTCGACGTCCACGGGGCGAGGGTATCCGGCGCGGGCCTACGATGGCGCACGTGAGCGGGTACGACGCATTCGCCCCCATCTACGACGCGTTGGCGGCGGCAATGACCGAGGACGTGCCTTTCTACGTCGAGCTCGCGGCGGCCGCGCGCGGGCCCGTCGTCGAGCTGGCGGTCGGCACGGGTCGCGTTGCGATCCCGATCGTCGAGCGCACCGGCCGCCGCGTGATCGGCATCGACGTCTCCGCCGAGATGCTCGAGGTCGCACGGCGTCACGCAGCCGACGCGGGGATCGAGCTCGACCTGCGTCAGGGCGACATGACCGACCTCGCGCTGGACGAGCCGACGGATCTCGTCATCTGCCCGTTCCGGGCGATGCTCCACCTCCCCGGACACGACGCCCGCGTCGGCGTGATGAGTCGCGTCCGGGCGGCTCTTGTCCCGGGCGGTCGGTTCGCATGGAACGCGTTCGTCTTCGATCCGGCGGTCGCCGCGGAGATCAACGGCGTCTGGCGAGACGAGGGCGGCGTCCGGAACCGGTCGACGTACGACCTCGACGAGCGGCGGATCGACCTCGAGCTGGAGGGCGGCGCGACGGTGCCGCTGTGGTGGGTCGATCGCGACGAGTGGGAGGCGGCGATCGAGGAGGCAGGGCTCGAGGTCGAGGCGCTCTACGGCTGGTTCGACCGCCGCCCGTTCGACGACACGAGCCGCGAGTTCGTCTACGTCGCGCGCCGGCCGGCATGAGCGAGGGCACGCTGTACGACCGGATCGCGGGGATCTACGACCCGTGGTCGGTGTCGGTCAAGGAGGACGTGGAGCTCTACGTCGAGGAGGCGCTCGCTTCGGGCGGCCCCGTCGTCGAGCTGGCCGTCGGGACGGGGCGGATCGCGGTGCCCACCGCGAAGGCCGGGATCGGCGTGATCGGCGTCGACCAGTCGCCGGGAATGCTCGACGTCGCCCGCGCGTACGCGGAACGCGAGGGTGTCGTGGAACGTCTCGACCTCCGGGTGGGAGACCTGCGCGAGCCGCCGGTCACCGAGCACGTTCCGCTCGTGACGATCCCGTTCCGGTCGATGCTCCACATGGCGGACGACGACGACCGGGGGCGGGCCCTCGGCGCCGCGGCCTCGATGCTCGAGCCCGGAGGCCGACTCGTGTTCGACGTGTTCGCGCCGAGCGACGAGGACATCGCGGAGACCGACGGCCTGTGGCTCGAGCGCGAGCCCGGCATCTTCGAGCGCGCCGACTGGGATCCGCGCGAGCGGACACTCGTCCTCTCCGTTCGGGGGCACGAGCAGGCGGCGACGATGGAGCTCCACTGGCTCTCCGCGCCGGAGTGGAACGCCCTCATCGAGGACGCGGGCTTCGAGGTCGAGGCGCTGTACGGCTGGTTCGACCGGCGGCCGTTCGAGGGCGGCGAGGACCAGATCTGGGTGTGCCGCCGCCGCTAGCGGCTAGAGGGGCTCGAGCGCGTCGCCGACGCGCACGAGCCCCGGCTCGAGCACCTCGGCATACACCCCCAGGCACGCCTCGCCGTCGACGACGCCGCGCTTCTCGATCAGCTCGCGCAGGACGTCGCGGTCGCGGACGCCCGTGTCGGGGCTGGCCGACGGCACCGCGCACCGGGGCGTCGGCTGTCCGACGAGCAGCGTCGCCTCGCCCACTCGCACGCGTCGGCTCCCCCATGCCTCCTCGCCGAGCGCGTCGAGCCCGTCGAGCTCGAGCAGCATGCGGAACCGACGGCCGTCGCCGTCGACCATCCCGAGCGAGCCGCGCGAGACGAGGGTCGCCGGGCGGGAGTCGGTCGCCCAAGCGCCGTCGTCCCGCTCGACGAGGGCCAGCGAGCGGCCGACGAGGTCGGAGAAGGCATCGGCCCAGGGGCCGGCGACGACCCGGCCGCGAACGAGCCGTCCGTAGACCTCAACGAGCGCGGCGCCGTTCGGCACCGGTTCGTCCTCGACGAGGGTGCCGTCCGGCATCGTGACGGCGAGTCGCCGCAGGCCGGCATCCCAGCTCGCGGACGCGCGCACGAGGCTCGTGTCGCGCTTGCCGTTGTAGAGCCGGCGCCCGTCGTCGACAAGCAGGAAGCGGCGGTCCTCGCGTGCGCCGTCGGGGCCGAGCTCCACCTCGTCGGGGTGATGGAGCCGCAGGCTTTTCACCGGCGTCACGTTGATCCGGCCGACGCGGATGCTCATCGCCCGATGCTACGGCCGGAGTCGGCTGTGTAGGATCGGCGCCGATGGTGTGGATCGTGATCCTCGTGATCGTCGCGTTGCTCGTCATCGCGCTGATCACGCTCTACAACCGCTTCGTCCGCCTGCGGAACCGCGTCGACAACGCGTGGGCGCAGATCGAGGTCCAGCTCAAGCGCCGTTGGGACCTGATCCCGAACCTCGTGGAGACGGTGAGGGGCTACGCGGAGCACGAGCGCGGCACGTTCGAGGCCGTCACCGAGGCGCGCGCGAATGCGCAGCGCGCGCAGGGCCCGGCCGAGACGGCGGCCGCCGAAGGCATCCTCGGCGCGGCGCTGGGTCGGCTCTTCGCGGTTGCCGAGGCATATCCCGAGCTCCAGGCGGACGAGAACTTCCGTCAGCTCCAGGACGAGCTGGCGGGGACGGAGAACCGGATCGCCGTGTCGCGGCAGGTCTACAACGACACGGTCCTGAGCTACAACAACGCGATCCAGACCTTCCCCGGAGTCGTCCTCGCCGGGCCGTTCAACTTCGAGAAGCGCGAGTTCTTCGAGACCGACGAGACACAGCGTGAGGCGCCCCAGGTGGAGTTCGGCACGGGCGCCGCGCCGGCGCCGGCAGCACCCGCCGCGCCCCCCGCCCCGCCCGCAGACCCGGGCACGGGCGGCGCACCCGGTGGCACGTAGGCTCGGCGTCCTCGCGGCGGCGGCCGTCGCCGCGCTCACGCTCGCCGGGGTCGCCCAGGGCCAGACCTACGAGCTC
>Ga0247830_10001280_pt1 | contig 10359 bp, 10 predicted proteins | sample 12C_Control_Day5_FD_207766 | JGI IMG/M metagenome (GOLD analysis project Ga0247830, IMG submission 207766) | Soil microbial communities from agricultural site in Penn Yan, New York, United States - 12C_Control_Day5 | ecosystem: Environmental > Terrestrial > Soil > Agricultural land | place...
CCGTCGCCCTAATGGGCCTGGCCGGCTCCGCACTGACGCTGCCCGGCATCGCCGGCCTGGTGCTCGGCATCGCCATGGCGGTCGACGCCAACGTGCTGATCTACGAGCGCATCCGCGAGGAGGTCCGCGCCGGCCGGACGCCGATCGCGGCCATCGATGCCGGCTTCACCCGCGCCTTCATCACGATTGCCGACTCCCAGCTCACCACGCTCGCCTGCGCCCTGGTGATGTTCTGGCTGGGGTCGGGTCCCATCCGCGGCTTCGCCGTGACGCTCACCATCGGCATCTGCACCTCGATCTTCGCCTCCGTCACCGTCGTGCGGCTGCTGATCTACTACTGGCTCAACGCGAACAAGCGCGGGCGCCTTACCGAGCTGCCGGTCTAACAAGGGCACCAGCCATGCGGTTTCTCCCCAATCCCTTGCGGTTCATCCCCAACTTCAAGGGCTTCGACTTTTTCCCGCACGATCTGCGGCTGCCTTTCATGAGCTACAAGGGGCTGTGTCTCGGGCTGTCGATCGTGGGCATCGTGCTGTCGCTGCTGATCATCGGCGTGCGGGGCTTCAACTACGGCGTCGACTTCAAGGGTGGGTCGATGCTGGAGGTGCAGTCGAAGTCGGGCCCGGCCGACATCGCGGCGCTGCGCGAGAAGCTCGGCAAGCTGGGGCTCGGCGCCGTCCAGATCCAGGGCTTCGGCGCACCGAGCGACGTGCTGATCCGCGTCGAGGAGCAGCCGGGCGGCGAGGCCGCCCAGCAGGCCGCGCTCGCCAAGGTCATGACTGCGCTGGCGGACCAGTATACGCAACGGCGCATCGAGGTCGTGGGGCCGGCAGTATCGAGCGAGCTCAGGCTGACGGGCATCATCGCGGTCGTGGTCGGCATGCTCGCGATCAGCGCCTACGTCTGGTTCCGATTTGAATGGCAGTTCGCTGTCGGCGTGGTGCTGTCGCTGGCGCACGACGTGCTGCTGGTGGCGGGCATCTTCTCCCTCTTCCATCTCGAGTTCGATCTTTCCATCGTCGCCGCGCTGCTCACCATCCTCGGCTACTCCGTCAACGATTCGGTGGTGGTGTCCGACCGCATCCGCGAGAACCTGCGCAAGTACAAGCGCATGGACCTCGACGAGCTCCTCAACCTGTCGATCAACGAGACGCTCTCGCGCACCATCCTCACGGGCGTCACCGCCATCGTCGTGCTGATCTCGCTCTACATCTTCGGCGGCGAGGTGATCCGCAACTTCAACCTCGCCATGCTGCTCGGCGTCGTCATCGGCACCTACTCGTCGATCTTCATCGCCGCGCCGCTGCTGGGCTACCTCGGCGTCAAGCGCGAGTGGGTGGGCGCAGCGGTCAAGCCGGCCGCCGGCAGCGCTGCCCGCAAGGCCCGGCGCGAGAACATGGCGTTCAAATGAAGGAGCCGTCGGCGCGCTATCCGGGGCGGGCGCCGATCGATGCCTACGGCAACGGCGGCTTCCGCTTCGCCGACATGAGCCACCGCGGCTCCATCCTGTGCCTGCCGAGCGGCATCTATGCCTGGCCGCCGTCCAGTGTCGCCGATCTGGGACCCGAAGCCTTTGCGCCGGCGCTGGCGGAGGGGGGCGCGCTCGGCCTGCTGCTCCTGGGCACCGGGCCCAGCCAGCACATGCCGGCGGCCGACGTGCGCCGCGCCTTCGCCGAGGCCGGCGTGACGCTCGAGGCGATGAGCACCGGCGCTGCCTGCCGCACCTACAACGTGCTGCTGGCCGAGGCTCGGCCGGTCGGGGCGGCGTTGCTGGCCGTCGAATGAGAGGCAGGAGGGGTCCATGCAGTCGATTTTCGCCAATCCGCGAGCAAGCCTGGGCGTCGGGGTCGCGGTTGCGCTGGCGGTGCTCGTCGTCTGGGTGGCGACAGCCGGCGTCGACGGCTTCGGCCTCCTCTCCTTCCTGGTGCGGCTCGTGCACGTGCTCGCCGCCATGGTCTGGATCGGCCTCGTCGTGTTCGTCAACTTCGTGCAGCTCGTCGCCCTGCAGTCGACCGACGACCAGGGCCGCGAGTTCCTGCACAAGGCCATCGTGCCCAACGTGGCGTGGTGGTTCCGCCATGCCTCGACGCTGGCGGTCGTATCCGGCGCGCTCCTGCTTGTGACGACCGGCTACCTCCTGCCCAATCTCGTCTACGGCGCCGGCGTCTACGTGCCGCCCTCGCGCGCCTGGCTGATCGGCGCGGGCGTGCTCGGTGGGCTGGCCATGTGGATGTTCGTGCACATGTACATCTGGCCCAGCATGCAGGTGGTGCTCGGCGTGCGCCCCGGCGATGCCGACGCCAAGGCACGGGCCCGTACGCGCGTCGTCACCTTCGCCAGGCTCAATCTCATTCTCGCCGTGCCGGTCACGCTCGCCATGGCGGCGGCGGCCCACCTCTACTGACGTGGCGGAGAAGAGCGCCACCGCCGACGACCCCATCCCAGGCAATGCCGAGACCATTGCTGCCGCCGCCCGCGCGGGCGAGCCCGACCGCTACCTCGCCGCGCTGCTGAGCCCGGCGCCCGCGCGGCCCGCGCTTCTCGCATTGGCGGCGTTCTCGGCCGAGATCGGCCGCGTGCCTTTCGTCGCCGCCAACGAGCCCGCCATCGGCGAGATCCGCCTGCAGTGGTGGCGCGAGGCGCTGGACCCGGCTCGGCCCCCCGCGCTCACCGGATCGCCGATTGCCGACGCGCTGCAAGCCGCGGCCGAGCGGTACGGCCTTTCCCGCGGCCGGCTCGAAGACATGATCGATGCGCGCTCCCTGGACGTCTGCGGCGAGGTGCCGGCCGACGACGCGGCTCTGCGCGACTACCTGTGGAAAAGCGAGGGCGTGCCGTTCGCCCTTGCTGCCCGCGTCGTGGCGCCCGCCGTTCCTGCGGAGGAGACGGACCCTGCCGCAGCGGAGTGCGGCCACGCCTACGGTTTGGCGCGCCTGCTGCTGGGGTTGCCGCGGGCCTTGTCGCAGGGGCACATGCCGTTGCCGCGCTCGCGGCTCGGTCTGGCCGGGGTCGGCCAAGAAGACCTGCTGGCCGGCAACGCCGGCGTCGGCGTTGCCGGGTTGCTCGCCGACCTGCGCGGCGAATGCCGCGCCGCCCTAGTCACGAGCCGGCGACATGTGGCTAATCTGCCGCGCGAGATTCGCGCCGCTTTCCTTCCTTTGGCCTTGGTCGAACCCTATTTGCGGGCATTGGAACGGCCGGGCCGCGACCTTTTGCGCGGCGCGGTCGAGATCGTGCCACTCGTGCGGGTCTACAGGATTGCGATGGCTCACTGGCGCGGGCGCGTATGAGGCGCGCTGACCGCGGGAGCCGGGACCCCGACGGGGCGAGCGGCGGCTTGAGGGATGAGCCGATGCGGATCGATTTTGGCCGAAGCCTGTGCCTCGCGCTTGCCGTCGTGCTGGCCGCCACGCTGGCGCAGCTGTCGGCCGCCATTGCCGAGCCGCGCATCGTGTGGCACGTCGAGAACCCCTTCCGGTTCTTCCTCGACGCGGCCGACACGCATGTGCACCGCGCCACCTGGGCGAGCCTCTCGGAGGCCGATCGCCGCCGTCCCGTGTCGGCGGCGGAGCGCGTGCTGGGCGAGCGCCATCCCGACGGCTGGGCGGCGACCGTGTTCGCCAACACCTGCTGGAACTACGCGGCCAATCGCTATTCCTGCCAGGACCGCCGCGACTACCTCAATCCCAAGAGCCACACCATCCTGGTGCGCATCGAGGGGCTCGACGACTCCCAGACCGTGGACTGCTCCTGGTTCACCTCGCCGCGCGGGAAGGGCCAGCGCGGCAAGGCTGTCACGCTCCCCTGCGACACGCCGGTGCAGCTCGACATCCCCTATCCCGCCGGCGCCTGGGTCAGCGTCGAGATCGGCGGCCGGCAGGTGGCGGAGGCGGCGGCCCGCGTCACGGACCTGTTCGTCGTCGGCATGGGCGACAGCTTCGCATCCGGCGAAGGCAACCCGGACGTGCCCGTGCGCTTCTCGCCCGACCGCACGACCGACTACGGCGTCGGCTCCAACGGCATGGCGCTCTCCGGCTATCCCGCCCGCATCGGCGACTGGCGCGACATCGGCGACCGCAAGTTCATCGAGGAGAACGCCCGATGGCAGGACCAGGCCTGCCATCGCTCGCTCTATTCCCACCAGCTGCGGACCGCGCTGCAGCTCGCCGTGGAGGATCCGCATCGCGCCGTGACGTTCGTGGGCGTGGCCTGCTCGGGCGCCGAGACCACCTTCGGGCTGTTCCTCGAGTACAAGGGCAACGAGTGGGTGCCCAACCCGCCGGACCTGCCGCAGATCTCGGCCGTCGCCGAGGCCCAGTGCGGCGGCAGCGGCGCGCGCGACTACGACCTGCCCGAGGCCTATCACATCAACAACAGGATCCCCGAGCTCAAGGGCGGCCTCGTGCTCAAGAAGTGCGATCCCGAGAAGGCGCGCAAGATCGATTTGCTGCTCCTCTCCCTCGGCGGCAACGACATCGGCTTCTCGCGGCTGCTGGCCAACTCGGTGCTGGCCGACAAATCGATCCTGCGGCGGCTCGGCGGCTGGTTCGGCCACGTGCACGGCATGGCGGAGGCCACCGACCAGCTCGATGCCCTGGACGATCGCCTGAAGTCCGTGAACCGCGCGCTGCACTACCTGCTGCATGTGCCCTGGCCGGAGTCGGACCGCATCATCCTTGCGGGCTATCCGCCGATGGCGGTGCTCGACGACGGCAAGACGGTGTGCCCCGACGGGTCGGCGGGCATGACCGTGCTGCCGGAGTTCGCGCTGAGCGAGGTCAAGGCGCGCGAGGGCGTCACGGCGGCGGAAAGGCTCAACGCCATCATGCGCGACAGCGCGCGCCAGCATTCCTGGTCGTTCGTCGACGCCCATCGCGCGGTCTTCGGCGGACGCGGCCTGTGCGCGGGCCAGGGCAACGGTCCCTGGACCATGGCCGACGAGCTGCGCATCCCCCGCAAGGGCAACGGCGAGTGGGAGCCGTTCACTCCCTCCAATTGGCGTGCCTATGCGCCGCGCCAGCGCCTGTTCCGCACGCCCAACGATGCCTTCATGACCGGCAACTTCCACGTCGCCCAGTCGGTGATGCAGAAGGTGCTCAACGCGCAGGGCTACGCCTGGATCCAGCTGCTGCTGGCGAGCGTCTACTCCGGTGCCTTCCACCCCTCGGCCGAGGGGCAGGCCGTCATCGCCGACGCCATCGTCGACAGGGCGCGCGCGGTGCTCGCCAAGTACGAGGCGCGCGCCCGCGCCTCCAAGCGCGTCGACTTGGGCTCCTCCGATCAGGACGGGCAGTGAGTCGATCCCCTCTCCCCATCATGATGGGGAGAGGGAGCATCGCCCGCGAATCCGTGCTAACCCTTGTACGCACACGAGGTGTCGACTGGTCGCGGCCCGAATGTACAATTGCAAGAAGTGCCCGGGGTACTGCTGCTCCTATCCGCTGATCGCGCTCAACAAGCGCGACGTGGAGCGTCTTGCCAGGCATTTCGGCATCTCCTTCCGCAAGGCCAGGGCCAAGTTCACGGTGGAGCGCTGGGGCGCCAAGTACTCCATGCGCCGCAAGAAGGACGAGATCTTCGGCGGCGTGTGCCGCTTCTTCGACACCGAGAAGCGCTGCTGCACCATCTACGAGGCGCGTCCCTCGCTGTGCCGCAGCTTCCCCGGCGGCCGCTGCGGCTACTACGACTTCCTGGCCTTCGAGCGCCGCGCCCAGGAGGACGACGAGTTCATCGCCACCACCAACAACAAATGACCCGTCCGCCCTTCAAACGCTTGGTTACTGAGCGTCGCGTTGCAGAAGAAGCGGCGTGCGCCGAAGTTGACGCCGCCGACCTGTCGTGGGCCGGGGCATACATCGCAAGGGGGCTTGCCGATGCTGAGGCCGGGCGAACGGTTCCGGCCGACATCGTGCATGCCGAACTGCGCGCCCGTTTCGGCACCAAACGAGGTTGATTGGCGACGGCGCGTCCCCAGGCGTTTCATCGGTATTGTCGTCGTCTCGTTGACTTGGGCACGCTCGCGCGTATCATCGCGGCGGTCCATACGACACTTGCGGAAGAGACTCCGCCGTTTTGCCAGGCGAAACGGTGGGGCGCCGAAGGAGCAACCGCCCCGGAACCTCTCAGGCAAATGGACCGCAAGTTGATGGCACTCTGGAAAGCAGCCGGCCCACCCGCCGGCTCACCGAAGGGGTAAGGCGGCTGGGCAGTAGACCCTGACGCTGAAATCTCTCAGGTCCCGCGACAGAGGGGGCTTGAACTCGCGCCATCCCGGCGCGGGGTGCAAGCCCTGTGGGACTTCGAGGGGTTCGACCAGATGAGTGCCGATCCGGCTTCCGACGCGCCCCTGAAGCGCACGCCCCTCTACGCGGAGCACGTCGCGCTCGGCGCCAAGATGGTGCCGTTCGCGGGTTACGAGATGCCCGTTCAGTACCCCCTCGGCATCCTCAAGGAGCATCTGGCAACGCGCGCGCAAGCCGGCCTGTTCGACGTCTCGCACATGGGCCAGGCAATGCTCACCGGCCCCGATCATGCATCGACGGCCGCCGCGCTCGAGGCCCTCATTCCCGCCGACATCGTCAATCTCGCCACCGGCCGCCAGCGCTACAGCCAGCTCCTCACCGATGCGGGCGGCATCATCGACGACCTGATGGTGACGCGGCCCGCCGGCCTCGGCAGCGACGGCCGCCTGATGCTCGTCGTCAACGCCTCGCGCAAGGACGTCGACTACGCGCACATCGCCAGCCGCCTTCCGGCGAGCGTGAAGCTTCTGCCCGCGCCCGAGCGCGCGCTCCTCGCCGTGCAGGGTCCCGCCGCCGCGCGCATTGTCGGTGCGCTTTGCCCCGAGGCGCCGCAGCTCGCCTTCATGCAGGCGGTCAGCGCCCGCGTTGGCGGCTTCGACTGTCACATCTCGCGCACGGGCTACACCGGCGAGGATGGCTTCGAGATCTCGGTTGCCGCCGCCGACGCGGTCGGCCTGTGGCGGCAGCTGTTGAAGGACGATGCGCTCGCGCCCGTCGGCCTCGGCGCGCGCGACTCGCTGCGGCTGGAAGCCGGCCTGTGCCTCTATGGCCACGACATCGACGAGACCACGAGCCCCATCGAGGCGGGTCTCGCGTGGTCGATCCAGAAGCGGCGCCGCGTCGAGGGCGGTTTCCCCGGCGCCAGGCGCATCCAGGACGAGCTCGCCAACGGCCCCAAGCGCCGCCGCGTCGGCATCAGGCCCGAGGGCCGCGCCCCCGCGCGCGAGCGTACCGACATCCAGTCGCCGAAGGGTGAGCGCATCGGCGTCGTCACCTCGGGCGGCTTCGGCCCGAGCGTGAACGGCCCCGTCGCCATGGGCTATGTCGAGGCCGCCCACGCCAAGCTCGGCACCCCGCTCAGCCTCATGGTACGCGGCAAGGCGCTTCCCGCCGCCGTCGCCCCGCTGCCGTTCGCCCCGCATCGCTACGCCCGCAAGACCTGACCGAGGGAGACTTCATGGCCACCGAGCGCTTCACCAAGGACCACGAGTGGATCCGCATCGACGGCGGCATCGCCACCGTCGGCATCACCGCGCACGCGCAGACGCAGCTGGGCGACGTCGTGTTCGTCGAGCTGCCCGACGTCGCGCGCAAGGTGGCGCAAGGCGATGCGGTGGCCGTCGTGGAGAGCGTCAAGGCGGCGAGCGACGTGTTCGCGCCCATCACCGGCGAGGTCGTCGAGACCAACAACGACATCGTCGGCCAGCCGGCTCTCGTCAACGAGGACGCCGAGGGCAAGGCGTGGTTCTTCAAGCTCAAGGTCGCCAACGCCGCGGAGCTCGACGCCCTCATGGACCGCGCCGCCTACGAGGCCTTCGTCAAGGAATCGTCCTGATGCGCTATCTGCCGCTCACCGACGCCGACCGCCGGGCCATGCTGGCGAGGATCGGCGTCGCCGACATCGACGCCCTGTTCGCCGACATCCCCAGGGACAAGCGGCTCACGAGCCTCGTCGACCTGCCCGAGGCCCAGGGCGAGATGGAGGTGGAGCGGGCGCTGGGCCGGCTCGCTGCAAAGAACACGGCCGCAGGCTCGGTGCCGTTCTTCGTCGGCGCCGGGGCCTACAAGCACCACGTGCCCGCCACCGTCGATCACCTGATCCAGCGCTCGGAGTTCCTGACCTCCTACACGCCCTATCAGCCGGAGATCGCCCAGGGCACGCTGCAGTACCTGTTCGAGTTCCAGACCCAGGTCGCCATGCTGACGGGCATGGAGGTGGCGAACGCCTCCATGTACGACGGCTCGACCGCGGCGTCCGAGGCCGTGCTGATGGCGCACCGCGTCACCCGCCGCAACAAGGCGGTGCTCTCGGGCAACCTGCACCCGCATTACCGCGAGACCATCGAGACGGTCTCGCGCATGGCGGGCCACGAGATCGTGGCGCCCCCGCCGCACGGTGCCGCCGAGGACCTCGGCAGCAAGATCGACTCCAGCGTCTCGTGCGTGGTCGTGCAGAACCCCGACGTCTTCGGGCAGGTGCGCGACCTGACGCCGATCGCCAAGGCCGCACAGGCCGCCGGCGCGCTGCTGGTCGTCGTCGTGACGGAGGTCGTCTCGCTCGGCCTCGTCGAGCCGCCGGGCGCCATGGGCGCCGACATCGTCGTCGGCGAGGGCCAGGGGATCGGCAACGCGCTCTCCTTCGGCGGTCCCTACGTCGGCCTGTTCGCCACGCGCCAGAAGTACCTGCGGCAGATGCCGGGCCGGCTGTGCGGCGAGACCGTGGATAAGGAGGGCCGGCGCGGCTTCGTGCTGACGCTCTCCACCCGCGAGCAGCACATCCGCCGCGAGAAGGCGACCTCCAACATCTGCACCAACTCCGGCCTGTGCGTGCTGGCCTTCACCATCCACATGAGCCTGCTCGGCGAGGCGGGGCTGCGGCGGCTCGCCCGCATCAACCACGCCAACGCCGTGGCACTCGCGGACATGCTTGGGAAGGTGCCGGGCCTAAGCGTGCTCAACGACACCTTCTTCAACGAGTTCACGATCCGCGTGCCGGGCGATGCGGCCGAGGTGATCGAGAAGCTCGCCAGGAAGGGCGTGCTCGGCGGCGTGCCGGCCTCGCGGCTTTCACCTGACAATGCCGATCTGCGCGACCTCATCATCGTCGCCTGCACCGAAGTCAACACCGACGCCGACCGCAAAGCCTACGTGAAGGCCCTGCAGGCGGTGCTGAAATGAGTCGTGAGATCGTAGGGCGCAATAGCGAAGCGTATTGCGCCGTTCCAGATCAACTCGGCGCAATACGGCTTACGCCTATTGCGCCCTACGCCGCCGGTCGCCGGGAGGTACTGCCATGCTGAACCGACAGGGACGGCCGACGGGGCCGGGCGCGGCGGAGGCCGCAAGCGGCGAGACCTTCAGCGGCAACCGCGGGCTCGCCATCGAGGAGGCGCTGATCTTCGAGGTCGGCCGCACGGACACCACGGGCGTCGACCTGGCGGAGCCCGCGAAATTCACCTCGCGCCTCGGCGCACTCGAGCGCAAGGCGCCGATCGGCCTGCCGGGCCTCAGCGAGCCCGAGGCCATGCGCCACTACGTGCGCCTCTCCCAGAAGAACTTCGGCATCGACACCGGGCTGTTCCCGCTCGGCTCCTGCACCATGAAGCACAACCCGCGCCTCAACGAGCGCATGGCGCGGTTGCCGGGCTTCGGCGACATCCATCCCCTGCAGCCGCTCTCTACCGTCCCGGGCGCCATCGAGCTGATCGGCGAGCTGTCGCGCTGGCTCAGCGAGCTCACGGGCATGCCCGCCATCGCCATGACGCCCAAGGCGGGCGCTCACGGCGAGCTGTGCGGCATGATGGCGATCAAGGCGGCGCTGGCGGCGCGCGGCGAGCCGCGCTCGGTCGTGCTGGTGCCCGATTCCGCGCACGGCACCAATCCGGCGACCGCGGCGCTGCTGGGCTATCGCGTCGAATCGGTGCCAGTGCGCCCGGACGGCACCGTCGATCCCGAGGAGGTGAAGAAGCGGCTCTCGCCCGAGGTTGCCGCCATCATGCTCACCAACCCCAACACCTGCGGCCTGTTCGAGCGCGATGTGGTGGGCATTGCCGACGCCGTGCACGCGGCCGGCGCCTACTTCTACGCCGACGGCGCCAACTTCAACGCCATCGTCGGCAAGGTGCGCCCCGGCGACCTCGGCGTCGACGCCATGCACATCAACCTGCACAAGACGTTCTCGACGCCGCACGGCGGCGGCGGCCCCGGCGCCGGGCCGGTGGCGCTGTCGGCCGCGCTCGCCCCGTTCATGCCGGTGCCCTACACGATCGCCGACGCCAAGGGCGTCCGGTACGTGGAGCACATCGTCCCCTCCCCCCTTGCGGGGGAGGGACAGGGA
>Ga0247830_10001281_pt1 | contig 10356 bp, 9 predicted proteins | sample 12C_Control_Day5_FD_207766 | JGI IMG/M metagenome (GOLD analysis project Ga0247830, IMG submission 207766) | Soil microbial communities from agricultural site in Penn Yan, New York, United States - 12C_Control_Day5 | ecosystem: Environmental > Terrestrial > Soil > Agricultural land | place: USA...
CATCGAGAACGCGCTCGACGCGGATGCCGCGCGCATCTCGGTGACGATCGAGCTCGGGGGAAAGAAGAATCTCCGCGTCGAGGATGACGGCGAGGGAATGGACCCCGGCGACGCGAGGCTCGCGATCGAACGCCACGCCACGAGTAAGATTGCCACGTCCGCGGACCTTGGCGCCATACGGACGCTCGGCTTCAGGGGCGAAGCGCTGCCAAGCATCGCGTCGGTGTCGCACTTCACGCTGAGAACCCGCGCCCGGGGCGAGGCGGCCGGCACCGAGATCAAGGTGAACGGAGGCACGCTGGCGTCGGAGCGCGAGGTAGGCGCGCCGCAGGGGACATGCATCGAAGTCGCGGATCTTTTCTACAACCTTCCCGCCCGGCGGAAGTTCCTCAAGTCCGATACCGCGGAAGCCACACAGATCTCGCGGCTGATGACGCAGATGGCACTGGGATATCCGACCGTTGGCTTTTCGTTGACCAGTGCGGGATTCAGCGGCGGGCCTGGGCGCAAGCTCCTCGAGTGTCCACCGGCCGCGGGGCTCGGCGAACGATTCTTCCAGCTGTTTGGTGAGCGGCCCGATCTGATCGAGATCCGGAAAGAAGCGGGAGGCTTGAAGATTCACGGCTACATCGCGGCGCTCGGCGACCAGGGGCCCGTGCGCGGCGCGCAGAATGTGTTCGTGAACCGCCGCATCGTCAAGGACCGGACGATCGCGCATGCGATTTCGGAGGCCTACACGGTCGCGACGATCAAGGAACGCAGCCCCGAAGTCCACCTGTTCATCGAGATTCCACCCGAACGGGTCGACGTGAACGTTCACCCGACCAAGGCCGAGGTCCGCTTTCTCGAGCAGTCGCTCGTACACGAAGTGCTTCGGCGCGGGCTCGGTGACGCCTTAGGGCAGGGGAGGGCACCGGAACTGCAGTTCACGCCGTTCTCGCCCCGTCCATCGGAACCGCAGCCGATGTCGATCCCCGGCGTGCTCGCGGACGCGGCCATCGCAAATCGATGGGCAGCGGAGTCGCTTTCCGGGACCGCACCCGGCACTGAGCGCCTCGCACCGAGCACCGGGCACCGAGCACCCAGCACGAGTCCGGACATCCGTCCGATGATCCCCCTGGGACAATTCCGCGACACCTACATCCTCGCCGTCGACGATGAAGGGATCGCGATCATCGATCAGCACGTCGCCCATGAGCGCGTGCTGTTCGAGCAGGTGATGGAGAAGCTCACGGGCGCACGTCTTGAAAGTCAGCGTCTCCTCACGCCGCTGGTCATCGAGATGTCTCCGGCGCAGCGCCAATCGCTTGCCGCGCACCGCGCCACGCTGGATCGCTTCGGGATGGAGCTCGAAGAATTCGGTGGCGACAGCCTTCACCTCGCCGCCGTGCCGGCGATCCTCGCTCCGTCCGAGTGCGAAGCCGCCGTGCGCGCGCTCGCCGAGGACCTCGAGGGGCTCGACAGAGGATCCCGTGTCGAGGACGCGTTGAGGAAGATCGCCGCCACGGTGGCGTGTCACGCGGCTGTCAAGGCCAACTACCCGCTGACGCTCGAGAAGATGCGCTACATCCTCGAGGAGCTGCGCCGTACGGCGTACTCGTCCGTGTGCCCGCACGGACGGCCTGTCGTGCTGCGAATCACGCGCCGCGAGGTCGAGAAAAACTTCCAACGCATCTGATGCTCAGGCAACAGGAGTAAGCTGCCGTCATGGGTATCGTGACATCGATCCGTTCGGAGTTCCTTCGTTACCGGGACCTCGGAGATAAGGCGATCGCACAGCTCGACAATGCCGGCTTGACGGCCGCCGCTCCCGGTGGCGGGAATTCGATCGCGACGATCTGCTGGCACATGTCCGGAAACTTCCGCTCGCGTTTCACCGAGTTCCTGACGAGCGATGGTGAAAAGCCCTGGCGCAAGCGCGACGAGGAGTTCGAGCCACGCTCGGTCACGCGAGCTGAGCTCCGGCAGAAATGGGACGCCGGGTGGAACGTGTTGCTTGGCGCGCTCGACACCCTCACCGACGACGACCTCGGGCGGACCGTGACCATTCGCGGGCAGGCACTCAGTGTTCAGGACGCGTTGCTGCGGTCACTCGCGCACGCGAGCTATCACGTCGGGCAGATCGTCTACGCCGCGAAAGCTGCGCAGGGCGCAGACTGGAAGTACCTCAGCATCCCGCCAGGGAAGTCGGAGAAGTACAACAGAGCGCCCACACTCGAGAAACCACCACGATAATCGCTGATCGGTCGATCGCTGATCGGTCGATCTGATCGGTCGACCTGTCGATCTGCCGATGCCATCAATCGATCAGCGATCGCCCGATCAGTCGATGGATCCGCTTCCCTTGAACTGGTCTGCCTCGTCCGCGAAGAGCACGTTGAAACTCGTGAGCGATCCGTAGCATCCGCTGATGTAGCCCTGCAGCTTGATCTTGACGTCTTCGGGCAGCTCGGTCGCGTTCACCTGCTGCTCGAGCGTTCGCAGCCGATTCCGCAGCATCACGACCTTGTGGAAGAACGTCTCGATGGGCCAGGAGCGCTCCTGCAACTCCGGATTGCCGGGACGGATCGCCAGCGTTCCGCCGCGCCATTTCTCGGCCGGCGCGACCGGCGTGACTCCTGATTCTTCGCGGATGATGCGGCGCAGCAGCATCTCGATGTCGGTGCCGGACAAGTCGGTCATCAGAGGAGCAGTCCTTTCACGTTCGCTGACGAGTGGAAACGCTTCGCGCGTGGACTTCACGGACGATCTGCTGGCACCAGCCGTTTTCGATCCCGTCGGAGCCTCCGGGCTCGTCTCGATTCGCGGTCCGCCGCGGTAATTGTGCTCGCTGTGACAGTAGCCGCAGACGACGCGGATCGGCTGTCCCTCGGTGTCGGACGCGATCACCGTGTGCATGCGGTCCGTCTTGCACGCGCGGCAGAAATCCTCGACTGCGTCTCCCGCACGATACGTCCTCACAGGCATCCGCTGATTGTAGTAGCGCTGCGCTAACATTCGAACGCCATGTCATCCACGCGTTACGTTGCATTCCTACGCGCCATCAACGTCGGCGGTCACATCGTCAAGATGGACCATTTGCGAACGCTTTGCGAGGCCATCCCGCTCGAGAATGTGTCCACCTTCATCGCGAGCGGCAATGTTCTCTTCGAGTCGAAGAAGCCGCGGGCGCAGGTCGAAGCCGCCATCGAGAAGAAGCTGAAAGCGGCGCTCGGCTACGACGTGGCCACGATGGTTCGCAGCGGAGCCGACCTGGCGGCGATCGTGGAGCGCGTGAAGAAGGAAGGCCTCGACCGCGACGTCACGCTGTACGTCGGGTTGCTCAAAGACGCGCCGCCAGCGGAGGTCGTGAAGGCGGTTGCCGCGATGTCGAACGCAATCGACCTGCTGTCGATCGAAGGAGGCGAGTTGTACTGGCGCTGCCGCAAGTCGTTCAGCGAGTCGACGATCGCCGGACTGAAGCTCGATAGAGCCCTTGGCTGTCCGGTCACGGTGCGAAACTACAACACGGTTCGCCGACTCGCCGAGAAGCTGAACTGACGCATTCACACCGTGCAATTTCGTGAACCCTTGCCACCTTGGCCCTTGCCCCTTACTTCACGATTCACCCCTCAGCGTTCAGCATTGCAGGCGACACCTTGCCTCATCCGTAAGCCGTTGCGGTCCCGCGCTTTATCCTTGACTCGCCTCAACGCTCCTTCTACACTTTCGTCATCCCAGCAACTCGCTACGCAACAAGAGCCGCGAGGCTCCGTGTCTGCGTTGGGTCCAAGCGATAAAGGCCACCCCCCCGGGTGCGCAAAGCCGGATGTTCTCAATTTCACGAGAGCGGTTCCGGTTGCCGAACTTGGAGATTTGTTATGTCCACTCGTCGTACGTTACCGGCCGTCGTCGCTTTCGCCTTTGCCCTCTTCTTCTTCGGTCTGGGTAACTACCTGGGGGCACGCCAGAATGCCGATACCGAAGCGCAGTTCGCCGCGCTTCGTGCGGAGCTCACCGAGTTGCGAAACCGTGAACCTCTCCTCGCTACCGGCACTGCCGGCCGGCTCGACCCCGTCGCGCCGCCCAATGTAGACGCAATCGTCGATGACGTGAAGCGCCGGCTCAGCGACGAGATGGGCCTGTTCCCGCTCGACCTGCTCCGCGAGCGGCGTCAGAGCTTTGTCGAGCTGTATTCGTACGACGACCGGGGATCGAGCAGCTACGGCACCGCCGGTTATCTGGGTAACGGGTACTTCATCACCGTCAAGCACGGCGTCGTCGCGCTCGGGCAGGAAGGCCTGGCGGATCCGCGCAAGATCACCTCGGTGAAAATTGCGTACGACGGCAAGCTGCTCAATGCCCGCGTCGTCGACTACGGTGACGCGAAGGTCGAAGTGGATCCCGGTGACTGGGCGATCGTCAAGGTCAAGGAAAAGATCGAACTGCCGGCGCTCAATCCGAACCTGGCGTTCGGCTTCGAGTTCGCCGACCCGATCTTCCGTCTGGGCAACGATTACTCAAAGGGCATCATCGTCGCAACCGGCTACGTGGGCCAGAAGACGCCGAACAGCCTGGTGACCTGTCTGACCGACGGCCATCCCGGCGTCTCCGGCGGCGGGGTGTTGAACCGTGATGGAGATCTCGTCGGCATCCCGATCGGCCGGATGCAGGGAGATTTCCGCTTCTCGTTCATCCTGCCGCTTCGCGCCGAGATGTTCAAGAAGGTTTCTTTCTGATTTCGTCGAGGCGCTGCCTGATGCGCGCCTCGAGTCCTCTTTCTGTCGGCTCGTAGAACCGACGGCCTGCGTGCGCCGGCGGCAGGCACTCCATTCCGCGCGCGATCCCTTCCCCTTCGTCGTGCGCGTAGCGATAGCCTTTCCCGTACTCGAGCTCTTTCATCAGCCGTGTCGGCGCGTTCCGCAGGTGCAGCGGCACCGGCTCCGCGACGTCTGTCGTGGCGGCTTCCGCTGCGTCCAGATACGCGCGATAGACCGCGTTGCTCTTCGAAGCGACGGCCATATAGATAGCCGCCTGGGCAAGCGCCGTGTTGCCCTCCGGCATGCCCATGAAGTGGACGGCGTCCTTCGCCGCGAGGGCGATCGTGAGCGCCTGTGGATCCGCGTTGCCGATGTCCTCTGACGCGAACCGCACCAGACGACGAGCGACATAGAGCGGGTCTTCGCCCGCTTCGAGCATGCGCGCGAGCCAGTAGACTGCCGCATCCGGATCACTGTTGCGCATCGATTTGTGCAGCGCTGAGATCAGGTTGTAGTGCTCCTCGCCCGATTTGTCGTAGAGGAGGGCGCGGTTCTGCGCGAGGTCGGCAACGAGTGCGGTGTCGATGCGGCCCGCGGCACCAGCGGTCGTCACAGCCGTCTCGAGGAAGTTCAGCGCGACGCGCGCGTCGCCATTCGCGTACTTCGCGATCGCGTTCAGTGCCTCGTCATCGACGACGAGCCTCAGCCGTCCGAGCCCACGCTCCTCGTCGTCGACGGCGTGGCGGAGGATGGTCGTGATCTCCGGCAGCCCGAGCGGCTTGAGTACGTGGACCTTCGAGCGCGAGAGCAGCGCGGAGTTCACCTCGAACGAGGGGTTTTCGGTGGTCGCGCCGATGAGAACGATGTCACCAGCTTCGACGCGGGGGAGGAACGCGTCCTGCTGCGCCTTGTTGAAGCGGTGGATCTCGTCGACGAAGAGGATGGTGCGGCGGCCGGTACGGCGCCGCGCCTCTTCCGCTTCGCCCATCACCGTGCGGATCTCCTTGATTCCCGACAGCACCGCACTGAATGAGATGAAGTGCGCCTTCGTCGCGGTCGCGATCAATCGAGCGAGCGTGGTCTTACCGGTACCGGGCGGTCCCCAGAGGATGATCGACTGCAGGCGGTCCTGCTCGATGGCCTGACGCAACGGACGGCCAGGACCGATCAGCGTGTCCTGCCCGACGAACTCGTCCAAGGTTCGCGGGCGCATGCGCTCGGCGAGCGGGGTGTCCGCCTTCGCCCCGCTGCGCGGGGCTTCGCCCGACTTCGCTGCGCTTCGCGCCGTTTCGTCGAGGTCATCGAACAGCGACATGTGCCCTCTGTCTGGACGCCTCGTAGAGGACGAGTGCGGCGGCAACGCTCACGTTCAGTGATTCGACGGGCGACCGCATCTCGATCGTCAGCTGTTCATCCACGCTTTCGGTGAGCTCGCGTGAGAGGCCGGCTCCCTCGCCGCCGAGCAGGATCGCTGATGGCGCCGCGAGGTTCGCGCGGTGCGGCGGCACGCCACCTCGAGGCACCATGGCGAAGGTGCGAATTCGAGCGCGGCCAATCTTCTGGAGCACGATGCTGGCGTCGGCGGCGGCGGCGATGGGCAGGCGGAAAGCGCTCCCCATGCTGCCACGGAGGGCCTTCCATCCGAACGGGTCCGCTGTACCTGCACCTGCGATCACTGCGCTCCCGCCACAGGCCTCCGCCGTTCGGATGATGGCGCCGACATTACCGGGGTCCTGCACACTGTCGAGAACCAGCAGCAATTGTGGTGGATGAGTCGCGATCACGGTCTCCAGTTCGGGCATCGTGATCCGCGCGAGCGCCACGACGCCCGAACCCTTGCGGACGGGGCTGATCGTGTTGGCGAGCGAGGCCGGGAGCGTGACCACACGCGCTCCCGAGCGCTCACATTCGTCGACGAGGGTCGCGTGCCGAACGGCCGCTTCGTCGGAAAATGCCGCGACCTCGAGTGTGACTGCCGACCGCAGCGCCTCGTCGAGCAGGTGCGCACCATCAAGGAGCACCGTGTCATCAATCCGCCCTTCACGCGCCATATCGCGGAACCGCTTCACCAGCGCGTTGTTCCGGCTCGTCACCTGCTCCACAGCACGATTCTACTTGGCCCGAGTGATACCATCAGCTCGATGAAAGCCCGCATTCTCAAGAAGTTCGAAGAGGAGATCGGCCAGCTCGAGAAGGAGCTCAAGACCGAACTGCCGAAGGAGATTCAGCGCGCTCGGGAACTGGGCGACCTCCGCGAGAACGCGGAGTATGCCGCGGCAAAGGAACGCCAGCGGCTCGTTGAGGCACGGATCAGCATGCTCAAGAAGCGCGTGAGCGAGATCTCGCTGATGAACCTCGATAAAGTACCTCACGACAAGGTGGGATTCGGCTCCACCGTCCACCTGAAGGACCCTCAGGGGCAGATGGTGATCTATCAACTCGTCATGCCCGAGGATGCCGACCCCGAACACGGCATGATCTCCACGGCGTCGCCGATCGGCCGCGCGCTGGTCAACAAAGAAGAAGGCGACGAGGTCAACGTCACTACTCCCAACGGTTCGCGGCGTTTCGAGATCGTCAAGCTGGTCACGCTGCACGACGAGGACGGCGCGCGCGCGTGATCACGCCCGATCTGCCGGAACGGTCCTACTCCACTCGGCTGCGCACGGCGCTGCTGCTCACGGGGTCCGGCACGGCAGGGGCATATCATGCGGGCGTTCTGCGCGCCCTGCACGAAGCCGGCGTGAAGATCGATCTCGTGGGCGGACGAGGGATCGGTGCCGCGTCGGCGCTCTTCGCCGCCATCGACGGCGCGGCGCGCCTCTGGGAACCATCCGGTGTTTGGAAAGACCGCTCGTCGCGCCAGTTCTATGGATGGCGGCGTCCGCTCCGGTTGGCGGGGTACGCGGTGCTCGCCGCCGGGCTCGTGCTGCTGCTGCCACTGGCGCTGCTCGCGGCCGCCGTGGTTGTCGGCCTGTTCGGCCTCGTGCTGTCGCTCGTGGGGCTGGAGGGCGCCGGCACGCGTCTCACGTCCAGCTTCACCGGCTGGGTGTCGACGCTGTTCGTTCCCACCGCGCTTCCAACCGTCGTCCCTCGCCTCGTGCTGTTCGCGTTGCTTGCAGCGGTCGCCATCCTGATCGCCGCTGCGATAGCTGCCCACGTGGGCGATCCCGTGCGGCGCCGCGCGCGGCGCGGGTTCTTGTCGCGTTTGGTCGGCGCGCCGTTGTCTGCCGAATCGCTCGTCGACCGCTGCGCTTCCGATCTATGGAACCTGATTCGCGGCGCGGCGCCGCTCGCGCTGCCGGGGCGGCGTGATCTCGCGCGGAAGTACGTCGAGCTGCTCGCCGAGAATCAGGGGCAGCCGGGATTCCGCGAGCTGCTGGTCACGGTGCACGATATGGACGCGCGCCGCGACCTCGTCTTCGCGCACCTCTCCGCGCAGCGCCGCAATCGTTTCTTCTCGCGGCCCGTGCCCGACCCCGTCGCCAGGCGGGTCGAGGCATTCGATCTTGCCGGCGTCGCGCGGGATCACGTGCTCGACGCGCTGAGCGCGGCTCTATCGGTGCCGCTCGCCACCGAGCCGCATCTCGTGCAGTTCTCAGCGGAAGGACCGTGGCGCGGCGAGGCACATCGGCTGTGCGACCGGCCCGAAGGTCTTGCCCGGCTGGTCGAAGAAGCGGGGCACGCGGGCGCCGAGCAGATCATCCTCGTCGCCGCGGCGCCGCCCGAGGGTCGCGCGCACGAACTGAGTGCCGGGCGGGCGGACCTCCGCGGTCGCGCCGGGGAACATCTCGCCACGTTCGAGACCGCGGCGCTCCGCGACGCGCTCGAACAGTTCGCCGGCCGCTTCGCGTCGGTATTTGTCATACGTCCGCCGCACAATCCTCTGACACCACTCGATCTCGGCGGCGTGTACGATGAGCGTTCCGATCGCACGCAAACTGTGGCCGAACTGGTGGACCGCGGGTACGAAGACGCCTATCGACAGTTCATCGAGCCCATCGTCGGGGCCGGCGCCGAACCATCGGGACCGGTCCAACATGTGAATGGCGGCCAGGCCGCTCCCTCGCAGTTGTAAGCTCTCTGAATGAAGATCGCCACAGAGCTCGTCCAGCGTGCCGCAGGTGTGCTTCGCGATGCGGAGCCCCTGACCACTCCGATCTACGAAACCACCACGTTTGTCTTCGAGACCGCCGAGGAAATCCGCGACTACAACGAGGGCCGGTCGCAGAAGTATCTCTACACACGCTACGGCAACCCGACGGTCACCGCGGTGGAACAGAAGCTTGCGAAGCTCGAGCTCGCCGACACCGCCATGCTGCTGTCGAGCGGCCAGGCGGCGACCACGACCGCGCTGCTCGGGCTGTTGAAATCGGGGGACGAGATCGTCTGCAGCGCCGCCATCTATGGCGGCACGCTGCACCTGATCGCTGATCTCTTGCCGAAATTCGGCATCACCTCGCGCTTTGTGCCGATCGAGGCCTTGCGAAATCCGGAACAGGTCATCTCGGACGCCACGCGGCTCGTATGGTTCGAGTCCCCGATCAATCCGACACTGCGATGCGTCGATATCGCGGCCGTCGCGAACGCGTGCCGCGGGCGCGGGGTCATCTCCGTCATCGACAACACTTTCGCAAGCCCCGTGAACCAGCAGCCCCGCGCGCTCGGCGTTGACATCGTGATGCACAGCGCGACGAAGTACCTCAACGGCCACAGCGATGTCACCGCCGGCGTGCTCGCCGGTCCCGCCACGCTGCTCGAGCCAGTCAAGAAAGCGCGCCGTATGTTCGGGACGGTGCTCGATCCGCACCCCGCATATGCGCTCGGCCGCGGCCTGAAGACGCTGACCGTTCGGATGGAGCGTCACAACGCGAGTGCCCTCACGGTGGCGCAGTGGCTGGCCGCGGACCCGCGCGCCAGGACTGTGTACTATCCCGGCCTTCCGCAGCATCCGGACCATGAGATCGCCCGCAAGCAGATGCGAGGTTTTGGCGGGATGATGTGTGTCGATGTCGGAGGCGGTTACGAGGGGGCGGCACGGTTCTTCGACCGGCTGAAGGTGTTCAATCGCGCCGCCTCGCTGGGCGGCGTCGAGAGCCTCTGCAGTCTGCCAGTCCTGACTTCACAGTGGGGGCATTCGGAGGAAGAGCTGCAGCGCGCCGGTGTCACGCATTCGATGGCACGACTGTCGATCGGCCTGGAAGATCCTGAGGACCTGATCGCGGATCTCGATCAGGCTTTGGGGGCTCGCTAGCGTGGTTTCCGGCTCCAGGCTTCCGGCTTCCGGCGGATTTCTGACGTCCGGGCATGCGCTCGCTAATACTGAAATCCTGCTTCGTTGCTGACGCGTGACGCGACCGGAAGCCGGAAGCCTGAAGCCGGGAGCCGGAAGCCTATCTGGCCACCGGTTCCCTGGGCTTCTTTTCCGGCGCCGCCTCCTTCAGGAACTGTGCGGCCATGTTGGCGATGCTTTCCGTCATCGCCTGACCGTCGAGGTCGCCGAATTTCTGGCGGAAGCGGTCGATCGGCACGACGGCCTTCGCCATGGCGCGGTGCCCGCCAGCGCTGCCGATATCAGCGAACCACCGCTTCACGAACTCGCCAGCGTTGCGTGAGT
>Ga0247830_10001282_pt1 | contig 10356 bp, 5 predicted proteins | sample 12C_Control_Day5_FD_207766 | JGI IMG/M metagenome (GOLD analysis project Ga0247830, IMG submission 207766) | Soil microbial communities from agricultural site in Penn Yan, New York, United States - 12C_Control_Day5 | ecosystem: Environmental > Terrestrial > Soil > Agricultural land | place: USA...
CATCATCGGCGACTCGCCGTTCATGGACAGCCTGATCGTGATCATCACGATCGTCTTCTTCGCAGCCGGGCTCGCCTACGGCCGTGGAGCCGGGACGATCAGGACGAGCGACGAGGTGCTCGCCTCCATCACGAAGTCGTGGGCCGGCCTCGCGAGCCTGCTCTTCCTGTTCCTCCTCATCGCGCAGTTCATCGCGTACTTCAACTACTCGAACATGGCGCAGGTCGCGGCCGTCAAGCTCGGCGACTGGCTCGAGGAGGCCAACATCGGCGTGGTGTGGCTGCTGATCGGGTTCGTGCTCGTGACGATGCTGGTCGACCTGATCATGCCGGCGGCGATCGCCAAATGGGCCATCCTCGCCCCGATCTTCATCCCGCTCTTCCTGCGGCTCGACGTGGCGCCGCAGACCGTGCTCGCCGCCTACCGCGTCGGCGACTCTCCGTTCAACGTGGTCACACCGCTCATGGCCTACTTCCCGCTGATCATCATCTTCGCGCAGCGCTACCGGAGGGACGCCGGGATCGGCACCGTCGTCGCGATGATGCTGCCGTTCGTCGTCGTCCTCTCGGTCGTGTGGACGGCGTTCTTCGTGGCCTGGTACCTGCTCGGGATCCCGCTCGGCCCGGGCTCGCCCGTGCACCTGGACTAGCGCGGCGGCTCCCGCCTCTCCGTCGGCGTGAGCGACCAGACGATCACCTTCCTCATCCTCGGCGCCGCCGTTGCCGTCTTCATCTGGGACAGGCTCCCGGTCGCCGTCGTCGCAGTCGGCGTCGCGCTCTCGTTGTGGGCGGCCGGGGTGCTCGAGCTCGACCAGTCGCTCGCCGGGTTCGGCGACCCGACGGTGATCTTCATCGCGTCGCTCTTCGTCGTCAGCGAGGCGCTCGACGCGACCGGGGTGACCGCCTGGGCGGGGCAACAGCTGATCGCGGGGTCCGGTGACAGCCGCACCCGGGTGCTCGTCCTGATGATGCTCCTCTGCGCGGGCCTCACCGCCCTGATCACCGTCAACGGCTCCGTCGCCGCGCTCGTCCCCGTCGTCGTGGTGATGGCCGTGCGGCTCCGCCGGGCGCCGTCGCAGCTCCTGATGCCTCTTGCGTTCGCCGGCCATGCCGGCTCGCTCCTCGTCCTCACCGCGTCCCCGGTCAACGTGATCGTCTCCGAGGCGGCCGACGACGCGGGCGTGGGCAGGATCGGGTACTTCGACTTCGCGCTCGTCGGGATCCCGCTCCTCGCCGGCACGATCGCGATCGTCGTGCTGCTCGGCGAGCGGCTCCTCCCGCACCGGACGCCGCGGTCGATGCCGCCGGACTTCAGCTCCCACGCGCGAACCCTCGTGCACCAGTACGGGCTCGACGAGCCGGAGGCGCTGCTGACCCGCACGCAGGGCGCCGCCGAGGTCGCCGTCCCACCCCGGTCCGGCCTCGTCGGCCAGACCGCCTACCCGGGGATGGTGACCGACAGCGGCGACCTCGTCGTGCTGGCCGTGCAGCGCAAGGGCGAGGAGCTCGCCGGGGAGACGACGCTCGCGGTCGGCGACACGCTTCTCCTCCAGGGGACCTGGGGCGCGCTGGACGAGCATCTCGACGACCCGGACGTGCTCGTGGTCGACGAGCCGGCGTCGGTCAGGCGCCAGGCCGTCCCGCTCGGGCCGGGCGCGCGTCGGGTGCTCGTCGTGCTCGCCGGGATGGTGGCGCTGCTCGCGACGGGGGCGGTGCCACCGGCCGTCGCGGGACTGCTGGCGGCGGGGGCGATCGTGCTCTCGGGGGTGCTCTCGATCGAGCAGGCCTACCGCGGCATCGGCTGGACGACGGTGATCCTCGTCGCGGGGATGATCCCGCTCTCGACCGCGATGACCCAGAGCGGCGCCGCCCAGCGGCTTGCCGACGGGCTCGTCGACCTCCTCGGCGACGCAGGCCCGCGCGCTCTGCTCCTCGGTCTCGTCCTGCTCGTCCTCGTGCTCGGACAGCTGATCTCGAACATGGCGACGGCCCTGATCGTGATCCCGATCGCGGTCTCGGCCGCGGCGGAGCTCGACGTCTCGGCGAAGCCGATGCTCGTCGGCGTCGCGGTCGCCGCGGCGGCCGCGTTCATGACGCCGGTCGCGACGCCCGCGAACCTGATGGTGATGGAGCCCGGCGGGTACCGCTTCGGCGACTATTGGAAGCTCGGTCTTCCGCTGCTCGCGCTCTTCGGCACGGTTGCAGTCCTCCTCGTCCCCGTGATCTGGTCCTTCTGAGCATGGAGACGCTGGAGCTCGAGGACGATCCCGGCCGCTACGTCTCGACGGGCAACCTGCCGTCCCCCGACGACGTGCGGGCGGTCGTCTCCGAGGCGTACGAGCGCTACGGCACCGAGACGCGCGGCGAGCGCTCGCGCGTCTATCCGGCCCTCGCGCGGGTGCCCGCCGACCTCTTCGGCATCTGCGTCGCCGGCACGACCGGCCAGGTGTACGGCGCGGGCGACGCCGAGGTGCCGTTCACGATCATGAGCGTCGCCAAGCCGTTCGTCTTCGCGCTCGTCTGCCAGGCGCTGGGGCCCGAGGAGGCGCGCCGCACGCTCGGCGTCAACGCGACGGGGTTCCCGTTCAACTCGGTCGTCGCGGTGGAGCGCAGTCCGGACGGGCGGACGAACCCGATGGTCAACGCGGGCGCGATCGCGACGACGAGCCTCGTCCCGGGCGCGGGAGCCGAGGAGCGCTGGCGGACGCTGCGCGACGGCCTCTCGCGCTTCGCCGGCCGCCCGCTCGAGCTCGACGAGGAGGTCTACGCGTCGGCCGCGGCGACGAACGACCGCAACCAGGGGATCGCGAGCCTCCTCTCGAGCCTCGGGCGCCTCGCGTGCGAGCCCGCCGAGGCGACCGACGTCTACACACGGCAGAGCTGCCTCGCGGTCACCGCGCGCGACCTCGCGGTGATGGGCGCGACCCTGGCGGGCGGCGGCGCGAACCCGGTCACCGGGGAGCGGGTCGTGGACGCGGGCGTCTGCCGCTACGTCCTCGCGGTGATGACGACCGCCGGGCTCTACGAGACCTCGGGCGACTGGCTCTACGAGGTCGGGCTGCCGGGGAAGAGCGGGATCGGCGGCGGCATCGTCACCGTCTCTCCCGGCAAGGGAGGCCTCGGCACGTTCGCCCCGCCCCTCGACGAGGCCGGCAACAGCGTCAAGGGACAGCTCGTCGCCCGGTACCTCGCGCGGCGCCTCGGGCTCGACCTGTTCGCCTCGGAGCCCGCCGGCTAGCAGCGTGGACGTCTTCGGCGGCGTGCTCGAAGGGCTGCGACCGCGACGGGTCGGCGCCCGCGGCCCTCGCGTGTTCTCGGTCTCGCGCGGGACGCGCCGGTTCCGGCGCGCGAGCGACGTGATCGTCGGCGTCCCCGCGCTCCTGCTCCTCGCCGCGCTGGTCGTCGCGTACCCGCCGTCCACGATCGAGCGCGCGCTGACGTCGTTGCTCGACAGCATGCCCGCCTGGCTCGTGCCCCTCTGGAGCGTCGCCTACGACCTGCTCGCGCTCTGGGCGCTCCTCCTCGTCGTGGCGGCCGTCGTCGCGCGCCGCGCGGTGGTCGTCCTCGAGGCCACGGGCGCCCTCGTCTGTGCGGCGGCGATCACGGTCGTCTGCGCGCGGATTGCCGTCGGGAGCTGGCCCGACGCCGACGAGATCCTGTGGTGGGAGGCGACCGCGACGACGTTCCCCGTCGCCCGCGTCGCGCTCTGCACGGCCGTGATCCTCACGGTCGGCGGGCACCTGGTCCGGCCGCTGGCGCGCGCGGGGCGCTGGATCCTCGTCGCGGGCGTCCTCGCCGCGACGCTCGTCGAGCCGGTGTCGCCGGGCGCGATCCCGACCGCCTTCCTCGTCGGCGTCGTGGCCGCCGCGGTGATCCGGCTTGCCCTCGGCACGTCCGCGGGGCATCCCGAGACGGATGGCGTCCTCGCGGCGGTGCAGGAGCTCGGCGTCACGGTCGGGACGCTCGAGCCGGCCGCGCGCCAGCCCGCCGGGGTCTTCGTCGCGCGCGGGCTCGCACCCGACGGCAGCCCGCTGCTCGTCAAGGTCTACGGCCGCGACGCCTACGACGCGCACCTGCTCGAGCGCCTCTGGCGCACCGCCCTCTACCGCGACGACGGGCAGCGGCTCCGGCTCAGCCGGATCGAGGCGGTCGAGCACGAGGCGCTCGCGACGCTGCTCGCGCGGCAGGGTGGGGTCGCCACCCGCGAGGTGGTCGTCGCGGCCGAGTCGGCGGCGGGGGACGCGCTCCTCGTGCTGCGGGGCGACGCGACCGCGCTCGAGGACCTCGCGCCCGAGGCCGTCGACGACGACCGGCTCCGGGCCGCATGGCGGGCGCTCGCCCGGGCGGGAGCCGCCGGGATCGCGCACATGCGGGTGGGCGGCCGCACCGTCGCCCTCGTCGGGGACGAGGTCGGCCTCGTCGACTTCGCGGGATCGGTCGTCGCGCCGCGGGAGGACCAGCTTCTCACCGACCGTGCGCAGCTCCTCGCCACGACGGCGGTCGCTGCCGGCCCGGATCGCGCGGTCGCCGCCGCCCTCGAGTCGCTCGGGCCGGAGGGCCTCGCGGCGCTCGCGCCCTACCTCCAGCCCGCCGCGCTCCCGCCCGGCCTGCGACGGTCGCTCGAGGCGGCGGACGTCGAGGTGGACGAGCTTCGCGACCGGGTCGCGGCAGCGGCGGGCGTGGAGCCGCCCGAGCTCGTCAAGCTGCGGCGCGTCACCTGGTGGAGCCTCGTCCAGGTCGCGCTGCTCGTCCTCGCGACGACGACCGTGCTCGAGGCGCTCGGCGCCCTCGACCTGGACGAGCTCGGCGCCACGATCGAGGACGCGGCGTGGAGCTGGCTCGCACTCGGCTTCGTCGTCGCGCAGCTCCCGCGGATCACCCAGTCGCTCTCGACGCTGGGGTCGGTCCCGGCGCGATTGCCGTTCGTCCCCGTCTATGCGATGCAGCTCGCGACGGGCTACATGAACCTCGCGTTGCCCTCGAACTTCGCGCGGATGGCGGTCAACATCCGCTTCTTCCAGCGCCAGGGCGTCCCGCCCGCGGGAGCCGTCACCGCGGGCGCGATCGACTCGTTCACGAGCACGGTGATCCAGGCGCTGCTCCTCGTCGTCCTCCTGCTCTTCACGGAGGCGAGCCTCGATCTCGAGCTGGAGACGCCCGCGGGCGACTCGCTCGAGCTCGTCGCCGTGCTCGCCGTGCTCGCCGCTGTGACGCTCCTCGGGCTGTTGCTCGTTCGACGCGTCCGGACGGCGGTCGTCGACCGCGTGCGCGCGTGGTGGCCCGAGGTCCGGTCCGCGCTCGCCGGGCTCCGCGCCTCGCACCGGCTCGCGCTCCTCGTCGGGGGGAGCCTGGCGACGGAGCTCCTCTTCGCGTGTGCCCTCGGGCTGTTCGCCCAGGGGTTCGGGTACGACGTTGGGCTCGCCGACCTCCTGCTCGTCAACATCTCGGTCTCGCTGCTCGCGAGCTTCATCCCGATCCCCGGCGGCATCGGCGTCGCCGAGCTCGGGCTCACCGTCGGCCTCTCCGCCGCAGGCCTGCCCGAGGACGCCGCGCTCGCTGCCGCGCTCCTCTACCGGGCCTCGACGTTCTACCTGCCGCCTGTCTGGGGGTTCTACGCGCTGGGCTGGCTGCGACGAAATGCGCTTCTCTGAGCCGCTCGCCCGGACGGCCCGCGCCTCCCGGCTCTACGATCTCCGTGTGGCTGAGCCCGTGCGCCTCACCGTCGTCTCGAGCCAGGCCGAGGCAGACATGATCTGCTCGCTGCTGCGCGCGAACGGCATCGCCTGCGCCGACCGGCCCGCGGACATCTCGGGCGAGGTGATGGGGTTCGGCGGCTGGACGGAGGTCCTCGTCGGCGCAGAGGACCTTCCGGCGGCACAGGAGCTGCTGGAGCCCGCGACGCCGGACTAGCCGGACGCGCACCCGGAGGCGGCGCGGGTCGTGGAGGTCGGTCTAGGCGTCGTCGCGGTCGGTGGCCGCCGCGCGGTCGAGCTCGAGCTGGCGCAGCTCGATCCGGCGGATCTTCCCAGTCAGCGTCTTCGGCAGGTCGGGGACGAACTCGATCGCGCGCGGGTAGGCGTACGCGGACAGGCGCTCGCGCACGAAGCGCTTGATCTCGTCGGCGAGCTCGTCGGACGGCTCGTGACCGTCGGCGAGGACGATGAACGCCTTCACGATGTTCCCGCGCAGCTCGTCCGGGGAGGCGACCACGGCTGCCTCGCGTACGGCGGGATGCTCGAGGCATGCCGACTCGACCTCGAAGGGGCCGATGCGGTACCCGGCCGCGATGATCACGTCGTCGGCGCGGCCGACGTACCAGTAGTAGCCGTCCTCGTCCTCGACCGCGGCGTCCTTCGTGTGGAACCACTCGCCGTCGAAGGTCTCCCGGCTCGCCTCCTCGTTGCGCCAGTACCCGAGCGGGTAGTGGGGGTTCGACCGGGCACGGAGGCAGATCTCGCCGCGCTCGCCCCGCGCGACCGGCTGCTCGTCCTCGTCGAGGATCTGCACGTCCCAGCCCGGCATCGGCCGCCCCATCGATCCCTCGCGCACCTCCATGAACGGATAGTTCGCGACGAGCGGGTACGACTCCGTGAGGCCGTAGAAGTCGAGCACCGTGACGCCGTACTGGTCGCGGAACCAGCGGATCGCCTCCGGGTTGAGCGGCTCTCCCGCGGAGCAGACGCGACGGAACGCCTGCGGATAGCGGGTGCCGGCTTCCTCGATCGCCATCATCGCGCGCATCGCCGTCGGCGTCGTGAACACGTTCGTCACCCGATGGCGGCTGAGAAACGCGAGCTGGTCGTGCGGGTCGAAGCCCGCCTTCCGCCGGTAGACGCACTGCACCGCCCCGAGCCGCCAGGGCCCGAGGAGCGGCGCGATCCCCGCCGCCCACGCCCACTCGCCCATCCCGTGGAACAGCTCGCCGTCCTGCACCTCGTGGCAGTACGTGAACTCCTCGTGGCCGACGATGTACCGGTGCGCGTGCACGATCCCCTTCGCGAGCCCGGTCGTGCCGGACGTGTAGTAGAGCTGCGCGGGGTCGTCGGCGGAGGTGTCGACGCACACGGCGTCGGTCGGCGCGCCCGACAGCGTGTCCGCGCCCACGACGAGCACCTGCGGCGCCCACGGGCGGTCGAACCGCGGGGCGTTCGCCTCGTCCGTCACGAGGAGCCGCGCCTCGGAGTCGGTGATCCGGTGCTCGATCCCGTCGTCGCCGTAGAGGACGGACATCGAGAGGAGGATCGCCCCGAGCTTCCAGGTGCCGAAGAAGATCGCGGCCGTCTCGGGCGTCGGCGGCATCACCACCGCGACGCGGTCGCCGCGCTCGACCCCGTGCCCGGCCAGCACGTGCGCCGCTTGGTTCGCGAGGTCCTGGAGCTCGCCCCACGTGAGCTCCCTCAGCGAGCCGTCGTGGCTCTCCCAGATCATCGCCTGCTTTGCCCGCGGGTGCTTGTCGCAGACGTCCGCCGCGATGTTGTAGCGCTCCGGCACCTCCCATCGATGGGACGCGCGGGCCGCGGCGTAGGTCTGACCGCTCACGCTCACCCTCGGTAAGCGTCTCACAGTCGTCCGACGCGTGCGGGAGCACCCGTTGGCGCTCCCGAGGAGTGTGTCGCGGCCGAGCTCACTCCACGTGGGCCAGCGCCTCGCCGAGCTGGCTGCGCGACGTGATCCCGAGCTTCGGGAAGAGCCGGTAGAGGTGCGAGCCGACCGTGCGGTGGGAGAGGTAGAGCCTCGATCCGATCTCGCGGTTCGTGAGGCCCTGGGCTGCCATCTGCGCGATCTGGAGCTCCTGCGGCGTCAGCTGGTCGCGGAGATCGGGGAGCCGCTTGCGGCTCGCCTCGCCGGAGGCGCGGAGCTCGCCGCGCGCGCTTTCGGCCATGCCCGCGAAGCCGAGGGCGTCGAAGAGCTCGCGGGCCGCCCGCAGGGGCGCGCGCGACTCGGCTACGCGCCGTTGGCGGCGTAGCCACCGCCCGTAGTTGAGGAGCAGGCGGCCGCGGTAGCACGGCCACGCGAGGAGCCCGTGCGCGAGGGCGGCCTCGTACAGGGCGCCCGCCTCGTCGTCGGGCGCGACGAGCGGCCGCGCGTACGCGAGCTGGGCGTGCAACAGCGAGCCCTCGGAGGCGGCGGCGACGCGCTGGAGCTCGGCGAGGTGGCGGGTGGCCTCCTCGTGCCGCTCGGTGGAGTGGGCCGACTCGACGAGGTCCGACAGGCCCCACAGCCCGACGAGCGGCTGGTAGGCGATGTCGGCGGGGTCGAAGAGCCGCCGGAGGTGGAAGTACCCGTCCTCGTAGCGACCGTGCGCGACGGCGCCGCGTCCGCGCGCGAACTGGACGACCCCGAGGTGCTGGTGCGCGCCCATCGACGTCAGCAGCGCCTCGGCCTCCGTGAGCAGGGCGTCCGCCTCCTCGTCCCGTCCGCGCTCCGCGGCCACGATCGCCCGCACGAGCCGGGCCGACACCGCCCAGAGCGGCCGGCCGCCGTCGTGCGCGATGCGCTCCGCCTCCACCGAGGCCGCGGTCGCGAGCGGCGCCTTGGCGAGGTGCATGGCGACGTAGGCCTGCGCGGTCAGCGCCTCTCCGAGCATGCCGAGCCGGCCCTGCCGGCGGAAGCCCTCGACCGCGGCGGAGAGAAACGGGAGCGCGAGATCGTCCGAGTACGTCGCGTTGGCCGCGTAGCCGAGGTTCAGCATCGGCACGGGGGCGGTCTGATCGGGCGCGTGCCGCGCCACCCGCGCCCGGACGACCGACCCGCGGCCGACAGGATCAGCGAGCGCGAGCACGTGGAGCAGGACGGGATCGTCCTCGCGCTCGGCGGCGCGCTCGGCGAGCGCGACGACGGCGCTGCGCACGTCGGGATCGGGGTTGCCCCACCAGAGGCGCAACGCGACCATCTGCAGGGCGTCGAGCGCGGCCGACTTGTCGCCCGCCGCGATCAGGTCGTCGGCGAGCGCGGCGATCGAGGCCGCGCTCGCTGCGCCCGTCCAGTTCGCGTCGTCGGAGATGTCGACGATGAACGCGACGCGCGCGCGCCGCTCCGCGTCGAGCGCGAGCGACCGGGCCTGTGCCAGCAGCTCGTGGGCGCGGTAGGGGCGGCCGAGGGCGAACTCCGCCTCGGCCGCCCGCACCAGCCGGGTGCCGCGGAGCGTCTCGTCCGGCGTCAGCGCGGCGGCCCGCGCGAGCGCCGCAGCCGAGAAGGAGGGTGCGCCGCGGCGCTCCGCGCGGTCGGCCGCGTCCTCGAGGCGCGACGCGACGGACTCGTCGGGGCCGTCGAGCGCAGCCGCTTGGTGCCAGAGCCCCCGATCGGGGTCGGCCGTGTACGCGCGGGCCAGCGCCGCGTGCGCCGCGCGGCGGTCGGAGGTCGTCGCCGTGGAACCCACCGCGGCCCGGACGAGCGGGTGGCGGAAGCGGACGACGCCGGTGCCGAGCGACACGAGCCGGGCCTCCTCGGCCGGGGCGAGCGTCGCGACGGACCGCGCCTCGCCTTCGAGCATCGAGGCGGCCGAGAGCGTCGCCGCGAGGTCGCCGCCCTCGTCGAGCGCGGCGACGAGGAGGGCCGTGCGCGTGGCCCGCGGCAGCTCGTCGACCCGCTCGGAGAACGCCCGCTCGAGCCGCTCCGTGAGCGGCAGGTCGACCGCGGAGAGGTCGAGCGGGGACTGCGGCAGCTCGAGCAGCGCCAGCGGGTTCCCGCGCGCGAGCTCGAGCACCCGCGCACGGGTGCCCGGCGGCAGCCCCGGCGCGTGCGACTCGAGGAGTCGGCCCGCGCTCTCGTCGTCGAGCCCGGTGAGCTCCAGCTCCGGGAGCCGCGCGGCGTCGATGCGCGCCGTCTGGCCGTCCCGCGCGGTGAAGAGCGCCAGCATCGGCTCGAGCTCGAGGCGGCGCGCCACGAAGCCCAGCACCTCGGCGGTCGGGTCGTCGAGCCAGTGGGCGTCCTCGACGACGAGGAGCGTCGGGGCGCTCACAGAGGCCTCGGAGAGGAGGTCGAGCACCGCGAGCGCGATCAGGAAGGTCTGCGGGCTGTCGCCGTGCCGGAGGCCGACGGCCGTCGCGAGCGCCTCGCGCTGCGGGAGCGCCAGCGCGTCGAGGCCGGCGAGGGACGGCTGGACGAGCTGCTGGAGGGCTGCGAACGGCATCGAGGCCTCGGTCGCGACCCCGGCGGTGCGGAGCACGTGGAACCCGCGGGCCGCTGCCGCGCGGGCCGCGGCCTCGACGAGCGCCGTCTTGCCGATCCCGGGCTCGCCGCGGAGGAGCAGGGAGGAGCCGCCGCCGTCGGCGGCGCTCGCGAGCAATGTCTCGATGGCCGCGAGCTCACCCTCGCGGCCGAGCAGCGGAGGCACGGGGCTCCTCTCGGCTGGGCC
>Ga0247830_10001285_pt1 | contig 10353 bp, 6 predicted proteins | sample 12C_Control_Day5_FD_207766 | JGI IMG/M metagenome (GOLD analysis project Ga0247830, IMG submission 207766) | Soil microbial communities from agricultural site in Penn Yan, New York, United States - 12C_Control_Day5 | ecosystem: Environmental > Terrestrial > Soil > Agricultural land | place: USA...
GACTTCGGGAGCGCTGATGGCGAAGTCGGGGCGGTGGTGCTCGCCCACGCCGAAGAAGTCCACGCCGACCTGATCCGCCAGCTCGGCCTGGGCGACTACGTCGCGGAGGACCTGTGCAGGGGGCTTGGGCCGGCCGCCGGCGTCCGTGGTGACGTCGCCGAAGGTGTCGATGCCCAGCTCGATGGGTGTCATGGGCACCTAACCGGCGGACCGGCGCCGCGGTTCCCGGGGGTCGCCGCCGACCGACGCTCGCTCCAGCCCGGGGCTCCCCGCGTGTGACAGACCTCACTGTATGCCCCTCGTACGGTGGCTACGGTCCAATCGTACATCCGGGCTCGGGTAGGATTCGCCACGAGGGGCCGAGCGCCCCGGCCCGGTCTGATGATTCGATGAGCCATATGGAGGGCGACATGCCGGAACGTGAGACGCTGGAGCGGGCACGCGAGGACGCGCGTGAAGGAAAATCACCGTCCACCCAGGCGGGAGAGTTCGTGCGGGAGGAGATCCATCACGTGCGAGAAGGGAAGCACGGGGCGCGGTCACCCGAGCAGGCGATCGCCATCGGGCTCAGCAAGGCCCGGCGCGCGGGCGTGAAGGTGCCGGCCAAGAAGGGCGGGTCCACTCGCTCGAAGGGCCGGACCGCGAAGAAGCGGAGCAAGCCGTCGGCGAAGCGGTCGCGGGCGGTCCGCGGCGCGCTCAAGCGCGAAGGCCGGTCGGCCGGCTCTCGGAAATCGCTGGGCCGGCACGCACGCAAGGCGGCCCGAGCGAGAACCGCATCGAGCCGCTCCGCATCGGCGAAGAAGGCGGCGCGTACGAAGGGGCCGGCCCGACGGAAGGCCGCGGCGCGCAAGGCGGCGCGGACGCGGGCGCGGCGCCGGTAGCGTTCCTACGGCGCTGCGACCGCCACGGGAGTGAGCTTCCCGACTTCGCCACCGTTGCCGAGCTGACCGTTGGTGCCGTCGCCCCAGCACCACGCCTTCCCTCCCGTCGCCACTCCACAGGAGAAGGTGAACCCCGGGCTGATCGAGAGGAAGGTGATGTTGCCGGCCACAGCCACGGGTGAATACCGGTCGGCGGCGGAGCCGTAGCCCAGCTCTCCGCCCACGCCATCTCCCCAGCAGAAGCCTGCCCCCGCGAGTGTGACGCCGCATCCGTCGAGGTAGCTCAGGGTGACGTTGCTCCACTTCCGCGTCCCGCCCAGGACGACGGGCGTCAGCGTCTTGCGACCCGCCCCGCGGCCATCGCCGGTCGCCGTGGAGCTGCCCCAGCAGACAGCGCGCGCGTCGGTCAGGATGCCGCAGGTGGTCATCGCGCCCGCGTCGATGTGCGCCACGGCGAAGCCCTGGGCCGAGCGCACCGGCGTCGTGCTCGCCGTGGTCGTGCCGGTGCCGAGCTGACCGAAGTTGTTGGTGCCCCAGCACCAGGCAGCGTTCGCAGTAGTGATCGCGCAGGTGTGGTTGGTTCCCACCCCGATGTCGAGCCAGTCCTGCGTGCCGGTCACCTTGACCGGCGAGCGGCGGGTGCCATTGACGCCGTTGCCCAGGTAGCCCGATCCCCAGCAGTACGCGTCGCGCGCCATGCTGATCGCGCAGACCGCGCCGCCGGTGCCGGCCTTGACGAGCCGGTACGTCCGGCCGCCCGCGACCTTTACCGGCGTGGAGCTCGAGGCGAGGGTGGTCCCGGTCCCGAGCGGGCCCGTTCCCCAGCAGAACACTTCGTCGCCGGTCGTGACGCCGCAGGTGACCTGGCCGGCGGCGTCCACCTGGCGGAACCGGAGTCCGCCGGAGACGGCCACCGGGCGGAGGGCGCAGGGCTGAGAGCTGCACTGGTGCGGCGAGCTCCCGATCGGAATGCCCAGTTGCGCATACTGGTTGCCGCCCCAGCACCAGGCCTTGTTGTCGGCGGCGACGCCGCAGGCGTGGTCGGCGCCGGCGCTGACCTGGATGAAGGACAGAGGGACGGTGGTGGCGGCGACGGCAGGCGCCGGGGCCGTTTCCGGCTCGGTGGCCGACGGCACGTCGTCCCGGCAGCCCACCACGGCGGCCAGGAGCAACGCGGCGACCAGAAGGTTGGGAGGGTTCATGCGGACAGGATGGCACCCCGGCGTCAAGCAGGTCTCAAGAGGGGGTCGGGGGGGGCCGCTGGTGCCCATCCCAGCCTCGTCCCCACCTCTTCAGCGTTGTCTGCGTTCATCTGCGGCCCAAAATTAGCCGCAGATGAACGCAGATACACGCAGATGGGACGAGAGAGTGGGTCAGCGGCTCTGGACCACGTCTCCGGAGTCGATACGCAAGCGGTCGCCCTGCGAATTGGCCCTTCCGACCCGGGTGAGGCGACTGAAGCTGGCGGGCAGTCCCTCCGCGTCGTACTCGGGGCCGCGCTGGAGCTGGTAATGCGTGTGGATGGTATACACCGAGCCGGAGAAGCCGACCCGGCCGACCGGCTGGCCCTGGCGAACCCGGTCGCCTTGCCGCACGGTCACCGAGCCGCTTCGCATGTGGGCGAGCAGACTGAACTCGCCGTTCCCGTGGTCGAGCACCACGTAGTTGCCGTAGAGCGCCACCGGCCTCGCGAGCACCACGCTGTCGGGCAGACTGGTGCGGCCCACCTCCCAGTCCTGTTCCGCCGACTCCGCCGCCACCACCGTTCCCGCTCCCGGCGCCAAGACGGGTGCGTTCCAGCTGTACCAGTCCTCGTTCCGGCCGCCGTCGCCGCGGTACATCCGGCCGGCCGAATCCACGATCGAGAGATCGTAGGCGTAGCGCCCGGAGTTGTGGCGGAAAAGCTTGCCCACCACCGGGTGGGCCAGGTTCCAGCGGCGGTGATGGGCGTAGAAGTCGTGACCGTCGAACACCAGAACCCGGCCCCCGAGGGGCAGGATGAGGTCGGTGCGAGTGGCGTAGTCGCGGAGCGGGACCGTCGTGATCACGGAATCCGTCACGTTGCCCGCGGTGTCGGCAAAGGCCAGCACGTAGCGCAGCTCGCGGAGAGGAAGGCGCGCCGGCAGCTCGTAGAACGGGTTGTATACGATCGTGCTCGCGCCCCGGTCGAGCGCCCGGTCGGGCACCGTCCGGATGCAGGGACTGAGTCCGCTGCCGTCGCAGAATCGGCGGAGGAGCATGGCACCGGCCGGGTCGTGGGCGGTCATCACGATGGACGCGAGCTCGAGTGGCCGAGCCGCGCCGCTGGTGACGAGGAAGTCGAAGTTGGCGAAGCCGGCGCCCGTCAACGGGTCGCGCTCGACCAGCGCCGTGTCGGGGGCCAGGCGGACGGTCAGGTTGGCAGTGCCGGATGGTGGAGCGGCCTGAAGCAGGAGCGCCAGGAGCAGCATGGAGTCGGCTCGGATACGAGGATGGAAAAACCTACCCCGGGTGAGGTCCAGTTGTCGCGGACCCCAAGGCCGGCGTCACCTGGCCAGCCCCACCCGCTCCAGCAGCCGCTGGAACCGCGGGTCGGCCCGGAGGAAGTCGTAGGCCGGGCTGACTTTCAGGGTCACCAGCTCGCCCGAGTGCTCGGCGTACGCCTTCTCCAGCCACGCCAGGGTATGCTCCCGGTCTCCCATCCCGGCATAGCTCCACGCGAAGACACGGGCCTGGAGTCGCTCCCCTTTGCTCGCCCGCACGAGGTCCTGCAGGGCGTGCCGCGCTTCCTCGGTCCGGCCGTTGCGGCCGTAGATGTATACCAGCGCCGACCAGTGGACCGCAGCCGGGACCACGGGCCGCCAGCGCGCCTCCTCGGCGAGCGCCTGGTCGACCATCCCGTGGTCGGCGTAGACCGAGACCAGGAGGTACGCGCGGGACAGGGTCGGATCGACGGTACGAACCGACCGGAACCGCTGGATCGCGCGGTCGTACTGGCGGGCATAGTAGAGGATCGCGCCGTTGTCGGCCGCGATGATGAGCGAGAGCGGATCGAGCAGCCGGGCCCGCTCGCTTTCCTGCAGCGCCTCGTCGAACCGCCCCCGCCACATCAGGTGCTCGGCGTACCAGTGGTGGGCCGTGGCGTAATTGGGATTCAGGGCGATGGCCTGGCGGAACTCGCGTTCCGCGGCCTGCCAATCCCAGTCGTGGTTCTGGACGATCAGCGCCAGCGCCGCGTGGGCCTCGGCCAGCGTGCTGTCGAGGGCCAACGCCTTGCGGGCCGCGACGCGCGCCCTGGCCACCAGCTCCTGCGGTGGGCCGATGGTATAGACGGCCCCTAGAACATCGGCATCCGCCAGCGCAGCCCAGGCTCGGGCGAACCCGGAATCGCGCTGGACCGACTGCTCGAAGAAGGAGGCGGCCCGGCGGATGTCCAGGTCGGTCCGCTTGTTGAGGAAGTACTGTCCGCGCAGATAGAAATCGTAGGCATCCGGGGCGGGCTCGGGCTCGGGCCCGGCCGCGGCGTTCCGAGGCGGCGGGTGGGCGCCGAGACTCGACTGGATCGCGTCCGTGATTTCGCGGGCGATCTCGTCCTGCAGCGTCAGCAGGCCGCTCAGCTGGCGATCGTACTGATGGGCCCAGAGCCGTGCGTGGTCGCGGGCCCGAATCAGCTCGGCGGTCACCCGGACCGTGCTCGCGTCTCGCCGCACGCTGCCGAGCAGCAGGTACTGGACGCCCAGCTCGCGCCCGATCCGCTCCGGCGGCTCCCGGGTTTGCTTGTAGTGCATCACCGATGCCCGGGCGATCACGCCGAGCCCCGCGGGGTTCCGGTTCCCCAGCTGGGTGATCATCTCCTCCGTCAGGCCGTCGCTGAAGTACTCCTGGCCCTCATCGCCGGTCAGGTTCTGGAACGGCAGGACCGCCAGCATGACGCGGCCCGACGGAGGGTCGGGACGCGGGTCGCGCGACCACACGAGGGCGGCGACGAAAAGCGCCAGCCCCAGGGCGCCCGCGAGCCACACCATGCGATATGATCGCTGCCGCGGCGGGGCCGGCTCGGGCGGTGCCGCCTGGGACGCTTCGGCCGGCGCCTCCGCCGGACGGAGGATCGGCGCTACGAAGCGATACCCTCGGCCGGTGACGGTCTGAATGAAACGGGGCTGCTCGGGGTCGTCCTTCAGCGCCTGCCGGATCTTGCGGACGGCGCCGTTGATGCTGTTGTCGAGATCGAGGTAGGCGTCCTTGCCCCAGATCCGCGCCGCGATCTCCTCCCGGGTCACCATCTGGCCTGGCCGCTCGGTCAGGAGGAAGAGGATCTCCAGCGGGATCCGCTCGAGCCTGAGCGCCCGGCCCGCGCGCCGGAGCTGATAGGCCGAACGATCCAGCTCCAGGTCCTCGCCGAAGCGGATGCATTGGGGGGAGGGCGGATCGGACGACAGGCAGTGACCTCGGGAGGCTGGGCGCCGTGCGTCAGAAAAAGTAAGACTTCCAACAGACGTCCGCTATTGCTCCCGCCGGCCCGGCGCCGTACGTATAACGCTCCGCTTCCCTCCCCCAGACGGCTCGCCGGCACTGCCAGGGCTTGCACCCGCCATCGGGGGGATCTGACGGCCGGACACGAGGATATCCCCATGACGACCCACGGAATGTCGCTGGCGCCGCTGGCGGCGGCTGCCCTCCTCCTGGCCTGCGAGCCCGACCGGGCGCCGCTCGGGCCCACCGAGCGGCCCGACGCCGCGGCGCACCGCACCAGTGACGTCTTCCTGACCACCAACGCCAGCGGTCAGATGGGGACCGTCAGCACCACCGGCACGATCGACGCCAGCAATGCCTTCTTCCGAAGCCTCGGCACCAACGGGCGGAGCTGCGGGAGCTGCCACCTGGAGGCCAGCGCGTTCGGCCTGAGCGCCCAGGCCGCCCAGGCCGTGTTCGCCGCCACCGGCGGGACCGATCCCCTGTTCGCGCCGGTGGATGGGGCGAACTGTCCCTCGGTCACCCCCGCCGATGGGGCGGCCGGGCACAGCCTGCTGCTCAACCAGGGGCTGATCCGGGTCAACCTCGCCATTCCCGCCGGCGCCGAGTACACCATCACCGCGGTCCACGACCCGTACGGCTGCGCGCTCACGGGATCGCCGGTCGAGGCTTCGGTGTACCGCCGGGTCCTGCCCACGACCAACCTGCGGTTCCTCAGCGCGGTAATGTGGGACGGGCGGGAAACCGTTCAACCCCTGACCGACCGGAAGACGTTCACCGCCAGCCTGCGGGCCGGCCTGCTGCACCAGGCGATGGACGCGACGCTGGGACACGCCCAGGCCGGGGTCTCCCCTACCGCGTCGCAGCTGAACGCGATCGTGGACTTCGAGCTGGGGCTGTTCACCGCCCAGCAGACCGACAACGCCGCGGGCGTGCTCCACGCGCAGCAGGGGGCCGGAGGTCCCGTCAAGCTGGCCTCGGCGTCGTACTTCCCGGGCATCAACGACCCGCTGGGCGACAACCCGACCGGGGCGGAGTTCGATCCTGCCGCGTTTACCCTGTTCAAGTCCTGGAAAACCCTGGGCAACTCGGGTCGCTTTGCGTCGGCCCGTAAGTCGGTCGCGCGGGGGGAGCAGGTCTTCAACACCCATGCGCTCAGGATCACCGGCGTGGCGGGTCTGAACGACGCCCTGGGGGTGGCGACGATCAACGGCACCTGCACCACGTGCCACAACGCCCCGAACGTGGGCCACCATTCGCGCCCCCTGCCGCTCGATATCGGGACCAGTCACGTCACCACCTTCGAGACCGATCCCCAGGTGATCGCGGCGCTCACTCGCCTCAGCGCGCCGGACCTGCCGGTCTTCAAGGTGGAGTGCCAGACGGGGCCGTTCGCCGGCTCGCTGCGGTACACCTCGGACCCGGGCCGCGCCCTGATCTCGGGCAAGTGCGCGGACATCGGCCGGCTCAAGGGCCCGATCCTGCGGGGACTCACGGCACGGGCGCCGTTCTTCCACAACGGAGCCGCGGCGACGCTCCGGCAGGTGGTGGAGTTCTACAATCTTCGATTCCAGATGGGGCTGACGGACCAGGAGAAGACCGACCTGGAGGCGTTCCTCAGGACGCTCTGAGCGCCGCTCGATCGAGAACCCGGCCCCGCGAGATCACCAGGTCGATCGCGTCGTACGCTTCGACCGTCTCCAGCGGATTGGCTCGGAGCAGTAGCAGGTTGGCGACCTTCCCCGCCTCGATCGTTCCATAACGCCGCCCCAGGTGGAACGCCCTGGCGGCCTCGATCGTGGCGGACGCGAGCAGACGGTCCAGCGGAATGCCCGCGGCCGCCAGCCGCTCGAGCTCCAGGAAGCCGTTCAGTCCCGGCGGGTTGCCGAAGGTCGGACCGGAGGGCGTGTCACTGCCGAACACCAGCCGGCCGCCGTGCGACGCGAGATACCGGGCGGCCAGCGCGCCGTGGTCGGATACTTGCCGCATGATCTGACGGATCCGCGCGTCGTCCGCGCCCCCGAACTGACCTCGCATCTCCGCCGCATAAGCCTGGCCGGCCGGCGTCCGGTACCAGGCGATCAGCGCCTGCGGGAGCACTCGGCCGAGCCGGGGATCGTCGAGGAAGGCGGGATCGTACATCGCCGCCAGTCCGTCGATCACCCTGAGCGTCGGCATGAAGCCGATCCGGCGCGCCGCGACCGTTTCGAGCAGGGCGCGGATGGGTGCGGGAAGCTCCTCGCCGGCCTGCTCGAACTCGTCCCAGTTCCACATCCCGTGGGCGATCACGTCGGCTCCTGCCTCGGTCGCGAACCGCCACGCGGCCAGCGAGTTGGCATGGATCAGCACGGGCAGGCCACGGGCATGGCTCTCCCGCACGACGTCCCGGATCATCCCCAGTGTCGGGGTAGGCAGGTTCTTCGCCGGACCGAAGCCGCGCTCCTCGAAGGTCTTCACGCAGATCCCGCTGTCCGCCGCCACCCGGGCGACCGCCGCTTGCGGCGTGTGATCCTCCGGCCGGAATCTGGCGGGGATGGCGTTCTTCTGGCGCGGGTCGTAGAGGAAGTTGGGGAAGAGGTCCCAGCTCAGATCTTTCGGGACCATCGCCATCGGATACCCGTTCGCCAACGCGAGCGCGCCGCCGCAATCGTAGATGTCGGGGTGGACCGGCGCCGCCTCGAGCCGATCGAGGAACGCACGGTCGAACACGGCGAGATCGACGACGGTGGTGAATCCCGAATACAGGTAGCTGCGCGGCAGCTGCGCGGCGTAACTGGCGGCGAGTGCCTGGAGCTCGTCGGGGAGCGGAACCGGCAGCCCCGCCGGCACGGCGAGATGGGTGTGGCCGTCGATCAAGCCGGGGATGAGCACCCGCCCGCCGCCGGCAACCACCGAATCCCACCGCCCCGCCGGCGGCACTCCCTGCCCCACCGCCGCGATGCGGTCGCCCTCCAGGACGACATAGCCATGCCGAAGCGGGGTCTGTCGCTCGGGCGAGACGACGGTGACATCCTGGATCAGCACTCGTCGGGGCGATGGAGGCGCCTGCACCGCCATCGCCAGCAGGGCAAGGATCATGGCATTCACGGTGGTCACCTCGAGGTCACTCGCTGCGCAGCGCCGCGACCGGATCGAGCCTGACCGCCCTCCGCGCGGGCAGCCAGGTCGCGAGTAGCACTACGATGCCCAACATGACCGGTACCGCCACGAAGGTCACCGGGTCGCCGGGCGAGAGCCCATAGAGCAGCCCTCCCATCGCGCGCGCGACCCCGACCGCGCCTACGAGCCCGATGCCGAGGCCGACGGCGCCGAGCCGCGCACCCTCGCGCATCGTGAGGAGGAGAATGCCCGACGGGGTGGACCCGAGCGCCAGGCGCACGCCGATCTCGCGGGTCCGCTCGGCGACCGCGCCGGCGACCAGCGCGTACAGTCCAACGGACGCGATCAGCAGCGCGAGCACCCCGAAGAACCCCGCGATCGTCGCCGCCGTGCGCGAGGTCGAGAATCCGGCGGCGACCGCCTCCTCCATCGTCGTCCTGCCGAAGACCGGCAGCGCGGGGTCGAGGCTCGCCAGGGCCTGCCCGACGCGGGGCAGCACGGCGACCGGATCGCCGCGCGCATGGACCACGAGCGTCTGCCAGCCACGGTAGTGCTGCCGCACCGGCAGATAGAGGTGGCCGCCGGGGACCTCGCCGATCACCGCAAATCTCGCGTCGTCCACCACGCCCACGACGGTCACCTGCGGACCCTCTGCTCCCCCGGACCGTACCTGCTGCCCCAGCGGGTTCCGGCCCGGCCAGAGCCGCGTGGCCACGGACCGGCTCACGATCATGACCGGCGGCGCGCCCGCGGAGTCGGCCGGAGTGAAGTCTCGCCCGTCCTCCAGCCGGAGCCCGAGCGCCGGAACGAACTCGTCGGATACGACGCTGGTGGGGACACTCGTGGTGCCGTCACGGGAGCTGGCGAGGTCGCCGACGTACCAGGCGGTGGTCTGGTTGTAGGTGTCGAACGGCACCGGCCACGCCAGCCCCGCACCGGCGACACCGGACAGGGCGCGGACCCGAGCCAGCGCTTGGTCGTAGAAGGCCCGTCCGCGCCGCTCGTCGTATCCCTGCAAGCCGACATTGAAGGAGACCAGCGCGCGGTCGCGCGCGTCGAAGCCAGGATCCAGCGCCCGCGCGGCCGCCAGACTCCGCACGAAAAGCATCCCGCCCACCAGCAGCACCACCGAGAGCGACAGCTGCACGACCACCAGCGACCGCCGGAGTCGGCTGGGCCGGCCGCCCGATGACCATGCGGCGCCCGCGCTCGCCGGTGGAGGCATGACGTTCGCGCGTGACGCCCGAAGCGCCGGCACCAGCCCGAAGAGCCCGATCGCGAGGACCGCCACGACCGCGGTGAACAGCAGTACCCGCGCATCCGTGCTCGCCGCCAACCCGACCTGGAACTGCAGCTTGGGCACCAGGTACCGCTCGGCGAGCCCGTTGGCCTGGATCAGCGCCAGGGCGATCGCGCACCCGGGCAGCGCCAGCACCGCCGACTCCACCAGGAGCTGCCGCGTCAGGCGCGCCCGGGAGCACCCGAGCGAGAGCCTGATCGCGGTCTCGCGCGACCGCGCCGTGGCCCGGGCGAGCTGGAGGTTGGCGAGATTGGCGCAGATGATCGCCAGGATGACCAGGGACCCGAACAGCCCCAGCGCCGAAGACAGGACCAGCACGCGCGGCTTCACGTAGCCCGGATGGTCGAACCCGACGCCGGCCGGCAAAAGCATCGCGGTCAGGTCGGCGTTCGTCGCCGGGTAGGCGCGGGCGAGCTGCCGGGCGAACAGCTCGGCGGCCGCGGTGCTGCGCGCCCGATCCGCGCCCGGGCGCATCCGGCCGAAGACGAGCAGGTCGCCGCCGCCTCGGCCCTGGAGCCGGTCGGTCGAGCCGGGCTCGATCACCGTGTGCATCCCGATCGGCACCCACATCTCCGGCCAGAAGCCGAACATGCGCAGGCCGCGGAACCCCCGCGGCGCCAC
>Ga0247830_10001286_pt1 | contig 10349 bp, 8 predicted proteins | sample 12C_Control_Day5_FD_207766 | JGI IMG/M metagenome (GOLD analysis project Ga0247830, IMG submission 207766) | Soil microbial communities from agricultural site in Penn Yan, New York, United States - 12C_Control_Day5 | ecosystem: Environmental > Terrestrial > Soil > Agricultural land | place: USA...
CACTGCCAGTACCGGCCCCGCCGTGCTGGCGGTGCACGGGCTCGGCGGCTCGGGCCGGTACTGGCAGGGCCTCGCCGATCGCGTCGGCGACGACGCGACGATCGTGGCGCCGGATCTGCCCGGCTTCGGCCGCTCGGACGCGCCCACCGAGGACGTCGACCGCTCGCTCCTGCTGGCCGACCTCGATGCGGTCGTCGCGAGGTTCGTCGGCGACGGGCCCACCCGCATGGTCGGGCATTCTCTGGGCGGGGTGCTCGCGGCGCTGTGGACGTCTCGGCATCCGGATCGCGTGAGCAGGCTCGCGATGGCCGCCTCTCCGTTCCCCGACGGCACCGCGATGGACGTCCGCTCCCGCGCCGACCTCCGGCCGTCGTCCGTGAGGCGAGCGGCGGCGAAGGTCGCCCGAGCCGTCTGGCCAGCGCTCGCGGTGCCGATCGGGCTGGCACGTGGCTACCCGACGGACGTGGTCGTCGACTTCGGCCGCCAGTCGGTCCGCGCGCGTGCGTGGACGATGTGGTCGCTGTGGTCGGACCCCGACCTCGAGCAGGAGATCGAGACCCTGTCGATGCTCGCCGGGTCGACCGCCACGTTGTTGGCGCACGCCCGCGACGATCGCACGGTCTCGATCCGAGCCAACGCGGCGTGGGGTCGGGTCCTGCCTCACGCCGATCGGCGAGTGCTCGACGGCGGCGGGCACCAGTTCCTGCTGCGATCGGGGTTCCAGCCGGTGGCCGGCTGGCTCGCCCGCGAGGCCACCGAGGGCTAGGCTGAGGCGCATGTCGACCCAGGCGGCACAGCACCACCTCGTGCTCATCCTCGCGCGCGACTTCGCGTCGCGGCTGGCGACGCCGGTGTTCCTCGTCGACGTCCGCGGCACGGTGATCTACTTCAACGAGGCGGCGGAACGCGTGCTCGGTCGCCGCTACATCGAGGGCGGCGGCATGGAGGCCGAGGAGTGGAGCACCGTGTTCGCGCCCTCGGACGACGACGGCAACCCGATCGAACTCAACGCACTGCCGCTCGGGGTGGCGATCCTCGAACGGCACCCGGACCACCGCATGCTGCGGATCCACAGCGCCGACGGCACCCAGCGGCGGATCGAGGTCACGGCGTTCCCCCTCTTCGCCCATGAGGACGAATGCCTCGGCGCGATCGCGATCTTCTGGGAGACCCCCGAGGGCGCGGAGCGCTAGGTGCACGTGCGCATCTGGGGGTGCCGAGGCTCGATCGCCGCACCCGGCCCCGAGACGATCCGCTACGGGGGCAACACGTCGTGCGTTGAGGTTCGCGGCGATCACGGAGAGGCGATCGTGCTCGACGCTGGCACCGGTGCGCGACCGCTCGGTGAGCGATTGATGGGCGAGCACGAGCCTTCGCTCAGGGTCGACCTGCTCCTCACCCATCTGCACGTCGACCATCTCGAGGGTCTCGGCATGTTCGCTCCGATCTGGTCGCCCGAGACTGAGCTGCACATCTGGGGGCCGCCCTCCCCCGTCGCCTCGCTCGACGAGCGGATCGCCACCTACTTCTCTCCGCCGCTCTTCCCGGTGCACCTGACCGAGGTGCCCGCACGGGTGAGCTTCCACGACGCACCCCGGGAGCCGTGGACGATCGGATCGATCACGGTCTCCGCGCATCCGATCCTGCACCCGGGCGCCACGGTCGGGTACCGGCTGGAGTCCGAGGACCGCACGCTCGCCTACGTGACCGACCATGAGCCGGCCCTCGGCACGGATCTGGACGCCGTCGACACGAGCTGGATCTCGGGGTACGCACTCGCCCACCACGCAGACCTGCTGATCCACGACTGTCAGTACACGGTGGAGGAGTACGCGTCGCACGTGGGGTGGGGTCATCCGAGCGTCGCCCACGTGGCGGCGTTCGCGCGCCGGGCCGAGGTGGGCCGCCTCGTGATGTTCCACCATCATCCCGGCCACACCGACGACCAGCTCGACGCGATGCGCGGCGAGGTGCTCTCCGGATGGTCCGTCGATCCCGCTCGGTGCATCGTGGCGGCCGAGGGCGCCGAGATCGTGGTCTGAGGATCGCGTCAGACCGCAGCCACGTGCAGGCCGACCCACGACCTCAAGCCGGCACGCCACAACGCCCGCTCGTGATACTCCCCCTCGCGCGAGATGCCCTCCACACCGCCCGCGCGGAGCAGGGCCCGAAGCAGTGGCGCGAGCTGATGCCCGTAGAGCTCCATGCACGCGTGCGGATGCACCCCCGGCCATGAGTAGCACGACACGACCCAGCGCCGGTGGGAACGGTCGACCTCATCGGGCACCTCGTCCCAGGCGGGGTCGTCGGGGCCGAAGGCCCATCGGTCGAGGTTGCCCTGGGGGATGCCCTCGATGCCGCGCACGGTCGGCGGACTCTCGTGCAGCAGGTACGGATCGACCACGAGGTCGCAGATGACCGCGTGCTCGGGCAGCCTGGCGAGCCACGAGTTCGGCACCAGGGGCACGCTCGGATCGTGGCGCTGGGTAGCGTCGACGAGCACGTCGGTGACGGCCAGGCGCTCCCTCATGTACTCCGTGCGTCCCGTGAGGTTGCGACCGACCGTCGTGACCTCCACCCCCGGAAGATGCGCCAGGCGGTGGGCGCGCTCGAGGTTCCCGTACTTCGTCGCCGCCTCGACGGCGTCCTTGCCGATCGCGCCGGCGCCGAGCACGGTCACCCGGATGGGTGATCGCGTGGGACGGGCGAACTCCAGCCACTCGCGCTCCAACACGTCGAACGCGGCCTCGAGCCCGTTCCACGCCACGTCGCGGCCGTCGACCACGAGCCGATGTCCGATGTCGTCGGTGAGCAGGTCGAGCGAGATCGCATCGAGGCCGAGCTCCACGAGCCGCGCGACCCGGCGCGGCCGGGTCGGGAAGTGAAGCATCGACACGAGCATCGCGCCTCGCCGCAGCTGGTGCAGCCGGTCCTCGGGCGCCCGCAACACCAGCACCACATCCTGCGCGAAGGCATCCTCGTTCGATCCGACCATCACGTTCGGACCCCGCAGGTAGTCCGCGTCGGAGTAGCCCATGCCCGACCCGATGGCGCCCTCGACGACGATGCGGCCCCCGAGGTCGGCGACCGCAGCGACCAGGTCGGGCAGGAAGTCGCGACGCTCCCCCGCTTCCTTGTGCATTCGGGGCAGGCCGAGGCTCGGCACCGTCACGCCAGCCACCTCCCCAGCTCCGCATGGGCGACTGCCCGCTCCCGCGGATCGTCGCTGTCGACGTCGAGCCGGTCGGGCGGCACACGTAGCACCACACCGAGCACGATCTCGATCTGTCGACCGTACACGCGCATGCAGTCCACCGGCTCGATACCCGGCCAGGCGTAGCACGACAGGGCGAGGCGCCGCTGCCTCGTGTCGATCCCGTGGTCGAGCTCGTCCCACGCGGCGTCGTCGACGGGGAAGACGTATCGATCCAGATTCCCATGGGGCACGCCCTCGATACCCTTCGTGAGGGGCGGATCGACCGATGTGTCGTACGGGTCGACGGCGAGATCGAGGATCACCGAGTCGGCAGGCAACGCCGCGATCCACGGGTTCGGCACGATCGGTCGGGTTGCGTCGAGTCGCTGCGTGGCGTCGATCAGCAGGTCGGTGACTTCGAGCCTGCCGAGCAGGTAATCCTCGTGACGTGTGAGGTCGAAGTCGACGACCGTGACCTCCACGCCGGGCACGTCGCTGGCGGCCAGCTCTGCCCGCAGCTCAGGATCGCCGTAGCGCGTGGCGGCGCGGACCGCGTGCGCGCCGACCGCGCCAGCGCCGAGGCAGGTCACGCGCAACGGCCGGCGGCTTGGATGGGCGAAGTGCGGGTGCATCCGCGCGATCTCCACGAACGCGAGGCGCACACCGTTCCATCCGACGGCTTCGAGGTATTCCACCTGGCGCCGGCCGAGGTCATCGACGACGGCATCGAGCGAGACGGCGCGCAGACCGAGATCGGCGACCAGCTTGGTGCGGTGTGGACGGGTCGGGTAGTGCAGCATCGTGACCAGCACCGCGTCCGGGCGCATCGAGCGCAGCGCGGCCTCGTCGGGGCAACGGATCACCGTGACGATGTCGCTCGCCAACACCTCCGCGTAATCGGCGAACCGCACCTTCGGCGAGGCGGCGAGGTAGGCGTCCTGACCGAAGCCCATGCCGGCCCCGTACCCGTGCTCCAAGACGATCTCGCCCGCGCCCGCTCGATCGGCGGCGGCGACGAACTCCGGCAGGAAGTCGCGGCGCTCGCCGGCTTCCATGTGCATGCGAGGGAGGCCGAGGACGGGCGGCCCGATGTACTGCGGCGTACCGTCGGTCGCACCCATCCCTCCTCCTCGACCCCACCCTACGCGGGAGTCCACCCCGACCACGCCGGACCCCGGGCCCGGGGGTCGAGGGGCGATCGGCTCGGCCACCTACACTCGGACGGTGACGCCCGACGAGACCACACCCGTCCCGCCACCGTCGACGAACGTGGCCCCGTGGCGCGAGGTGTTCCGCGGCCGGCGTGGGCGCCTGACGGCCGGGTTACTCCTGCTCGAAGCGCTCGTCGCGGTCCAGGTGCTGATCGTGGCGACGATCATGCCCGACATCCGCGGTGAGCTGGGCATGGTGCAGCTCTACGGGCTCGTGTTCACCGCCTCGAGCCTCGCGACGATCGCCTCGATCCCGATCGTCGGCCGCGCCGTCGACCGGTTCGGGACGAAGGCGGTGCTCGTCCCTGTGCTCGCGGTCTTCGCGGCCGGCCTGCTCGTGTCCGCCACGGCACCCGCGATGCCCGTGCTGCTCGTCGGTCAGTTCCTGCAGGGCGCGGGCGGGGGTGGCCTCTACGCGCTCTCGCTCGGCACGGTCGCGAAGACCTACTCGGACGCGCTGCGGCCGAGGGTGCTCGCGCTCCTCGCCACGATGTGGATCCTGCCCGGGCTGGTGGGGCCGCCCGTCGGGGCCGCGATCGCCAGCACGCTCGGGTGGCGGTGGGCGTTCGTGGCACCGATCCCCGTGCTGCTCGCGACCTGGGCATTGATCGCGCCCGTGCTCGACCTGGTTCCGCGCCCCGAGTCGAGCGGGCCGGCGATCTCCCTGCGCTGGCCCCTGCAGCTCATGGTCGGCGCCGGGTTCGTCTTCGCCTCGATCACGGCGTTCGCCTGGTGGGTGCCGCTCGCCGTGGCCGCCGGCCTCGCGATCGGCGTCCCGGCGCTGCGCCACATCGCTCCGAGCGGCACCTTCCGCGCGGTCCCCGGCCAGGGCGCGATCGCCGCGGCGGCGTTCCTGCTTTCGGTGTCGTTCCTCGCGATGGACGCGTTCCTCACCCTGATGCTGACCAGGTTGCGGGGGCTTTCGCTCGGGGCCGCCGGGCTCGCGATCACGGTGGCGACGGTGACGTGGGCGCTGGGCGCCCTCTGGCAGTCGAACCGCGCCGGCGACCGCTCGCTGGGATGGCTCGTCGGCGTGGGCGCTGCGTTGCTCTTCGTCGGACAGGCAGCGGTCGCGAGCACGCTGTGGCTGCACGTGCCGCTCGTCGTTGCCTACGTGGGATGGGGTGTCGTCGGGGTGGGCATGGGCATCGCGTTCGCGACGATCCCGCTCGCCGCGATGCGCGTCTCGGAGTCGGGTGAGGAGGGCGAGGAGCTCTCGGCCGTGCTGCTGATGGACATGCTGGGCGTGGCGACCGGCGCGGGACTCGGAGGCGCGGCGATCGCCCTGTCGGGCGCGCTCGACGCACCGTTGCGCGCTGGGCTCGGCGGCGCCTTCGCGCTCGCGCTCGTCGCCGCCCTCGTGCTGCTGGCCATCACCCCCCGCATCCCGTCGGGGCCGCAGACCGTCTCGACGGAGACCCCCTAGGCTCGCAACCGTGGCCAGATCGATCCGCGTCGGCGTCCAACTTCCCGAGGTGGAGCGCGAGGTGCGCTGGCCCGAGTACGTCGCGATGGCGAGGACCGCCGAGCGGGTCGGATTCGACTCGGTCTGGGCGGGCGATCACCTGCTGTACCGCGGCGACGGGCGGCCCGAGCGCGGGCCATGGGAGGCATGGACGACCCTCGCAGCGATCGCCGAGGCGACCGAGCGCGTCGAGCTCGGGCCACTGGTCGCGTGCGCGGGGTTCCACGCGCCCGCGATGCTCGCGAAGCAGGCCGCGACCGTCGACGAGATCTCCGGCGGCCGGCTCGTACTCGCGCTCGGCGCCGGCTGGAACGCGGCCGAGTTCCGGGCGTTCGGGTTCTCGTTCGATCGGCGGGCCTCGCGGTTCGAGGAGTCGTTCGAGGTGATCCGTCGGCTCGTCGCCGGCGAACGGGTCACGATGCACGGCAAGCACGTGCGGGTGGACGACGCCGTGTTGCTGCCCCCGCCGGCGCGGAAGCCCCGGCTGATGATCGGCAGCACGGGTCGGCGGGTGCTCACCGCCACACTCCCCCACGTCGACGCCTGGAACACCTGGTTCGACTGGTACGGCAACTCACCTGAAGGATTCGCGACACGCAACACCGAGATCGACGCGATCGCACGCGAGGTCGGCCGCGACCCGGCCGAGATCGAGCGCAGCGCTTGCCTGCTGGTGGCCTTGGACCCGACGACGCGCGAGCGTCCGCTCGACCCGAGCGCCCCGCCCGTCACCGGCTCGCCGGCGGCGATCGCCGAGACGATCGACGCCCTGGGAGCGGCGGGCGCCGACGAGGTGATCCTCGTGGTCGATCCCATCACGGAGCGCTCGATCGAGACGCTCGGTGGGGCGCTCGTCCTACGGCATTAAGCGAAGGCTCCTCGAGGGAGGGTTCAGCAAGGGGTTGCGGGATATTGCTCTCCGATCGCCCGCGACGTCACTCGCCCGTGTGCCGTCCCCCACAACGCCTCTCGGCGCAGCCCGTGGGCTTGGGCAGCCAGCCGAGGCTGACGGCATAGGGTGCGCGTCCCTAGTGTCCGCCCCCAACAGGTCGCTGGAGAGGCGGCTCGAGAGACCTGAAGGGAGCGATTTCCGTGCGCAGCATCTCGCGCAGCACCTCGTTGACGATCGTGATCATCATGGCTGCCTCGTTGGCGGTGACGGTCATGCCATCGTCGTCCGGAGCCGTCGAGAAGCGATTCTCGGTGTTCTGTGACTTCAGCCACTCGACGCGGCAGGACCCGATCGTGGCCCCCGGTCACCACCGGCGGAGCGACCACGAGCATGTGTTCTTCGGGAACCGCTCGACCCGCTCACACTCGACGTATCGATCGATGCGGCACGCCGGCTCCACATGCCGCTTGAGCGGCGACACCGCCGGCTACTGGGTGCCCGCCCTCGTCGACCTTGACGGAAATCTGGTGAAGCCACATGGGACCTTCGCCTACTACCGCTCCGTCGGGGCGCTGGCCGACGTGAACATCCGGGCCTTCCCCAAGGACTTCCGCATGATCTCCGACGACTTCCACTTCCATTGCGGGGACGACCGCAACGAGTCGGACGTGCCGCTGGACTGCTCGAACGTGGCGGGGGGGAAGCGACTTCGGCTCTCCGTGATCTTCCCGTCGTGCTGGGACGGTCGGCGGCTCGACTCCAAGGACCACATGCGGCACGTGGCGTTCGCCACGGGGAAGGGCTGCCCCGACCGCCACCCGGTCGAACTGCCGAGGCTCGCGATCATCGCGCAGTTCGAGGTGCAGGACGCCGAGGGCTTCCGGCTGAGCTCGGGCTCGCCCGACACCGCGCACGGCGACTTCTGGAACACCTGGCACCAGAAGACGCTGCGCGACCTGGTGCAGCGATGCCTCGGGCGCGGAGTGAACGAGCTCTGCGGTCAGATCCGCTCGTGACCGGCTGGACGGCCGGGCCGTTCAGCGCCGACCGCCGCCGACCCGAGCGTTGATCGGGCGATCGAACGCGATCACCGTCAGGTCGGCCGGGCGACCGCGCTCGAGCCAGGCGAACGCGAGGCCGGGTCCGTCGGCACGCGCGCCGCTCGTGACGTAGCCGATCGTGCGATCGCCTGCGCGGACGGGCTCACCCCCGCTCACGAGGCCGTCGACCTCGAGGCGCACGAGCTCACGGTGGCCCGCGTCGTCGGCAGCGCGGCGTGCGAACCGGACGAGCCCGGCGGGGCCTGGGGCGTGCTCCGCGGTCACGTCGACGCCCGCCGCGGCGTATCCGGCATCGAGGCGCAACGTCTCGAACGCGCGACGACCCGCGGCGATCAGGTCGAGATCACGGCCCGCGTCCCATACGAGGTCCCAGAGCCGGAGTCCGAGGTCGGCGCTCGTCGTGAGCTCCCACCCCGGCTCGCCCACGTAGGACACGGACTGGGCGCTCACCGTCACCCCGGCCACGTCGAGCTCACGGACCTGGAACCGGCCGAACGCGAGCGCGTCGGCGCCGCCCGCCACGAGTGACCCGAGCACGTCGGCGGCTCGTGGTCCCCACAGACCGAGTGCGCACGTCGCGGTCGTGACGTCGCGCACCGTGACCGAGCCGTCGTCCGGCGCCTCACGGTGCAGCAGCGCCACGTCGGCGGGAGTCCCGAGGCCCACGATCCAGCGGTCCGGCAGCACGCGCGAGACGACCGCGTCGATCAGCACCGTGCCCCGAGGACCGAGTACGAGCGTGTAGGCGGCCGAGCCCGGCGGTCGGTCGAGGTCGGCGCTGCACAGCTCCATGAGCCACTCGTGCGCGCGGGGACCTTCGACCTCGACGCGCCGCAACGGCGTGAGGTCGAACATCCCCGCGTTCCGCCGCGTGGCCACGTGCTCGGCGACGGCGATCGGCGACCACCAGCGTGCGTGCCAGTCGTCGCGAGGCGCGACGTCGATGCCGAGACGCTCGGCGAGACCCTCGTTCTCCTCGAACCACGCCGGGCGCTCCCACCCCTGGCCCTCCGCGAACACGGCGCCGAGCTCGCGCTGGCGCTCGATCCAGGGGCTCACGCGCAGCGGTCGCGGACGGTGCACGGGCTCGAGCGGATGATGCACGTCGTAGACCTCGTCGTGGTTCGTGATGCTGCGCGGCACGAAGTACGCGGTCGACCGCTGGAACGGCTCGAACCGATGCACGTCGGCCTCGTGCACGTCGACCTCGGGCTGCCCGTCGACGATCCACTCCGCCAGCGACCGGGCGACCCCGATCGCGTGCGTGATCCAGACGGACTCGGCGACCCAGAAGCCGCGCGCCTCGAGCGACTCCCCGATGAGCGGGTACCCATCGGGCGTGAACGAGAACACGCCGTCGAACGCCTCACCGACGCCCGCCGGACCGATGCGCGGCAACAGCTCGACCGCCGTCTTCCACGACTCTTCGAAGTCCTCGGGCGTGAACGCGAGCGTGGCGGTCGCGGGCTCGCCGGCGAGCGTGTCCGCCGGGTCGATCGGCAGGGCCCGGTGCTGGAACGATCCGATGCCCACCTGGTCGTGGTGCTGGCGGAAGTAGAGGTCGCCGTCGAGATGTCGCAGGATCGGCGTGGCGGCTTCCACGCCGGGCTCGCCGAAGCCCTCCACCGAGCCGGTCCGCGCGTACAGGTGCGCGAGCGGCAGCATCGGCAGCCGCATGCCGACCATCGATGCGATACGTGGCCCCCAGATGCCCGCGGCACACACCACGACGTCGGCCGGGAAACGCTCCCCGTCGGCCGTCCGAACGCCGGTCACGCGCCCGCGCTCCAGATCGACGCCGACCACCTCACGCTCCCCCAGGAACCGCGCGCCTCGCTCGGTCGCGCGCCCAGCGCGAGCTTCCGTGGTGCGGGTCGCCTTCGCGAGACCGTCCCCCGGGACGTGGAATCCGCCGACGATGCGCTCCGGGTCGATCAGCGGGTGCAGGGCCACGCACTCGTCGACATCGACGATGCGGGCCTCGATGCCCCAGCTCTCGGCCCATCCGCGCTTGCGCCGCAGATCCTCGAGACGCTCGTCCGTCGTGGCCACCTCGAGCGCGCCGACGACATCGAAGCAGGGTCCATCGTCGTGCTCCAGTTGGGTCATGAGATCGACGGTCTCGATCGCGAACCGCGCCATCATGCGGCTCACGCTGGTGCGCGACACCAGGCCCGGCGCGTGGAACGTCGACCCCCCGGTGTCGAACAACGGGCCCCGATCGAGCACCGTGACGTCGGTCCCTCCTCGGGCCGTGAGCTCCTCGGCCACCGAGGCGCCGACGATCCCCGCACCGACGACCACGACCCGCGTGGAACCTGCCATGGCGGGATGCTACCGTCGCCCGATGCGTCGTCGCGCTCGTGCGTTCGTCATGGTGGTCTCCACGGTCGTTGCCGTGTCGCTCGCCGCTCCCGGCGTCGCGTCCGCGCGCAAGTACGGCCTCGGCGACTCCGTGATGCAGGGAGCCACGCGTGAGCTGCGTGCGCGTCACTTCACGGTGAACACCACGACGAGCCGCCAG
>Ga0247830_10001287_pt1 | contig 10347 bp, 5 predicted proteins | sample 12C_Control_Day5_FD_207766 | JGI IMG/M metagenome (GOLD analysis project Ga0247830, IMG submission 207766) | Soil microbial communities from agricultural site in Penn Yan, New York, United States - 12C_Control_Day5 | ecosystem: Environmental > Terrestrial > Soil > Agricultural land | place: USA...
GGCGACGGAGGGCCGGGCAGCCCGGGGGTCGGTACGAGATCCAGACGATCGCGCGTCAAGTCGTAGATGCCCTGTACCGCGTCGGCGACGAAGTCCGGCGGGTCGGTGAAATGGACGTTGCCGCGAAAGTCGGCTTTCTGAATCGCTCCCAGACCGGGTTTCGTCTCGGCAATAAGCGTCTGCGACGTCGCCGTGCGGTCGATCGCGGCGACGTTACGGCCTGCGGCGCGCGTCTCGCGGAACTCCACTCCCCCGGCGAAGGTCGCGCTCTGGAGGCCAGTGTCGGGCCCAGAGGCATTGAGTGTTGCCGACCTGATCCGTCGGGCCGGCGCATCTCCCTCCGCGGGCAGGTCCAGCTGCACGTGATCGTTGGCCAGCAACCCCGTGATCGTGGATCCATCGGCTCCGAGCGAGAGGTCGACCGTGCTCGCAGAGATCCGTTTGCCAGCGGAGCGGCCGCTCGCGGGCAACTGGACGATCGCGTTGTCAACCAGCCGCGTCTGGCGGAGCGTGCGGCCGTCTTCCGCATACGTCATGTTGATGTCACGCGCCGTCATCGATTGCGCGGTGGCCGCCGTCGCGGTGATCCTGCTGTTCCCGCGCAGTTCCAGCGCGCGCACGCGCTCGTCGTCTTCGGCCAGACGAATGACGATCTCTTCCGCTTCCGCGACTCGCCCTTCGCCGACGATCCGTCCGTTCCCCTGGAGTCGGATGTAGTGCTCCTGCCGAGCCATGCCGATTGCGGCGGCGGTGGCCTGCAGCGCGCCGCTGCCGTCCTGCGCCGGGGCCACGTTCACCGTCGCGTTCTGCTGGATCCAGAACACCTCCCGTGTCTGATCGTAGGTCGCCCCGACGCCAGACCCCGTTGTCCGCCCTTTCGTGAACTCCACGCGCCCGGGCATCGTCATCATGCCGTCTGCCTGCGTGTAACGGGCTTCGGCCCCTTTGACTTCGAGACCCGTGCCGGTGACGCGGACGTCTCCGGTGAACACCGCGTCCTTGACCCCATCGGTCGCGGGCGTGATCTCCGCATCGCGAGCGGTGATGAAGAACTGCCTTTTTTCGCGGTTGATCGTGGTCTTGACGCCGCCACCGAACTGCTGCCGGTTATCCGGAAGCGCTACGTGTGTGCCGAAATCGATGACGAATCTCTCCATGCCGGACGGATCGGTGAGCCGGTAGCGGCCTCCTCCGGGGTTCTCGAGAGGGGCATCGGGACGCGATCGTTCGGGTGGGGGTTCCTGGGCCGGTGTTCGGCGTTCTCTCCGCAGCGTCGTCGCGAGCAACGCGATGAATCCGATCACGAATACCGCGATCGCCGCCTGCGCCACTCTCTGCCAGCGCATTATTCAGTGAGACCCTTGAAGTCGGCGACGGAGAGCTCGAGATAGGTCTCCCCCTGGTACTCGTTCTTGTCGAGCGAGAACGCCAGGTTCATTCCGTCGCGATTCTCCTCGAGGAAGCCAGCCCGTTCCGCCGCCCGCCACGCAATCGCGCGGAAGCGTCGGCCATCCTGGGCGAACGTCATCTTGAGATGCCGTTCCTTGATTGTGGTCGGCCCATCGACGATCGCGACGCCGGAGGCTGCAAATACCGGACGCGGGTTGGCGAGCCCGAACGGGCCGAGCAGGTCGAGCCCGCGCACGAGATCGTGGGTGATCGATCTGAGGGAGAGCGGTGCATCGATTCGCAGCCTCGGCCGCAACTGGTCCGGCTCGATGACCTCGTCGGCGTAGGCGTTGATGCGCGCGCGGAACTCCGGCACGCGCGCCGCTTCCATGGTCAGACCCGCGGCCTGCTTGTGACCGCCAAACTTCACGAAGACGTCCGAGCAATGTTCGAGGGCCGCGAGGATGTCGAAGTCAGGGATGCTTCGGCACGAGCCGTGCGCGACGTCACCATCGATGGACAGCACGATTGCCGGCTTGTGATACGTGTCGACGAGCTTAGACGCGGCGATCCCGATGACGCCACGGTGCCAGCCGTCACCTCCGACGACGAGCACATTGTGTGCGCCGACTGAGGGATCGGTCTCGATCGCCTGCTTCGCTTGTGCAACCAGCTCGGCTTCTTCGTTCTGCCGTTTGAGGTTCTCGTCGCAGAGCTGCTGTGCGAGCATGCGCGCTTCGTCACCCATCGACTCGCTGGTGGCGAGCAGCAGCCGCGCCGCGATGTCGGGCGTGCTCATGCGTCCTGCCGCGTTCACGCGCGGCGCGATCATGAAGCCGACGTGATAACTGTCGATCGTCTTGCCCGTGAGGCCGCACGCATCGATCAGCGAACGAAGACCGATCGAGTGCGGTCCGCTGGATAGCGAGCTCAGCCCGTGACGCGCGATGACACGATTCTCTCCGACGAGCGGCACCACGTCCGCCAGCGTTCCGATCGCCGCGATCTTGACGAACGCGGGTAGCCACTTGCTCTTCCCCGAACGATCGCACAGCGCCTGCACCAGTTTCAGCGCGACGCCGACACCGGCAAGATATTTGTCGGGATAGGTGCAGTCCGCGCGCTTCGGATTGATGACGGCAAGCGCCGCGGGCAGGGTTCCTTCCGGTTCGTGATGGTCGGTGATGATCAGATCGACGCCGAGGTCCCGGGCGCGCTGCGCGGCTTCAGCTGCCCGGATGCCGCAGTCGACCGAAATGATCAGGCGGACGCCCTGCGCATGAAGCCGCTCGATGGCGGCGGGCTGCAGACCGTAGCCGTCGCGCATGCGCTCCGGGAGGAAGTGAATGACTTCTCCGCCGAGCATCTCGAGTGCGCGCCGCAGGATGACAGTGGACGTAATGCCGTCCACGTCATAGTCGCCGTGAATCGCGATTTTTTCGCGCTTTGCCACGGCGCTCTCGATCCGCGGAATCGCCTTGTCCATGTCGGCGAGCCGGAAGGGATCGTTCAGATGGTCGAGTGACGGGTTCAGGAAGCGGAACGCGGTCTCGGGATCGGCAAACCCGCGCATGCACAGCAGCCGCGCGATAGTCGGATGCACGTTGAGCGTCGCGGCCAGAGCGGCCGCTTGCGCGTCATCACAGAGAAGGTGCTGCCAGAGGAGGTGTCGCATGCAAGGCTGAAGTCTGAATGCTGAGTGCTGAAGTAAAGGGGCAATGCTGAAGGGGACAAGGGTCGCCTTGCCACCTTACTTCAGCATTCAGCCTTCAACCTTCAGCATTGCCCGTATCCACAAACGCGGTTCCTTCCTCGCCCATCCGCCGGAACTTCTCGTAACGCAGATCGAGCCGATCGTGGATGCTCAGCGCGTCCACTTCGGCCAGCGCGCGGCTCAGCGCCTGATCGACCAGCGCACTCGCGCGCTCGTGATCGTTGTGCGCGCCGCCGCTGGGCTCTGGGATGATGCCGTCCACCAGACCAAGCGCCAGCATGTCCTGCGCGGTGATCTTCAACGCCGCCGCAGCCTCCACCTTCCGTTCGGCGTCACGCCAGAGGATCGCCGCGCACCCTTCGGGCGGGATGACGCTGTAGACCGAAAATTCCTGCATGAACACGCGGTCGCCAATCGCAATCCCGAGCGCGCCGCCGCTTCCGCCCTCACCGCAGACGATCACGACGATCGGTACTTCGATCATCATCATCTCGCGCAGGTTGACGGCGATCGCTTCTGCCACGCCTCGTTCTTCAGACTCCACGCCGGGATACGCAGCCGGGGTATCGATGAACACGACGATCGGCCTGCCGAACTTCTGCGCGAGCTGCATCACGCGCAGCGCCTTGCGGTAACCCTCCGGACGCGCGTAGCCGAAATTGCGGAAGATCTTCTGCTTCGTGTCGCGCCCCTTCTGGTGGCCCAGCACAGCGACAGGATGGCCCCGGTATTCGGCGAAGCCGGTGACGATGGCGTGGTCGTCGGCGAACCGGCGGTCCCCGTGCAGCTCCTCCCACCCCGTGAACAGCCGTTCGATGTAATCGAGCGTGTTCGGCCGGTTCGGGTGACGCGCGACCAGCACGCGCTGCCATGGCGTGAGGTTTTCGTACAGCTCGGCGCGAATCTCATCGGCGCGCTTGCGCAGCGTCTCGATCGACCGCATCCGCTCGGGCGTCTGCGGCAGCATGCCGAGCGCCTCGATCTCCTTCAGCAGCACGCCGACAGGCTCTTCGAACTCGAGTAACTCAGCGGGCATAGGTTTGCTTACGCGTGTCCCGGCTTTCGCTGGCTTCCCGCTTCCGGCTCTCGGCTTCCGCTGGCTTCAGGCTGTCGGCTTCCGACTTCGTCAACTGCGAGAGCGAACCGCCGATCTCGGCAAAGCAGCGAAAGTCGGACCCGGAAGCCGGAAGCCGGAAGCCGAAAGCCGAATTCATCGCAGCTCCACCGATCCGGATCCGCACAGCTGTTCCACCTCGTTGACCAGCCGCTCCGAGGGGCGCACACGGACCGCCACTTCCGAGCGGACGCGCAACGGCTTCTCCCTGCCGCTCACATCGAGCTCGAGAAAGACGCGGCGGTCACCACGGTGCCGCGCGAGCAGTTCCGCCAGCGCCTCGAAGGTTGGTCTGCCGTGCGGCGGCACGGACAGGTGGATGGCCACTTCCTTCGTCGTCCGCTCCTGCAGCATCGAGATCGGCTGTAGCTCGGTCGCGACGATGCGGGCGGACTCGTCATCTTTTTCGAACTTTCCGCGCACGAGGAGCATGGCGTCGGGCTCGATCAGGCTGCCATGCTTGCCGAACGTTTCGGGAAACACGACGACTTCGAGCGCTCCCGCGACGTCGTCGAGCATGAACACCGCCATGCGGTCTCCCTTTTTCGTCTTCAGGGGGCGGAGGCCCGAGACGATGCCGGCCGTCCACACATCGGGCATCGAATCGGTGAGTTCTGCGACGCGTTTCGCGCCGAAGGCGCGGAGGTCTTCAGCGAAGCGGTCGAGCGGATGTCCGCTGAAATAGAAGCCGAGCGCCTCTTTCTCTCCCGCGAGCTGCACGGCTTCCGTCCATGCGACCGCGTCCGCGAGCGGTACGGCGCCGTGGACATCGTCGTCACCGCCGCCGCCGAACAACTGATGCTGTCCCTGGTCGCGGTCCCGTTGATGGCGGCCGCCGTGCTCGATCGCCTTGTCGACCGCCGCGAACAGGCGCGCGCGCGCCCGTCGCGTGTCCGCCGCCGCCTCCTTGACGAGCGAATCGAGTGCGCCCGCCTTGATCAGGCTCTCGAGGACGCGTTTGTTCACGAGCCTGAGGTCAACCTGCTCGCACAGTGTATGCAAGGAGTCCAGTCTGCCAAGCTCGCGACGGACGTCGAGGATCGACTGCACCGCACCTTCGCCGACGTTCTTGACTGCGCAGAGGCCGAAGCGGACCCCCTTCTTCGTCACCGTGAATCGCAGCTCGCTGGCGTTGACGTCGGGCGGAAGGATCGGCACGCCGAGCTCGCGGCATTCCCCGAGATACATGGCGAGCTTGTCGGTGTTCGCGGCTTCGATCGTCAGCAGCGCCGCCATGAAGTGCCAGGTGTAGTTCGCCTTGAGGAAGCCGGTCTGGTATGCCACCCACGCATACGTCGTCGAGTGCGACTTGTTGAAGCCGTAGCCGGCGAAGTACTCCATCAAGTCGAAGATCTTCGTCGCCTTCTTCTCATTGACGCCGTTCTTCTTCGCACCCTCCATGAAGGCTTCGCGCTGCTTCGCCATGACCTTGGGGTCTTTCTTCCCCATGGCCTTGCGAAGCATGTCGGACTGCCCCATCGTGAATCCGGCCAGCACGGCCGCGATCCGCATGACCTGTTCCTGGTAGGCGATGACGCCGTACGTGTCACGCAGGATCGGTGCGAGCTGCTGAAGCTCGTACTTGACTTCCGTCTTTCCCTGCTTGCGGGAGATGTAGTCGTCCACCATCCCCGACTTGAGAGGGCCGGGGCGATACAGTGCGTTCAGTGCGATCAGGTCATCGAGGCGTTCCGGCTTCGCCTTGCGCAGCAGCTCGCGCATGCCCGAGCTCTCGAACTGGAACACGCCATACGTCTGCCCATCCGAAAAGAGCTGGAAGGTCTTTGCGTCGTCGAGCGCGATTGCGTCGATGTCGAGGTCGGTCCCTTCCGTCCGCTTGATCTCGTCGAGCGCATCGCGGATGAGCGTCAGCGTGCTGAGCCCGAGGAAGTCCATCTTCAGCAGGCCGACGCGTTCGACCTCCTTCATCGCCCATTGCGTGACGATTTCGTCCTTCTGACTCTTGTAGAGCGGGATGAACTCCGTGAGAGGCTTTGGCGCGATGACGACGCCTGCAGCGTGGACGGAGGCGTGCCGGGTCATGCCCTCGAGCCGCTGCGCGACCGTGAGCAGTTCCTTGACGCGCTCGTCCTTCTGCTGCAGCTCCTTGAGGGCCGGGCTCTCGGCCAGCGCTTTTTCCAGCGTCATGTCGAGCGCCGGCGGCACCGCCTTGGCGACGCGATCGGCATCCGCGTACGGAATGTCCATGACTCGCGCCACATCGCGAACGACGGCGCGCGCCTTCATCGTTCCGAACGTGATGATCTGTGCCACGTTCTCCCGGCCGTACTTGCGCGTGACGTAATCGATCACCTCGCCGCGCCGCCGTTCGCAGAAGTCGATGTCGATATCTGGCAGCGAGACGCGCTCCGGATTCAGAAAGCGTTCGAAGATCAGGTCGTACTCGATCGGGTCGACGTCCGTGATGCGGAGACAGTACGCGACGAAGCTCCCCGCCGCCGATCCGCGGCCGGGTCCGACGGGGATCCCGCACTCGCGCGCGTAGCGGATGAAGTCCCACACGATGCAGAAGTACCCGGGGTACTTCATCTGCTTGATCATCTCGATCTCGTAGATGAGCCGCCGCTCGTACTCGTCGATCGTGTGATTCAGGACACCCTTGCTCTGGAGCTCTTTCAGACGCGCCAGCCGCATCTGGAACCCGTCGCGGACGATGTGCTCGAAGTACTCGTCGAGGGTGAAGCCCTCGGGGACGTCGAAGTTCGGAAGGTGGTTGACTGTAGCGGAGAGGTCCACGTGGCAACGCTCGGCGATGCGAACGGTATTCGCCATCGCCTCGGGGTAGTCGCCGAACACGCGCGCCATCTCCTCGGCGGTCTTCAGATAGAACTGGTCGCCGTGATACTTCAGCCGCTCCGTATCGTTCACGGTTTTGCCGGTACCGATGCAGAGCAGGATATCGTGCGGCTTGAAATCGGAGTTCTTCAGGTAGTGGACGTCGTTGGTGGAGACGAGCTGGAGGTTCAGCTCCTTCGCGATCGGCTGAAGGCCCGTGTTGACGATCTTCTGTTCGTCGATGCCCTGGTACTGCATCTCGAGGAAGAAGTTGTTCGCACCAAGGATGTCGCGATACGCCGCGGCGGCGTCCATCGCTTTCTTCTGCTGTTCCGTACGGATCCCGGTCGCGACTTCTCCTTTCAGGCAGCTGCTCAATCCGATCAGGCCCTTCGCATGGCGCGCGAGCAGGTCCTTGTCGATGCGTGGTTTGTAGTAGAAGCCCTCGGTATAGCCCGACGACACGAGTTTGATGAGGTTGTGGTAGCCCTCTTTGCTCTCGGCGAGCAGTACCAGGTGATTGGCTGTTTCACCGGGCGTGCCGCTCTTCGTCCGCCGGTCGCCAGGTGCAACATAGACCTCGCATCCCAGGATGGGATTGATGCCACGCTTCCTCGCCTGATCGTGGAAGACGATCGACGAGAACATGTTGCCGTGTTCGGTGATCGCCGCCGCCGGCATCTTCAGCTCGACGCACTTGTCGAGCAGTTCCTCGATCCGGCACGCGCCGTCGAGAAGGGAGTACTCAGAGTGCAGGTGAAGATGAACGAATTCCGCCATTAGCGGCTGCTCCCCGAACGCTTCACCGCAGCGCACGCGGAGGACGCAGCGCGGTTCTCGCGTCCGCTGCCGGAAGTCCCCGGCGTTCTCTGCGCTCTCTGCGGTGAGTCCGCCATCGCTACTCCCACTCGATAGTAGAGGGTGGCTTCGAGCTGACGTCGTACACCACGCGGTTGATGCCCTTCACCTCGTTGACGATACGCGAGGAGATCGATGCCAGCAGTTCGTGAGGCAGACGCGCCCAATCGGCGGTCATGCCATCCTTGCTCTGGACGGCGCGGATCGCGATTGTGTACTCGTAGGTTCGCGCGTCGCCCATCACGCCGACGCTTTGCACCGGCAGCAGCACGGCGAATGATTGCCACAGCTTCCGATACCAGCCCGCCTTCTTGATCTCTTCGGCGACGATGTGATCGGCGCGGCGCAAGAGGTTCAAACGCGAATGCGTCACTTCGCCGAGGATGCGGACGGCGAGCCCCGGGCCCGGGAACGGCTGGCGCCAGACGAATTCTTCTTCGAGCCCCAGTTGTTCTCCGACGCGCCGCACCTCGTCCTTGAACAGCAGTCGAAGAGGCTCGACCAGCTTGAACCGCATGCGCTCGGGCAGGCCGCCGACGTTGTGATGGCTCTTGATCGCCGATGACGGTCCGACGACCGACACGCTCTCGATCACGTCCGGATAGAGCGTGCCCTGGCCCAGGTAATCGAATGAGCCGAGCCTCTTCGCTTCGTCCTCGAAGACATCGATGAACGTCGCGCCGATGATCTTGCGCTTGTGTTCCGGATCGGTGACGCCGGCGAGTCGCGTGAGAAAGAGGTCCGCGGCATTCGCGAATACGAGCGGCAGCTTCATGCGTGCGAAACGAAGCTTGATCTGTTCTCCTTCGTCCTGCCGCATCACCCCGTTGTCGACGAAGATGCAGGTGAGCCGGTCAGCGATCGCACGGTGGATCAGCACCGCGGCAACAGTCGAATCGACGCCGCCGCTGAGCCCGCACACGACGCGGCCGTCGCCGACCTGCTCGCGAATCCGCGCGGTCGCCTCCTCGACGAAGGATCTCATCGTCCAGTCGCCGGTGCAGCCGCACACGTCGTACGCGAAATTGCGCAGGATCTCCAGACCATGGTCCGTGTGCGCAACCTCGGGATGAAACAGCAGCGCGTACAGCTGGCGCTGCGGCGCAGCCATTGCGGCGACAGGGGCGTTGGCACTCGTCGCCGTCACCGTGAAACCGGACGGCGCCGCCTTGACGAAATCGCCGTGGCTGGCCCAGACGCGCAGGTCTTTCGGCACTGACGCGAACAGCGGCGCGTCGTGCTGAATCTGGATCGTGGCAAGACCGAACTCGCGGTGCGGCGCCGGCGCGACCTCCCCGCCGAGCGCATGCGTCATCAGCTGCATGCCGTAGCAGATCCCGAGCACGGGCACGCCGATCGCGTACACGCCCGTGTCGCAGTGCGGTGCGCCCTGCTCGGAAACGCTCTTCGGTCCGCCCGAGAGGATGATGCCGACCGGGCGGCGCTCTTCGATTTTCGCCAGCGGCGTATCGAACGGCAGGATCTCCGCGTACACCGAGAGTTCGCGCAGGCGGCGCGCAATCAACTGTGTGAATTGCGAGCCGAAGTCGAGAACGACAATGGTCTGATGATTCACGATGAAACTGACGGACGGGATTTTCGGCCGAATGGATAACGCTATTATAAGGTGTGCAGTCGGCGCCCACCACAACATCTTGTTGGTTTCGCACGCGCACCGTCACTGCCACCGCTGCTCTCGCACTACTCCTCATTCGCGCCGCTGCTGCGCAGCAGGCGCCGGCGGTCGGCGGCGTGCCGCAGCCGCTGCCCGGTACGCCGATCGATGCGCCTGCTGCGCCCCCAACGATTGCATGGAGCATTGACATCCCCGCTGCGCCGATCGTCAGCCCGATCATTACTGCCGATCGCGTGATCGTGGCGTACCTGCCCGGCGTTGTCGCCGCGTTCGATCGCGCCGACGGACATCCGCTGTGGCGCGCGGAGCTCGAGCCGAAGCAGCCGCTCGCGACCGACGGAGCGCTCATCTTCGTTCACGCCGCTGAAGCGATTCACGCATTGCACGCCTCCAATGGTTCTGTTGCGTGGCGCGCCTCCAGTGGAACGCTCACGGCTCCGCTCATCGTCAAGGAAGGTTGGATCGTCGCGCCGACAGAAGGCCGGCTCACCACGCGCCGAACGAGTGACGGCAGCACCGTCTGGAGCGTCGAGGCCCCGCCGCAGCGGGAGGCGGCCGCGATCTCCGGTGACGTTCTCTACGTGCCTGTCGCCGGCGGGCGGCTCATGGCGCGCGATCTTCCTGATGGAAAGATCAAGTGGGACATTCAACTGGGAGGGAACGCCGTCGAACCGCTGGTGGTCAACGACGACGTGTTCGTGGGCGCTTCCGACAAGCGGTTCTACTGCGTCGACGCCACATCGGGCCGGGTCGAGTGGATCTGGCGCGTCGGCGCCGTCGTTCGAGGGCGTGCTTCGACGGACGGGCAGCGCATCATTTTCGCGGCACTCGACAATCTCG
>Ga0247830_10001289_pt1 | contig 10346 bp, 10 predicted proteins | sample 12C_Control_Day5_FD_207766 | JGI IMG/M metagenome (GOLD analysis project Ga0247830, IMG submission 207766) | Soil microbial communities from agricultural site in Penn Yan, New York, United States - 12C_Control_Day5 | ecosystem: Environmental > Terrestrial > Soil > Agricultural land | place...
CCTATCAGCTCTCGTTCCTGATCGCCGACTACCTGGTGGAGCACGTCGGGCTGGACGGCGTGCTCGACTACTTCCGCGCCTGTCGCCGGCTCGACCGGGAGCAGGCGTTCGTCGCCACCTTCGGCCGGCCCGTCCAGCAGTTCGAGGTCGAGATGCTGCGCTACCTGCGCGAGCTCGACTGAGCTACGCGAGCGCCCAGCGCGAGGGCGCGTCGGGCTCGGGATGCTCGCGCACCCGGCCCTCGCGCGCCAGCTTCGTGAGGTGCGAGGCGACCGACTGGCCGGCCATGGCGTGGAGGTTCTTCGGCACGGCGGCGTAGATGCGCTCGACCATCACGGGGATCGTGCTCGGCCCGTCGCCCAGGACCTCGAGGATCTGCCGCTCGCGCAGCAGCCGGTGCTCGATGTACTCCGCGATGAGGGCCGGCCCGTCCTCGACCACCGGACCGTGGGCGGGGTAGATCCGGCGCACGCCGAGCGCCTGCAGGCGCCTGAGCGAGCTGAGATAGTCGAGCAGGTCGCCGTCCTCGGCCGGGATCACCGTGGTGGAGCCGGCCAGCACGACGTCGCCGGTGAAGACCGCGTTCTCCTCGGCGAGGTAGTAGCAGAGATGGTCGGAGGCATGACCGGGCGTGTGGATCGCCGTCAAGGTCACGCCGTCGCCATGGATCGTCTCGCCGTCGCGCAGGGTCTCGATGCCGGCCGGCAGGTCGGCGTCGCGGTGGATCAGCTTGCCCACGGGCAGCCCGCGGTAGCGCTCGCGCAGGTGGTCCACACCGCCCAGGTGATCGCGGTGGCGGTGTGTCAGCACCACGCGCGACGGCTGCGTCCAGCCACGCCCGGCGAGGTAGCCCTGCAGCCCCGTCATGTACTCCGGCACCCCGGCCCCGGTATCGAGCAGGATGGGGTCACTCCGCCCGATCAAGTACGTATTGGTCCCCGGTCCCGTCATCATCCCCGGGTTCAGCCCGAGCACGCGCCCGACCAGTGGACTCACCGTTGCCGTCTTCGGAAAGTTCGGATCGACCCAGCTCATGCGGTGATCATACCCCGAGGTACCGGTGCTGGACGTCGGCGCGGGCGCGGAGCTCGGCTGACGTGCCGCTCCACACCACCCGCCCCTTCTCGAGCACGTAGTGGTGATCGGCCAGACGGGTGAGGGCCTCGACGTGCTTGTCGATGAGCAGGATCGACAGCCCGCCTGCCTTCAGGCGGGCCAGGCAGCTCCAGATCTCCGCGCGGATCAGCGGGGCCAGTCCCTCGGTCGCCTCGTCGAGGATGAGCAGCCGGGGGTTCGTCATCAGGGCCCGGCCGATGGCCAGCATCTGCTGCTCGCCGCCGGACAGCGTGGCGCCCATGCTGCGCGCGCGCTCGGCCAGCTGCGGAAACAGCGCGAAGACCCGCTCGACCGTCCACGGCTCCGGGTCGCGGCGGCGGTTGGCGGCGGTCGCCACCAGATTCTCGCGCACGGTCAGGTTGGGAAACACCTGGCGCCCCTCCGGCACCAGGCCGATGCCGGCCTGGGCGATCCGGTGCGAGCCCAGCCCCCGCAGCGCCCGGCCCTCGAAGTGCACGCCGCCCGCCTGGACCGGCACGAGACCCATCACCGCCCGCACCGTGGTCGTCTTGCCCATGCCGTTGCGTCCGAGCAGGGTCACCATCTGGCCGGCGTCCACGCCGAGCGTGATGCCGAACAGCACCTGGCTCACGCCGTAGGCCGCCTCCAGTCCCTCCAGCCGCAGCATCACGCCGGCTGCCCCTCGCCGAGATAGGCCCGGCGGACCTCGGCGTCGAGCCGGATCGCGTCGGGGGCGCCGGTCGCAAGCACGCGGCCGTAGACGAGCACGCTGATGCGATCGGCCAGCGCGAACACGACGTCCATGTCGTGCTCGACGAGCACGATCGTGTGGTGCCCGCGCAGCGCGCGCAGGAGCTCGACCATCCGCTGCGACTCGTCGAGGCCCATGCCGGCCACGGGCTCGTCGAGCAGCAGCAGGCGCGGCCGCGTGGCCAGCGCCATGGCGATCTCGAGCTGGCGTTGCTCGCCGTGGGCGAGCGTGCCGGCCACGACGTCGGCGCGGCCGCCGAGCCCGACCCGCTCCAGGATGGCGCGGGCCGGCTCGCGCAGCGACGCCTCCGCGCGAGCCGCCTGCCAGAACCGGAAGCTGTGGCCGGCGTGGGCCTGCACGGCCAGGGCGACGTTGTCGAGGGCCGAGAACTCGCGAAAGATGCTGGTGATCTGGAACGAGCGGGCCAGCCCGCGATGCGAGCGCGCTGCGGCCGACAGCGCGGTGACGTCGGCGCCGGCGAAGCGGATCGTGCCGGCGTCGGGCCGCACGTCGCCCGCGAGCTGGCCGATCAGCGTCGTCTTGCCGGCGCCGTTGGGGCCGATGATCGCCAGCGTCTCGCCCTCGCCCACGTCGACGTCGACGCCGTCGGTGGCGACCAGGCCGCCGAAGCGCTTGCGGAGCCCGCGCACGGCCAGCAGCGGCTCAGCCATCGCGGGCGCCACCGCCGGGCAGCAGGCTCAACAGACCCCCGCGCGCGAAGAGCACGACCAGCACCAGGAGCGGACCGAGGATGATCTGCCAGTGGACCGTCCACGCCGCCAGCACGTTCTCCAGCAGCAGGAAGGTCGCCGCACCCAGCACCGGCCCGGCCAGCGTCCCCATGCCCCCCAGGATGACCATCACGATGATGTCGCCCGACCGGGTCCAGTGCATGTAGCTCGGGGTCAGATACTCGGTCTGGTTGGCCAGCAGCGCGCCGGCCAGCCCGCACACCGCACCGGCCAGCACGAACGCCGCCAGCTTGTAGCGGAACGCGGCGACGCCGATGGCCTGCAGCCGCGGCTCGTTGGACTTCACCGCCCGGATCACCGTACCGAAGCGGGCCTCGATGACGCGCTCGCCCACGAGGAGCAGCACCGCCAGCATCGCCAGCACGACGTAGTAGAAGACGTGGGGATCGGCGAGGTCGAGGACGCCGCCGAGCTGGCTGCGCCGGGCCAGGCGCATGCCGTCGTCGCCGCCCCAGGGCTCGATCGAGATGCCGATGTAGTACAGCATCTGCGCGAAGGCCAGCGTGATCATGATGAAGTACACGCCGCTGGTGCGGAGGGAGACGGCGCCGATGATCAGCGCGGCCAGGGCCGACAGCGCCATCGCCAGCGGCCACTGCACCCAGGCGCTGTGCACGCCGTGCAGGGCGGGAACCGCCACCGCGTAGGCGCCGATGCCGAGATAGGCGGCGTGGCCGAGGCTCACCATGCCGCCGTAGCCGAGGATGATGTCCAGGCTGACGGCCGCGATGGCGAAGATCATGATGCGCCGGAAGAGATCGAGGTAGAAGGGCTGGTTGGCCAGGCCGGCGATCAGGGGGACCACCGCCAGCGCCACCAGCGCGGCCAGCGTCACGAGGCCGCGTCTCGGCCGGGTCATCGGCTCCGGACCGCCGGGAACAGCCCCTGCGGGCGGAAGTAGAGCACGGCGGCCATGAGGATGTAGATCAGCATCGAGGCCAGGGCGGGGCCCGCGCTGTCGGCGGCCGCCGGCGAGACCACCGTGCCCAGCATCGGCTTGAGGAAGGCCCGGCCCAGCGTGTCGACCATGCCCACGACGACCGCCCCCACCAGCGCGCCCCGGATCGAGCCGATGCCGCCGATGACGATCACCACCAGCACCTCGATCAGGAGCTCCTCGCCCATGCCGGGCTGCACGGTGTAGATCGGCCCGGCCATGAGCCCCCCGAGCCCGGCCAGGGCGGCGCCGAAGCCGAACACGACCGTGTAGAGGAGCCGGATGTTCACCCCGAGGGCGGCCACCATCGTGCGGTTGCTGGCGCCGGCCCGGATGAGCATGCCGAGCCGGGTACGGCCGACCACCACGTAGAGCAGCAGCGCCACCGCCAGGCCGACCAGGATGATGACCGCCCGGTAGACCGGATAGCGCAGCCCCGGCAGCAGCTCGACGAACCCGCCCAAGGCGGGCGGCACCGAGGCGAAGAGCGCCGCCCGGCCCCAGACGATCGCGACCAGCTCGTTGAAGAACAGGATCAGGCCGAAGGTGGCAAGCACCTGGTCGAGGTGGTCCCGCTCGTACAGGGTGCGCAGCGCGACCACCTCGACCAGCATCCCGACCACCAGCGTGGCCAGCAGGGTGAGGACGACCGAGGCCGCGAACGAGCCCGTCCAGCCGAGGAACGCGACCGCGAAGTACGCCCCGATCATGTACAGCGAGCCGTGGGCGAGGTTGACGAGGTTCATGATGCCGAACACCAGCGTCAGCCCGGCCGCCACCAGGAACAGCATCACGCCCAGCTGCAGGCCGTTCAGGATCTGCTCGACGACGAGGAGCCAGGTCAACAGACGCGCACGATCACTTCATCGGGCAGTCCTGATGATAGGCGTCCTTGTGATTCTCGAAGACCGTCTTCTGGATCTGCATCTCGATCTCCCCGCCGGGCCCCTTCACCGACCGCAGGAGGTAGAAGTTCTGGATCGGGTGGTGGTTGTGGTTGTACGTGAACGGGCCGCGCGTGGACTTGAAGTCGGCCTTGCGCATGGCGGCGACCATCCCCTTCTTGTTCGACAGGTCGCCCTTGACCGCCCGCACCGCCGAGTCGATCAGCATGACCCCGTCGTAGCTCTGGGCGCCGTAGAAGGTCGGGGTATAGCCGAACTTCTTCCTGAAGTCGCCGACGTACTTCGCATTCGCCTCGTTCTTGAGGTCCGGGCTCCAGTACCGCGTCTCGTAGTTCCCGAGCGCGGCGTCGCCCACCGCCGGGAGGCTGATCTCGTCCACCGTGTAGACCGAGTAGAGCGGGATCTGCCCGCGCAGGCCGGCCTGGGCGTACTGCTTGAGGAACTGGATGCCCATGTCGCCGGGGTAGAACACGAACACCACCTTGGGATTGGCCGCGCGCAGCTGGGTGATCTCGGCCTGGTAGTCCTGCTGCCCGAGCTTCGTGTACACCTCGCCCACGATCTTGCCCTTGAAGTACCGCTTGAGGCCCGAGACCATGTCCTTGCCGGCCGCGTAGTTGGGGGCCATGGCGTAGACGTCGGTGAGCCCCTGGTCCTGCATGTACTTGCCCATGGCCTCGGGGGTCTGGTCGTTCTGCCACGAGGTGGTGAAGTACAGCTCGTGGCACATCTTGCCGGCCAGCTCGTGGGGACCGGCGTTGGTGCCGACCATGAGGGTGCCGGCGCCGGTCACCGTGGGCGCCACCGCCAGCATGACGTTCGACCAGATGACGCCGCTGACGAAGTTGACCCGGTGCTTCTTGAGCATCTCGTCGGCGAGCTGCTTGCCGACGTCGGGCTTGCGCTGGTCGTCGCCGTAGATGATCTCGGTGTCGAGGCCGCCGACCTTGCGGCCGAGGTGGTCGAGCGCGAGCTCGACCGAGTCCTTCATGTGCTTGCCGATGATGCCGGCCGGGCCGGAGAGCGTCGTGATGAACCCGATCTTCACCGGCTCCGCCGCGCGAGCCTGGACGGCCAGCAGCGCGGCGACGAGAGCGAACGCGAGGGCGGCCTTGAGTGTGCGCACGCGTGACCTCCTTGCTTGTGGGCGCCGGGATTCTAGCACGGCGGCGGGCGGGCAGCCTCAGCCCGCGAGCGAGATCACGAAGTTTCCGCTGCCCGAGGACGGCCCATAGGCGTGCAGCGTGACCGCGTAGCGCGTCCCCGCTTCGATGAGCGCGCCGAGCATCATGGCCAGGTGGCGGCCCCCCGTCTCGGGCTGGGCCGCCTGCGCGTAGTCGGGCAGCCAGCCCCACAGCCGGTCGTACTCGCCGTCGGCCAGCAGCTGCGCGAAGCGGTGATCGAGTTCCTGGTCGCCCGGGGTCGGCCACCGCTCGGGGCCGCGGACCAGCTTGTGCGACACGCTTCCGCTGGCCGCGAACGCGGCGCGGCGGCCGAGATCGCGCGTGGTCTGCGCGATGAGCCGGCCCCACGCGAATGCCTCGTTCAGGTCCGCCGACAGGCACACCGACACCGGCACCATCGGGATCCGCTGCGCTCGGTCCAGGTAACACACCAGCGGCATGACGGTTCCGTAGTCGAGCGGATAGTGCACGTCGTTGGCCAGCGCGCACGGCAGGCCGGCGGAGTTGCCGCGGTCCACCAGCGCCGCAGCCAGGTCGTAGTCGCCGGGGAAGTCGTAGTCCACCCCGTGGATCAGGTCGGGGGCCTCCTGGGCGGTCAGGACGCCGCGGTGGCGAGGGGTGCCGTCGATCACCGTCTGGAACGTGGTGATCAGGTGGCAGGAGTTCACGAGGATCACTTCCGGCGCGGCGCCGGCGACGTCCCGGCCCTGCTCCACCATGCCGTCGCGAACAGCCTTGAAGTCGGGATGGGCGAGCTTGCCGGCAAAGGCGGCGTCGTAGGTGCAGTACCGCGGCGTGTGCACGGTGAGGTAGACGCGATTGAGACCAGCCATCACAGCCCCTCCGCCCGCGGTCGATCCTGGGCTCGGACCTCGGGGCGACCCGAGCGCCCCTTACTCTAGCGCGGGATCCCGGCGATTGCCTCGATCTCCACGTCGACCCCGGTCCTTCTCCGGGATCAGCGTCGCACGCGCTCGAAGATCACCCGGCCGCCGCGCAGCGTGTACCGCACCCGCGCCAGCGCCCGGACGTCGCGCTCGGGATCGCCCTCGACCACCGCGATGTCGGCCTCGAGGCCGGTGGCCAGCCGCCCCCTCCGCGCGGCTACCCCGAAGCGCTCGGCCGGAGCGGTCGTGAGCGCGGCGAGGATCTGCGCGGACGACAGCCCGGCGCGCTGCAGGTACACGTACTCGTCCGTCGGATCGTAGTCGGTCATGTAGCCGACGTCGGTGCCGAACAGGATCTGCCCGCCGAGGTCGGCGAACGCCTTCACCTGCGCCTGGCCGGTCGCGAGCACGCGCTCGACGACCGCCGGCGGCAGGCCGAGCCGACTCAGCTCGTACGGCCACAGCTTGAGAGTCGGGGTCAGCGCCATACCGCGCTCGCGCATGCGGCCCGGCAGCGAGCGATCCCACGGCCCGTCGACCTCCGAGGGAAACGTGTGGGCCAGGATGTGGACGCCGCCCTCGATCGCCGCCCGCGCGCCGGGGCTGTTGGAGGGATGTGCGACGACCGGCTTACCCCGCCGGCGCGCCGCATCCACCGCCGCGCGGACGACGTCCACGGGCATGACCACGATCCGGTGCGGCTCGGCGTACGAGCCGGTGAACAGCTTCACCGCGTCGGCGCCGGCCGCGAGCATCGCCCCCACCATCGGCTCCGCGTCCTCCGGCTTCGCCAGCTCGGGCAACCGCGCCGGCCGGATGTAGAAGGGGCTCCCCCCGGCCGGTACCAGGCCCCCGCCGGCGGTCAGAATGGCCGGGCCCGGGATCTCGCCGCTCTCGACGCGGCGGCGGAGCGCAGTCGTGTTCGGGGGGTAGGAGCCGGTGTCCAGCACACCGACCACGCCGTACGACGTGAGCATCGCCCGGAGCCCGGCCGCCAGTCGCTCGGCGGGCGCGGAGGCAGCGTCAGTCCAGACCGGCTCGGTGAAGTGGACGTGGGCGTTCCAGAACCCGGCGGTGACCGTGGCCCCGGCGCAGTCCAGCACGACCGCGTCGGCCGGCACGCGGATCGCGTTGCGTGTCCCGACGGCCGCGATGACGCCACGCTCGACGAGGACCACGCCGTCGGGAATCGCGGCCGCGCCGGGGGCCGGCTGCACCCGGCCGCCGACCAGCGCGAGCGTGGCGCGGGCCGGATCCGGCCCGGAGCGCCTGGCGTCCTCGCCCGCCGCACAGCCCGCCGCAAGCACGGTCAGCACGACGGCCAGCGCACGTTTCACGCGCCGTCCCCCCGCAGCCGGCGAGCCACGTCCTCGGGGATCGGCAACGCCCGGAGCGGCTCGTCCGGTGAGATCGGACGGGCGACCCAGGCGCGCACCTCGAAGCCGGCGGCGCACAAGCAGCCACCCGCGTGGATCTCGTACTCCATCCGGAAGGTCTTCTCCTTCACCCACGCCACCACCGCGCGGATCTCGAGGGTGTCGCCGTGGCGGGCCGGCGACACGAAGCGGGAGCCCGATTCGAGGATCGGCACGCCGACGATGCCGTGCGCGGGAAACAGCTCGGGCCACGGCAGCCCGAGCGCGGCGAACAACGCCTCGCAGCCGAGGTCGTACCAGCCGAAGAAGCGCGGGTAGAAGACGATGCCCGCCGCGTCGACGTCGCCCCAGCGTACCGGCACCGCAGTCGTGTGTCGGGCGCCCATCACCCGTGCTCGGCCCACTCGCGCAGGACGTAACGCTGCAGCTTGCCGGTCACCGTCCGCGGCAGCTCGTCCACGACGCGGATCTGGCGGGGCCGCTGGTGGGTCGGCAGCTTCGCCGCCGCGTGGGCGGCGAGCGCCTCGGGCAGCGTCGCAGCGTGGCCGTCGCGAGGCACCACGAACGCCACGGCCTTGAGCAGGCCGCCCTCACCGATCGCGCCGACGACGCCGACCTCGATCACGCCGGGATGCGACCGCAGCACCGCCTCCACCTCGCCCGGCGTCACCCACTGGCCGGCGACCTTGAAGCGCTCGTCGTCGCGCCCGTCGTGATAGAAGAATCCGTCGGCGTCGCGCGTGAGGACGTCGCCGGTCCGGAACCACTCGCCGACGAATGCCCGCCGCGAGAGGTCGAGTCGGTTCCAGTAGCTCGTACTGCACGACGGCGTGCGCACGTGCAGCACGCCGGGCTCGCCGTCCGGCGTCGCTCGGCCGTCGCCGTCGACCAGCCGCACCTCGCTTCCCGGCACCGGCTGGCCGGCCGAGCCGGCCCGGCTCCGGCCCGGACGGTTGGCCAGCACCATGAAGATCGTCTCGGTGGCGCCGAGCCCGTCCAGCATCTCGACGCCGAAGCGCTTGCGCCAGGCGTGGTACAGCTCGGGCGGCATCCGCTCGCCTGCCGAAACGCACGCCCGCACCGAGCGGAAGGCGTCGTCCGGCAGGTCGGCACGCAGCAGGCGGCCATAGAAGGTCGGCACCGAGAAGAACAGCGTGGGCTCGAAGGCCCGCAGCACCCGCAGCACGCCGGCCGGCTCCGGCCAGGCCGAATCCAGATAGGTAGGCGCGCCGAGGTAGAGCGGGATCAGCAGCGCGTTGCCGAGGGCGTAGGCGAAGAACAGCTTGGAGGTCGCGAAGGTCCGGTCTCGCTCGCCCGCCCCCAGCACGTCGATGGCGTAGTGACGACAGGCGAGCAGGTTCCGGTGGACGTGTACCGTGGCCTTGGGCCCGCCGGTGGTCCCCGACGTGTAGAGCCAGAAGGCCATGTCGTCACCGGTCACCGGCTCCGGCGGGCACTCGGCCGCCGCGGCGGCCAGCAGCGCGTGAAAGCTCGTGGCGCCCTCGCCGGTCGCCAGGACCGCGCGCAGGTGCGGCAGGTCGACCAGCGCCGGGCGCAGCTGCGCCAGCAGGGCGGCGTCGGCGACGAGCACGCGGGCCCGGCTGTCGCGCAGCATCGCCGCCCACTCCGCCGCCGACAGGCGGGTGTTCAGCGGCACCGCCACCGCCCCGATGCGGAGCGCGCCGAGGAACACCATGACCCACTCCACCCCGTCGGGCAGCAGCAGGGCGACGCGCTGCTCGGTCTCCACGCCGAGACCTCGCAGCGCATTGCCCGCGCGACCTGCCCGCGCCAGCAGCTCGCGATAGGTGACGGTCTCGGTCGGAGTGACGATTGCGGGGCGATCACCGGCCCCGCTGCCGATCGCGTCGTCGAGGAACGCGGTCACCGCGTTGGCCATGGCGCGATGTCGAGTGTATCGCACGGCAGCCACGGCGGGCCGCCGGCCGGGATGTGGTACACCTTGGCCACCATGAGCGCCGACCAGCGGTGCGCCGGAAAGGTCGTTCTCGTGACGGGCGCCCAGCGCGGCATCGGGCGGGCCATCGCCGTCCGGTTCGCCGAGGCCGGGGCCGACGTGGCCCTCAACTTCCTGGACGACAAGGCGGCCGCGGAGTCGGCGGCGGCGGAGATCACCGCCCTCGGCCGGCGGGCCACGACGCTCGCCGCGGACATCGCGAAGCCCGAGGAGGCGCGGCGCCTCGTGCACGATGCCGAGCGTGCCCTCGGCCCGATCGACGTCCTCGTGAACAACGCCGGCATCTTCCCCCGCACCCCCTTTCTCGACCTCACCGAGGACACGTGGGACGCCGTGCTCGACACCAACCTCAAGGCCACGTTCGTCTGCTCGCAGGAGGCGGCTCGTTGCATGGTGGCCGCGGGTCGGCCGGGGACGATCATCAACCTCTCGTCGGGCGCGCCGTACCGTGGCTCGATGCGCGCCACCGCCTACATGGCGAGCAAGCTCGGCATCGTGG
>Ga0247830_10001292_pt1 | contig 10339 bp, 9 predicted proteins | sample 12C_Control_Day5_FD_207766 | JGI IMG/M metagenome (GOLD analysis project Ga0247830, IMG submission 207766) | Soil microbial communities from agricultural site in Penn Yan, New York, United States - 12C_Control_Day5 | ecosystem: Environmental > Terrestrial > Soil > Agricultural land | place: USA...
GTGCCGCTCATGCCGACACCCGCTCCGCCTCGGAGTGCGGCTCGACGCGGCTCGCTCGCAGCCAGACCACGAAGCCCCACAGGACGAGCCCGCCGTAGACGACGAAGAGGATCGCCGTCGGGTAGTACTGCGAGTGCCACAGCAGCGGCACCCCGACCAGGTCGACCGCGATCCAGGCCAGCCAGAAGTCCGTCCAACCGCGAGCCATGGCGTACGTCGCGAGCATCGACCCCACGAAGATCCACGCGTCGCACCAGAAGTACCAGCGTGGCGCCGGCCAGCCCGCACCGACGACGCTGAACACCCACTGTGCGATGACGACGGCGGCCAGCGCCGCCACGAGGTAGGCTGTCCGCTCCTTGGCCGTGGCCCAGCGCGGGATGATCGCCGGCTGGTCACCGGAACCTCCGCGGGCATTGCGCACCGTGTTCCAGCGGTACCACCCGTAGACGCTGGTCAGGATGAAGAACACCTGCCGCCCGGCCTGGCCGAACAGCGGCACCTGGGCGTGCGCGTCCGTGGTCGCTGCGACGAACACGGTGAACAGCAGCACGTTGCCGACGATGCCCACCGGCCACGCCCACACCCGGCGGCGCATACCGCCGACGGCCGAGGCGAAGCCGAAGGCGTTGCCCACGATCTCGCGCCAGGTGATCGGGTGACCGGCGATGGTCAGCTGTGCCTCGTAGAGGGTGGTGGCGATGCTCATGACGGGTCCTCGGGGGTCAGGAGGCGTTCAACGTACTTGGCGATCACGTCGACCTCGAGATTCACGGGGTCGCCGGCCCGCTTGAGGCCGAGGGTGGTGCGGGCGAGCGTCTCGGGGATCAGCGACACCGTGAAGCTGCCCCGGCCGGGCTCGCGGCCGGTCGAGCCTGTCGAGACCACGGTCAGCGACACTCCGTCCACGGTGACCGACCCCTTGTCGACGAGGTACCGCGCCAGCTCACCGGGCAGCGAGATCTCGACCAGCTCCCAGTGCTCGGACGGCGTCCGGCCCAGCACCACACCTGTGCCGTCGACGTGCCCCTGCACGATGTGCCCGCCGAGCCGGGTGGTCGGGGTGACCGCCCGCTCGAGGTTGACCCGGTCACCTGGTCCGAGGACACCCAGCGAGGTCTTGTCCAGGGTCTCCCGCATGACGTCCGCGGTGAAGGTCTCACCGTCGCGCTGCGCGACGGTGAGGCAGCAGCCGTTGACGGAGATGGAGTCGCCGAGCTGCGCATCGACGGTGACGTGCGGACCTCGCACGGTCAGCCGCACGGCGTCGCCCTGGTCCTCGAGCGTGTCGACGACGCCGAGCTCCTCGATGATGCCGGTGAACACGTCAGCCCTTCTTCCGCGGGGTGAGGGTGAGCCGGAGGTTCGTCCCAGGGCCGGTGCCGACCGTCGCGACGTCCCGCACGTCGAGGCGCAACGCGTCGCCGATCGTTCCTATGCCGAGGTCGCCCACCGCGGGCAGCCCGGCGCCGAGCAGCGTCGGAGCGACGTAGGCCACCACCTCGTCGACCAGCCCGGCACCGAGGAACGCCGCCGCCAGCGTCGGGCCACCTTCGAGCAGCACGTGCCGCCGGTCGCGGGCCAGCAGCTCGGCGAGGGCCCGGTGCGGGTCCCGGGTCGCGAGCACGACGGTGGATGCGGCGTCGTCGAGCACCTTCCGCCCAGCGGGAACGGGCCGGAGGCCCATCACCACCCGCAGCGGCTGGCGCTCCGGCCGCAGGTCGACACCGTCGTCGTCACGGGCGGTGAGCCGCGGATCGTCGACGAGCACCGTGCCGGTGCCGGCCATGATCGCGTCGCACTCCGCCCTGAGCCGCTGCGAGTCCCGCCGCGCCGGCCGAGAGCTCACCCAGCGGGAGCTGCCGTCCGCCGCGGCGCTCCGGCCGTCCAGGGTGGTGGCGAGCTTCCAGGTGACGAACGGCCGCCGATGCTCGTGGCTGAACGTCCACGCGCGGTTGACCTCGCGGGCCTCGTCCTCGAGCAGACCGCCCTCGACGTCGACGCCGGCTCTGCGCAGGGTCTCGGCACCCCCCTGGGCGACGGGGTTGGGGTCGCGCTGAGCGAACACCACCCTGGCCACCTCGGCCCGGACGAGGGCTGCCGAGCACGGAGCGGTGCGTCCGGTGTGGTCGCACGGCTCGAGCGTGACGACGGCCGTCGAGCCCCGCGCCGCCGTGCCGGCGTGGGCGAGGGCGTCGACCTCGGCGTGCGGCGTGCCGGCGCCACGGTGGTAGCCCTCCGCGACCGTCGTACCGTCCCGGTCGAGCAGCACGCAGCCGACCCGTGGGTTCGGGCCATGTGGCACACCGGGTGTGCGGGCGAGCGCGAGCGCGCGGGTCATCGCGCTGCGCTCCGCCTCACGGCCGGTCATCGGGTGCCCTCTCGTCCGTGCTCACGGACCCCGGGCGTCGAGAGACAGGAGCACCGGTCGTCGGTTCACCTGCGTGCGCTTCCCATCCGGACTTTGACCGTCGGTCCAGGAGTTCCACCTGGTCAACCGGCTGCTGGCAGCAGCCGGGTCGCGGACTTTCACCGCCGGCTCGGAATTTCACCGACCCCAGAGCACGCGAGCATCTTCACTCGTACGCCTAGCCTGCCACACCGGTCCCGGCCACCCGGCGCCCGTCCACCTCGGTCGTGGTCAGTGCGGACCTGGGAACGCCGCGGAACGCCGTGTTCCCGCGTTCCGGACCGACCACGAGCCGCTGCTAGGCCCTGTCGGCCGCCGTGGCGCGCAGCGACTCGATCATCGCGTTGGGGTCGTCGGCCCCGAACACCGCCGACCCGGCGACGAAGGTGTCCGCGCCCGCCTCCGCACACCGCTCGATGGTCTCGAGCGACACTCCCCCGTCGACCTGCAGCCAGAGGTCCAGTCCGTGCTTGTCGATGAGCGTGCGAGCCCGCCGGATCTTGGGCAGGCACATGTCGAGGAAGGCCTGGCCGCCGAACCCCGGCTCGACGGTCATCACCAGCAGCATGTCCAGCTCCGGGAGCAGGTCCTCGTAGGGCTCCACCGCGGTGGCCGGCCTGAGCCCCATCCCGGCCCTCGCACCGAGGGAGCGCAGCTCGCGCGCGAGACGGACCGGCGCGGTGGCCGCCTCGACGTGGAAGGTGACCGAGCCGGCGCCCGCCTCGACGAACGCCGGGGCCCAACGGTCGGGGTCCTCGATCATGAGGTGGCAGTCGATCGGGGTGGAGGACGCCTTGGCCAGCGCCTCGACGACCGGTGCCCCGAGCGTGAGGTTGGGCACGAAGTGGTTGTCCATCACGTCGACGTGCAGCCAGTCGGCACCGGAGATGCGCTCGGCCTCGTCGGCCAGGTGCGCGAAGTCGGACGTCAGGATGCTCGGCGAGATCTGGATACCCATGGTGCGCCGATCCTAGTGGGGGCCTCAGTCGCGGCGGAGCAGCGCCAGGAACATCGCGTCGGTGCCGTGCCGGTGCGGCCACAGCTGCACGGTGCCCGGGATCGGACCTCCCGAGTCGGGCACGTCGACGAGGCCGGTCGCGTCCTCGAGCCGTACGTCGTCGCGCTCGGCCAGCACCGCCTCGACGACCCCGCGCGTCTCCGCGAGCACCGGTGAGCACGTGACGTAGGCGACCACGCCGCCTGGCCGCACGCTGCGCACGGCCGTGTGCACCAGGGCGCGCTGCAGCGGCAGGAGCTCGCCGACGTCGGTCGGACTGCGCCGCCAGCGGGCCTCGGGGCGTCGGCGCAGCGCCCCCAGCCCGGTGCAGGGCGCGTCCACCAGCACCCGGTCGAACGCCTCCTCACGCCAGGCCGGGTGGGTGCCGTCGGCGGTCGCGACCGCGAGCAGTCCCGGTCCGGAGCGGCGCGTCGCGGAGGCCACCAGCGCGGACCGGTGCGGCAACCGCTCGGTGGCGAGCACTCGTGCGGAGCGCTGGGCTGCCAGCGCGGCGAGCAGGGCCGTCTTGCCACCGGGTCCCGCGCACAGGTCGAGCCAGCGGGCGTCCGCACCCTCCACCGGGGCGGCGGCCAGCGCGAGGGCGACCAGCTGGGATCCCTCGTCCTGCACCCCGGCCCGTCCGTGCGCGACGGCCGGAACCTCGCCGGGGTCGCCGGAGGTGAGCCGGACGGCATACGGCGACAGGCCGGCCGGGACCCCGCCGGCGGCGACCAGCTCCTCGACGGTGCTCAGCCCGGGTCGTGCCACGAGCGTGACCTTCGGCGGCTCGTTGTCCGCGGCGAGGAGGGCGTCCAGCTCGTCGGAGCCCAGCGCCTCGGCCAGCGCCTCGACGACCCAGCGCGGGTGGGAGTGCGCCACCGACGAGAAGCCGACCGGGTCGCGCGCAGGGTCCGGGGCGACGCGGCGGACCCAGCCGGACAGGTCGTGGGCCGCGACCTTGCGCAGGACCGCGTTGGCGAACCCGGCCGGACCGTGCCCGACCTTCGCCCGGACCAGGTCGACCGTGGTGCCGACGGCGGCGTGCGGAGGCACCCGCATGGCGAGGAGCTGGTGTGTCCCGATCCGCAGCGCATCGAGGACCGCGACGTCGACCTCGGCCAGCGGCCGGTCGACGCAGGCGCCGAGGACCGCGTCGTAGGTGCCGCGGCGCCGCACCGTCCCGGAGACCAGCTCGGTGGTGAACGCGGCGTCCCGGCCGCTGATGCCGCGGTCCCTCAGCAGCGTCGGGAGCACCAGGTTGGTGTAGGAGTCCTGGTCGCGGACGGCGGCCAGCACGTCGTACGCCGCCTCGCGGGCCGGGTCCACCGGGGACGTCCGGGGCCGGCGCCGGCGCGCCTTGCGGGGGTCGGTCATCCGAGCTCCGCGCCGGTCGCGACCCGCACCCCGCGGGCCCAGTCGGCCGCCGGCATCGGCTGCTTGCCGACCGGCTGCACCTGCCCGAGGAGCACCGGAGCGGTGCCGGTCCCGACGTAGACGGCCCGCTTGGTCACCTCGAGCCCGCCGGGTGGCAGCGGCTCGTGGTCGGCGGCGACCTGCAGCGGTCCGAGCTTGAGTCGCTCCCCCCGGTACGACGTCCAGGCCCCGGGCGCGGGGGTGCAGGACCGCACGCCTCGGTCCACGGCAGCCGCGGGCGCCTGCCAGGACACCCGCGCGTCGTCGACGGTGACCTTGGGCGCCAGGCTGACGCCCGCGGTGGGCTGCTCGCGCGCCTGGAGGCTGCCGTCCGCGATGCCGTCCAGCGTGCTGACCAGCAGCCGCGCGCCACCCTCGGCGAGCCTGTCCAGCAAGGTGCCCGCCGTGTCATCGGGCCGGATCGTCTCGGTCATCACGCCGAACACCGGGCCGGCGTCGAGGGCGGGCACGATCCGGAAGGTGGTCGCGCCGGTCACCGCGTCTCCGGCCCGGACGGCGTGCTGGACCGGGGCGGCCCCACGCCACGCGGGGAGCAGCGAGAAGTGCAGGTTGACCCAGCCGTGCGGCGGGATGGCGAGCGCGCTGCTCGGCAGCATCGCGCCGTACGCGACCACCGGGCAGCAGTCGGGAGCCAGGGCAGCGAGCTCGGCCTGGAACACCGGCTCGCGGGGGTGGCCCGGGGTGAGAACGGGCACGCCGAGCTCGTGAGCGCGGCGGGCCACCGGTGAGGCGACGAGCTTCCGGCCGCGGCCCGAGGGTGCGTCGGGGCGGGTCACCACGCCGACCAGGTCGTGACTGCTCGCGACGATCGCGTTCAGGGCGGGCAGCGCCGGCTCCGGGGTGCCGGCGAACACGACCCGCATCAGAGGCCGAGGCCCCGGGTCGGGTGCGGGGAGACCTTGAACGTCGGCGCCGGGCCCGGCTGACCGAACCAGTCCGACTCACGGATCGCCTTCATCGCGACCTTGCGGGTCTCCCGGTCGAGCCGGTCCAGGAACAGCACGCCGTCGAGGTGGTCGGTCTCGTGCTGCAGAGCGCGGGCGAGCAGCTCGTGGCCCTCGATGGTGACCGGCTCGCCGTGCATGTCGAAGCCCTTCGCCACCGCCCGCATCGCCCGGCGGCAGTCCAGCGACAGGCCCGGCAGCGACAGGCAGCCCTCGGGACCGAGCTGCTCCTCCTCGGAGAGGTCCAGGACCGGGTTGACCAGGTGGCCGAGCTCGCCCTCGACGTCCCAGGTGAACACCCGCAGGCCGACGCCGATCTGCGGTGCCGCGAGTCCCGCTCCCGGAGCGTCGCGCATCGTGTCGGTGAGGTCCTCGACCAGGCGCCGCAGCTCCTTGTCGAAGTCCGTCACCGGCGCGGCGGGAGTGCGCAGCACCGGGTCACCGAAGAGGCGGATGGGCTGGACGGGCACAGGGGTGCTCCTCGACGAGGGGGAAGGAAGGTCCCAGTCTACGAAGCCACGCGTCTCACCCGAGGGCGACGGGGTCGACCTGCACCCGCACCGACGGCAGCTTCTTGGCCGACCTGAGCCTCTGCATCTCCGCGAGCGCGCGCGACAGCTCCGGTCCCGACCCGCGGGGCACCCGGACCACTGCGCGCACCGGTTGCCCGTCGTCGCGAGGAGGACCCGGCCCGGTGGGCTCCACGGGCACCGGTCCGAGCACCTCGGCACCGGCCGGCAGCTGCAGCCCTGCCAGCGCGGTGTCGACGTCCGCCTCGGCGGCGGTCAGCGTCGCCAGCCGTGAGCTGGGCGGCAGGTGCGCCGACTGTCGCTCCTCGAGCTCCCGCCCCGCGAAACCGCCGGGGTCCCACCGCAGCAGGGCCTGCAGCGCGGGATGGGTCGGCTCACCGACCGCGACCACGCGGCCGCCCTCGTCGACGGGCCGGGCCAGCGCGGCGGCCGCGAACCACCGGCGCAGCGCCTCCTCGTCCGTGCGCAGGTCTGCGCGGGCGAGCATCAGCCAGGTGTCCAGCAGCACCACGCAGGCGTAGCCGCCCTCGACGACCGGCTCCGCCCCCGGGGTCGCCACGACGACCGACGGCACCGGATCGGCGGTGGCGAGCACCCGGTCGCCCGAGGAGGTCCGCACGGGCACCCGCGGGAAGGCGCGGCCGATCTCCTCCGCGGTCCGCCGGTCCCCGAGCACCGGGGCACGCAGGCCGTGACCCCCGCACTCCCGGCACTCCCAGGCGTGCTGCTCGGTGCCGCACCAGCGGCAGGTCGGCGGCCGGTGCGCCGCAGGGACCTGCAGCGGCCCCGCGCAGACCGGGCACCGGGCCGGCGTACGGCACGCGTCGCAGGACAACGAGGTGACGTACCCCTGACGAGGGGTCTGCAGCAGCACCGGTCCGCGCTCGAGCCCGTCGCGGATCGCGTCGTGGGCAGTGCGAGGCAGCCGTGCGGAGCGGGCGTGTGGGTCGCGCTCGAGCTGTTGGTCGGTTGCTCCGGTGATGCTGACCCGCGGCGATGCCCGTCGCAGGGTGGGACGGTCGGCGACCAGCTCGGCGGCCCACCCGGTGCGGAGGAGGTACTCACCCTCGACGGTGCGGGCGAAGCCGCCGAGCAGCGCCGCGCAGCCCTCCTCCTGGCTGCGCAGGAGCAGCACCTCACGGGTGTGCGGATAGGGCGCACGGGGCTCGGCGTAGAGGTCGTCGCCGTCGTCCCACATCGCCACCAGTCCGAGGTCGTGCACCGGGGCGAAGGCGGCGGCGCGGGTGCCGACGACGACCCGGACGTCGCCCCTGGAGACGGCGAGGAAGGCACGGTAGCGGCGGGCCGGTCCTACGTCCGCAGTGAGCACGACGTGCCGGCCGGGGCCGAGGGCGGCCGTCAGGGCGGCGTCGACCCGGGCCACGTCCTTGCCGTCGGGCAGGCAGAGCAGCGAACCCCGCCCCGACGCCGAGGTGGCGGCCGCGGCAGTGGCGAGCAGGTGTGGCCAGGAGGCGCCGGGCAGCGCGGACCACACGGCCCGGGGTGATCCTCCCGCGGCGAGCCCGGCCAGGAAGCCGGGACCGGCGGGATAGGCGCCCCATGCGCTCTCGTCGACCTCCGGCGCGGAGCCGACCGGAGCACCGGCGGGCTCGCGCTGCTCGGTCGCAGCGTGCCGAGCGGGCACGGCGAGGCGCAGCAGGTCCGACCGGGTGCCTGCGTAGCGGGCGGCCAGCAGGCCGCAGAGCCGGGCCACGGCCGGGGACAGCACGGGCTCCGGGCTCACCGCCCGACGCAGCGGCGTGAGCGCGCCGAGGTGGTCGCTGCTCTGCACCCGGTCCAGGACGAACCCGGGCACCTCCTGGCCGGCGAACCGCACCTTGACCCTGGACCCGGGGCGGACGCTGTCGTGCATCGCCGCCGGCACCAGGTAGTCGAAGGGCCGGTCGAGGTGGGCGAGCGGGACGTCGACGAGGACCCGCGCGACGGGCAGCTCGGGTGCCGGCTCGGGAGCCGCGGTGGGCTGTCTCGCCTGCTGCGCCCGCTTGGCCTGCGCCGCTCGCTCCCGCGCGAGCTGCCGAGCGCGCGCGGCGTCGGGCCGCAGCAGCACCTGCCCCGCGTCGTCGCGTCGGTCGTCCTCGGTCACGGCGTCAGTCTGGCAGTGCGGACCGACAGCCGGCGCGGTCCTCCACAGCCCTCGGCAGCGACCTGCTGACGGTCAGACGCCGGCGGCCTTCTTCAGGGCGTCGACACGGTCGGTGCGCTCCCAGGTGAAGTCGGGGAGCTCGCGGCCGAAGTGACCGTACGCCGCGGTCTGGGCGTAGATCGGCCGCAGCAGGTCCAGGTCCTCGATGATGGCAGCCGGGCGGAGGTCGAACACCTCGAGCGCCGCCTTCTGGATGTCGGCCACCGGGACCGTCTCGGTGCCGAAGCAGTCGACGTAGAACCCGACCGGGTGCGCCTTGCCGATCGCGTAGGCGACCTGCACCTCGCACCGGCGGGCCAGCCCGGCGGCCACCACGTTCTTGGCCACCCAGCGCATGGCGTACGCCGCCGACCGGTCCACCTTCGACGGGTCCTTGCCGGAGAACGCACCGCCACCGTGCCGCGCCATGCCGCCGTAGGTGTCGATGATGATCTTGCGGCCGGTCAGCCCGGCGTCACCCATCGGGCCGCCGACCTCGAACCGCCCGGTCGGGTTGACGAGCAGCCGGTAGCCCTCCGAGGGCAGGTCGACCTCGGCGAGCACCGCGTCCACGACGTGCTTCTTGATGTCGGGGGTCAGCATCGTGTCGAGGCTGATGTCCTTCGCGTGCTGGGTGGAGACCACCACGGTGTCAACGCGGACGGGACGGTCCTCGTCGTCGTACTCGATGGTGACCTGGGTCTTGCCGTCGGGGCGCAGGTAGGACATGGTCCCGTCCTTGCGGACCTCGGACAGCCTCTCGGAGAGCCGGTGCGCGATGGTGATCGGCAGCGGCATCAGCTCGGGGGTGTCGTCACAGGCGTAGCCGAACATGAGGCCCTGGTCGCCCGCTCCCTGCTTGTCCATCGGATCGACAGACTCCTCGGCGCGTGACTCGATGCCGGTGTCCACGCCCTGCGCGATGTCGCCGGACTGCCCGCCGATGGCCACCATCACGCCGCACGAATGGCCGTCGAAGCCCTTGACCGAGGAGTCGTAGCCGATCGTGAGGATGCGCTCGCGGACCACCGCCTTGACGTCGACGTAGCCGGTGGTGGTGACCTCGCCGGCGACGACCACGAGCCCGGTGGTGAGCAGCGTCTCCACCGCGACCCGACTCGTGGGGTCCTGCTCCAGCATCGCGTCCAGAACGCTGTCGCTGATCTGGTCGGCGATCTTGTCCGGGTGACCCTCGGTCACGGACTCGGAGGTGAATAGGCGTCCAGCCACGGTGTCGTACCCCTTGTGTCTAGTGGATCAGTCCGCGGCAAAGATATCCTGCCGCGGCGTCTCGGCCGCGCACGTCTCAGTCGGCGCGGGTCGTCCGCCGCCCCGCGTCGAGCAGGGCGACCACCCGGTCCCACACCACGTGGGCGAGCGCGGACTTGGAGCCGTGCGGGACGGCGGTCGACCCACCGGCCGCATCGAGCACGACGGCCTCGTTGTCGGGGCTGCCGAACACCCGGCCGCCGCTGACGTCGTTGACGACCAGCAGGTCGCAGCCCTTGCGGGCGAGCTTCGCGGCTCCCATCTCCAGCACGGTCGCCGACTCGTCACCGGTCTCGGCGGCGAACCCGACCACCACCATCCCCGGGTGGGGACGGTGCTGGGAGAGCTGCCTGAGGATGTCGGGGTTCTGCTCCAGGTGGAGGGCAAGCGTCGAACCGTCGTCCGCCTTCTTCAGCTTGGTGTCGCTCGTCGTGCTGGGCCGGTAGTCGGCCACGGCCGCCGCCATCACGACCGCGTCGGCCGTCGCCGACGCGGACAGCACCGCGTCCTGCAGCTGCGCCGTCGTCTCGACGTGGAGGACCTTCACCCCGGCCGGGTCGGGCAGCGTCACGTTGGCCGCCAGCAGGGTCACCTCGGCCCCGCGAGCGGCCG
>Ga0247830_10001294_pt1 | contig 10333 bp, 10 predicted proteins | sample 12C_Control_Day5_FD_207766 | JGI IMG/M metagenome (GOLD analysis project Ga0247830, IMG submission 207766) | Soil microbial communities from agricultural site in Penn Yan, New York, United States - 12C_Control_Day5 | ecosystem: Environmental > Terrestrial > Soil > Agricultural land | place...
CTCCGCCGCCGGCAGCTGCGCGGTCTCGAGGCGCATCGCCGGGCCGTGCTCATGCAGGTGGCGCATCAGCGCGGGCAGCAGCACGGTCTCGCCGACGTCGGTCATGTATACGCGCAGGCTGCGCGTGGTGCGGCGCGGGTCGAACGCCTCGCGCGCGCCGAGCGCGCTGCGCACCATGGCGAGCGCGTCGGTGAGCGAGGGCGCGAGCTCGAGCGCGCGCGGCGTCGGCAGCATGCCGCCGCGCGTGTTCACGAACAGCGGATCGTCGAGCTGGCGGCGCAGCCGGCCGAGCGCGCTGCTCATCGCGGACTGCGTCAGGCCCATGTGCGCCGCCGCGCGCGTGACGTTGCCGTGGCGCAGGAGCGCCTCGAACACCGGCAGCAGGTTCAGATCTGGTGTATTCACGCCGTGGATGAAAACAATCTATCCCATCGATTTGACTAATAATTATAGGTCCGCCTAGACTGAATTTGAGAGGAGCGCGGCATGAAACCGTGGGACGGCATCATCAGCGAGGAAGATCAGAAGGCGACTTACGCCGCCGGCTTCGGCCGGCCGTCGAGCATCGGCAAGCGGCCCGCGCTGCTCATCATCGACGTGCAGTACCGGACCATCGGCACTTCGCCGAAGCCGATCCTCGAGGCGATCAAGGAGTTTCCGACGTCCTGCGGCGACGTCGGCTGGAACGCGATGCGCAACATCGCGCTGCTGCTCGCCGAATTCCGCCGCAACGAGTGGCCGGTGCTCTATCCGCACGTGGCGCTGAAGAACAAGGCGACCGATGGCGGGCGCCTGGCGGAGAAGGTGCCCGCCATCATGAACGTCGCCGCCAAGGGCTACGAGTTCCCCGCCGAGATCGCGCCGCGCGAGGGCGACGTGCTCATTCCGAAGAAGCATCCCAGCGCGTTCTTCGCCACGCCGCTCGCGAGCCACCTGATCGACCTTGGCGCGGATACGCTCGTGGTCACGGGCTGCACCACCAGCGGCTGCGTGCGCGGCAGCGTGCTCGACGCGTTTGCGTACAACTTCCGTGCCTTCGTGCCGCACGACGCGGTTTACGACCGCTGCGCGACCTCGCACGCGGTCAACCTGTTCGACATGGCGGCGAAGTACGCCGACGTGGCCACCACGGCCGAAATCATGGAAAGGCTGCGCCCGCTCAGCCGCGCGCCACTGAAGAGCGCGAGCGCGTGAACGAAGCAGTCCTGGTCCTGGACATGACCAGGGACTCGATCGCGCCCGAGGCGCGTGCGGTGGAAATGCGGCGTGCCGTCCTTCCTCGTGCCGCCGCTTACCTGGCGTGGGCGCGCGGCAAAGGGATGCCGGTGGTCCACGTCTGCAGCGCGCGCCGGCGCACCGACAAGTGGTTCCTCAAGTTCTGGGAGCTCGCCAACGAGATCTGGCAGCCCGGCCAGCAGCCGATCCCGGAGCTGTTCCGGCCCGAGGATACGGTGGTGCACAAGCGCCGCTACAGCGCGTTCTATGCCTCCGACCTCGAGCTCACGCTGCGCGAGCTCGACGTTGGCTCGCTGCAGCTCATCGGCTGGTCGACCTCGCTCGCGGTGGCGACCACCGCGATCGATGCGTGGCAGGCCGGCTTTCCGACCACGGTGGTGAGCGACCTCACCGTCGCGCATGCGTGGGGCGGTCACAGCGTGGAAGAGAACCAGAAGTGGTCGCTCGACTACATCGCCGCGATGGCGAAGTCGAAGATCGTTCGCTCCGATGAACTGATGAAATGAGCATCGACGGGCGCGCGACGCGTCGCGCGCTGAACAAGGAGCTCGATTACTACAGCCTGGAAGCGGCGGAGGCGCTCGGCCTCGCCGGCGTGTCGCGCCTGCCGTGCGCGCTCAAGGTGGTGCTGGAGAACGTGCTGCGCCAGCACGCCGAGGGCCGCTCCGACGGCGCCGACATTGCCGCGGTCGCCGGCTGGCTCGCCACGCGCCGCGCCGAGCGCGAGATCGCCTTCCGCTTCACGCGCGTGCTGATGCCCGACTCCTCGGGCGTGCCGCTGCTCGGCGATCTCGCCGCGATGCGCGACGCGATGATCCGCCTCGGCGGCGATCCGGCGCGGCTCAACCCTTCGGTGCCGGTGGACCTGGTGGTCGACCATTCGGTGATGGTGGACGCGTACGGCGTGCCCGATGCGGCGATCCGCAACCAGGCACTCGAGCTCAAGCGCAACGCCGAGCGCTATTCGTTCCTGCGCTGGGGTGCGCAGGCGTTCGACAACCTGCGCATCGTGCCGCCCGGCAACGGCATCCTGCACCAGATCAACCTGGAGTACTTGGCGCGCGTGGTGTGGACTGCCGACGGTGTCGCCTACCCCGACTCGGTGCTCGGCATGGACAGCCACACCGCGATGATCAACAGCCTCGGCATTCTCGGCTGGGGCGTCGGCGGGCTCGAAGGCGGCGCCGGCGCGCTCGGCGAGTCGGTGGCGATGCTGGTTCCCGAAGTGGTCGGCTGCCGGCTGGTCGGAAGACCGCGGCCCGGCGTGACCTCGACCGACATCGTGCTCACGGTGACGCAGACGCTGCGGCGGCACAAGGTGGTCGACAAGTTCGTTGAGTATTTCGGTCCCGGGGTCGCCGAGCTTTCGCTCCCCGACCGCGCCACGATCGCCAACATGAGCCCGGAGAACGGCGCGACCATGGGCTTCTTTCCGGTCGACGCCGAGACGCTGCGCTACCTGCGCCTCACCGGGCGCGACGAGGTGCAGGTCGCGCTGGTGGAGGCCTACTGCAAGGCGCAGGGCCTGTGGCGCGACGCCGGCACGCCGCCGGCCGAATTCAGCGCCATCGTCGAGCTCGACCTTTCCGCGGTGGAGCCGAGCGTCTCGGGCCCGAGTCGCCCGCAGGACCGGATCGCACTGCGTGAAGCGCCCGCGGCTTTTCGCAGACTGGTTCCCGAGTCCAGAGAAAAAGATGGGGACGTGGCCATCGCGGCCATCACGAGCTGCACCAATACTTCCAATCCCACAGTGATGATCGGCGCCGGCCTGCTGGCGCGCAACGCGGTGGCGCGCGGCCTGAAGGTGCGGCCCGGCATCAAGACCTCGCTCTCGCCCGGCTCGCGCGTGGTCGCGGACTACCTGGCGAAGAGCGGACTGCAGGAATCGCTCGACGCGCTCGGCTTTCAAGTGGCCGGGTTCGGCTGCATGACCTGCATGGGTAACTCCGGCCCGCTGCCTCCCGAGTTCGCCGAAGCCATAGAGGCGCACGGAGTGACCGCGGTAGCGGTGCTATCCGGCAACCGCAACTTCGAGGGCCGCATCCATCCGTCGGTCCGCGCCAACTTCCTCGCCTCGCCGCCGCTGGTGGTGGCGTATGCGCTCGCCGGCAGCGTGCTCGTCGACCTCGATAGCGAACCGCTCGGCACCGGCGGCGACGGCGCGCCGGTCTACCTGCGCGACCTCTGGCCCGACGGCGACGAGATTCGCCGCGTCATCGGCGAAGTGCTCACGCCCGCGCTCTATCGCGAGCGCTACGCCATGCTGCTCGAAGGCACGCCCGAATGGCGGGCGCTGAAAGGCAAGTCGGGCAATACCTTTGCCTGGTCGCCGGGCAGCACGTTCATCCGGCGGCCGCCGTTCTTCGAGGACATGGAAGCGGAGCCCTCCGAGCCGACCGACATCCGTGGCGCGCGCGTGCTCGGGATTTTCGGCGACATGTTCACCACCGACCACATCTCGCCGATCGGCGTGATCTCGAAAGGCACGCCTGCCGCGGAATACCTTGCGTCGCTCGGCGTCGCGCCGGCCGACTTCGTCAACTACGCGGCGCGCCGCCTGAACCACGACGTGATGATCCGCGGCACCTTCGCCAACGTGCGCGTGCGCAACGAAATGACGCCTGGCGTCGAAGGCAGCAGCACGCTGCATTACCCGGACGGCGAGCGCCTCTCGATCCCGGCCGCGGCCGAGCGCTATCGCAAGGAAGGCGTGCCGCTGGTGGTGATTGCCGGCGCGGAATACGGCGCCGGTTCGTCGCGCGACTGGGCGGCGAAGGGCACGCGGCTGCTCGGCGTGCGCGCGGTAATCGCCGAGAGCTTCGAGCGCATCCACCGCTCGAACCTGGTCGGCATGGGCGTGCTGCCCGTTCAGTTCCCGGCGGGGGTGACCCGCAAGACGCTCGGGCTCAGGGGTGACGAGATCATCGACATCTCCGGCGCGCCGGTGGCGCGGGGTGAAATGGACTGCACCATTACGCGCGCAGACGGCAGCAGCGATAGGCTTAGGCTGCTCTCGCGCCTCGATACGCGCCGCGACGTCGAGTATTTCCGCCACGGCGGCCTGCTGCACTACGTGCTGCGGCAGCGCCTTACGAAACAGACAAAAGAGGGTCACGCATGAATCCAAGGAAGAGGCTGCGCGAGCTGCTCGCCGGCACGCGCTATGTGGTCGTGCCCGGCGCCTACGACACGCTAAGCGCGCGCCTCGCGCAGGGCGCGGGCTTCGACGCCGTGTATCTCACCGGCGGCGGCTATTCGCGCGCCAACGGCTATCCCGACATCGGGCTGCTGACGCAGACCGAGGTCACGCAGTGGATCTCGCGCACGGTGGACGCGGTGGAGATCCCGGTGATCGCCGACATGGACGCCGGCTACGGCAACGCGCTCAACGTGATCCGCAGCGTGCGCGAGTACGAGAAGACCGGCGTGGCCGCGTTCCACCTCGAGGACCAGGTGTCGCCGAAGAAGTGCGGCCACTATGAAGGCAAGCAGATCGTCAGCCGCGCCGAGATGGTCGGCAAGATCAAGGCCGCCGTGGACACGCGCCGCGACGCCGACATGGTGATCATCGCGCGCTCCGACGCGCGCGCCATCGAAGGACTGCAGGCGTCGATCGACCGGGTAAACGCGTACCTGGAAGCCGGCGCGGACGTCGGCTTCGTCGAGGCGCCGCAGTCGCGCGACGAGCTCGCCGCCGCCGCCCGCCAGCTGAAGAAGCCGGCGCTGGTCAATGTCTTCGAGGGCGGCAAGACGCCGCCGCTGCCGGCGCGCGAGCTGGAGGCGATGGGCTACCGCCTCGGCATCTATCCGTCGCAGACGCACCGCGCGGCGATCGCCGCCGCGAAGCGGGTGCTGGCGGTGCTCAAGCGCGACGGCGACACAGCGGCGATCGAGTCCGAGCTCGCCACCTTCAACGACCGGGAGGAAGCGGTGAACTCGCGCCGCTGGCGGGAGCTGGAGACGAAGTACCTGAAGGACGTCTAGTGCGGATCACGCTGTGCGAGAACATGCGCGCGCTGCCTTACGTGCCGTTCTATCTCGCGCTCGCTGGCGGCTACTGGGAAAGCGAAGGGCTCGACATCCGCCACGTGGTCTCGCCGAGCACCGCGCGCACCGCGACCGCGCTTCTCGATGGGTCGGTGGACGTTTCGTGGGGCGGGCCGATGCGCGTGATGATGCATCACGACGCCGACCCGCGCTGCCCGCTGGTGTGCTTCGGTCAGGTGGTGGCGCGCGACCCGTTCCTGCTCGTCGGTCGCGCGCGCAAGGCCAAGTTTCGCTGGCGTGACCTCGTCGGCCTGCGCGTCGCGCCGGCCGGCGACGTACCGACGCCCTGGATGACTTTCCAGGACGACCTGCAGCGCGCGGGGCTCGACCCGGCGGCAATCGCCGGGCGTCGCGTGCGGCCGATGGCGCGCAATCTGGAGGCTTTTCGCCGCGGCAGGGTCGACGTGGTGCAGGTGTTCGAGCCGTACGCCGACCAGCTGGTGAGCGAGGGCCGCGGCCACGTATGGCACCGCTTCAGCGAGCGCGGCGACATCGCCTATACGACGTTCTACGCCACGCGGCGCTTCACTCGCGCGCGGCGCGAAGCCTGCCGGCGCCTGGTGCGCGGCATCGCGCGCGCGCAAGCCGCGCTCTTCGCCGCCACGCCGGTCGCGCTGGCCGATGCGGTCGGCGGCTTCCTGCCAAAGCTGGCGCCAGAAGCGCTCGCGCGCATCATCGGCGCCTATCGCGCGAGCGGCCTGTGGGCGCGGACGCCCGAGCTACCGCCCGCGCCGTTCCTGCGACTGAAGGCGGCGCTTGTTTCAGGCGGGCTCATCCGCTCCGACCCGCCTTACGAGAGAATCGTCGACGAAGAGCTTTCAGAAAAATGACCACCACCGTTCCGACCATCGACATCTCGAGACCGGGCATCGCCGCCGAGGTCGCACGAACCTGCGAGCAGACCGGCTTCCTGATCATTTCCGGCCACGGCTTCCCGCTCGACCTGCTCGCACGCGCGCAGCGTGAGCTGTTCGCGTTCTTCGACCTGCCGGAGGCGACCAAGAACCGCTGGCATCCGAGCGGGCCGTCGAAGCAGCGCGGCTACCACGGCTTCGCCACGCGCGGCCTCGCCTACACGCTGGGCCAGAAGACGCCTCCCGACCTTAGGGAGACCGTGTTTCTCGGCCCGGTGGACGACCATCGCGCCTATTACGCCGGCATGCCGGAGGCGGCGACGAGCTATGCGCCGAACCTGATTCCGGATCAGCCCGCTGGTCTGGCCGCCACGCTGGTGGCGCTCTATCGCGCCTACGAGCGCCTGGCGCAGGACATGATGCGCGTATTCGCCGCCGCGCTGCGCCTGCCCGAGGGTTTCTTCGACGGCACCCTCGACCGGCACTTCAGCATCATGTCGTGCCATCACTATCCGGTGCTCGAGACGCCGCCGCTGCCGGGCCAGCTGCGCACCGGCGCGCATACCGACTACGGCGCGATGACCATCCTCGCCGCCACCGACGCGGAAGGCGGGCTCGAGGTGCGCCTGCCCGACGGCTCGTGGTCCGCCGTGAAGCCGCGCGCGGGAGAGTTCGTCGTCAACCTCGGCGACATGATGGCGCGCTGGACCAACGAACGCTGGGCTTCCACGCTGCACCGCGTGGTGAATCCGCCGCTCGGCCGCGCCCAGAGCCGGCGCCTGTCGATCGGCATGTTCGTGCACCCGAACTACGACCAGCGCATCGAATGCGTGCCGACCTGCCTCGCGCCCGGCGAGAAGCCGCGCTACGAGACCATCAGTGCCGGCGAGCACATCAAGCGGAAAATCGAGCGCAGCCATGAAGCGCAGGCCGTCGTTCCCGCGCAGGCGGGAACCCATGTTCCGAAGTAAACGGGGCCCCCGCCTTCGCGGGGGCGACAGATCTAGCCCTTCACTGACCCGCCAAGGCGATGCACTCGATCTCGATCTTCATCCCCGCGGAAAGCTGCACGCCGCAGGTGGTGCGCGCCGGAGGATCGACGGGAAAGAACTGCTTGAACACCGCGTTCATGTTGTCGAACTCGAGCATGTCGTAGAGCAGCACGTTGAGCTTCACCACGCGCTCGAGCGAGGAGCCGGCCGATTCGAGCAGGTGGCGCATGTTGGTCAGCGTCTGCCGCGTCTCGTGCGCCATGGTGCCGGGGCTGCGCTCGCCGGTGTGCGGGTCGGTCGAGAGCATGCCGGAAAGGAAAATGAAGTCGCCGGCGCGGATGCCCGGGCTATGGGGCAGATTGAAGTTGCGCGAGACGTTGAGCTTCTCGTTCTTGGGCTCGATGATTTCGCGGGTGACAGGCATGGGCTTGCTCCTCGGTCAGGCCAGGGCGACGGCGTCGAGCTGGACCTTGAATGCGTCGATGATGCGCACGCTCCAGACGGTGCGCGCCGGCGGCCCCTTCGGCACGTACTGGCGGTAGACACGGTTCAGCGCGTCGTACTCGATGCGGTCGTAGATCATCGCGCGCACCTGCACCAGCCGCTCGAGCGAGGAGCCCGCCGCTTCCAATACCAGCTTGAGGTTGCCGAAGGCACGGTGCGCTTCGCTGGTGAGCGTGCCGTTCAGCCGCTCGCCGCTTTCCGGATCGATCGCCACCACGCCGGAGACGAACACGAACTCGCCGGCGCGGATCGCCGTGCTCTGTACCCAGCCGTAGCCCGCGGCCATGTCGAGGCCGGGACGCGGGGGCGGCACGACGATGCGTTTCATGGTGGTTGATGCGCATTCTAAGGGCCTGTTCGCCCGCGTCACGCTGCCGCTCGCGGTCTTCGGGCTCATCAACCAGGCGGCGCGCACGGTGATGGCGGTGATCGGGCCGGTGCTGGCGGTGGAGTTCGCGCTCTCGGCGAGCGAGCTCGGCATGCTCGCCGCGTGCATGCTCGCGGCTTACGCGCTCGCGCAGCTGCCGGACGGCATGGCGCTCGACCGGATCGGCTCGCGCAACGTGCAGGCGGTCCTGGGCGTGGTCACCGCCGCCGGCTTCGCGCTGTTCGCGCTCGCCGAGAGCTTCGCCATGCTGGTGCTCGCGCGCGTGATCGTCGGCGTCGGCGTCTCGGCGGGGCTGATGGCGATCATCAAGGCGAACGCGCAGTGGTTCGCGCCGTCCAAGGTCGCGCTCGTGACCGGGATCGCGGTCTCCATCGGCGGGCTCGGCAGCGTGCTGTCGACCGGGCCGGTGGCGGCCGCGCTGCCGGCGCTCGGCTGGCGCGGCATCCTCTGGGTGCTGTGCGCGCTGTCGGCGGTCACGGCGTTGTGGATCTGGCTCTCCGTGCCGCACCGCAGAGGAAGTCGATCGGATATCAAGACCGAGCTCGGCGTGATGGGCTCGATCCTGCGCTCGCCGGTGTTCTGGCGCTTCGCGCCCGCGGTCGCGATGCTCTCGGTCCTCAACTTCGCCTACCTCGGGCTGTGGGCCGGGCCGTGGCTGCGCGACGTCGCCGGCTACGACCGCCAGGGAAGCGCGAACATCCTGCTCGCGTACACGCTCACCATGATGGTCGCCGCGCTGGTCGTCGGCGCGGCGACGAGCCGCGCCAAGGCGCTCGGGCTTCCGCCGATGCTGGTTACGCTCGTGTGCACCGCCGGACAGGTGATCGCGCAGCTCGGGCTGGCATTGCAGCCGACGGCGCCGCTCGTCGTCGGCGCGCTCTGGATGCTGTTCGCCTTCTGCGTTGCCGGCGCCACGGCGGGCTACATCACCATCGGCCAGATGTTCCCGCCCGAGCAGACGGCGCGCGTGGCGACCGCGGTCAACACGCTCACGCTCGGCGCCGCGTTCCTCTTGCAGGCGGCGGTCGGCTGGGTGCTCGATCTCTGGCCGCGCACCGCGTCGGGCGGCTGGGAGCCGCGGGGCTATTCCGCCGCCCTCGCGATCTCGCTCGTCCTGCAATTGTTGGTCGCGGCGCGGTTGTTCGGAGGGAAACGCTTCGGAGGCAAACGCTAGATGGCGCTCGAAATTGCAATCAACCGCTTCGGCGGCCCGGAAGTGCTTGAGGCGCGCGACGCGCCGCCGCAGGCGCCGGGCAGGGGACAGATCCGCATCCGCCACCGGGCGATCGGCGTCAATTTCACCGACGTGCACGGCAGGCGCGGGGACTATGCGCCGCTGCATGCCATGCCGATGCCGCTGGTGCTCGGCATGGAAGCCGCCGGCGTGGTCGAAGCGGTCGGCGACGGCGTCGAGCGTTTTCGCGTCGGCGAGCGCGTCGCGTACGCCTCGGCGCCGATCGGCGCCTATCGCGAGGTGCGCAACTTTCCGGCGGAGCGCTGCGTTGCCCTGCCGTCGGGCGTGTCGGAGCGAACGGCGGCCGCGCTGCTGCTGAAGGGCCTTACGGTGCAGACGCTGCTGCGGCGCGTGTTTCGCGTGCCGCCCGGCGCCTGGGTGGTGTTTCACTCGGCGGCGGGCGGCGTCGGCACGCTCGCCGGCCAGTGGCTGCGCTCGATCGGCGCCCATGCCATCGGCACGGTGGGCTCCGAAGCCAAGGTCGCCGCGGCGCGCGCCGCGGGATACGAACAAGTATTCGTGCGCGGGCGAGACGACTGGTCCGCGCGCGTGCGCGAGCTCTCGGGCGGCGGCGCCGCCGCGGTCTACGATTCGGTCGGGCGCGACACCTGGCACGGATCGCTCGCCTGCCTCGCGCCGCGCGGCCACTTCGTCTGCTTCGGCAATTCATCCGGACTGGCGCCGTCCTTCCAGGTGAACGAGCTGCGCGACCGCGGCAGCCTGCTCCTCACCTGGGTGCGCTTCAGCGACTACACCGCGACCGCGCCCGAGCTGCAGTCCGCGGCGCAAGAGCTGTTCGAGATGCTCGCGAGCGGCGCGCTGCGCGCTCCCGAGCCGCAGTGCCTGCCGCTCGAGCGCGCGGCCGAGGCGCACCGCCTGCTCGAGAGCGGCCAGACCACCGGGCCGCTCGTGCTGCTGCCCTAGAAATCAATCCTGGCGATCGGGTCCCGGGATGCGGGCGCGGAGGCGCGAGATCGTGTAGCGGCGGACGTCTTCCTCCGGCTCGTCGCCGGCAGTCGGGGTGAGTGGCAATGCCAGATTGGTGACGAAGATGTCGTCGCCAAGGATGACGATGCTC
>Ga0247830_10001295_pt1 | contig 10330 bp, 9 predicted proteins | sample 12C_Control_Day5_FD_207766 | JGI IMG/M metagenome (GOLD analysis project Ga0247830, IMG submission 207766) | Soil microbial communities from agricultural site in Penn Yan, New York, United States - 12C_Control_Day5 | ecosystem: Environmental > Terrestrial > Soil > Agricultural land | place: USA...
CCGAGGATGGCAGTCACCGAGGCCGGGTGGTGATGCAGATTGAAGACCTGCTCGACGAAGCCGCGGGCGGCGAGCCACCGAGCTATGCGACGAGCGAGCGATTCGCCGTTGACGGGCACCGCGGCTTTCGCGCGCACGTCGGTGAGCGGACGGAGACGCGTGCCGAGGCCCGCGGTGAGGACCAGGGCCGGCGGCCGCTTCATCCGTGCGCGGATTCGAACAGCATGTCGGTGCCGGTCAGCCGCAGCTCCTCGCGGCGCGCGAGGAAGAGTCCCCGGTAGGAGTCGAGCAGGTAGTCGTCCGCTGTTCTGCCCAGCGCCAGCGCCATCTGGGTGATCCCCTGCTCGCTGCCTTCGATCTCCACGAACACGCCGACGGGCGTCTCGTCGATGGCGACGATGACGTCCTCCTGACAGAACTCCTCGCGGAACTTCTCGTAGCGGAACCACACGTGCAGCCCGAGTTCCTCCAGCACGCGCATCAGGACCTCGCCGTCACCGACGAGTGTCTCCAGTTCCTCCCGCAGCTTCATCGTCGAGGGCTGCACCGGACCCTTGAACGTGAGGCGGCTTTTGCCGTTCTCAGTCCGGATCCTCAGGACGCAGCGGCGGCGGCGGAGCTGCTCGTCATCGGTATCGAGCAGCGCGTCCTCCTGCAGTCGCCGCCCGTGCAGCGGCGTCGCGCCGGCCGCGAGAATCATTGCACGCGCTTCCTCTGCCGAGGCATACGGAAGCTTGACTTCACGTTCGAGCGGGGTGCTGGTTGTCATACGGCAGTCGGTCTCGATGCTGCGCCTGGCATGATCGGAAGCGAACGAGCGGACCGAAGGAACACGGGGATGTTAGATGGCAGAGGGGAAATGGTCAATGGAAGATCTCTCTACCATCGACCATTTGCCAACTACTGCTCGTCAAATCACCGCTTCGACATCGTCACGAACTGCGCCTGGCCATCGCGCCAGATCAGAAGGAAGATCGGCGTGCCGGGCGTGGCGCTCTGCAGTGCCTTTGTCACCTGGCTGACGCTGCTCACCGGCTGCTTGTTCACCTCGAGGATGACATCGCCGGCCCCGAGACCGGCGTTGAACGCCGGCCCGTTGCGGTCCACGCTGACGATGAGGGCACCGCCCCGATTGCGCGGCAGCTCGGCGTCGCGCGCCACCTCAGGGGTGATCGGTTCGATGTGCATGCCGAAGCCTGTGGCGGTTCGCTCGGCCTCGTCGGGCGTGCGCTCGTTCGGCGTGGCGCGGCCGCCGCCCGCTTCCGCCTCGAGATCGAGCTCGTCGATCGTGACGTTCAGCGTGCGCCGCTGCTTGTCGCGCACGACCGTGACCGGCACCGTCGTTCCGGGCTTCGTGCCGACAACCATCGAGACGAGCTCGCTGTTGTCGGCGACCGGCCGTCCGTTGAATTCGACGACCACATCACCGGGTTCGAGACCGGCGCGCGCGGCAGGACCGCCGGGCGCGACGGTGGAGATGAGCGCGCCGCGCCCTTCCTTCACTCCGAGCGCGTCCGCCATGTTCTTGCTGAAGTTGGTGGCGACCTGCACGCCGATGACGCCGCGCGTGACCTTGCCGCTACGCAGCTGCGGCACCAGCGCCTTCAAGGTGTTGATCGGCGTCGCGAAGCCGATGCCGATGTTCGCCTGGCGCGCCGCGTCGGTGTAGATCGCGGTGTTCATGCCGACCACTTCGCCGCGGATGTTGAGCAGCGGACCGCCGGAGTTCCCGGGGTTGATCGCCGCGTCGGTCTGCAGCATGTCCTGCTCACGACCGCGCACGACTGTCGTGAACGGTCTGCCCATCGCGGAGATCACGCCGACCGTCACTGTGTGCCCGAGGTTGAACGGGTTGCCGATCGCCATCACCCAGTCGCCCTGCTGCAGTTGCAGCGAATCGCCGAACTTCACTTCCTGCAGCGGCGCGGCCGGCATGTCGGTGAGCTGGATCAACGCGCTGTCCGTGAGCGGATCGCGTCCGACGACCTTGGCGGCATAGTCCTCGTTGAGACCGGCGTTGAACAGGCTGACGCGGATGACGTCCGCACCCTCGATGACGTGATTGTTGGTGAGGATGTATCCGCCCTTGTCGATGATGAACCCGGTGCCCGCTCCCTGCGTGATCTGACCTTCGCCGTCCTCGCGCGGCCGCTGCCGTGGACTGTTGCGTCCCTGCGGCGGGCGCTGCCCGAAGAAGCGCTCGAAGATGTCGTCACCACCGCCGAAGAACTCCGTCAGCTCCCGGGTACGCGCACGCGCCTCGGTGCGGATGTTCACGACGGTCGGGATCTGGGCCTTCGCGATGTTCCTGAAGGTGGTGGCGTCGATCGGCCCGCTCAGAGGTGCGCTGTTCGAGGCGGGCACGTTCACCGTCTGGGCGCCGGACTCCGGCGTCAGGTCGAGGCGCGATGCGATCACCATACCGACCGCGAGCGATGCGACAGCTATGAGGACGGCGTAAAAAAGCGTGGTCTTCCGGGTGGACATTACTTGCTCCTTGAATCCTGATCGCTGACTAATCTCTCATCGGAATCACGACTCGGAATCTTCAATCCGCCTCACCCGAGCGTGAGGATCTCCGTCTGCACCGGCCCCGTGACCCGCGCGTCCCGCTCGCCCATGAACATGTTGATCTCAGTGCGGACGCCGAAACGATCCGTGTAAACGCCGGGTTCGATGGTGAAGCCGGTGCCGGGAATCAGGCGGCGGTCATCCTTCGTTTCGTAGTCGTCCATGTGGACGCCGTTACCGTGCACCTCTTCCCCGAGGCTATGGCCAGTGCGGTGGAAAAAGAGGGGACCGAACCCCGCCCGGTCGATGACGTCGCGGCATGCCCGGTCGACTTGCCACCCGCGCAGGTCCCTCCCCTGCGAGGCCGCCGAACGAACGAGCTCGATGGCCGCATCACGCCCGTCGCGTGCCGCGGCGAACGCTCGCGCATACTCGTCTGGCACGCCATTGCCGGTGTAGCCCACCCAGGTGATGTCAGCAAACACTGCGCCGGGTAAAGGCAGCTTACCCCACAGATCGATGAGTACCAGCTCGTTGGGACCAATGGCGCGGCTGCCGCTACTGGGCGGCATGTAATGGGGATTTCCCGCGTTCTCCTGCGCTGAAACGTTCGGTTCGTCACGCTTCAGCCCGAGCTCGTCGAACCAGCCGACCATCTGCTGCTGGACTTCGTATTCGTTCAGCGCCGCGCTGGCGCCGATCCGCTGCCGGATCAGCTCGAACGCACGGTCCTTCACATCATAAAGGCGTTCGGACGCGGCGACGTGCGTTTGATACACCGCGTCGGACCAGATCGCCTCGAAGCGCTGCACGAGATCTCCTGACGACACCACGTCCACGCCAAGCTGGCGCACGGCCTCGATAGTGCCCGCGTCGACTCTCGACAGGTACGGGATGTTGTTCCCGGGTGAGTACTCCATCGCCACGCGTTTCATTCCGACGAGCAGGTCGCGAAGCCCGGCGTCGAGCTGCTGACGCCCCGAGTAGGGATGCTTCTCGCCAGGAAGCTCGTCCAGGTTATGACGCTCGATCGCGTGGACCAGTCCGCGCGGCTCGCCGGAAGCCGGAATGACGTAGTACCAGCGTCGCGTGGCCATCTTGCCGCCGCGGTCGAGACCGGCAACACGAGAGGCGATCGGGTTGGAACCGTGAAAGTCGTACAGCAACCAGCCGTCGATCCGCTCGTCCTTCAGCGCCTGTTGTACGGCCGTAATCGGCAGTGCCATGAGTTCAGTATAGCGTCAGCTCAACGGAGGTCTTCCCGTCTGGTGGCGCACCCGTGCTGTTATGACGAGGAACGGCTCTGCCGGGTTGTTAAGCTTGTTAACATGCACCCCATGCGTCATGCCGCTGTTGCCGTTCTGCTGTCAATGGGGCTTTCACTTGCGCAGCAGCCTGGCTCGCAGCAGCAGCCGGGCGTTACGTTCCGCGTCGAAGTGAACTTCGTCGAGATCGACGCCGTCGTCACCGACGCGCAGGGAAACTTCGTGCGCGACCTGACTCGCGATGACTTCGAACTGATCGAGGAAGGCCAGGCCCAGTCGATCTCGGCGTTCACGCTCGTCGATCTGCCGGTCCGCAAAGCCGACCCGCCCCTTTCACGCGCAACACCGATCGAACCGGACGTGCGCACGAACGTCGAAGACTTCAACGGTCGCGTCATTCTCATCGTGCTCGACGACCTGCACACCGATTTCAGGCGCTCGGCTCGCGTCAAGGCCGCGGCCGCGCAGTTCGTGCGCCGCTTCGTTGGTGCGAACGATCTCGTTGCTGTCCTTCACACCGGGAGCGGCGCCAGATCGGGGCAGGAGTTCACCAGCAGTCCCGCCCGGCTCCTCGCGGCCATCGACAGGTTCTCGGGACAGAAGATTCCGTCGGCGACGGTCGCCAAGATCGACGACTTTTACGTGCAGCGGAACATGAACAGCAACCGTACTGCACGAGACACCATGGATGCCGAGCGCGCGCACAAGGCGCGCGCCACGTTGTCCACCCTTCGGGGCGTGTCGGACTTCCTCGGCAACATCCGCGGCCGCCGCAAGGCCCTCGTCTGGTTCGGAGAGGGGATCGACTACGACATCGAGAACGTCTTCGAGGCGGGCTCGGCAACGACGATCCAGGACGAGATGCGCGACGTCATCGCCGCAGCCACGCGGGCGGGCGTGAGCTTCTACGGTGTTGACGCGCGCGGTGTCGGCGCCGGGCTCGACGAAGTGATCGACCTCACCTCGGTTCCGATCGACGACCCGTCAGGCAGGCTTGGGCCAGGCGGGGTTCTTGATGAGGTGCGGCGAGCGCAGGACTTCCTGCGCACGATGTCCACGGAAACTGGCGGGTTCGCCGTCGTCAATCAGAACGACTTGAATAGCGCGTTCGGGCGGATCATCCAGGAAAACAGCAGCTATTACCTGCTCGGCTATTACCCGAAGAACGATCGTCGCGACGGCAAGTTCCGGCGTGTCGCGGTGCGAGTGAAGCGGCCAGGCCTGGAAGTGCGTTCACGTAGCGGATATAACGCGCCGAAGGGTAAGGCCGCGGGCACGACAAGCGTCGCCGCCAAGACCGAGGCGTCGACCGAGGTGCGGGCCGCACTCGACAGCCCGGTGCCTGTCAGCGGCCTCGGTCTGCGGGTGTTCGCAGCACCGTTCGCCGGGCCGTCGAAGAAATCATCCGTTGCCGTCGTGCTGGAGTTCGATCCGTCGGCGTTCTCCTTCGTTCAGAAGGACGGCGAGTATTTCGAGGATCTGGAGGTCGTCATATTGCCCGTCGACGCGGCCGGGAAGGTGCAGACGGGAACACGTGATGTCGCACCGATGCGCCTCTCCCAGCGCGCGTACGACTCCGTACGCACGAGTGGATTCAGAATGACCAGGCGGTTCGATCTGTCCCCGGGCCGCTATCAACTGCACATCGCCGCGCGCGCGACCAACTCCCGGCGCGTCGGCGCTATCACTTACGACCTCGACGTCCCGGATTTCACGAAGCCGCCTATTGCCATGAGCGGGCTCGCGTTGATGTCCGCGAGCGGGAGCCACGTGCCGACGCCGCCCCCAGACAAGGCGTTCCTCGAGATCCTCCCGGAGGTGCCGACGGCAGCCAGGGCCTTCTCTGCTGCGGACACGCTGACGGTCTTTACCGACGTGTATGACAATCGCCTCTCCACACCGCATCGGGTGGCGATCGCGACGACGATCACGAAGGACGAGGGCCGTGTCGTGTTCAATTCTGCTGACGAACGACGGAGTGAAGAGATCCAGGCGAAATCCGGTGGATTCACGCACACGATCAAAATCCCGCTCGCCGGTATTGCACCGGGCCGCTACGTGCTGCGCGTGGAGGCACGAATGATGCTGTCGCAGGGCGACGTGGTCTCTCGTGAGCTCGAGTTCAGGGTCCGATGACGACGATGCACGCCATCGAGCTCGACGTGAAGGCGTCGTCTTCCACAGGGCTCGAACCGCAGTTCGCCGGTGCGCTTGCGTATCTTGCCGGCCCGTTTTCCGGGATTCTCATCCTGCTCGCGGAGCGCACGAACCGTTTCGTCCGCTTCCATGCCTGGCAGGCAATCGTCGGTCTCGGCGGCCTTGGCGTTCTCACCGTTGCGCTGCTGGCCTCGGCGTTTCTCGGCCTGTTCGTCTCGCCGGTCCTGTTCAAGACGCTCTACGTCGTCGCCGGCGTTGCCGGGCTCGTATGGTTGATCGTCTGGGGCACGTGTCTCGTGAAGGCGCTCGGCGGGTCAGCGTGGAGGTTGCCGGTTGCGGGAAGGTTTGCGGAACGCCGCGCTGCGGGGCAGCCGGGACACCCCTGAAGAGCTGTCAAAAACCGCCAATTCCCAACTCCCAAGTCCCGAAGGCGGCTTTCCTCGGCACTTGGATCTGCAGCGCTACGAGCCTTCAGAAGTGCTCGCGTTTTCTGAGCTCGGTGATGTGCGCGGCGTGATGGCGTCCGTGCCACGCGTACAGCTGGAGCAGCCTGTCGAGCGTCATCGGTCCATTCTCGGGGTGCATCAACGGACGCGTCCAGTCGCCTTCCTGCAACGACTCCAGCAACACCAGCCAACGTTTGTGCACGGCATCCAGCAGATCGAGTGATACCTCGATGGGTGTGAGGTTCGTGTCGGCGATGCGCGCCCATGCCTGCTGGTCGTAGGCCTTGATAGTCGGGTTGTCTTCGCTCAACGTCCACTTGAAGCGGATGTACGCGTTCATGTGGCTGTCAGGCACGTGGTGAACGACCTGCCGCACCGTCCAGCCATCGGGTCGATAGGGCGTGTCGAGCTGCGCCTCGCTGAGTCCGCTGACGGCGGCGCGTAATGCGGCGGGCGCTTCCGCGATCTGTCGCATCCACGCCGTCCGCTTGCCCGGTGTGACCTGATCGTCGTAGGTAAGTTTTCCGACGGGGTATCTCAGATCAGTCATGCGCGAATCTTAGTCCGCTCCGCGGGGGCGAAGCGGACCACGCGGCAGATGGACTCTTCCACTCGCCGAACGACGCTCGCTCGGGGCAGGCCTTCTATTTGAAAGCCTTCACCTTGTTCGCTTTCACGTCGCCGTTGGCGTGACGGAACATGATCTGATCCTGGCTGAGAGCCACACCCGCGGGGATCGGCGACCGCAGCGTGATCTCGACGATCTCTCCGGGCTGGATCGGCGCCTTCTTGTGCGCGTACTGAGCGCTCGTCACGATCTTCGCGCTCTTGTCGTACCAGTATTCGTCGACCTTCAGGAGGTTGATCGTGCCTTTCGAGCTGTTGCGGACCTTGATGACCTTGACCATTTCCTTACCGACCTGTTTTGCCGGCATCTGGACCACGTCGATGGTCGCCAGCCCCTTGACGGGCGATATGTACTTGGCAGGTTGGGCCGGGGCCTGCGTTTGAGCGATCACAGGCGCAGAGAGCACACAGGCGAGAGCAGCCACAAACGCGAACTGTTTCATAGGACCCTCCCAGTTACATTTCTCCGTTCCAGTCCTCCGGTTCCGGCTGGGTGGACCGGAAGATCTCCAGATGCCATTTGCCGCCGCCCCAGGGCTCGATCACGTCCCCGACGACGACGTCGACCAGGATCTCCGCGAAGCTCCGTCCTTCCGGATCCCCGTCGAGATGATACGCCTCGTCGTCCCAGCCGAAGCTCGGATAGAGCACCATCGTCAGAAACAGGTCGTAGCCGTCATCGACGACGACGATCTGGCCGCACGGCCGCTTTTGCGTCGAATGATAGACGAGATATTTCTCCGCGCTGTGCGCGCGGATGTAGCGCTTGAGGACGAATTCGCGGGAGACGATCTCCTCGACGGCGATCTTCTTGTCCCAGCAATCGCGGCAGTAGCGCTCCTCGCCGCGGGGCTCGGAGATCTCCTTCGCACCGCAAAGCGCGCAACGGGACTGGTCAGTGGATTTACGCGACATTATTTACCGGAGGACTTCGGCGATTCGCCGTCTCTGAGAACGTAGCACTCAGCACCAGCACCAGCACCAGCACCAGCACCAGCACCAGCACCAGCACTCAGCACTCAGCACTCAGCACGTGATTATCCTACACCTGCGCCGGCCGGCTGGCCGCCGCGGAATAGAGATCCTCGGCGTACTGCTTGACCATGCGCCGCGCGCTGAACCGCGGAGTGACCGAGACTATGGCACGGCGGACGATGGCCAGCCACCGTCGTGGAATCCCGCTCGCGTCACGGTCGTAGAACGTCGGTACGACCTCACGTTCGAGCAGCTGGTAGATCGCTTCCGCGTCGGCGGCGTCGATGGCGTCCTGATCGCCTGCGAAATTCGGATCGATCAGCCATCCGTTGTCGCCGGTGAACCCTTCCGCCCACCAGCCATCACCGATGCTCAGGTGCGGCACACCGTTGATCGAGGCCTTCATTCCGCTCGTGCCGCTCGCTTCGAGCGGTTTGCGCGGATTGTTCAGCCACACGTCGCAGCCTTGCACGAGGAAGTGTGCGACGTGCAGGTCGTAGTCGTCCACGAACGCGATGCGTCCGCCGAACATCGGATCGATCGCGCGTCGGTAGACCTGCTGCAGGTGGTGCTTGCCGGTCTCGTCAGCGGGATGTGCCTTGCCCGCAAAGACGATCTGCACCGGACGGCGCGCCGCGTTCAGGATGTTGAGGAGCCGATCCGGGTTGTGAAAGATCAGCTCCGGCCGTTTGTATCCGGTGAATCGCCGCGCGAAGCCCAGCGTCAACGCGTTCGGGTCGAGCAGCGTGCCCGCCGCCACGACGCGCGCCGCGCTCACGTGTTCTTCCTGCCACCGCTGCCGGGCCCGCTCGCGGATGAACGCGAACAGATAGTTGCGCAAACTGTTCCGCGCGTTCCACAGCGCCTCGTCGGGAATGTCGGCGATCTTGTCCCAGAGCTCCGGGTTATCGTGCTCGTCGCGCCACCCGGACGGAAGGTACTGATCGAACAGCGCGGTCAGTTCCGCCGACAACCAGGACGGCACGTGCACGCCGTTGGTGATCGCGCGGACCGGACGATTGTCTTCCGGAACGCCGGGCCAGATGGGTCCCCACATGTCGCGCGTGACCTGACCGTGCAGCTGACTCACCGCGTTGGTCGAGCCCGCGGTCCGCAGTGCGAGCGCCGTCATATTGAACAGCGAACCGCTGCCGTTGTCGTACTCGCCGAGCGCCATGAACTGGTCGCGGTACGATCCCAGCGTTCCCCACGCACCGGCGAGGTGTGTCTCCACGAGGCTGAAGGGAAACGCATCGTGGCCGGCCGGCACCGGCGTGTGCGTGGTGAAGACCGTCGTCCGACGCACCTCGGCGAGCGCCGACTCGAACGATTCGCCGCGCTCGATCAGATCGCGGATCCTCTGGAGGACGACGAACGCGGCATGTCCTTCGTTCAGGTGCCACACCGCCGGTGTGGAGCCCATCGCCTTGAGGACGCGAACACCGCCGATGCCCAGAATGATCTCCTGCTGGATGCGCGTCTCCCGGTCGCCGCCGTACAGGCGTGCCGACAGCTCGCGGTCCCACGGCGCGTTCTCTTCGAGGTCGGTGTCGAGCAGGTAGAGCTTCACGCGTCCGAGGCGAACACGCCAGACCGAGACAAGAACGCTGCGGCTGCCGAGCGGCACCGCGATGATGCACGGCTGCCCCTCGAGGGTCATCGCAGGTTCGATCGGCGCCTGAGCCCAGTTGAGCCGTTCGTACAATTCCTTCTGCCACCCTTCGGGGGTGACCGTCTGGTGAAAGTAGCCCTGCGGATACATGAAGCCGAGGCCGATGAGCGGGAGCCCGAGATCGCTCGCTTCCTTGCAGTGGTCGCCAGCGAGCACGCCAAGGCCGCCGGCGTAGATCGGCAGCGACTGGTGAAGCGCGAATTCGGCGGAGAAGTACGCGATCGATGCCGTTGCCTCGGGGAATCTCTTCTGCCACCAGGTGTCGTGCGCGCCGCGAGCGGCATCCAGCGCGGCGATCGCCGCATCGTAGATGTGCAGAAAGCGCGCGTCGGTCGCCGCAAGGTTCAGCATCTCCTGTGAGATCTGCTGAAGCAGCAGCACGGGGTTGTGGGCGGTCTGCCGCCAGAGCGGGTAGTCAAGGCGGCGAAATACTTCGCGCGCTTCCGTATTCCACGTCCACCACAGATCGGCGGCGAGTTCCGGGAGGCGACGCAGGCGTTCAGGGATGAGCGGTTTTGGCATGTGCTATGTGCTGAGTGCGATGTGTTACGTGCGATGGGCTACGTGCGACGTGCGACGTGCGACGTGCGATGTGCGACGCGCACGTGCTACGTGCACGAGCCGGTCAGTTGCGCGAAGCGCGCCAGGTCGATATTGCCGCCCGACACGACGGCCAC
>Ga0247830_10001297_pt1 | contig 10328 bp, 7 predicted proteins | sample 12C_Control_Day5_FD_207766 | JGI IMG/M metagenome (GOLD analysis project Ga0247830, IMG submission 207766) | Soil microbial communities from agricultural site in Penn Yan, New York, United States - 12C_Control_Day5 | ecosystem: Environmental > Terrestrial > Soil > Agricultural land | place: USA...
TTCCGCGACCGTCGCGGTCGCGCGCTCCACCTGGAGATCGAGCCGGGGACGTACCTCGTCGCCAACGCTGGCACCATCGTCGCCACCTGCGTGGACGTGGTCGACACCGGGCGTGACGGCTACGTGTTCGCGAAGCTCGACACCGGGATGCCGGAGGTGACGCGGCCCTCGCTGTACGGCGCCCAGCACCCGATCGACGTCCTGGCCGCGGGTCGCGCCGAGGCCGACGTCGTGTTCGTGGGGCCGTGCTGCGAGTCGGGGGACATCCTCACGCCGGCGCCCGACGACCCCGAGGCGCTCGCCCCCCGGCGCGTGCCGAGGCCGCAGATCGGCGATCTCGTGCTCGTGGGCGGCGCCGGCGCGTACTGCGCTGCGATGGCGACGATCAACTACAACTCCTACCCGCAGGCGCCCGAGGTCATGCGCGAGCCGGACGGCACGCTGCGGCTGCTGCGGCGCCGGCAGCGGCTCGAGCAGATCTGGGAGAACGAAGTCTAGCGACGTGACCCGCGCAGCACTCCTGGCCGGGATCGCGGCCGTCTACGTCGTGGCCGGCAAGGTCGGCCTGCAGTACTTCGCTTCTGCGCATGTCAGCGCCAGCCCCGTGTGGCCGCCGGCCGGCATCGCGCTCACGGTGTTCCTGCTGTTCGGAGGCCGCGTCTGGCCGACCATCTTCGTGGCGGCCTTCGTGGTCAGCGTGACCACGACCGGCGCCGTGCTGACGTCCCTGGCCATCGCCTCGGGCAATACCCTCGAAGGCTTCGTCGGCGCGCGTCTGGTCGAGCGATTCATCGGGGGCCCGCGGCTGTTCGAGCGCGCGGCGGACCCGTTCCGGTTCCTGGTCGTGGCCGCCGCGCCCAGCGCCGCGCTGAGCGCGACGATCGGGGTGACCGCGCTGAGCCTGGCCGGCGCCGCCCCGTGGTCCGGCTACGGCACCATCTGGGTGACGTGGTGGCTCGGCGACGTGGCGGGTGACGTCGTGCTGGCCCCGGTACTGCTGCTGTGGATCCGCCAGCCCGGCCTCGGCCGGATCCGCGAGCGTCCCGCGGAAGCCGCCCTGCTACTGCTGAGCATCGGCGCGACCGCCCAGGTCGTGTTCGGCGGTGTGATGCCGTTCCCGACCAAGGCCGCGCCGCTCGAGTTCGTGTTCATGCCGGTGCTGCTGTGGGCGGCGTTCCGGTTCGGGCCGCGCGAGGCCGCCACCGTCCTGCTGATCCTGTGCGGCTTCGCGTCCGTGGGCACGCTGCGCGGCCTCGGGCCCTTCGCGATCGGGACACCGAACCAGTCCCTGCTCCTGGTGCAGGCCTTCATCGTGACCCTGGGGGTCACGATTCTTCCGGTGGCCACCCTCGTGTGGGACCGCCTGCGCGTCGAGGCGGAGCGGGCCGGCCTGCTCGCCCGCGAGCAGAGCGCACGGGCCGAGGCCGAGGAGCGGCGGCGGGTCGCCGAGGAGCTGGCCCGGACTGCGCGCTCCTTCACGGAGACGCTCGACGTCGCCGACGTGGGCGCGCGCGTGGTCGGAGTGATCCTCGGGGCGTTCGGAGTCCGGGCCGCCGGCCTCCGGCTGTGCGCTCCCGACGGCACGCTGGTCGGTGTCGCCTTCGCGGGCGGCATGGCGGACGCGTTCCGTCCGGGCCACGCGCTGGCCGGCGACCACAGCTCGCTGTCGGGGCTGGCGGTGTCCCAGGGGACGGTGGCCTGGACCGACAACGTGTTCACCGATCCACGCCTGCACGTCGCCGACGAGGTCCGGGAGAAGATGATCGAGGCCGGCGACGCGGCGATGCTGGCGGTGCCCATGCGGGTGAAGGGGCAGATCATCGGCGTCCTGTCGGTCGCCGACCGGCCGGGCCGGCGATTCACGCCGGGTGAGGTCGACACGCTCCAGGCCTTCGCCGACCAGGCGGCGATCGCCGTGGACAACGCCCGGCTCTACGAGGAGGCCACCCGCCGGCGCCGCGAGTCCGAGGTGATCGCGGCCCTCGCGGCGGAGATCAACCGCTCGCTCGATCTCGACCACGTGCTGCAGCAGGTGGCCGAGGCGGTGATGACCCTGTGCGGCGGCGATGTCACCCACATCGCGCTGGGTGAGCCGGGCACCAAAGGGTTCCGGTTCCGGCTCGCGGTCGGCGCCCGTCACATTGCGGACGCCGACCTCCAGCTGAACCCGGGGCAGGGGCTGGGCGGTCGGGTGCTGGCCACCGGCCGTCCCTATCGCTCCGTGGACGCGCCTCTGGACCCGAACCTGCACCCGGCCCGCCGGCAATTCGTCGACGTCGAGGGGATCCGCTCGGCGATGATCCTGCCGATCCACGGCGAGGAGACGATCGAGGGGCTCGTCTACGTCGCCCGCCGCGCCCTGGCGCCGTTCAGCGAGCAGGACGAGGCGGTCGGCCAGCGGCTGGCCGACCACGCCGCCATCGCCATCCGCAACAGCCGCCTCTTCGCCGCCGAGCGGTCCGCCCAGGCCGAGGCCCTCGCCGCCAACCGGGCCAAGGACCACTTCCTGGCGACGCTGTCGCACGAGCTGCGCACGCCGCTCAACGCCATGATGGGCTGGCTGCGCATGCTGCGGAATCCGCGCCTGGACGAGGCGCAGAAGACCCACGCGGTCGACGTCATCGAGCGCAACGCGCGCCTGCAGGCCCAGCTCATCAACGACCTGCTCGACGTGTCCCGGATCATCGCCGGCAAGCTGGAGATGGAGAAGTACGCGATCGACCTCGTGCTGGTCGTGCAGGAGGCGGTCGAGGCCATCCGCAGCGATGTCGAGGCCAAGGCGCTGACCCTGAGCGTGAGTCTCGATCCGGCCACCGGGGAGGTCCTCGGCGACCCCATGCGCCTGCAGCAGGTCGTGGCGAATCTCCTCTCCAACGCCGTGAAGTTCACGCCGTCGGGCGGGCGCATCGAGGTCCGGCTGGCCCGCGAGGGCGTGCACGCCCGGCTCACGGTGGCCGACAGCGGCGAGGGGATCGATCCGCGGGTGCTGCCCTACATCTTCGAGCCCTTCCAGCAGGCCGACAGCACCACCACGCGCACCCACCAGGGCCTCGGCCTCGGCCTGGCCATCGTGCGCCAGCTCGTCGAGGCGCACGGGGGCCGGGCCCGCGCCGAGAGCGCCGGCCGCGGCGCCGGGGCGACCTTCACCGTGGAGCTACCGATCGTCGCCGTCCTCGGTACGCGCGGGCGCGCCGGCGCTGTCGTCGCCGAGCGCATCGACGGTACGCGGCTCGATGGCCTGCGGGTGCTGGTCGTCGACGACCATGGCGACGCGCGCGAGGTGCTGGGGGTGGTCCTGCGCGAGCGGGGCGCCGAGGTGCACCTGGCCGGGGGCGTGGCCGAGGCGCTCGACGTCATGGCCCGCGCGGCCATCGACGTCGTCGTGAGCGACCTGGCGATGCCGGGCGCCGACGGCTACGACCTGATCGCCGCGGTGCGGGCCGCCCGGGGGGCCACCGTGCCGGCGGTCGCGCTCACCGCCTACGCCGGCGGCGACGTTCGTGAGCGGGCGATCGCAGCCGGCTTCGCCGCCCACGCCACGAAGCCCATGAATCCCGACGACCTCGTCGATCTGATCGCCAGGCTGCCGCGGTCCTGAGCTTGCGGGGACGGGACGAGGGGCGGAGGGGATTGCGACCATTGGACGGCAAGTCGTTGACATGCCCCGCCAGCCCACTTACGATTCATACATCGGCGCGATGAACACCATTCTCGTCGTCGACGACCGCCCGGACGCCCGTTACGCGCTGGTGAGGACCCTCATGGGAGCCGGGTACGATGTCCGGGAGACCGCTACCGGCCGCGACGCCCTGCGCCTGGCCCGGACGTCTCCCGACCTGATCATTCTCGACATCGTGCTCCAGGACATGGACGGGTTCGAGGTGTGCCGCCGGCTCAAGGCGGACGCGGCCACGAGCGGCATCCCGATCGTCCACAAGACGGCCGTGTTCGAGGACGGCGAGCACCGGCAGCGGGGCCTCGAGGCCGGCGCCGACGAATACCTGACCGAGCCGATCGAGCCCGCGGTCCTCGTGGCCACGGTCGAGCGCTTGCTGGCCCGGCGCGGTCGCTAGGCGCGCAGGCCTCGAGGAACTGAACTTCTCTCACCGCCTGACGAGGCGGCATGGTGCCTCATGAGCCCTGATCGCAAGAGCCGAATCGCCGAGTTCCTGGGCCGTCACGAGAAGGAACTGGTCCGCGCCTGGATCGATCGCCAGCTGGCCTCGGTGGCCACGCGGCGCGATCTCATCAGCGAGGGAGATCTCCGCGAGCAGTCCAGCCAGTTCCTCCGCCACCTGCGGGACGCGGCCATCGCGGGCGGGAGCGACGATCTCGCGGGCTCACAATGGGACGCGCTGCGGGAGCTGCTGGGCGAGATCTCCCAGTCGCGCGCGCGGCTGGGGTTCACGCCGACCGAGACGGCCATGTTCGTGTTCTCGCTGAAGGAGCCGCTGTTCACCCTCCTGCGCCAGGAGCTGGGCAGCGACCCTTCCGCCCTTGCCGAGGAGGCCTGGAACGCGACGGCGCTGCTCGATCGACTGGGGCTGTACACGACCGACCTCTATCAGCGGGGTCGGGACCAGATCATCGTCCGCCAGCAGCAGGAGATGATGGAGCTGTCCACGCCGGTCGTGCAGCTCTGGGAGGGCGTCCTGGGGCTGCCGCTCATCGGGACGCTCGACAGCGCGCGCACCCAGATCGTCATGGAGAGCCTGCTCCAGCGCATCGTCGACACCGGCGCCCGCATCGCGATCATCGACATCACCGGCGTGCCGACGGTCGACACGCTGGTCGCCCAGCACTTGCTGAAGACGGTGGCGGCGGCCCGTCTGATGGGTGCCGACTGCATCATCAGCGGCATCCGGCCGCAGATCGCCCAGACGGTGGTGCACCTCGGGCTCGACCTTACCACCGTCGTCACCAAGGCCACGCTGGCCGACGCATTCGCCGTCGCGCTGCAGCGGGTCGGGCTGTCCGTGGTCCGCTCCGCCGCGCTGCGCTGAGGTCGCCGCCGTGGACCGGATCCCGATTCTCAAGATGGGGCCGATGCTGCTCGTGTCGATCCAGGTCGACATGCACGACGAGCTCGCCATGTCCCTGCAGGATGACCTGACCGACCGCATCGTGGGGGACCGCGCCCGCGGTGTGCTGATCGACATCTCCTCCCTGGAAGTCGTCGACTCGTTCATCGGTCGCATGCTGGGCAACATCGCCGCGATGGCGAAGGTGCTCGATGCCGAGACGGTGGTCGTCGGGATGCGACCCGCCGTCGCCATCACGCTGGTCGAGCTGGGCATGTCGCTCAGCGGCGTGCGGACCGCCTTGAACGTGGAGCGGGCCATGGAGATGTTGCAGATGGCGACCGCGGACGGCCGCGCGACCTCCGTCGAGGGCCCGGATGGCCGTCACCCGGACTGAGAAGCTGCCGGTCCACGTCGCCTCGGACGTCGTCAGAGTCCGCCAGGTGGTGCGCGCGTGGGCGGTCCAGATCGGCTTGAACCTGGTGGACCAGACCAAGATCGTCACCGCCGCCAGCGAGCTCGCCCGCAACACGGTGATCTACGGGGGCGGCGGCACCGTGGAGCTGGAGAGCATCACCAACGGCAGCCGCCGAGGGTTGCGTCTCACGTTCCTCGACTACGGGCCGGGCATCGCCGACATCGACCGGGCCTTGACGGACGGCTTCACGACCGGTACCGGTCTGGGCCTGGGTCTGGGCGGTGCCCGACGACTGTCCAACGAGTTCGAAATCCGCTCGCAGCCGGGAGCCGGCACCACCGTGCGGATCACACGATGGACGTGAGCGGGATGCCGGTGCGCGACATGGCCGTGGTGCTCGTGGAGGATTCCAGCCAGGTCGCGGGGGCCCGGCGGGCCGCGGCCGGGCTGGCGCGGGCGCTCGGCTTCGACGAGGCCACCAGCGGCCGCGTGGCGCTCGCCGTGACGGAGGCGGCCACGAATCTGCTCAAGCACGCCGGCCGCGGCGAGATCCTGCTGGGCACGGCCCGAGCCGGCGGACATGCCGTCATCGAGATCCTGGTCCTGGATCGCGGTCCGGGGATGGCCAACGTCGACCGCTGCCTGGAGGACGGCTACTCCACGGCGGGCAGCGCGGGAACCGGCCTCGGGGCCTTGCGGCGGGTCGCGGACACCTTCGACGTGTACTCGCGTCCGGGCGGCACGGCGCTGCTCCTGCGTGTCGGGCCGTCGGCGCACGCTCCCCCGGCCGCGACCTCGGCGGTTCTGGTTGGAGGCGTGAGTGTGGCGGTCGCCGGCGAGGAGCAGTGCGGCGACGCCTGGGACCAGGAACCCCAGGCCGGCGGGCTCGCCGTCCTCGTCGTGGACGGGCTCGGGCACGGCGCCACTGCCGCGCAGGCGGCGCGCGAGTGCGTCGGCGCGTTCCGGCGTCACGCCGGCGCGCCGCCGGCCGCCCGCATCACCGCCCTGCACAAGGCGCTCCGGGCCACGCGGGGAGCCGCGGTGGCGGTGGCAGAGATCGATGCGCACCGCCGCGTGGTCCGCTTCGCGGGCCTCGGCAACGTCGCCGGGTCGGTGTACGGGGGGGGCCCGGTCAGGCATCTCGTCTCTCACCACGGCACCGCCGGTCACTCGGCTCACCGGATCGCCGAGTACACCTATCCCTGGCCGCCGCACGCCGTGCTGATCATCCACTCCGACGGCGTGGCGTCGTTGCGCGATCTCGCCTCGTATCCCGGGCTCCTGCAGCGTGACCCTGGACTCGTCGCCGGCGTCCTGTACCGGGACTTCTCCCGCCGTCGTGACGACGCGACCGTGGTGGTCGCCCGTGGAAGGGTCTCGTGAGCCTGCCGATCCTGACCACCCTCAAGATCGGCCGCGAACAGGATGTCGTGACGGCGCGCCGGCGCGCGCGGCAGGTGGCCGAGCTGCTCGGGTTCGATGTCCAGGAGCGGACGCGCATCGCGACGGCAGTGTCGGAGATCGCCCGCAACGCATGGCGCTACGCCCAGGGCGGGAGGGTGGAATTCACGGTGGAGGGCCCGAGCATGCCGCAGCGGCTCCAGATCAGCGTACGGGACCATGGGCCCGGCATCGCCGACCTGTCCCGCATCCTGGACGGCCAGTACCAGTCGACGACCGGCATGGGGCTCGGCATGCTCGGTGCCAAGCGGTTGATGGATGCCTTCGACGTCCAGACCTCCCAGACCGACGGCACCATCGTCACGATGCGCAAGACGATGCCGCTGCGCGGCGAGCCGATGACGGCGACGCGCATCGCGGTGATCGCCGACGCGCTGGCCCGCCAGCGTGTTCAGGAGCCCCTGGCCGAGGTGCTCGAGCAGAACGAGGAGCTGATGCGCACGCTCGAGGAGCTGCGGAGCCGCCAGGAGGATCTGGAGCGACTCGGCCGGGAGCTGGAGGACACCAATCGCGGGGTGGTCGCCCTCTACGCCGAGCTCGACGAGAAGGCCGATTATCTGCGGCGGGCCGACGAGCTGAAGTCGAAGTTCCTCTCGAACATGAGCCACGAGTTCCGCTCGCCGCTCAACTCGATCCTGGCGCTGTCGCGGCTCTTGCTGGACCACGTCGACGGCCCCCTGTCCCCGGAGCAGGAGCGCCAGGTGTCTCTGGTGCGCAAGGCGGCCGAGGACCTGTTCGAGCTGGTGAGCGATCTGCTCGACCTCGCCAAGGTGGAGGCGGGCAAGATCGACATCCGCCCGGTCGACTTCGACGTCGATCACCTGTTCGGAGGCCTGCGCGGCATGCTGCGGCCGTTGCTCGTCAGCCCGACGCCGAGCCTGATCTTCGAGGCTGTCGAGGGCGTGCCGACGATCCAGAGCGACGAGGCCAAGGTGTCGCAGATCCTGCGCAACTTCATCTCGAACGCGTTGAAGTTCACCGAGGCCGGGGAGATCCGCGTGGCCGCGCGGATGGCCGGCGACGACACCGTCGTGTTCTCGGTCGCCGATACGGGCATCGGTATCGCGCCCGAGGACCAGGAGCGCATCTTCGAGGAGTTCACCCAGATCGACAGTCCCGCTCAGCGCCGGGTGCGGGGGACCGGGCTGGGGCTGCCGCTGACTCGCAAGCTCGCGACGATGCTCGGGGGCTCGGTGACCGTCGAGAGCACACTCGGGAGCGGCTCGACGTTCTCGCTGGCACTGCCGCTCGTCTACCATCCGGTCGACAGCGAAGCCGCCCTGCGCCGAGGCGAGCTCGTGGCCCGCTGGGAGCCGGACAGCGCCCGGTGGCCCGTGCTGGTCGTCGAGGACGATCCGGCGATGAGGCTCGTCTACCAGCGACTGCTGCAGGGCTCACCCTTCCAGATGGTACCGGCCCGGAGCGTGGGCGAGGCTCGCCAGCTGTTACAGACGCTGCGGCCGCACGTGATCGTCCTCGACGTCATGCTTCACGGCGAGCCGTCGTGGGAATTCCTGGCCGAGCTCACGGGCGAGGACGCGACCCGCAGCGTGCCCGTGCTCGTGGCGACGCAGTTGGCCGACACCGGCAAGGCGCTGTCGCTCGGCGCGGCGGCGTGCGTGCGCAAGCCCATCGAGCGTCGCTGGCTGCTCGACCGGTTGCGGCTGCTGGGCAGGGGGGGTCGAGCGTGATCCGCTGTGAGCTCGCCTGCCCGGCCGAGACCGCCGAGCGGGGCCGCGCGGTCGTGCGGGCTGGCGTCGAGCCATGACCGCTGCGGAGCGCCTCCGGATCCTGAACGTCGACGACTATGGCCCCGGGCGCTACGCGCGGACCAAGCTGCTGCAGCAGGCCGGCTTCGACGTGGTGGAGGCCGACACCGGAGCCGCGGCGCTGCGACAGGCTATCCAGGCCCGCCCTCACGTGGTGCTGCTCGACGTCAAGCTCCCCGATGTCGACGGCTATGAGGTGTGCCGGCGGCTCAAGGCCGACCCGGCCACGGCGCCGATCCCCGTCCTGCACCTGAGCGCGGCTCACCGGACCGCCGGCGATCACGCCCGCGGGCTCGACGCCGGCGCCGACGGCTTTCTCGTGGAGCCGGTCGCGCCGGAAGTGCTGCTGGCCACGGTCCGCTCGGTGGCACGGACGCGACGGGCCGAGGACGCGGTGCGCGCAGCCGCGCGCCAGTGGCAGCTGACCTTCGATGCCATCAGCGACGCCGTCTGCCTGCTCGGCCCCGGCGGGCGGATCTTGCGCCACAACGCCGTCTTTGCCGCGCTGGCCGGGGACAATGAGGAGCTGATTGGGCGGGACGGCGCCGACGTCGCCGGCCGCGTGCTGCGGTACCCGGCGACCGAGTTGCGAGCGCTGCTGAGGTCGGACCGGCGTGCGGTCCGCGAATTTCTCGTCGGCAGCCGCTGGCTGCAGCTCGTCACCGAGGTGGTCAGGGACGAGGCCGGCCGCCTCGAGGGGGGGCTGCTGATTCTCACCGACATCTCGGAGCGCAAGCGCGTGGACAGCATGAAGGCCGAGCTGCTGCGCATGGAGCAGCAGGCCCGGCTGGGGGCGGAGGCCTCGAACCGGGCCAAGGATGAGTTCCTCGCGGTGCTCTCCCACGAGCTGCGCACACCGCTCACCGCCATGCTGGGATGGATCCGCATGCTCGCCGTGGGTGATCTCGACGGCGGGGCGACCGCGCACGCCATCGAGGTCATCGAGCGGAACACGCGCCTGCAGGCCCAGATCGTGGAGGACCTGCTGGACGTCTCGCGCATCATCGCGGGCAAGATGATGCTGGAGATCCACGAGGTCGTGCCGTCGGTGGTGCTGCGCGCGGCCGTGGACGGCGTCGGCGGCGCCGCCGAGACCAAGGGTATCGAGATCGCGCTGGACATCCGCGCCGACGTGGGGGTCGTGCGCGGCGACGGCGGCCGCCTGCTGCAGGTGTTCTCGAACCTGCTCTCCAACGCCGTGAAATTCACGCCGGCCGGCGGTCGCATCGTTGTCGTCGCCTCGCGCGAGGGGGACGGCCTGCGGGTGGCGGTCACCGACAGCGGCCGCGGCATCGACCCCGCGCTGCTGCCGTACGTCTTCGAGCCGTTCCGTCAAGCCGAGGGCGCCAGCCGTCGCACGCACACGGGCCTGGGGCTGGGGCTGGCCATCGTGAGGCATCTGGTCGAGCTGCACGGCGGCCACGCTGACGCCTCCAGCCCGGGGCTCGGTCAGGGCTCCACGTTCACGGTGTGGCTTCCGGCCGAGCCACCGGGGATGGCGGATGCCCGCGCCGCCCTTCGCTCGGACGTGCCGGCGCCGGCCGAGACCGCCTCGCTCCACGGAGTCCGCCTCCTCGTCGTCGAGGACGACGCCGATACCCGGGAGGTGGTCAGGCTGATACTGCGCGAGTCCGGCGCCGACGTGGTCGGCGTGGGGAG
>Ga0247830_10001298_pt1 | contig 10324 bp, 11 predicted proteins | sample 12C_Control_Day5_FD_207766 | JGI IMG/M metagenome (GOLD analysis project Ga0247830, IMG submission 207766) | Soil microbial communities from agricultural site in Penn Yan, New York, United States - 12C_Control_Day5 | ecosystem: Environmental > Terrestrial > Soil > Agricultural land | place...
TCCCTATCTTACCGATATAGAACGCACGCGGGCGCGTCTTTGCGCTTTATCGTTGTGGTGGTCATCGACGCGCCCACAGCTTTCTCCCCGATGCATGGTCCCGCTAAGGTTATGCAAACGCGGCGCCAAACCTACAACTGCGCAATCGCCGCATCGGTTACCGGCGTTAATGCACTCCTGTCAGCTCGGAGTGGCTGCCCAGAATGCCCGCGCACAGTGACAGTGCGGAGGCGCTGTAGCCACAACGTGAGGGTGCGCTGCAATAAAATCTTGTTACAGAGCTAGGCGCGCGCTTGCTGCTTGGCCCGCGCCTGCTGCACCAGCTCAACCAGCGTCCTGCGGGCTTCTCCGGGCGAGCCTATCTGGTTCGGAAATTCGATCCGGGCGGCGTTTGTGCATTGCAGCAAATCGGCGCCGTCGGGATCGATGCCGCTCATGCGCCAAGGCGTTGCGGGGTCGCCGGCCGCGCGGCCGGCGAGCACCGTCGCATAGAGAGCCACCGCATCCGAGTGATCCACATTCATGTGGGCAATGATGTCGGGCTCGGCGTCGATCAAGGATTGGGCATCCTGCGTTTGCGTGAGCAGGGCCGGCGCCTCGATCGTGAAGATGCGGCCGAACCCGCCGATGAAATGCCCGCCCGCTACCTCGAGCGTGTAGACCGAGAAATCGCCGAATCCCGCGTAGTCGTCCGCCGAGGGATGCCGGGCGATAAAGCGGCGCAAGGCGGTGGGGCTGCTGCTGGGACGAACCTCGCCGATCAGCGTCAGCCGGTCCCCCGTCAGGGGCTCCCCCAGGTCGCCGGTGCCGTCCAGCAGCAGGCTGGCGCGAGGGTCCTTGCCCAGGTTTTTCGTATGCCGCGCCAGCGTCGAGAGCAGCAGAACGGGGGTGCCGTCGGGCTCGGTTGCCACCAGCACGAGCGACGCGTAGGGGTGCCCCGACTCGTGGTCTATGGTTCCCAGCGCCCCCTTTACCGCCGTGCGCATGAGGCGGCGCCCGGCCAACGCCTGCTCGCTGCCCCTGGGGTTGTGGACGGAAGGGGCTTTCTCGACAGTCATCGGCAAGACCACCCGTTGCGTTGGTCAGGTTGCTGGGCTAACCCGTTGGGGCCACAATAGGGCTGAAGCCAACTTGCCACAATTTGTGCACGACGGAGCCATAAAGCGGCATCTTCGCGGGCACGGTCGAGGGATGCCAAGACCATGAAAGAGAAAAGTACCATTGTCCTCGTCGATGACGAGCGCAATATCCTGCAGTCGCTCGGCATGGCCCTCGAGAACGAGGGCTACAAGGTGCGCACCTATAACGAGGGGCAGGCCGCGCTGGACGCCCTGACCGAGGAGCCGGCGGACCTCGCCATCCTCGATATCAAGATGCCGCGCATGGACGGCATGGAGCTCCTGCGCCGGCTGCGCCAGCTGACCGATATGCCCGTCATCTTCCTGACCTCCAAGGACGAGGAGATCGACGAGCTGTTCGGCCTCAAGATGGGCGCCGACGACTACATCGCCAAGCCGTTCTCGCAGCGCCTGGTGGTCGAGCGCGTCAAGGCGGTTCTGCGCCGGTTCCAGCCCAAGGATGCCGGCAACGCGGCGGCCGAGGCCGCGCGCGTGCTGGAGCGCGGCAAGCTGCGGCTCGATCCCGAGCGCCACACCTGCCACTGGGACAGCCACCCCGTCATGCTGACGGTGACCGAGTTCCTGATCCTGCAGGCGCTCGCCACCCGCCCCGGCGTCGTCAAGACGCGCGACGCGCTGATGGATGCGGCCTACGACGACCAGGTCTACGTCGACGACCGCACCATCGACAGCCACATCAAGCGGCTGCGCAAGAAATTCAAGCAGGCCGACGACAACTTCGACGTGATCGAGACGCTCTACGGCGTCGGCTACCGATTCAAGGAGGCGTAAATCCAGCGCAGGCTCGACGGCTCTGACGGGTCGCGGCATGCCGCCGGTGCCTGGGAGACGCTGAAGCGCAGCCTCTCGGGCCTGGATGCCTCCACTCGCACAATCGGCCGCAGGCTGGGCTCGGGCGCGCGCCGTGTGGTCGCGGGCGCCGGGGCTGCCGCTCATGGCACGCGCGATTGGCTGCAGCGCATCGGCCTCTACGACGCGCTGACGTCCGGGCCGCTCATCCGCTTCGTCACCAAGACGCTGCAGCGGCGCATCATCTTCGCCAACACCATCGGCCTCGCCATCCTGCTCGGCGGCATCTTCTACCTGAGCCAGTACCACGCCTGGCTGATCGACGCGAAGCGCGAGAGCCTGCGCGCGCAGGGCGAGATCATTGCCGCCGCCATCGCCGCCAACGCCTCGGTCGAGACCGGCCGCATCGTGCTCGACCCCGACCGGCTGCCGGAGATCGAGGGCGCCAGGAGCCCGTTCCGGGACGACGGCTTCGCCGCGCTGCAGCTGTCGATCGCGCCCGAGCGGGTGACGCCGATCCTGCGGCGCCTGGTGCCGGCGGCCGACACCCGCGCCCGCGTCTATGGCCGCGACGGCACCCTCATCATCGATACCGCACAGCTCCTGTCGCGCGGCCAGCTCGCGCGTTCCGAACCCGAGGCGGGCAACGGCCAGAACGAGCGCGTCAAGGTCAAGAACACCTGGACGCGCTTTCTCTCCTGGCTGATGCGCGGCGACCTGCCGGTCTACCGAGAGATCGGCGGCGCCAACGGCACCGCCTACCCCGAGGTGCGCATGGCGCTCACCGGCTCGACCACGCCGATGCTGCTGGTCAACGAGAAGGGCGAGCAGATCGTGTCGCTGGCAGTGCCGATCCAGTACCGCAAGGCCATGCAGGGCGTGCTGCTGCTCTCCACCCGGCCGGGCGAGATCGACGAGATCCTGTCGGAGGAGAGGAACGTCATCCTGGTGCTGGCGCTGACGGCGTTCGGGGCCACCCTGCTCGCCTCCTTCCTGCTCGCCCGCACCATTGCCGGCCCCATGCGCCGCCTGTCGGAGGTGGCCGAGAGCGTCTCGCGCAGCATCTCCGCCCGTCACGAGCTGCCCGAGCTCTCGCACCGCGCCGACGAGGTCGGGCAGATGGCCGCCGCCTTCCGCGAGATGACGGCCTCGCTCTATCGGCGCATCGAGGCCAGCGAGCGCTTCGCCCAGGACGTGGCGCACGAGCTCAAGAACCCGCTGACCGCCGCGCGCTCGACCGCGGAGTCTCTGGCCTACGCCCGCACGCCCGAGCAGCAGAAGGAGCTGGTCGGCCAGATCAACGAGGAATTGAAGCGCCTCAACAAGCTCATCACCGACGTCGCCAACGCCTCGCGGCTCGATGCGGAGCTGGCGCTGCAGGAGACCGAGCCCGTCGATCTGCGCCTGGTCCTCCAGGGTGTCGTCGACGTGTTCCGCGACATCCTGAGCGGCGATACGCGGCGCGTCGTCCTCGAGGTCGCGGAGCTGCCGCACAGCCCATCGGCGCTCGTCGTCAACGGCCACGATGCGCGCCTCGGCCGCGTCATCACCAACCTGCTCGACAACGCCATCTCCTTCTCGCCCGACAGCGGCACCATCACCGTCACGGCCCGCAGGCTGGGCCAGGAGATCGAGATCGTCGTCGACGACGAGGGGCCGGGCATCCCCGAGGACAAGCTGGAGGACATCTTCAACCGGTTCTACTCCGACCGGCCGCAGACCGACCGCACCGTCGGCAAGAACTCGGGGCTGGGCCTCAGCATCTCGCGCGAGATCGTCAACGCCTACGGCGGCCGCATCTGGGCCGAGAACCGCATGCTTTCTCCCGGTGCCGAGGCCGGCGTGGCGGGCGATCAGACCGAGCTCAGGGATCGGCGCATGCCCGGTGTTGCCGGTGCCCGCTTCACCGTCCGGCTGCCTGCCGCCGATGCCACACCAGCCAAGGGAGCCCCGCTCGGTGGACGACGCGCCTGAGCTCGTGCACGGCACCTGCGTGGCGCTGGGACGCACCGCCGCCCTGCTGCGGGGCCCGTCCGGGTCCGGCAAGTCGGATCTCGCGCTCCGCTTCCTGTTTCTGGCGCGGCGCGGCCCCGCCGCCGTGGAGGCCCCGATCCTGGTGGCCGACGATCAGGTCGAGCTGGTCCGCGCGGGCGACCGCCTCCTCGCCCGGGCCCCTGCCGCGATCCGCGGCAGGATGGAGGTGCGCGGCGTCGGCATCGTCGAGGTCAAGCACCTGGAGCAGGCGGAGCTGGCGCTCGTCGTCGACCTGGTGCCCCAATTGACGGACGTCGAGCGCCTGCCCGACGACGACGCGAGGGCCCGGCTGTTGGGCGTCGGAGTGCCGCTGGTGCGGTTGTGCCCCTGGGAGGCCTCGGCGGCGATCAAGCTGGCGGTGGCCCTGGCGCGCGCGAAACACATCTGATCCGTTCCTGGTCTATCCGTTCCTGGTCTGTTGCGGAAAAGCCGCCTCTTTCCGCTTGCCTCGCCCCGGCCGGGTCAATCATCATGCGGCCCGCCGCGGACAGGGCTACCGCAACCTGGGAAACGTGCGTTGACGGTAGTCCCGAGAAGGACGCTCACCCCACGATGATCGGCGTCGTCATTGTCGCTCATGGAGGCCTTGCCGGGGAGTTTCGCGCCGCGCTCGAGCACGTGGTCGGCCCGCAGGAGCGGCTCGAGGCTCTGCCGATCGGCCCCGATGACGACGTGGAGGCCAGGCGCATGGAGCTGATCGAGGCCGTGCGGCGCGTCGACGGCGGCAGCGGCGTGATCGTGCTCACCGACATGTTCGGCGGCACGCCCTCCAATCTCGCCATCTCGGTGATGGCGGAGACCGGCGCCGAGGTGCTCGCGGGCATCAACCTGCCGATGCTGATCAAGCTTTCGAGCGTGCGCGGGGAGGCAACGCTCACCGAGGCGGTGAATGCCGCCAAGGAGGCCGGTCGCAAGTACATCAGCGTGGCGAGCCAGGTCCTGGCTGGCGAAGGCTGATTGGCGGGGAGTAGCGAGCGTGCCCGCATTGAACAGGGACAAGCCGTGCGCGGAGGTGACGATCCGCAACCGCAAGGGTCTGCACGCGCGCGCCTCCGCCAAGTTCGTCAAGTGCGCCGAAGGCTTCGATGCCACCATCAAGGTCATGCGCGACGGCCAGAGCGTCGGCGGCACGTCGATCATGGGGCTCATGATGCTGGCAGCGGGCCCCGGCGTCGTGATCAAGCTCGAGGCGGAAGGGCCGGAGGGGCCGGAGGCGATCGATGCCCTTGTGGCCCTCGTGGAGTCGGGCTTCGGCGAGGAGAGCTGACGCGAAAGGGCGCCGTTGCCGGCGCCCTCTTCGTCTCGGACCGAGCGATCCTGGATCAGTTCGTCAGCCGCAGCGTGGCGATCTTCAGCGCGATGTCGCGGAAGGCTGCCTGCAGCTCGATGTCGCTCGTTGCATCGTAGTAGTGGGCGGCGTCGGTCGCGCAGCCCGTGAGGAACGTCTTGGCGGTCGAGTCGACCTGGAAGCCGACCGTGTAGACCTCGATCTTGGCGTTCTTCATGGAGGTGCAGAGGTTTCCGGCCTGCACCAGCGACTTGCCGTTCTCCGAGTTGCAGTCGATGTCGGGGCTCTGGTCCGAGTTCTTCGCCTCGACGCCCTTGCAGTAGTTGATGTTGTAGGCGCCGTCCGTCATCAGCACCGCAATCTTGCGCAGCTTGGGCATGCCCTTGGAATTGGTGACCGTGAGGTCGCTGTAGGGCCCGGCCGCGCTCGTGCTGGAGACGTTGGCAAAGACGGTATTCCAGTTCGGCGACAGCAGGTAGTAGGCCCAGGCCGTCCCGAGATGACCTGCCGTGGACCCGCCGGTGTCGAATTTGTCGATGCGCGCTTTGAGAGCAGTCCTGTCCTTCGTCAGCGGCATGATCAGGTTGACCTCGCCGTCCGAATGGTCTGCAACGGCGCATCCCGAGGTGGCGTTGTTGCTGAAGTAGCCCTTGCCCACGAGCGTGTTGGTCGTAGTCTCGACCGGGCCGACGTCGTTGGTGGCATTCACTCCGATGCGCTCGGTCACGCACTTGGTGTGAATTTGCCAGGTGCAGTTGTCCGTACCGCTGGTGGTGCAGCCGTTGCTGTTGCTGCCATTGACGCTGCGGAACCTGATCCACTTGTTCGTGGGCTGGTTCGACGTGTTGGTCAGGGCCGAGTTGGAGGTGAACAGCTGCGGGCTCGATTGCAGGTTGTTGGTCACCGGTCCCCGTACCTTCTGTATCAGGGTCGTGCCCACGTTCACGGCATCGGCGAATGGCGCCAGCGCGATCCTGGACGTGTATTCGCTCTGGTCGTCCCAGACCACGATGTCGATCAGGTCCTTGGCGGCCTTCTTGAGGGCGTCGATCTTGGTGCAGGGCGTGCACATGGAGCCCGTCACGTCGAGCATCAACGCGACCTCGACGTTGCTGCCGCCGGCGTTTTGCCCGGCGCAGGCCGCACTCGGACAGAGGGCGGCGGTGGCCGTGGTCGTGAGCTTCACGCAGCCGAAGTAGTTGCCCTGGCAGGCGCTCGGGGCTCCGGCACCGCCTGCCTTGTCAAACAGGATATTGAGCACGCCGAGGAACGGCGATCGCACCCAGGAGGTCGCCGTGACCGTGAACTCGGTGTTGCCCGCGTCGGTTGCGAACTGGATTGCGCTGTCGACCACGCCGCTCGGCTTGGACTGATTGAAGTAGGCGGTTGCGGCCAGCCTGGTCTTGTCGGCAACGCTGCTCGCGCTGCCCTTTTCGACCTGGGCCACGCGCCCGGCCGCGAGGACGGCGGCATCGAGCGCCGACTGCGTATGGGACTTGACGGCATAAGCCCTGCCGAAATCGACGGCCAGGCCTATGATCGCCGTCAGCGGGATCAGGGCCAAGCCGAACAGCATGCTGACATTGCCGGAGCGATCGTGCCGCAGCCGCTGCAGCAATCCCGGCCGCCTGGTGACGCCCGACGCCTCAAACGCCTCTGATCCGCTGTTCGCGAGCATGCCAACACCTCACCCTGCTGGGATGACGGGGTCGTCCCAGATCCCCGTTCCCCCTGGTTTTCTATGTGTTGGCAGGTTTACTCCGCAAAACTTTCCAGCAAATGAAAGATGACGCTTAGTAGAGAGTTTTTTGTACTTGATTTTATTCTAGTTTTACTAAAATTGTCATCTTCGGCTTAACCCCTCGGCAACCAATAGGACTTGCCAATAGGACTTGGCCGCCGCGCCAACGTCGTAAGCGCAGCTCGCCCGGAACGCGGGTCGGCAAAAAGGGGCTTGGAAAAGATCCGCGCGACCGCCGGGCGATACCTCGCCCGGTAGGCAGCCTTCAGCTCAGGTGCGGCTCGGGCTGCCGGCCACCGTCCTGGTGACGATGGCCTCGGTCGCCGAGTCCGGCCCGAACTCGCTGGCGGCAGACACCCCCAGCAGCTCGACGAGCTTGGAGCGCGCCCGATTGACCCGGCTCTTGATGGTGCCGACGGCGCAATTGGAGATGCCGGCGGCCTCCTCGTAGGAGAAGCCCGCCGCTCCCACCAGGATCAGGGCCTCGCGCTGGTCGGGGGGCAGAAGATTGAGTGCCCGGCGGAAGTCCTGCATGTCGAGGTGGCCGTGCTGGCCGGGGTGGACGGCCAGTTCTGCGGCCTTGTTGCCGTCGCGGTCCTCCACCTCCCGCCTGCGCCGGCGGCACTCGGAGAAGTAGGTATTGCGCAGGATTGTGAACAGCCAGGCCCTGAGGTTGGTGCCTTCCTGGAAGCTTTCCAGGTGGTCCCACGCCTTGAGCAGCGTTTCCTGTACGAGGTCGTCGGCACGCTCCACGTCGCCGCACAAGGACACGGCGAACGCGCGCAGGTTGGGAATGAGCCCCAGCAAAGCCTGCTTCAGTGGCACGGAGTCGGCGTTCACCGGCGCTTCTCCTTGGCCTCTAGCTCTTCCAACAGCTTGACGAACCGGGCAGGTACGGGCTCGCTGGCGATATCCGAGAAGATCGATCTCAGCTGCCGGCCGAGCTGGGCCTGCAGTGAGCGGTCCAGCATTCCGCGAGTTGGCTTGAGATCGTGCGACAGATCGTGGGAGCCCATGGTTGCTTGCTGCTGCGAGTGGTGCTCGCCCTTGAGTTCTTGCTCGGATTCCCCTGCGCCCTTGGCCTCGTTCAGCAGTTGGCCGCTGCCTTCCGATTGCTCGACCGCCATGGGCGCAGTGAATTTGGTCGAGCCATCCTTGCCCGCCATTTTCTTTGCCCTCCTGTAGTTCCCGTCGTCGTAGCCAGACCACATGATAACGCCGCACCGGCGCAATTGTTCCATCGATGGAACCCGAGCCGCGGCTCGGCGTTTAGTGTCTCGGAGCGGGGAGCCCGCGTAGCCTGGCGTTGGAGGCGGAGGAGGGGATGTCTGATATGTCGCTCGCAGAGAAGGTTGCAGCCCATCTGCCGTATCTGCGTCGTTTCGCCCGGGTGGTTACCGGCAGCCAGAAGAGCGGGGACGCCTACGTCGCCATGACGCTCGAGGCCCTGCTGGCCGACCCCACCATACTCGCCCCCGGCATCGAGCCGCGCGTCGCCCTCTACCGCGCGTTCCTGCGAATGCTCAACTCCATCGAGTGGAACAGACAGGGAGACGGGGACGACGGTTATCCCGCTGGCCTGGAGGCGGCGCACCGCAATCTTGCCAGCCTGACGCCGCCGGCCCGGCAGGCATTCCTGCTGATGGCCGCCGAGGAGTTCTCGCCCGAGGATGCGGCCGTGGCGATGGACGTCAGCGCCCTCGAGCTGCAGCGGCTCGTCGACGAGGCCGGCCGCGAGATCGCCCGCCAGCTCGCCACCGACGTCGTCATCATCGAGGACGAGCCGCTGATCGCCCTCGACCTCGAACGCCTCGTCACCGCGCTCGGCCATCGCGTGGTCAAGATCGCCCGCACCGAGAAGCAGGCCGTCGAGGCGGTTCACCGGGCCCGGCCGGGCCTGATCCTCGCCGACATCCATCTCGCCGACGGCAGCTCCGGGCTCGATGCCGTCAACGAGATCCTGCGCAGCTTCTCCGTGCCCGTCATCTTCGTGACCGCCTATCCGCAGCGGCTGCTGACCGGCACCCGGCCGGAGCCGACCTTCCTGATCACCAAGCCGTTCCATCCCGACAATGTGAAGGCGATCATCAGCCAGGCCTTGTTCTTCGACATCCGTGGCCGCCCCGAGCAGCCTCGCCTCGCCACCGCCGCGAGCTGAGAAAGAAAGAGGGCTCGCGGGAACGACCTCGACCGCGAGCCCTGCCCGCGCTCTCGCACGGGCCACTTTCGTATTCCCAGGGATAACGCTCCCGGCACCGGGAGGTTTCCGGGATATCGAAAGAAGCGCGTGCAGGATCGCGCGCGGAGCGGAAGCAGGAGCGCGTCCGCCGAGAGGCAAATTTCTGCGATCGCCTGGCAATCGATTCGGTCGGCGCGTCTGCCTCGGTCGGCCCCTCAGTCGGCCTTGAACGCGCGCGTGCCCCACCGCTTGGCGTAGAGGCGTGCCGGCGAGATGCGTCGCACACTTGCCTCCGGCGCGTCGGATTGGGCGACAACCGCCTCGGGTCCGCGCTTGCCGTAGAGCTGGACGGCGCCGGCGATGTCTCCCGCCTGCAGCTCGCGGAAAGCCTCCTCGTAGCGGTAGCCCATGATCTGGCCGGCGCCCGCCGGATGGTCGAGGCCGATGGCGTGGCCGATCTCGTGGGTCAGCGTGTAGCGGATATCGTAGCGCTGCAGGTCGCCGTCGAAGCCGATCTTCCAGCCGCGCTCCGGGTTGAGGCAGATGAGCGACCGCGAGATCGGCTTCACTTGCTCGCGCGAGCTTGCGTCGTAGAACACATCGGCGAAGGCCCAGCCCACGGGCTCGAGCTGCGCGCCGATCAGGATGTCGGCCTGCTCCGGGCTTGCTGCCTCGCGAAAGCGGATGTTGGCCACCGTCTCCCACATTGCGAACGCGGCCGTGATCTCGGCTCGCACCGTCTCGGGGGCAATCTTGGATGCCGACATCAGGCCGTCGAGGCGGGTCATCTTGCGGCAGTTGCGCGCCCGCTCGAACGTGGTGTCCTGCTCGACGAGAGCGTAGGTGACCATCTTCTTGGCCACCGTCCCACGCCACTGCACGGCGTTGCCGTCGAGCTTGAGGATCTTGAAGCTCGGCGCTTCCCCGATCGCGGTCGAGCTTAAGATGCAGCAGGCCAGGCCTGCGAGAAGGCCAGCAAAAGGTGCTTTCAAGGCTAGGCTCCCCCGAATGTCTGCGCAGTCAGCCGCGCGACTGCTGTCCCCTCATGGTTCGTTGTTGCAGCAAGCCCCGTGCCTGGTGGGCCGGCTCAGGGTTCCCACTGTGCAAGTTCAGGGTTTACGAGGGGTGGCGGACGGGGTCAATGCAACCAATGG
>Ga0247830_10001299_pt1 | contig 10317 bp, 16 predicted proteins | sample 12C_Control_Day5_FD_207766 | JGI IMG/M metagenome (GOLD analysis project Ga0247830, IMG submission 207766) | Soil microbial communities from agricultural site in Penn Yan, New York, United States - 12C_Control_Day5 | ecosystem: Environmental > Terrestrial > Soil > Agricultural land | place...
GCTCTCAATAAAGCCTGTTAGGTTATCCATAATTTCTTTTCTTTTTTCGGCAACCAAATCTCTGGTGATTCGCTCCATATATTCATTTATGGTTCTTTTTATGACGCTGTCGTTGGTCACTTGCTTTTTAAACTCACGCTTAAAGAATTCTTCAAAAGATACCACTTCGGAACGCGTGCCCCAGCCGTCATCTGTTTTTATTGGACCTGACAGGTATTCCGCAACCAATTCCGTAGCCGATGATTTTACCGTGTCCTCCACAAATGTTTTAGTGAACCTCTTAATATCTTCCGATATTAGTTTTTTCACCTCCTCTTTTATTGCCGACTCAATAAGGTCAGACACATCAATATGAGACAATTGCTCTTGTACGATTGATTCGATAGTTGTTGACATTTGTTATATTTTATCGTTTGTTTTTACTCCGTTTTCTGCGCTTGGCTTCCCTTCGCACCTGCCGTATGTTTTCTTTGTGTGTTTACGAGGAATGTAGATGCCGTTTGATTCGGTTACCGATGAATGATTCGGGCCAACTTGACCCAATAATTGGCCAATGGATGCCAGTTCAATTAATCGTCTCATTCTGTTATATAATTTTAGTTTGTTTTCAAATAAGGGCCTCCCGTACCGGGCTGGTAGAAGGGAGGCCCTGCACACCTAACCCTTATTTTGTTGCGGGTGTAACCCGTGATTTTTCGTACTTCTGCAAATCTTCTTCGGTCCAGTACCGGCGCTTGCCTCCGTATTCGTATCGGACGGGCAGCACCTTTTTGGGGCCTCCGGTGAACGTGCTGCGGGATATTCCCAACCTTTTTGCGGCTTCGTTCTGGTTATATTTTTTATTCAGGGGTACCGATTGGCCCAACTTGGCGATTGCTCGGCTGGCTCCGGCTTCGGCGGCCCTTTCAATAATTTCATCTATTTGCGTGTCGGTCAATGTGTAAGTCATGGGTAGTAGGTTATTACCATGTATACCATCAGTGCGGAAGCGGCGGCCAATCCTGCGTAGATGGGCCAGTCACGTTTGAATTTATCCCACATGGTCGCCTCCTTTTGCTTTTTGGACGGCCTCAACGGCCTGTTTGTATACTTTATCTCCGTTAAAGTGGGTGTGGGAGCATTTTTCGAGCAAGGGTAGGGCGGCTTCGAGAGTGGCGAGCAAGTCAGGTGATGCGGCTATTATTTTTGCATTGTTGGCGCAATCTTCTGCCGACCTTTTTCTAGAAAAAATATTACAATCGGCTACCATAATTCGGTCATTGCCCATTATCGAATAATCACCGTATATAGTCCACGGTCCGGGAGTGTGGTTGCTCATGGCTATGCGTTTACGAGTTGCTTTTCGGATTGGTATTGCTCCATTTCTTCATCCGTGGCGATGGTGACAAAATATTGTTCGCGAAACCACCAGTATTCTGAGTTATTCAGGTACGTTCTATTCGAGTTGCAGCAATTAGCCCATATAGTAATCTCGGGCACACCAACATTAATTAATAATCCCCCGCACCCACATGGACATTTTTTCACGCCAAGGGCCACATATACCTGACCTGCGATTATGGTTCCGGAGTCGTGTGTTTCTATACAAAGTAGTTCCATACCTACGCCTCCGTTTTTTCGGGTTCGACAATTTCAGACTTCTTCTTACCCATAGACTTAGCTATGATTTCCAACGGTACCGGGTCGGCAAACTTTTCAGGGCTCCGGTAGAACCATGTCTGAAGAGTAGACAACGACCGGTTTAGTTTAGCTGCTATTGCCGCCATCGTAGTGGGGTTCTGCTTTAAATGCTCTATTGCCTCTGCGGTGATGTTCATTTTATTTTAGCTTTGCTTTGTGTTGTGTTTTTCGCCGTGCGATTTGATAAGACAAATGTAAAGAAAACTTTACGAGCTTGTCAAGTTTTAATGTCAAATTTATTGTGAAAAAAATGTAACGTATTGATTTTATGCGAGAAAAAATGTCAAGTAATCTTGAAATTGGAGAGGGCGAAGCCTTAAAGAAATGGCTAGCCCATAACCAAAAGAGTGTTTCTGACTTGGCGCGCGAATTGGGGATGTCACGCCAAAACCTCTATTTATACTTGTCGCAAAAGGAAGTTTCGGAAGATTTTAAAAATCGCTTGGCAGCTAGGGGTTACGATGTGTTTGGTACAGGGCTGGTAAAAAATTCGACAGATTCCGAAACAAAAACGCAACTTAATCGTAACTTAAAGTTAACGTCACCTCAAACACTAACCAACAACTATGGAATTCCGATGCTTCCAACTGACGAAACCGCCTTTGACCCGGAGGCGAAAACACCTGTACCCGTCTATCAACTCACCGACCCCGAAATGGCAGGGGCAGAATTCGGGCTGATACTGCGCGGGGCCTCCATGTACCCCAAGTATATGCCCGGAAGCCGTATAGCTTTACGGAAAACGGATAAGGAGGAAATTATCTACTCTCTGGTCTACTACGTAATCACACAGGGAGGTACCCGTACCGTGGTCTACATAGAACCCGATCCGGCCGGCCGGGATGAATGGGTGCTTTTAAGGCCCCATAACCCGGATATGCACCCCACGCCGATGCTCCGCGACAGGCTGGCGCATGTCTATCAGGTATTGGGCTCCGTACAGTATGAGTGATTACTTTTTATTGAGTATGTTTTTCACCACGCGGTCGGCGTCGGAGGTGTCCACCCCGTCCAGATATTCCAGTGTGGTTTTCCTGTCCGCGTGCCCGTAAAGCCCCTGTATGGTGTCCACCGACTCGCCGCTGTTCCTCAGCAGCCAGCCCAGCGAGCGGCGGGAGCCGTGTGACGTTATCCTTGGCAGTCCCAGTTCGTCACACATGCCGCGCAGGCCCCTGTTCAGGCTGTCCACGGCAGATTGTATAGCCTTTTCGGCCGGCCGGCCTTTTTCATGGGTTCTTTCCTCCAGATAGGGAAGCACGTACCTGCTGCCCGGTCTCCGGTGCCGCTCCATCAGCATTGCAGCCTCGTCCGAGACGGGTATCTTCTTTATCTTGCCGTTTTTGTTCATGTCGTAGTGCACATAACCGTCGAACACCTCCTTCCACTCAAGCATCAGTACATCACGCACGCGCATGCCCATAAGGTTGAACTGTAGTAAGAACGCATCCCGGGCCAGTACCTTCTTTTCGTATGCCGATGTATAGGCCCGCACCATTTCCATGGGCCCCTCCCCGAAGGTGGTTTTTTTTGACCGGGTGGCCTTCGGTATCTGGTAGTCAATGAACGGGTAGTTTTCTATCAGCCACGCCCTTTGTGGGCCCTTGGAAGATTTTTTTGCCTCGTTCCACACCTTGCGGATGTCGCGGAAGTATCCCCTTACAGTACTGTCGGACCTGTACCTGTCCGTCCTGTTTTTGCGGTGTGCGGGGTAGCAGGGTGTTTCGCGGGCCCATTTTTCGAAACTTTTACAGAAAACATAGTCTATTTCCGTGAAATTCAGTTCGCGGCCGGCATACTCACGGAGTACGGACAGGGTGGTTTTGAGGTGTTGCCTGTTAGAGAAGTTGACCGTATCATCGGCCATTTTCTTCGCATACGCGGTGAAACTGTCGCCCGGCCGCGCCACGAGCCCCGAAAGTTCGGCAGTAAGCAACTTCTTGGTGCGGTAGACGTCCGCATCGGGGTGGTTTTTGTCCAGCGATTCCAGTATTTTTACCGCCCGTGCCAGTTTCTCCGAAAGCGCAGCGTTCTGCATGGGCAGGTCGGGGTGCTTTCTGTACACACCGGCCGTCGCGTCCCAATCTTCCGGTGCGCAGGCGAAGTCGGTGGAGAGCCTCGCGTTGCGCCCGCGCTTAATGATTACTATCTTTACTGGGCAGGTACCGTCCTTTTTGGGTTCCCAGGTTATCAGTTTGAGGCTTGCCGTTGTCTTTTCCATTTCGGGTAAAATTCGGGTAAAAACACCATACATTTATGTGCAAATATGTGCAAATTTGGCATTTTACCAATCCGAATTTGTGGGCATTGGCGCGGGAAGGGCCGTGGTTGCTCATGTGTTTAGTACGTTTGAGGGGCGTATGGAGCAATCCGTGGGGGTTCAAGTCCCCCTCAGGTCACACAAGGGTTACAGAGGTTTTGAAAATTACCCGAAAATAAAATTCGGGTAACGCCTCGGGTAATAAACCATTAAAAAAGGGAGGTTTTGGCCTCCCTTTTTATTTGCTAAATTTTTACTTTTTCTTCCTGAACGATACTTTCCATCCGGCCGAAAGCAGGTGTCTGTTACCGGCAACATCGTAAGCATACCTTACAAGAGGGCCGGGCCTCAATGCTATTGATATTTCAGGGCCCACAATAAATGATTTGTTTTTGGCCGAGTAGCCGGCAAACGCCCCGGCGTACACGCGCACCATCGGTTCCTTTAACGGAGGCTGTATTACGGTGGTGTTTATGGCCACGGGGCGGCGGTTCTGGTAGGTAAATTTCCTGCTCACGATGCGGTTGGCCTGTACGGAATCTTCCACCACGGCCAGCAGCGAAGTGTCGTTTTTGAGCGTGTCGGTGTAAAATCGCGTAACCAGGTAGTCCCTGACGATGCTTTCCGTATCGGTGGGTATACCCGGCATGTACACGGTACGGCCCGTATCTATGTAGACGGGCTTGGGTACATAAACAGGCGTTTCCACGGGGTATGGGTCGCCCGGTATCGTGTCGTGTATCACTGTTACCGAACCTTCAACAGGAGGACCGCACCTGCGGAACAGCAGGAAAATTACCAGCACGAAAAGGCCGGCCGCGATAATATGGGAATAGTATTTTTTCACTTTTGCGCCCATTTGTGGATAATGGCGGCAATACCCTTGACTAATTCCCCCTTTTTATTTTGGTAGGAGGTCATATCGCCGGGGTTGGTTATGAAGCATATTTCCGGAAGAATGTTTTCCCCGGCCGAGCGCATCCATGCCAATTTACCGCGGGCGGTCTGTGCTTCTGTTTTTCTGCCCCTGTTCCGTATGCCCAATGTCACGGCTATGTACGCCGAGAGTTCATCGGCCATATCCCTCTCAAAGGCGCTGAAAGAAGCCGGAATAATCACTTCTGCCCCGGTGGCTGCCGGTGTCGCTGCATTGAAATGAAAGTCTACCAATATGGAATTTGGCGCCAGAAGTTTTTTCTTGATGAAATTTACGGTTTCAATCGTTACTGAGTTGTCACCGTCACGCTCGGCTTTTATCCCGAGTTTGGCCAGTTCGGTAATGACCAGGTTACGAAGCTCTACAGTGAGCCGCCCTTCTATATAGCCGTTTCCAACTGCGCCCATGTCCCGGCCAGGGGTGTTACTGTGGCCGGCTGAAATAAATACTGTTCTCATTTTTTTCTTTTTAAATGGTTCTTGTAGAATGTGAACGAAAAATCGGCCAGTTTGACCACACCGGCCAGCACCCCTAAACCGAACAGGAGCCTTCCGCTCATGTTATCGTAGTTTGCGGCGGTCCCGGCCAGCCATACCACCAAAGCGCCGAAGTTTATTTCCTGCGGTAAATTTCCCATCTGATTATAAGGATTGATGTATAGGCAAAAACAGCCAAAAACGGGACAGAGGCTGCTATCTCGGGAATGGGTACGCCCCCGAGTATCAAAAATTCGATTGCAACTTTCGCCACCAGCAGAACGATTCCGGGCAGTGTATACCTCCGGCCGTAAATTTTGTTCAGCTCTAAAATCAGTAGCAATGCAGCCACGTTCTGCGAGGTAAAGTAGAAGAACTCGCAGAGTAACTGATACATGTCCGGTACTTCTCCGCACGGCACGGGTTCGTAAAACAGCGGATTTAACCCCGCCGCCAGGGCGAGGATACACACCGCTGCCGCCGTCCGTTTCAAAGCACGGGCCTTCCCCCTGAGCTTGTCGGGCGCACAGGTCCGCCGTCTCCGGTGATTTCGGATACCTCTTTGTCGATTACATAACCCTCAAAACCGCTGTTTTCAAGCCATTCCTGTGCGGCTTCCGTATCGGTGTAGGTATCCTTGATAAAAAACGCCTCTGCGGGCAACGGTGAAGGGCTTTCGCCCTGTGGGGGAATTACCGCCCAAATTTTATATGCCATATCGTTATTTTTCGTCGTAAACAAACATGCTGAAAAACTTTACCACGGCTCCGGCCAGACTCGACACTAAGATTATGGAGCCCCCGGCCCATTGCATGGCCATGGTTATTTTTTCGGGCAATCCTTCCTGTTCCGCAGCCAATACGATTGCGCCCCCGGAAGCCGCCAGTCCCAAAAAGGCCCCCGCGAGCCGGTTACCCCAACGTTTGAAGAAGTCGGGAGTGGGCATTTTCAGCCTTTCTCTTATGGTGGGTTTCTTTTTCATCAGTAGCCTATTACGGTTAAATGAAGTTTTGTACCTGTACCCGATGGTAAAAATGTGGGCACGCCCAGCAGTGTAAGACTCAATAGCGAAACAACGGTTGCATTCGGAACGGCGATATTGACTACCACGGCAGAGGTGGAGTAGGATTTTATTTCGGCATTACGCATGGTCGTTGTCGTTCCTGTACTGAACTCCGAAATGGCCATTACTGAAAGCACCGTACCAAACCCGGCCGAGCTTATATCCACAGAGTAACCGTTACCTGTAGTCGGGGTAAGTACATCGGTCCAAATCTTTATAGATTGGTTGACCTGTCCCGAACCGTTATAAACCCTTACGGGACTTCCTGAAAAAGTGGGTATGTTTAAAGCGCCTGTAGAGCTGTTGTAGCTGGCCGCGCCGCTTCCGGTAGTCGTCAGTGAGATGGCGGCACGCGCACGAGCGTTCGTAAAATACTGGTTCGTACCCTCAGTCAGTCCGGTGGTGGTCTTGGTCGCAAACTTCGTATCAAACTGGGGGTCGGTTTCGGTCGCTATGAAACCGGCACCGTTTGCCAGTTGGTTGGTGTTGGTTGGTATAGAAGGTGTACCGCTGAGGTCGGAATAAGCACCCGTAACGGCCACGGTTGAGAATGAAGGTTTGTTTGTTATGGAGGCCCAGGAGGGTACGTAACTTATCGGCCTCCATTTGCCGGTGGTGTCTGACGCATGAAGATACCCCGCCGTTGAATGGTTACCCCACGAAAAGGCCGTATTCCATTGGGAAATATTACCCGAAGTTATGCCCTGTGCGGCCGATAATGAAAATATCGGGTCGGTTTCATTTTCCAAAGGCTCGTAACCCATGGCATCCATAACCATTTGTGCGGTTATGGTGTTTATGAAACTATCCGGGTTAGACACCGGGTAGTAATCCGACATATCCGGAGCACCCGATAAGTCGCTAAACGCGGGAGTTCCCCTGTGTACCCCGTTATGGGAACTTACCATCAGGTATTTGCCGCTGCCCGGCAATTTCCAGAACCTCAGCGTGTCGTTTACACCTATGGGTATCAAAGTATCTACGTAAAACCTGCGGCGGCTCCCGAAGGTGTTTGCCTGCGGCGAAAGGTATGTATTGGGCGAACCCGTGTAAACAGGGAGTGATTTTGGTACCGGGTTATGAGATTCTTGGCCGCATCCGAAAATAACGGATGCCCAAATGAGCGCAAACAAGAGATGTCTGGTTTTCATTGTTGGAGTATTACAAGTATTCTTAGTTGGTCACCCTCGGAAAGCGGAGGGTTAAACGCTATCGTTCCCGCTTCAGGGTCAACGGAAAACTCGTCAACTTTCAGCATTCCGCTTTCAAGTTGCACCAAAGGATTAGGGGCTATGCCCGAAAGAAGTATATTGGAGAACCCCGATTCCTCACCCCCGATTACGGTGTGGTCAAAAACCGAAACAGGCCCGGATTGGGAACCCCCGCTTACCTCAAAAAAAAAATTCTGCTGTAATGCAAAAATCGCCTCAAGGGTATTGGTCGGGTTTTCAAAGTCGGGTGTACTTGCCCCTCCATCTATCTCTGAAGGCAAAAGGGACAGGTTACGGTCTGAGTTCTCATAGAAGTCGATAATAACTTTTTGGTTATCAGAACTGGGAATTATATCCCTGTCTGGCCGTAGTGAATAGTAAAACTGCCCCTCGGGGGTAGAGAGACTGAGCAACACGTTGCCGTTATCGAGTTTGTTGAATGTTGCAATTCTCATGGTATTTTGGTTATCTGTTTAACCTGGGCATTACATACAAAGCACGGAGATTCGGGCACCTGCGAGTTTTTTGTCACCTGTTCCATGTGTTTGGTATACTCGGCCTCATACACAGTTTTAAGTTCCTGCGCACGGTCCCGGTGTATCGTGGTTATGGAGTTGATGCGGTTAGAGTATAGTATTTCATCCATCGCAGCACTGCCCGATGCATACCATACGGCAAGTTTCAGGCCCGATGCCGCCCCACACAGGTAGTCGCTGATGTCGCAGACGAGATTGTAGTTTATATACATGCCTCCCGTGTGGGAAGCAGACAGGGCATTACTCTCAATTTTAACGGCGGCAGGGTCTATTTTTACGGCATTCGCATACATCCAATCGTGAAAATACCGACCCCGTTCACTGCATGAGGAACAGGACCTTTGCCACGGCTGTACATCATAAACGGTTACCGAAGTTTCCATTACAATGGCAATATCCATCGGATGGTTATCGAATCCGAACAGCCGGTCAATGACAAAAACATTTACTTCGCCGCCGGTAAATGTCACGGCCTGAGAAAGTTTTTGCACGCCGGTGACAAGGTCGTAAATGTGTATGATGCCGGTTCCGTCTGTTTTAGGATAGAAATACACGCGGTTTAACTGAAACGAGATAAAGGAGGCTCTGCACAAATCAATACGGAAGCCATACATTTTACCGTCCGGGGCCCGTTCTTTTTGGTTGGCCGAAGGCTCGCCCAGTGTTTTGTTCCGGAAGGCCTGCACCGCTGTCTGGTCAGGCAGCATAAAGCCCCTTATTTCATCCTCTACGCGCTGTGCACCCATGTCAATGCATGAGTTAAGTACCTCTTCAGCCGTTTTCTTTTCCTGGTCGGTTACCGAATCAGCAAATGAAATATCAAAACCGCGCAGGTTATTGAGCAGCAGTTTATCCGGCCGCGTACCGCAACCGTCCCAATATGATACTTTATTTCTGAGACACTCCAGCATATTTTATAAAAAAGGGGATGGCAGCAAGCCACCATCCCCGGATATACACACGGCTCGGCAGATTAAGGTGTACAGGGCTCGTAACAGGTTTCCAGAATGTACTTGTTGATGCCGTTTACGCCAAACAGGCGGTCGTTTGTTTTATAGATGTCGTCCGGCAGAAAGGCCAGGTCGGCATTAAGAGCAACCGTAACCGTCCATTTTTTACCACAATCCTCAAGTTTGAGCTTGTAGTCAAAAATCAGGTCGTTGAAAACAGGGTGCATCAGCGTGCCCATTTTGAGGGCATCATCATCAACCTGCAAGATGGGATTGGCGAATTCGTTCGCGTAAATCATCTGAACGGCACCGGGAACGAGAGTAAATGCCGCCTTGGGGTCGCCGAGGGCCTCGGCCGCCTCTACGCTGTATGCAAACAGGTAGTTATTGTTTGCGGCATACAATCCCGCGTCAATACCCTGCTCATTGCAGCACGCGGCATCTATTTTCTTGGCATACTTCTGCCATGTGAGACTACCGAAAACCACGGGTACGGCACTTTGGTTGGCGATGGCATCCGTAGTTATTTCCTCGTATGCATCGGTAAGAATAACGCCGGTGGCAGACTGCGAATAGACGGTCTTCTCAGTGGTCGTACCTGCCGGGTCACCTGCAATGGTGTCCGAGGCAAAATAACCGAGATTGAGGGCGATGTAGTTGGCGAAGTCTCTTTCGGTGGCTGCCAGAACAACGTCCATGAGTTCCAGAACCTGGCGCGCAAAATAAGTTTCGTCACTCTCGCAGCGCAGGCGCAACAATTCGGGGTCGATGAGGTCAGATTTTTTTCTGCCTACCGCAGGGTCGATGGTATAGTCCTTGGATGTTTCACCGTTCACTACACCTGTTTCACACTCAACGAGTGCATTTGCCTCGGTTTCATCGGGTAGTCTGCGCTGGCTGTAGACCACACGCACAGTACGTAATTTGCCGTCAGGGGCTATTGTTTGGCGCAGTACACGGTTCGTATTGGCCTCCGAAAGGAGGAACCGGATAATACTGAACCGGCTGTATGCCTTCATGTTATCCTGCCCGGGAAACACTTCGGCAAGCCTGCGCTGTAGGGCCTCACAGGCCACATAATTTGATAATGTAGACATTGTAAAATGGTTTTGATTAACTGCTGCCTGTTTTATGCCCGGGCGGGCAACGGTAGTTAACCAGCTTTTACAACCTTGGTCGGGTTGACGGTACAAATATAGATAAAATC
>Ga0247830_10001302_pt1 | contig 10315 bp, 9 predicted proteins | sample 12C_Control_Day5_FD_207766 | JGI IMG/M metagenome (GOLD analysis project Ga0247830, IMG submission 207766) | Soil microbial communities from agricultural site in Penn Yan, New York, United States - 12C_Control_Day5 | ecosystem: Environmental > Terrestrial > Soil > Agricultural land | place: USA...
TGTTCCTCGCGTTCATGGTCCTGGCGGCGCTGATCGCGGCGGTCGGGATCCTGATGGACTCGGCGATCCTGATCGTCGGCGCGATGGTGGTGGGCCCGGAGTTCGGGCCGATCGCCGGGTTCTGCGTCGCGCTCGTGCAGCGACGCCGGGCGCTCGCGGTGCGCTCGTTCGTCGCGCTCGCGATCGGCTTCCCGCTGGCGATCACCGCGGCCTACCTGGCGACGCAGGTCTTCCGGGCGACCGGCATCATGCCGGACACCTTCAGCCCGGAGGCCCACACGCTCGCCGCGGGGATCTCCCACCCGGACCTGCTCGCCTTCATCGTGGCGGTCTGCGCGGGCGCGGCCGGGATGCTCTCGCTCTCCACCGCGAAGTCCGGCGCGCTGATCGGGGTGTTGATCTCGGTGACGACCATCCCCGCGGCCTCCAACATCGGCGTGGCGGCCGCCTACCAGAACTGGGAGGCATGGCGCGGGTCCCTGGGGCAGCTCGCGATCAACCTCTCCGGCATCCTGGTGGCGGGCACGGTCACGCTGCTCATCCAGCGCGCGCTGTTCGCCCGCCGGTACGAGCGCCATCGCCACGACCTCGAGGCGGGAGGCTCCCTGGTGGCCGGGCGGTCGCTCATCGGAGCGGCGGCCGCGAACGCGAAACGGGCGGGACGCGAGCGCAAGCGGGCCCGGATCTAGCCGCGATGCCCAGCGATCCGCTCGCGGACGCGATCGCGCAGCGGATCGAGTCGCTCCCGGACCGGCGGACCGCGGCGACCGCGGCGACCCCGCGGCGACCCCGCGGCAGTGCCGCGCTCAAGGCCTGGCCGGCCCGGCGGCGGCGCGCCTAGCCCGACCCGAGCGACGACCAGATGTCGAGCTTGGTCGCTACCCGGCCCACCACCGCCTCGGTGAACTCCGTGGTGGTGGCGTGGCCGCCGAGGTCGACGGTCTTCTGGCCGCCGGCGATCGTCTCGAGCGTGGCCTCGTAGATCGCGCGCGAGGCGCGCTCGGCGCCCCGGCCACGTCCCGCGACCGCCGCGTACTGCAGCACCGCCGCGCCGGCCAGGATCATCGCCATCGGGTTCGCGAGGTCCTTTCCCTGCAGCGAGGGGGCGGTCCCGTGAGGCGCCTCGGCCATCGCCACGTCGACCCCGAAGTCCTGGTCGAAGGCCAGCAGCACGGACTCGGCGCCGGCGATCGAGCCGAACATCGGCAGCACGAGATCCGAGAGACAGTCGCCGTCGCGGTTGAGCGCCGGGATCACGAGCGGGACCTCCGCGGCGCCCGTCAGCAGCCCGGCGTAGGTCGCGTCGATCAGCACCGGCCGGTAGTCGACGTCGGGATGGCGCTCGGCCGCCTGGTCGAGCTCCTCCTTGAGCATCCCCTCGTAGACCGGGGAGACCGTCCACTTGGGCCCGCCGTAGACCCGGCTGCCGGTGCGCTCGGCGGTCCGGAACGCGTACTCGGCGACGGCGCGGCAGGTCGAGCGCGTGACCTTCTCCGTGCGGTAGGCGACCTCGTCGAGCGCGCCGTCGGAGCCCTCGCGCCACTGCTTGGCGCCGTACGCGTCCTCGACCGCCATGCGGACGACCGAGATCGGGTGGTGGACGCCGGACACGGGGCCCACCACGCCCGGGATGCGGCGGCCCGTGCGGACGATGACCTTGCCGCCGACCTCCTCGCGCAGGATCCGGTTCGGCGAGCCGACGTCGTCGCGGCCCTCCGGGGTCACCGTGGCCGCCTTGATGCCGAAGCCGGCTTCACGCATCGCCGCCGCGGCCTCGTAGACGACCGCGTTGTCCGTCGCGCGCCGGTGCTCGAGCGAGAGGTCGAAGCGCTCGAGCGTGAGGTCGATCCCGAGGACCTCGGGATCGAGCACGCGCAGCGCCTGCTCGAGCAGCTCCTGGCCGGTCTCGTCGCCCTCGAGGACGACGATCGTCAGCGCGTCGCCCGAGCTCACGACGCGGGGGTGGTCGGCGCCGGCTCCGAGGGCGACAGGCCGAGCTCGTCGGCGTGCTCCTCGAGGGCGGCGATCACGAACGCGAGGTGCTCGTCGAAGTCGACGCCGAGGTCCGCGGCGGAGCTGCGCAGCGCGTCGCGGTCGACCGCGGCCGCGAAGGCCGGCGTCTTCATCTTCTTCTTCACCGACTTGGGCGTCATCCCGTGGATGCCCTGCGGCCGCACGTACGCGCAGGCCATCAGGAAGCCGGAGAGCTCGTCGACCGCGTAGAGGGTCTTCTCCATCAGGCTGTCGCGGCTGACGCCGAGGAAGTCCGCGTGCGACGCCACCGCGCGCACGAGCTCGGGCGGGTAGTCCCGCGCCGCGAGCTCGGCGAGCGCCACGCGGGGATGGCCGGTCTCGAGATCGGGATAGCGCTCGTAGTCGAGGTCGTGCAGCAGGCCGGTCACGCCCCACAGCTCCTCGTCCTCACCGAAACGGCGCGCGTAGGCCCGCATCGCCGCCTCGACGGCGAGAACATGCTTGCGCAGGGAGGGAGATTCGGTCCATTCGCAGAAAAGGGACCAGGCTTCCGTGCGCGAAAGGGCTCCAGACATGGCTGTTACCCTAGCCCAGCCTCCGGGCCGGACCGACCTCCGGCCCTCGGCTCAGCTGCCACCTCTTATGGAGAAGCTCGTCATCGAAGGCGGCGTCCCGCTGTCCGGCACGATCGTGCCCGCGGGCAACAAGAACGCCGCGCTGCCGCTCCTCGCCTGCAGCCTCCTCACCGAGGAGCGGGTGGTCCTGCACAACGTCCCCAAGATCCGGGACACGGAGGCGATGCTCAGCCTGCTCGCCGGCCTCGGCGTGCGGGTCGAGCGCCTCGACGGCAACTCGGTCGCGCTCCAGGCCGACCGGGTCGCGAACACCGAGGTGGCCCCCGAGCTGGCCGAGCGCATCCGCGCGTCGTTCCTCGTCGCGGGACCGCTGCTCGCCCGCTTCGGCTCGGCGCTGATGCCGCCGCCCGGCGGGGACGTGATCGGCCGCCGGCGCCTGGACCCGCACCTGGACGCCTTCCGCGCGCTCGGCGCCATCGTCGAGGAGCGGCGCGACATCAGGCTCCACGCCCCCAACGGCGGGCTGCAGGCCTGTGACTTCTTCATGGACGAGCCGTCCGTGATGGGCACCGAGAACGCCCTCATGGCGGCGGCGCTGACGAACGGCTCCACGGTCATCCGCAACGCGGCCTCCGAGCCCCACGTGCAGGACCTCGCGCGCATGCTCAACCGCATGGGCGCGGCGATCGAGGGGATCGGCTCGAACGTCATGTACGTGCACGGCGTCGGCAAGCTCGGCGGCTGCGAGCACAGCGTCTCCCCCGACCACATCGAGATCGCGTCCTTCATGGCGCTGGCCGGCGTGACCGGCGGCGAGCTGCGGATCCGCGACTGCGTGACCGACGACCTGCGCATGATCCGGCTCGTCTTCAAGCGACTCGGCCTGCACACCGATCTCGACGGCGAGGACGTGATCGTCCCCGGCGACCAGCGGCTCGTGATGCAGCGCGACTCGGGCGGCTACGCCGCGAAGATCGAGGACGGCCCGTGGCCGGCGTTCCCCGCCGACCTCACCTCGATCGCGCTGGCGCTCGCCACGCAGTCCGAGGGCACCGTGCTGATCTTCGAGAAGATGTTCGAGAACCGGCTGATCTTCACCGACAAGCTGGTCTTCATGGGGGCCAACATCATCCTCTGCGACCCGCATCGCGCGGTGATCAGCGGGCCGACCAGGCTGCGGGGGGAGCGCGTCGAGTCCCCCGACATCCGCGCCGGCATGGCGATGCTCATCGCTGCCCTGTGCGCCGAGGGCGTCTCGGAGATCGGCAACGTGATCCAGATCGACCGCGGCTACGAGCGCATCGACGAGCGGCTGCGCGGCCTCGGGGCGCGGATCGACCGCCAGGTCGCCTGAGGCGGGTCCACCGATTCCCGCGGCGCCTCGCCGGCGTCGCCCTTCGCCAAAGCCGATCGGCCGCGACCCAGGTGGTTCACCACATGAATGCGCAGCCGCTCGACTCTGGCTCGACCGACGACACCGAGGCATCCACGGTCGATCGGCGGACCTCGCCTGAGCCCGGACCGCAGTAGCGTGAGGGTGGTGATCCACCCGACCCCCAGCGGCACCCGCGACGTCCTCCCGGACGAGATGCGCGAGCTGCGCGCCGTCACCGAGAAGCTTCGCGCGGTGTTCGAGGCCGACGGCTACGGCGAGATCGCCACGCCGGCGCTCGAGTACGAGCAGGTGCTGGCGCGCGGCGACGCGGCGGCCGCGGAGCCCGTCTACAAGCTCTTCGACGAGGAGGGCAACGTGCTCGTGCTGCGGTCGGACATGACGATCCCGATCGCGCGGGTGGTCGCCAGCCGCTACACGTCGGCGCGCCCGCCGCTGCGCTTCTGCTACTTCGCGCACGCCTACCGCTCCGTCCGGCCCCAGCGCGGGCAGGCGCGCGAGATGCTCCAGGCCGGGATCGAGCTCGTGGGGGCACCGGCGCCGGAGGGGACGGTGGAGGCGCTCTCCATGCTGGTCGCGGGGCTCGACGCCGTCGGCCTCGACGGCTACCGCGTCGGGCTGGGCGACGCGAGCCTGTACCCGGCCCTGCTCGAGGGCTGCGCGGTGCCGACCGGCGCCCGCCCCGAGCTGCACCACGCGCTGGTCAGCCGCGACTTCGTCGGGCTCGAGCGCGCGATCGAGGGGCTGCGCCTCGGCCGGGAGGCGAGCGAGGCCCTGCTTCGCGTGCCGCAGCTGCGCGGCGACGCCGCGGTGCTCGACCTCCCCGCCGGCCCGGCCGCCGACGCCGTCCGCGGGCTGCGCACCGTATACGAGCGGCTGCCCGACCCGGTCGCCGAGCGGGTGCTGCTCGACCTCGGGCTGAGCCGCTCGCTCGGCTATTACACGGGCGCGATCTTCGAGGTCTACGACGCCGCCCTGGGCGTGCCGCTGGGCGGCGGCGGCCGCTACGACGAGCTGCTCGGCCGCTTCGGCCGCGATCTCCCGGCCGTGGGCTGGGCGCTGAACGTCGAGCGGCTGCACATCGCGCTGGTGGGCGAGGGCGAGCGCGGCGAGCGCGCGTTCCCCGAGGAGGCGGAGCGGTGGCCCTCGACGGCCTGACGGTCGCGGTGCCCCGCGGGGCGCTGCTCTCCGACACGCTCGACCTGCTCGACCACCTCGGCGTCGACACCGACGAGGTGCGCGCCAACGCGCGGAGGCTGCTGTTCGCCGAGGCGGGCATCGTCACGATGCGGCCGTCCGACGTCCCCACATACGTCGAGGCGGGCGCCGCCGACCTCGGGATCACCGGCAAGGACGTCCTGTCCGAGCAGTCCGAGCGCGCGGTCTACGAGCTCGCGGACCTCGGCTTCGGGCCGTGCCGGATGGTGTTCGCGACCGTCGACGGCGACGACCCCGCGGCGCGGGCGCTGCGGCGGCTGGGCGTGATGCGGGTCGCGACCAAGTACCCGAAGGTCGCCTCCCGCTGGTTCGAGCGCACCGGCCGCCAGGCGGAGATCGTCGAGGTCAAGGGCTCGGTGGAGCTCGCGCCGCTGACGGGCCTCGTGGAAGGCATCGTCGACCTCACCGCCACCGGCAGCACGCTGCGCGAGAACGGGCTCGTGATCCGGGAGGAGATCTTCGCCTCCACGGCACGGCTGATCGCCAATCCGGTCGCGCACAAGCTCAAGGCGCCGGCGATCGACGCGCTCGTGGAGCGCCTGCGTGCGCCCTGAGCGGGTGGACATCGACGGCGACCCGGTCGCGGCGGCCGGCCGCGTGCGCGCGCTCGTACCCGCCGGCGAGTCGGTCGAGGCGGCGGTGCGCGAGATCGTCGCCGCGGTCCGCGCCGGCGGCGACAGGGCGCTGGCGGACCTCGAACGGCGCTTCGGGGGCGGGGACGCGCCGGTGCGGGTGGGCGCGGACGAGCTGCGCGCCGCGCTGGACGCCCTCGACCCGGCCGTGCGCGCCGGGCTCGAGACCGCACGGGCCAACGTCGAGGCGGTGGCGGTCGCCGGGCTGGGCGCGGACCGCGACGCGCTGCTGCCCGAGGGGCACCGCGTGCGGCTGCGCGAGCTGCCGGTGGCGCGCGCGGCGGTCTACGCCCCCGGCGGGCGGGCGCCGTATCCCTCGACGGTGATCATGGGCGTCGTGACCGCGCAGGCGGCCGGCGTCCGGGACGTCGCCGTGTGCGCCGCGCACCCGCTGATGCACGCGGCGGCGGCGCTGTGCGGCGTGGAGGAGGTCTACCGGATGCGCGGCGCGCAGGCGGTCGCCGCCCTCGCCTACGGGACCGAGACCGTGCGCCCCGTCGACGTGATCGTCGGGCCGGGCAACCTGTATGTCCAGGAGGCGAAGCGCCAGGTCAGCGGGCAGGTGGGGATCGACGGCTTCGCGGGTCCCTCGGACCTCGTCGTGCACGCGAGCGCGGGCGCCGACCCCCGGTGGGTGGCGCTCGACCTCATGGCCCAGGGCGAGCACGGCGACGACACGCTGGTGGCCTGCGTGAGCGACTCCGCCGCGCTCCTGGACGCGGTCGCGGCCGCGCTCGCCGAGCCGGGGGAGACCGTGGCGGACGCGCCGTGCGTGCTGGCCCGGGCCGCGTCGGCGGAAGAGGCGCTCGAGTTCGCCGAGGCGCTCGCGCCCGAGCACCTGCAGCTGGTGGGCGCGGAGGCGGAGGCGCTCGCGGGGGACGTGCGACGCGCAGGGTGCCTGTTCGTCGGCCCGTTCGGCGCGACCGCCTTCGGGGACTACGTCGCGGGTTCGAACCACACGCTGCCCACCGGCGGCGCCGCGCGCTTCGCGTCGGGGCTGAACGTGGGCCACTTCCGGCGGCGGATGGCGGAGGTCCGCATCCCCGCGGAGGCGGCGCGAGCGCTCGCCGGGCCCGGGGCGGCGATCGCGCGCGCCGAGGGATACGTCGTGCACGCCGAGTCGATGGAGGCCCGCATGGGGGAGAATGGCGCGCCTTGAGCACGCGTACCGCCGAGATCGAGCGCCGCACCGGAGAGACCCACGTCTCGCTGCGTCTCGCCCTGGACGGGCGCGGCGCGGGCGAGCGCGCCACCGGTGTCGGCTTCCTCGACCACATGCTCGACCTGCTGGCGCGCCACGGCCGGCTCGATCTCGACGTCCGCGTCACCGGCGACCTGCAGACCGGCGCCCACCACACCGTCGAGGACACCGGGATCGTGCTCGGGCAGGCGATCGACCGCGCGCTCGGCGACCGCGCCGGCATCGTCCGCTACGGCCATGCCGTGGTGCCGATGGACGAGGCGCGGGCCATGTGCGCGATCGACGTCTCCGGCCGCCCGTACGCCGCGATCAGCGGCTTCGAGCGCCTGCCCGCCGGCGATCTCGCGGGCTTCGAGCTCGAGGTGGCCGAGGAGTTCTTCCGCGCCGTGGCCTCGAGCGCGCGGCTGACGCTGCACCTCGACCTCCAGGCCGGGACGAACGCCCACCACATGATCGAGGCGTGCTTCAAGTCCTTCGCGCGGGCGCTGCGGGCGGCCGCCGCCCTCGACCCGACCGAGGCGGGGGTGCCGTCGACCAAGGGGACGCTCACGCAGTGATCGCGATCGTCGACTACGGGATGGGCAACCGCCGCAGCGTCGAGAAGGCGCTCGAGCACGTCGGCGCGCGCCCCCGGATCACGGCCGGCCACGACGCGATCCGCGCCGCGGACGGGCTCGTGCTGCCCGGGGTCGGCGCGTTCCCGGAGGCGATGCGCCGGATCGGCGCGCTGGGGCTGGACGACGTGCTGCGCGAGCGGGTCTCGGTCGGTGTCCCGCTGCTCGGGATCTGCCTGGGCATGCAGCTGCTGTTCGAGCGCACCACCGAGCACGAGGGGGCGGGAGGCCTGGGGATCCTCTCCGGCGAGGTCACCGCGCTACGGGCGCCGCGGCTGCCGCACATCGGCTGGAACCTCGTCACGCTCGAGCGCCCGGCCGCGCTGACCGAGGGCCTCGGCCCGGCGACGGCCTTCTACCACGTGCACTCGTTCGCCTGCCGGCCCGCGGACCCGGCCGACGTCGTGGGCGTCGCGGAGTACGGAGAGCGCTTCGCCTCGATCGTCGAGCGCGGGACGGTGTCGGGCGTGCAGTTCCATCCCGAGAAGTCCTCGCGCGACGGGCTCGCGCTGCTGCGCAACTTCACCGCGGTCTGCGCGCGCGTGGCCGCATGATCCTCTACCCGGCCATCGACATCCTCCAGGGGCAGGCGGTGCGCCTCGTCCAGGGCCGCTTCGAGGACAGCACCGTCTACCACGACGACCCGCTCGAGGCCGCCCGGAGCTGGGTGGACGCGGGCGCGCGCATCCTCCACGTCGTCGACCTCGACGGCGCCAAGGCGGGCGAGCCGCGGTCGCTCGAGCATCTGCGGCGGATCGTCGCCGGTACCGGCGTGCCCGTGCAGTACGGCGGCGGGCTGCGCACCGTGGACGCGGTGCGCGACGCGCTGCGGACCGGAGCCGAGCGCGCGGTGGTCGGCACCGCCGCCTTCCAGGACGTCGACTTCCTCGACGAGATCATCTCCGCCTTCGGCTCGCGCGTCGTCGTCGCCGTCGACGTCCGCGCCGGGAACATCACCACCGCGGGCTGGACCGAGACCACCGGGCTGCCCGCGCTCGCCGCCCTGGACCGGCTGGGCCGCCGCGGCGTGTCCTCCTTCGTATACACGAGCGTGGAGCGCGACGGCGGCCTTGTGGGCCCGGACCTCGACGAGGTCCGCCGGGTGGCCGAGGCCGTCCGCGGGCGCTTCCTGTACTCCGGCGGCATCGGCGACCTCGACCACCTCCGCGGCCTCGCCCACCTCCGCCAGGTCAACCTCGCGGGCGTCATCGTGGGCAAGGCGCTCTACGAGCGGCGCTTCACGGTCGCCGAGGGGCAGGCCGCGCTGGACGCGGCGGCGCGCGAGCACTGAGCGCGGGGCGCACCGTCCTGCCTGGGGGTCGCCAGGCGACCCCGGACCAGGACGCTTCGGGTGGAATCGCCGCGCGGTCGATGCGACGATCTGCCGTCACCGATGACGCGGCGGACCGCTCCCACCCTGGGGCTGTTTGTGCTGATCTGCTCGGCGGCGGTGTGCTGCGAGTCGCCGGCGCTCGCCGGGAGCGAGAACGCCGCGAGGCCGGTGACCACCGAGGCGCAATTGCGAGAGGCGTGGGCGGACCCGCGCCGGACGCGAATCGATCTCGGGGCGGACATCGTGCTGCGCGACTGCCCGAATCTCGAACCGATCCGGGAGTCGCCGTACCCGATGGTGCTCGACGGTCACGGTCACACGATTCGCCAGTCGTGCTTCGAGCGACGCCTGCTCCGGCAGGACGGCACCGGCCACCTGGACCTGCGCGACATCCACCTCACCCGCGGGGGAGCCGACGGGCCCGGCGCCGCGGTGACCACGCGGGGCGAGCTCACGCTGACCGACGGCATCGTCAACGAGAACCTGTCCGAGGAGCCCGGCGGGGGCCTGTTCTCGATGCGGCGGGTCACCGTCCGTCGTTCGCACATCAACGGGAATCTCGCCAACGACGACGGCGGCGGCGTCTACGCCCGGCGCGGCGGCGTGCGGATCTATGACTCGGTGCTCAGCAACAACCTCGTCGACGGCTCCGGCGGAGCCGTCGGATCGACCGGGGACATCCTGGTCGTGCGCTCGCAGGTCGACGGCAACACGACGGACGGCGACGGCGGCGCCCTGTATGCGGACGAGGACGGCGACGTCACCGTCATCGACTCGCTGATCGACGGCAGCAACGCGGACGGTCCGGGCGGAGCGATCTTCACGCTCGACGGAGACGTGGCGCTGCTCAACTCGTCGTTGATCGGCAATCGCGCGGACGATCGCGGAGGCGCCGTCTCGGGCGAGGCCGACGTCCTCGTGGTCAACTCGACCGTCGCACGCAACCTCGCCGTCGCCCATGCCGGCGGAGGCGTGTGGGCGCGCGGCAACCTCGTGCTCGTCAACTCGACCGTGACCGACAACTACGCCGAGGGCGAAGGCGGCGGCATCCTCGCCGCGGGACGGACGACGGTGCTGTCATCGACGGTGAGCAGCAACATCGCCTCGGTCGCGGCCAGTGTCGGCTCGGCGGCCATGCTCCGTGCCGCGAACTCGATCATCGGCCCAGGGGCGGTCGACGTGCAAACCGGCGATGCGCGGCCGACCCGGCGCAGCTGTCGTGTCTACGAGGCCGAGTCGCTGGGCCACAACTTCGTCTCCGACAGCTCGTGCGAGCTCGCCCATCCCTCCGACATCGTGGGCGGCGACGCACGCCTGCACCCGCTCGAGGACGACCCGAAGGGCTTCGTGCTGACGCCGTTCGACGGCGCCGATG
>Ga0247830_10001303_pt1 | contig 10315 bp, 13 predicted proteins | sample 12C_Control_Day5_FD_207766 | JGI IMG/M metagenome (GOLD analysis project Ga0247830, IMG submission 207766) | Soil microbial communities from agricultural site in Penn Yan, New York, United States - 12C_Control_Day5 | ecosystem: Environmental > Terrestrial > Soil > Agricultural land | place...
GCATTCGACAAGCGGTTCGGCTGGTCGAGCGTAGCCGGCGCTGAACGTGCTCGGCTTCGTGCTGCTCTGCCTTGGCCTCTGGCTCTCCTGGCAGGTGTTGAGGGAGAATAGCTTCGCCGCACCGGTGGTGAAGCTGCAGAAGGAGCGTGGGCACAAGGTTGTGAGCACCGGCCCTTACGCCTATGTGCGCCATCCAATGTATGCGAGCGTGATCCTGTTCGCCGCCGGCGTGCCGCTCCTCCTCGGATCATGGTGGGGGCTCCTGGTGGCGCCGCTCTTGGTGCTGGTGCTCGCCTTCCGCGCCGTGATGGAGGAGCGCATGCTGAAGGCCGAGCTCGAGGGCTATGCTGACTATGCGGAGCGAGTGCGCTACCGCTTTGTGCCGCTCCTTTGGTAGCGAGACGAGGCGCGCAGCGATGCGGGCAATACACACTCGCGCGGTTGTCGCCGTTTCGGTGCTCGGCTTCATGCTGTCCGCCTGCAGCCTCGCCGGCCCGAGCCCGCGCACCTTCACCACCGCGGCGGAGGAGAAGCCGGTGAAGCCCGATGCCACTGCGATCGAACAGGCCTCTCAGGCCTGCAAGTCCGAGTTGCGCCAGAAGGGCATCAAGTCGGTGCTCGCCATCCTCTCAAGCATGCGACCTGGCGCTGTCGATGAGGACTACGTCAAGTGCATGCGGAACAAGGGCTATACGGTCGAGAAGTGACCGGCCTTCGGCCGTTAACGGAGGCTCGGTATTTTTGCGAAAATTTTGCAGGGGCCCGCAGAGGCTTCTTGAGCAATTTCTGGCCATGATCGCGGCCGCCCAACACCCCCGCGAACGAGGCCGATCATGGATGCCGCCACTTCCTGCCCTCCGCTGGTACTGATCGAGTGGCTCGATTCGGGCCAACCGGTGCCCGGCTGGCAGTGGCTCGAGCAGATTGAGCCGCGGCGCCCTCACCTCTGCGTCTCGGTGGGCTTCCTCATGCAGGACGACTGCACCGCCAAGGTGCTCGCGCCGAATCTTGGCGCCAGCAACGGCGCAAGCGACTGGGATCAGGCCTCTGGTGTGATCACCATCCCGGCCTCTGCCGTTCAGCGCATCCTGCCAGTGTCTCCCCACCCCGATACGGCGAAAAATGGCGTCGGCCCCGCGACCGCGAGCCACCCCTAGGCCCCTGCCAAACCTCTACAAAACGCCTCAATCAAGGTGTAGTTTTGCGCAAGCGGTTGCCCCTCCGGGCGGCAGACGGGCGGCATATTGGGCATGAGAGGCCGGCTTCCAGCGCAAAAGCGCTAAGGGCCGGGGCAAAGTGCGGGACTTCCTACAAGGCAATCGCCGGCGCAAGCTCATTGACTGGCTCGCGATCGATTCGTCCATCGATTCGGGCCTTTATCGCGCTTGGACTGGATTCAAGGACTGGTGGAGCGCCTACTCCACCTTCTTCGGGCGCTTCGAGGCGAGAGGAATCCTTCGCGCCGTGAACGACTTCGCCTGCGAGGGTTTGACCCTCGGCACCGGCGCAACGCTCGTGGTCCTCGCCTTCGCGCTGCCCGCCTTCGACCTCGCCCAGGGCAAGATGAACCTCTCGGACGAGTACAGCGTCACCTTCTTTGATCGCTTCGGCAACGAGATCGGCAAGCGCGGACTGCTCCGCGACGATTCGGTGCCGCTCGATGAACTCCCCGACTTCTTGATCAAGGCAACGCTCGCCACCGAAGACCGGCGGTTCTTCGACCATTTCGGTGTCGACGTCATGGGCACCATCCGCGCGCTCGCCGAGAACGCCCGCGCCGATGCGGTGGTGCAAGGCGGCAGTTCGCTCACCCAGCAGCTCGCCAAGAACATGTTTCTGTCGCCGGAGCGAGCGCTCTCCCGCAAGATCAAGGAAGCCTTCATCGCCGTCTATCTCGAGAACCACTACACCAAGCGTGAAATTCTCAAGATGTATTTCGACCGCGCCTATTTGGGTGGCGGCTCGTACGGCGTCGAGGCCGCGGCGCGGTTCTATTTCGGCAAGTCGATTCGCGATGTGACTCTTGCGGAGGCGGCAATGCTCGCCGGCATGTTCAAGGCGCCTACGCGCTACGCCCCGCATATCGACATGGCCGCCTCGCGCGCCCGCGCCAACGAGGTACTGACCAACATGGTGGAGGCGGGCTACCTCACCGAGGGCCAGGTCTATGGCGCGCGCATGAGCCCCGCCAAGATCGTCGAGCGCGGCGATTACTACAGTCCCGACTGGTTCCTCGATTGGGCTTTCGAGGAAGTGCAGCGCATCATGGTGAACCGCAAGGAGCACATTCTCTCCGCCCGCACGACCGTCGACATCGGTTTGCAGAAGGCGGCTGAGCAGTCGATCCAGCAGACCCTCGCGCAATCTGGACGTGCCCGGTCATTCGACCAGGGCGCCCTGGTCGGCATGGAGCCGGACGGTGCGGTGCGCGCGCTTGTCGGCGGCAAGGACTATGGCGAGAGCCAGTTCAATCGCGCGACCCACGCTCTCCGCCAGCCTGGCTCCTCCTTCAAAGGCTATGTCTATCTCACCGCTCTGGAGAACGGCTACAAGCCGACCTCGACGGTAAGCGACGGCTATGTCTCCTGCGGCCGCTGGTCGCCGAAAAATTACTCAGGCGGTTTCCGCGGTCGCATGACGCTAGCGGATGCTCTAGCGAAGTCGATCAACACCATCGCTGTGAAACTCTCACTCGATGTCGGCCGCGACAAGCTTCTCGCCAACATGAACAAGATGGGCATCACGCGCCTCAAGAAGACCTGCTCCATGGCGCTTGGCGATAGCGGCCTGACGCCGCTTGAGCACACCGGCGGTTATGCGGTCTTCGCCTCTGGCGGCCTTGAGGTTCATCCCTACGCCATCGAGGAAATCCACACCCTCCAGGGACAGCAGCTCTATTCGCACGAGACCGATGAGCCGGCGCGCAAGCAGATCTTCGATCGCAAGGTGGTCGAGTCGCTCAACACCATGCTCCAGGGCGTCGTGTTGAACGGAACCGGCAAGGCCGCGCAGCTCGACTTTACCTATTCGGCCGGCAAGACGGGAACGAGCTCCAATTATCGCGACGCCTGGTTCATTGGATTCACCGGCCAATATGTCGTCGGCGTTTGGCTCGGCAATGACGACTTCACCCCCATGGCACGCGTCACCGGCGGCAGCTTCCCCGCCCAGACCTGGCACAATTTCTTGGTCATGGCGCACGACACCGACAACATACCGCCGATCCCAGGCATCGCGCCGCACCCGGTTCAGGTGGCCGAGCAGGAACGCCTCGCCGCCATCCAGAAGGCTGCCGCCGCCACGAACACGGACGCAGAAACGGTGGCCATTATCGCGCCCCCCACGGCTGAAAGCGTCAAGGACATGTCGAGCATGACGCGGCAAATTCTGGAGAGCCTCAGCACGAGGCTCAAAGAGGCGCCCGCGCTGCAACCAAGCGACACCACGCCACAGAACCGCGCAGAGGCGCCAGCGGCCACGCCCACCCAAACCGCAAGCGACAGTCAGCCGAGCGTCGCCCCGGCACCGCCAGGCGCGAGCCCGGCGGAAGCCTCACCCGGACAGGCAGCAGCAACGCCGGTAGCGGCCGGAAGCCAGACCGGCGCGACCCTCCCCCCATAAGCCAGTGGCGAGCCCCGTCTCGTATCGAAGGTGCGCGCTTGCTTGACAAGTTCATCGCCAGCCCCTCCGCTTCGCACGTCACTTTCAGCTCGGCCTCCACCGGGGCGCTCTCCTCGATGCGCACGCTGCTTCAGCTCATCGCCGTCTTCGCCGTGGCGCTCCTACTTGGCATCAGCTCGGCGCGATACATGATCGAGCATGGCTCCCCTCTCACCACCAAACGGGTCGGGCCTTGGGCAAGCTGGGTGAGCGAGGGAAACCCGAATTCCGATCCCTATACCAAGGCGCATCTCGCCAGGAGCGGCAGGCTTCCGCTCACCTCGACGACGGCGCGCTACTTCACCGCCAACACCGACAGCGAGGGCTATACCCTCACCTCGGATTGTGAATATTCCATCGGGGGCGGAGCACTCAATGCACGCTGGTGGTCGCTTGCCGTTTATGACGAGCATGGATCGCTGATCGAGAACCCGTCTCAGCGCTACAGCTTCAACAGCGAGGAGGCCGTGCGCCACAGCGACGGCAGCTATCGCATCACGCTGGCCACCAATGCGCGGCCCGAAAACTGGCTGCCGAGCGGAACCGGCCCCGAACGCAACCTCGTGCTGATGCTGCGCGTCTACAGCCCGCGCGAGATTGACGCTTCCGGCATCGGGCAGATCGCCGACGACCGTCTTCCCAAGATCGAGCGCAAGTCATGCAACTGAGATCCCCGCTGCTCTATTTTCTCCTTTGCATCGTGCTTGCCGGCCTCATCCATATTGTCGCGGTCCTTGCGCTTCCCGGGCTTGCCCCCAAGAACGCGTGGGCGAGGCTCGTGCCCCTCGGGCCGGCCAACACGATGATTCAGATTCCGCCGCTCGGTCCCGGAAACGAAGTCATGCCGATGATGGCGCCGGACGTTCGCTACGCCTTTTGCCGCTTCGATCTGGCGCAAGGTCCGGTGCGCCTCAAGGGAGCGGTACCGAACGATCTGTGGATGATCGCCTTCTACACGCCGGAGGGCGAAAATTTTTACACCGTGCCTGGCGCCGACATCAGAAGCGCGCAGCTCGATCTGGTCATCGCTACCGGCGAACAGACCGTCGCCGAGGCTGGGGTCGATGCGCCAGAGGGAGCGGACGAGCTGTTCGTCATCAAGTCCCCGGTGCGGGAAGGTGTCGCCATCGTTCGCGCCCCTCTTGCCGGGCCGAGCCGTGCGGCGCGCGCCGAAGATGCGCTCAAGGCCACGATCTGCAGTCCGCTGAAAAGCTGAAGTGCCCCCTCCTAGCCTGCAATGCTTGAGGGCGAGGCGACCCTAGCGTTGCTTCTTCCGGCCGCGCTGCGCGCGCTTGCGCGACGTGCCGGCTGTTCCGCCAGGCGTTCCCTCGTAGGCGCGACGCTCGATGCGTACACCTGGGAAGATGATGATCTGGCCGAAGGCGCGATCCTTGAGTTCCATGACTCGCGGGGCGGGCTCCGCTGTCCGACGAAATTCCAGGATGGTCGCCATGCTCGGTCTCCTCGTACCCTGCCGAATGCGACGCGCCTAAATGCCGCTCGCATCTCTTCTGATTAAGACGCGGGTAGGGTTAACGAAGTGCTAAATCCGCCAAACCACCTTACGCCTCCGCAATCGCGTCGCCAAGAAAATGGCGACCTGCTCTGTCCTCGATCTCGACGATCCAGATATCCGAGTCGAACTTGACCTGACGCGCGAGGTAGCTCGCGGCCTCCTCCTCAGTGACGACGCCTGCTGAAAAGCACTGCACCCATCGCCTCTCGGTGTCGCCGCCCTCGAGCCCCGCCGAAGCGGGACCGTAAAGCGAGACGGTTCGGTCGAGCCGGTTGACGCAGATATAGATCGCGCCGGCGCTCTCGTCGCCGCGACGCACGACCACGGCGGCAACGCCCCGCCCCTGGCAGCTGCGCAGATAGGCCTTAACCCAGATCTCGCTCTTGATGCGCATCGCTGCGCCCTTCTTCAAGGACGCGAGGGCGTGCCTGCAAGATCGCGTCCCGTCACGCGTTTGATCTCGCGCAACAGCTCAGGCGTGATGCGTCCATTCTGCGCGATCTTGCGATCGCGCTGAAACGCACTGACTGCGCGCTGGGTCTCATCCCCCATGGTTCCGTCGACCGGCCCCGGTGCGTAGCCGAGGTCGGCGAGAATCTGTTGCACCTGCTTTACCGTTCCTTCGTCGCTTGCCGGCGGGACAGGCTTGGCACGCGGCGCACTGCTTGCGACGGATCCCGTGCTTGCCGCCGGCGCCACTGCCTCACCGAGAAGGATGCGGCGCAACAGATCGTCGGATGGCGCACCAGTGACGGGCAGTCCGTGTTCCTTCTCGAAGGCGGCGATCGCCCTTCTCGTTTCATCCCCCAATTTTCCATCGGCAGGTCCGCGCGCATAGCCTCGCGCAGCAAGCTCACGCTGAATCGCGGTGACGAGCTGCTGGGACGCCGCCTTCGCCGGCAAGGGCGGAGGGTTGGCAGTTACCGCCGCGGGCTTGGGCGCTGGCGGTGTACTGACATGGATCGGCGCAGTCGGCAACGGCACCTTCGGCGCCCTCCCCGTCGGCAACACGGAGGCGTTACGCTGCTCCTGCAAATAGAGCGCGTTATAGGTAATGAAGCCTGTCAGGCCGAGAAAGGCCAGGAATACAAGGCGTGTCGCCACGACGCTCATCGCTCATCGCTCAGGGCCGAATCAATAGGTTGCTTGATCGAGAGTCCCCCGAGAGTCCCTCCGATGCAATCTTCGCTGTCGAAGCTAAAAAGTTAATAAACCGGGCTGGAAGGCTGGCAATCGTGGTGTTTGGCCCCGGTCAAGCCGCTGTCACGGTCTTGTCCTGACCAATTCCGCCGCCCGATTCGCTCTTCGGGCGCCCCGGCGGCAAGAGAATCGTGGTCGTGGTGCCATGACCGAGCTTGCTCGCGATCTCCAACCTGCCGCCATGCAGGCGCGCGAGCCCCTTCACCACCGACAGGCCGAGGCCGGCGCCGTCATGGCTCCGGTTATAGGCATTGTCGGCCTGCACGAAGGGATTGCCGAGCTTGGGCAAGTCCTGCTCGGCGATGCCGATGCCGGTGTCGGCGACAATCAGCTCGACCATCCCGTTCTCTTCCCGCGCCGCGACGCGCACTGAGCCGCCTGCGTCGGTGAATTTGATGGCGTTCGAGATCACGTTGAGCAGCATCTGCTTGCAGGCGCGCTTGTCGGCGATGAGCTCAGGCAGGCCTGGCACAACCTCGGTAAAAAGGGAAAGGTGCTTCGCCTCGGCTGCGTGACGCATCACTTCGACGCAGGAGGCGATCAGCGAGCCCACGTCGAACGGCTCCTTGACGAGTTTGAGCTTGCCGGCCTCGATCTTCGACATGTCGAGAATGTCGTTGACCACATGCAAGAGATGCTCGCCGCTTTCATGGATCATGCGCGCATAGTCGCGGTAGCGCTGCTCGCCGAGCGCGCCGAACAGTTCCCGGTTGAGGATCTCCGAGAAGCCGATGACCGCGTTGAGCGGAGTGCGGAGCTCGTGACTCATATTGGCAAGGAACTGCGTCTTGGCCCGGCTTGCGCTCTCCGCCTCGTCGCGCGCCCGCGTGAGCTCGTCCTCTTGCGCCTTGCGCAGGGTGATGTCTCTCGTGCCGGCAAGCACGCCGGGGGGGAACGCACCGCCGCGCGACGTTTGCAGCTGCCGGCAGCGCATCTCGACCCAGCTGTAACGCTCGAGCCCCGAGGCGTCTTGATGGCGCACTCTGAATTCGACGGTAACCGGCTCGCCGCTCGCGTTGCACCGCGACAGCGCCGTGAGATAGGCAGGACGGTCGGCGACATGCACGCGCTCTAACAGGCCGTCGCCGGTAAGGCTCTCCGGCGCCTCCCCTAAGAGTTGCTGCGAGGCCAGCGATACGAAAAGGACACGGCCTTTCTCGTCGTGACACGTGATCATGTCGGTTGCGTTCTCGGCGAGCAACCGGTAGCGCTCCTCGCCGACACGGATCGCATCTTCCGATCGGCGATGGACGAGCTGCACGGTGATGGCAAAACCGGCGGCGTAAATGGTTGCGCTCATGGCGCCGAACAGGCCGAGCAGATTGGCCGACACCGCGAACGTCGGCCCTTGCGGCACGAGACCCAGCTCCCCGCCGGCCGCGAGCGCGACAAGGCCAAGAGAGGCTAGCCCCGCCCCCCAGGCGACCACGCGCCGGTCCGACGAAAGCGCCGCCTCCAAGGGCACCGCGACCATCCAGGGAATGAGGAAGGAGGTGATGCCCCCGGTAAGCCAGGCCGAGAAGGTGATGAGGCCGGTGAAATTCGCCGCCGAGATCAGATGCGCCGCACCGAACTTGCCCGTGCGCGACAGAAAGATGGCGACGCCGATTGGCGTCAGGAACCAGAGAAAGGCGACCACGTCGAGCAGCGTCGGCGTGCCGGTCAGCGAAAGATAGAGAGGCAGCACACAGAGCGCGAGCAGCCCTGCCAAGAGATGCGCCGCGATGAAGGACTGCTGACGGGCCGCACCGATGACGTCGTCACGCGCAGAAGGATGAACGAGCGAACCGAAATAGGCGCCCAATGCGCGCAGACTACGATTGACCTTTATGCGCATTTTGGAGCGGGTCAACTGCCGCTGATCCCCGATTGTCGTTGGCGTCGATTATTCCCAAGGGGCGCTTAAGGAAGCCTAAAACGGAATGCGCAAGAGACGAGTAAAGCACACGATGACCTGTCAGGGCTTTATATGCCATTCTTTCAGCCCATTAAGATGGGTTAGCAGAAGCTTTCGCCGATCTGCGGTTTTAGACATCTCTTAAACTTAAACACAATTTCTCGCCGAAAGTGACGCGCGGTAGTGAAAGTCGCTTATTGGCTCGACGCTATAGTGCCTCCAATTGTGGGAAGGAAGCTGGCGGTCCGCCGCCGGCGATTCTGAAAAGGGGCACTGAGATGTTTCTTCTTCGAACCATTTTTTGGCTCGTCGTCCTCGTTCTTCTGTTGCCGACCAACGAGCAGCAGCAGAGCCAGGTCTACGGAACGGCGCAGGCCGCCGTGAGGGACGTGAGCGGGTTCTGCGAGCGGAACCCGACCGTCTGCGCGACCGGTAAGGATGCCTTCGACGTGTTCGTGCACAAGGCGCGGTTCGGCGCCGAGATGCTGATGAGCTTCGTCAAGGGACGCACGGGATTTGGCGGTCGCGATGCTGAGACTGCCGCCGATCCGAGTGTCGCCAACACTGGTCCGACCGCTACCGAGACGCCTGGCGACTTCGACAGCGCCGCGCCTGCGGAGGATTTTGGCAAGCAGTCGAGCCTCGACCAGGCCGGCATCGCCCAGGCGAGCATCGACTCTTGGAGTGCGGCGCCGGTCACCGTCGAGCCGGCAAGCGTCGAATCCGTAAACTCACAGAATACATTGAGCCCGGACGACCTGCTTCCGGCCTGGGACGGCTCGGACGCTCCCGGGACATAGGATCGAGTCCAAAATTTCGGCAGGCAACAGATCTGCCGAGGCGCGCGCGAAGGGTGGTCCCGCCCTTTTTCCACCTGACGCGCGCGCCCCCTGCGTCACCAACGTCTCGCATAGCCCGGCAAATAAACCTATATATTGAGATCATGGAGACGACGCGACCCGCGCCCGCGAATGACGCTCATTCGCAGGTCAATTTCGATGAGATCGTTGCCGATTTCGAGCTTCTCGAGGATTGGGAAGATCGCTATCGCTACGTGATCGAGCTTGGGCGCAAGCTTCAGCCGCTACCCGAGACGGAGCGCAACGACATCAACAAGGTTCGAGGCTGCGTGAGCCAGGTCTGGCTTGCGACCACCATTAAGCCCGACACGCGCGCCCCTCGCTTGATCTTCGTCGGCGACAGCGACGCCCATATCGTGCGGGGTCTGATCGCCATCCTGTTCGCGCTCTACTCCGGCAAATCCGCCGATGCCATTCTCGACATCGACGCCAATGCCGTGCTCAACCACCTGCATCTGAAAGAGCACCTGACACCGCAGCGCTCTAACGGCCTCCTGGCCATGGTGGAGAGGATCCGGAAAGACGCGCGGAACGCCATCGAGAACGCTCCCACGGTTCATTGATCACGTATCGAGCGTTGGCGGGTAGTCCTCGCTTCCCAATGGCGAATGCCCTTTCGACGCGTCGACCCGGCTCATCGGCGGCCCTGACGCATCGACAGCGCATCGATGAGGCAGGAAACGGCGCGCTCGAGATGTTCGCGCCGGTAGCCGAAATCGGGATCGTCACGTTTGTCCTCGATCAGACCGCAGGCATGAGCGACGGTGGGGCGGTCACGCTCGAAAAGGCGGCCGACCTTGGTCATGCTCACCCCGCGGCCGACATGGGCGAGATACATTGCCACCTGCCGGGCAAATGCCGCTCGGGCGGAGCGTCGCGTCGGTGCACGGAGCTCCTCGATGCCGACCTCAAACACCGCGGCGACCGCCGACTCGATTGCCCACCGCACTCGCGACGTGCCGGGTGTAACCCCGGCTCCAGCCCCCCGATATGCATCGCAGATTTCGATCGACGCACCAAGCTCATCGCCGCCGCTCCCTTCCGGTCCTACAAGACCGTCGATAGGATTAAATACCTATCACACTCTATGTGGGGCAACGTTGGGCGCGGGGATACTGATCGCGTGTCGGCGTCTGCCCCTTGGCTGGCGCTCCATGCGCACATCGAGTGGAGATGTCCCCG